>Ga0208056_100064_pt1 | contig 39706 bp, 41 predicted proteins | sample DeeseametaMP2052_FD_184178 | JGI IMG/M metagenome (GOLD analysis project Ga0208056, IMG submission 184178) | Marine microbial communities from the Deep Pacific Ocean - MP2052 (SPAdes) | ecosystem: Environmental > Aquatic > Marine > Oceanic | place: West of Cabo San Lucas, Mexico, North Pacific...
GGGCTACAAGGGCATCGTCGCGGGCTGGCGTCTGGACGAGGGTCTGGTCAACCTGGGCAACGACCCGCGTCCGATCATCCGGGTGTTCAAGCTGTTCAACCCGACCTCCGGGCCGCTGACCGCGGACCTGTGGCTGGGCTGCATGGCGACCCGGACCAAGCCGGGCACGGGCAACCCGGTCGTCAGCAACACCGCCTCGGCGACGACGACCAGCCCGGAGAAGACGCTGAGCAACAACCACGGCTCGGCCACCTTCACCGTCGACATGGCCCCGGCGTCCCCGTCGGCCCGCGTCGCGGTGGCCGGCGCCAAGGTCAAGGCCAAGGTCGTCTGCAAGGACGACGAGGGCTGTGGTGGCGTCGCCACCCTGGTCGCGCTGAAGACCCAGAAGGTCGCCGGCAAGAAGATCAAGAAGGGCTCGGTCCTCGCCGAGGGCACCTACGTGCTCGAGTCCGGCGAGAAGAGCAAGGTCGTCCTCAAGGCCTCCAAGAAGACCAAGAAGGCCCTGAAGAAGGTCAAGAAGGCCAAGCTCAAGCTCGGCAACAAGGCGAAGAAGGTGAAGCTGCGCTGACCTGACCCGCTCTACCAGCTCGGCCGTCCGAGGGCTCCCTCCCTCGGGCGGCCGAGTGCTGTGCGGAGGTCCTCCACCCCCTCGACGATGCGCGGGCCGGGGCGCGCCCAGTGCGCGTTCGCGTCCACGGCGTACGTCGGCACCCCGGTAGGCAGGACCCCCGCTGCCAGCAGCGCCCGCTCCTGCGCCCGGGCCCCCTCACGGTCGAAGCCGCAGGGGGCCACCACCACGAGGTCGGGGCGCGCCGCGGCCACCTCGTCCCACGTGGTCCGCACCGACCGGGCGCCGGCCGTGCCCAGCACGCACTCGCCGCCGGCCGCCTCCACCATCTCGGGGATCCAGTGCCCGGGGGCGTAGGGCGGGTCGGTCCACTCGAGCACCACGACCCGGGGCCTGGTGGTGCCAGCCTGCGCACGCGCCGCGTCGAGCGCGTCGACGGTGGCGGCGAGCTGCTCGGCCTCCTGCTTCCGGCCCACCGCTCGGCCGATCGCGCGCACCGAGTCCGCGATCTCCGCGATCGTGTGCGGGTCGAAGGAGAGGACCTCGGCCCGGCACCCCAGGTGGGCCAGCGCGTCGTCGACCGTGTCGACGTCGATGGCGCACACGGCGCAGAGGTCCTGGGTGAGGACGAGGTCCGGGTCGAGGTCGGACAGGGCCCCGGCGTCGAGGGTGTAGAGGTCCTCCCCGGCCGCCGTCGCGGCGGCGACCCACGCATCGATGCCGGCGGGGTCCAGGCCCTCGGGCATGGTCGTCCCGGACACGACCCGTCGGCCACGCGCCTCGGCGGGGAAGTCGCACTCGAACGTCACGCCGACGACGTCCTCGCCGACGCCGAGGGCGAAGAGGATCTCGGTGGTCGAGGGCAGCAGGGACACGATGCGCACGCGGCCACCGTAAGGGCGTCACCTAGGGTCGGCGCGTGGAGGACCCGACGACGACCGTGCTGCTCCTCCTGGCCCTCGCCGGCCTCACGGCCGGCTTCGTGGACGCGGTGGTGGGGGGCGGCGGCCTCATCCAGCTCCCCGCGCTGCTGCTAGGTCTCCCGCAGGCCGCGCCTGTCCAGGTGCTGGCCACCAACAAGCTGGCCTCCGTCTGCGGCACCACCGTCAGCTCGGCCACCTACTTCCGGCGCGTCCGTCCGGACCCACGCACCTTCCTCCCGCTGATGGCGCTGGCGTTCGTCGGATCGGCCCTCGGCGCCGCTGTCGCCTCGCACGTGCCCCGCTCGGCCTTCGAGCCGATCGTGCTGGTGGCGCTGGTGCTCGTCGGCGGGTACGTCGCGTTCCGGCCGAACCTCGGCGGCGCGACCGTGCTGCGCTTCGCCGGGCACCGGCACACCGCGGCTGCGCTCGGCGTCGGTCTGGTCGTCGGCTTCTACGACGGCGTGCTGGGCCCGGGCACCGGGTCGTTCTTCGTCGTCGCCCTCGTGGCCCTGCTGGGCTACGGGTTCCTCGAGGCCTCGGCCAAGGCGCGGATGGCCAACTGGGCCACCAACCTCGCGGCCCTCGTCGTGTTCGTCCCCCAGGGCGCGGTGCTGTGGAAGGTCGGGCTGCTCATGGGGGCGGCCAACCTCGTCGGCGGGTACGTCGGTGCGCGCACCGCCGTGGCCCGGGGCTCGGGCTTCGTGCGGGTCTTCTTCCTCGTCGTCGTCGGCGCCTTCGTCGTGCGGATCGGCGGAGAGGTCGCGGGCTGGTGGTGAGCCTATGGTCGAGCCGGTCGTGACCTACCGGGTGCCCGGACGCTCGGCGGAGGCCGAGATCGAGGTGAAGCGCTCGCGCTTCCGGTGCACCCTGGAGCGGGTCGAGGACGAGGCGGCGGCGCGGGCCCTCGTCGAGCGCCTGCGCCGGGAGCACTGGGACGCCCGGCACCACTGCTCCGCCTTCGTCGTGGGCCCGCCGCCCGTGCCCGTGGAACGGTCCTCCGACGACGGTGAGCCGGCCGGCACCGCCGGCGCCCCGATGCTCGAGGTGCTCCGCGGGGCCGGACTGTCGGACACCGCGGTCGTCGTGACCCGGTGGTTCGGCGGGACCCTGCTGGGTGCCGGGGGACTGGTGCGCGCCTACGGCGACGCCGTGCGCGCCGCCGTCGCGCGAGCCGGGCTGCTCGAGCGTCGGCTGCGCAGCGAGGTCGAGGTCGACCTCGACCACGCCGAGGCCGGCCGGGTCGAGACGGAGCTGAGGTCACGCGGCGTGGACGTGCTCGAGACGGCGTACGGGGCGAGGGTGCGGGTGCTGCTCGGGGTCGAACCGGAGCAGGTGGCGCGGACCGAGGGACTGCTGGCCGAGCTCACCTCCGGCGCTGCTCGGCCGGTGGTGGTCGGGCAGCGTTGGGTGGACGGCTCACCAGCAGCCGGGTGATCGACGGCGCCGTGACTCCCAGACCGTGCAGGGCTTGGTCGAGTCCAGACGGCCCACCCCCGCACAGGTCGGTGGTCGGTCGGGCTCGCGGAGCTCGTCGGTGTGGATGTCGCGCTCGAGGTGCTCGCGCCGCAGGCGGTAGCCGTTGCTGAAGACCTCGCAGTCGCAGAAGCCGCCCGCGGCCTGCATGCGCGACTCGAGCGCGGTGGCCCGTGGCGATCGGAGCTCGCGGAAGCGACCGGCCCACCGCAGGGTCTCGTCGCACCCGTGCTCGTCGAGCATCCTGGCGACGTAGCAGAGCACGCACTCCGCCGGGTGCGGCGCCATCACCTCCGCCACCACGCGCTGGAGGTACTCCTCCGCGTCCCTGACCACCTGCTGCTGCTCCATGCGTCTCCCTCCGTGCTGCCGAGGACCCCTTCCTAGTAGGAGGCGCCGACAGTGCGGGGCGACCTAGAGTCCGGGCTGTGGAGAGAGCAGACGCCGGTGCCGTGACCCGTCCGTCCTGGGTCAGCGCCTTCCTCGACCTCGCCCCGGCGGCCTGGGAGTGCGGGATCGCGTTCTGGGCGCAGGCGTCGGGCACGTCGGTGAGTCCGTTGCGTGGGGACGACCGGGAGTTCGGCTCGCTGCTGCCGGCCTCGGGCGACGACCACCTGCGGGTGCAGCGGCTGGCCGAGGGGGAGAGCCGCGTGCACCTCGACCTGCACGTCGACGACCCGGTCGCCGCAGCGGACGCTGCCGTGGCGCTGGGAGCGCAGGTGGTGCACCGCTCCGAGCACGGGTACGTCGTCCTCGACTCGCCCGGGGGCCTGCCCTTCTGCTTCGTCGCGCACCGCGCCGAGGTGCGCAGCCGCCCCGTCACCTGGCCGGGCGGGCACACCTCCCTCGTGGACCAGGTGTGCCTGGACATCGGACCCGACCGGTTCGAGGACGAGGTGTCGTTCTGGACGGGGCTGACCGGGTGGGAGCGCGGCACCTCCGCGGTCTCGGGGAGCTTCGTGCCGCTGGTGCGGCCGGTCGGCCAGCCGCTGCGGTTCCTCCTCCAGCGCACCGACGACCCGCGCCCGCGCACCGGCGCCCACCTCGACCTGGCGACCACCGACCGGGCGGCCGAGACCGAGAGGCACGTCGCCCTCGGTGCGGTGGTCGTGGCGTCGTACCCGCTGTGGACGGTGCTGCGCGATCCGGCCGGCCTGGCCTACTGCCTCACCGACCGCGACCCGGAAACCGGGGTGCTGCCGACCCCGCCGGCGCCCTAGGGTCGAGGCGTGAGCATCCCCACCACGGCCGACGAGACCACCACGCTGCGGGCGTTCCTCGACCACTTCCGCGACACCCTGCGCCGCCAGTGCGCCGGTGTCGGCGCGGACGGGCTGGCATGGACTCTGCCGCCGGCGACGATGACCCTCGGCGGGATGCTCAAGCACCTGACCTTCGTGGAGCAGTGGTGGTTCTCGATCGTGCTGCACGGTGACGAGCCCAGCGGGATCTGGGTCGACGTCGACTGGGAGGCCGACGAGGACTGGGACTGGCACAGCGCCGTCGACGACAGCCCCGACCAGCTCCGCACCTGGCTGGACGAGGCCATCGCGACCTCGGACCGACTGGTCGACGAGGCGCTCGCCCGCGGGGAGGGCCTCGACGTGCTGGCTGCGCGGGAGCGGCGCGGCGGCCCGGTGTCGCTGCGGTGGATCTTGGTGCACATGGTCGAGGAGTACGCCCGGCACTGCGGCCACGCCGACCTGATCCGCGAGTCGATCGACGGCGCCACCGACCTCTGACCCGACCCCCTCACCCGTCGAGCCGGCGCGTCCTTCCGGGTCAGTCGAGGGTGAAGCCGGGCAGGTGGTCGAGCAGCATCTGCCGGAACGGTGCCTCGGCCTCGAGCTGGGAGAGGATGCCGAGCCCGCCCAGCCAGGTGCGGTGGATCAGCAGGTACGACGGCGGCAGGTTGAGCTTGAGCCCGACCGTGTAGGCGGGGTCCCGGGGGTCGTTGATCTTCGCGAAGACCCCGCGCATCCACTCGCGGGAGAATTGGAAGGTCTCGGTCGTGGCGGGCTCGACGAAGGGCAGCAGGTAGTCGCGCACCAGGTCGGGCTCGACCCGGATCCGGTCCTTGATGAAGCCCTCCTCGCGCAGTGCGTCGACGAGGTCCTCCCCGGAGCGGGTGGCGGCGATCGAGAGCAGCCGACCCATTGCCGGCGGGAAACCACCGTCGAGTCGGGCGACCGCGCCGAAGTCGAGCACGCCCAGGCGTGCGGGGCGGCCGTCGACGCCGGGGACGACCCGGAAGTTGCCGGGGTGCGGGTCGGCGTGGAGGAGCCCGGTGCGGGCGGGCGCGGCGACGAGGAACCGGGTGAACAGGTTTCCGAAGTGGTCGCGCTCGGCCTGGGTGCCCTCGGCGATCACGGTCGCCAAGGACGAGGTGGACTCCAGCCACTCGGTGACCAGCACGGTGGGACCGGTGGCGAGCGCGTCGGGCACGACGATCTCGTCGTCGCCCTCGAAGGCCTCGTGGAAGGTGCGCTGGCTGGCGGCCTCGAGCTCGTAGTCGAGCTCCTCGACGACGCGCTGCTGCAGCTCGGCGACCAGCGGCTTGATGTCGATGCCCGGGATCAGCGGGGCGACGGTGCGTCCGAGCCGGGTGAGCTGGCGCAGGTCGGCCTGGAGCGCGTCACCGGCGCCCGGGTACTGCACCTTCACCGCGACCTCGTGCTCGGCGCCGTCGTCGGTGCGCCAGCGCCCGCGGTGCACCTGACCGATCGACGCCGCCGCCGTGGGGCCGCCGTCGAGCCAGACCAGCCGCTGCTGCCAGTCCGTGCCCAGGTCGCGGGCGAGCACCTCGCGTACGGTCGAGGTCGGCATCGGGGGAGCGGCGTCCTGGAGCTTCGTCAGCTGCTCGCGGTAGGGCCCCGCCAGCTCGTCGGGCAGCGCGGCCTCGAGCACCGAGAGCGCCTGGCCGAACTTCATCGCCCCGCCCTTGAGCTCGCCCAGGGTGCGGAAGACCTGCTCGGCGGTGCGCTGCTGGATCTCGGTCATCACCGCCTCGGCGGGCTTGCCGCCCAGCCGCTTGCCCAGCCCGACGGCCTGGCGGCCGGCGTAGCCCAGCGGCAGCCCGGCCAAGCGCGCGGTGCGCGCCATCGCCTTGCGGGGCATCTCGGTCACGCCCACATCATCTCCGACCGCCCAAGACCGCTCCGGGTGACGCGGACCCGTGGGACGTCATCCCTCCCGCGGCAGCGGCGCTCCCGTCCGCATGACGTGTCAGTGGGACTTCACGATGGACTTAGCCAGACTTAGCCATCTAACCTCGGGGCATGGTCAAGGTGGTGAACGTGCACGAGGCGAAGACGACGCTGTCGCGCCTGCTCGAAGCGGTGGAGAGCGGCGAGCATGTCGTCATCGCGCGTGCCGGCAAGCCGGTCGCCGACCTGGTGCCCCACCGCCGCCGCGACGTCGTGTTCGGGCTGGCGCCGCAGATCGAGTACGACGCCGACACCTTCGACGACCCGGACCCGGTGGTCATCGAGCTGTTCGAGGGACCGTGAGCCTGCTCCTCGACACCCACGTCCTGCTCTGGCTGCTCACCGGTGACCCCCGCCTCGGCTCCGGCAGTCGGGGCGCGATCGAGGCTGCCGCTCGGGTGCACGTCTCGGCGGCCAGCCTGTGGGAGGTCGCGATCAAGGCCGGGCTCGGCAGGCTGACGGTCCCCAACGACCTGCCCGAGGTGGTGGAGCGCAGCGGCCTCGAGACACTGCCGGTCACCGCCGCGCACGCGTGGGGCGTGCGGCGCCTCGTGGGGCTGGAGCACCGCGACCCGTTCGATCGCATGCTGCTGACCCAGGCCGGCCTCGAGGGGCTGTCGTTCCTCACCGTCGACGGCGCCATCCTGGCAGCCGCTGACCGGATCGAGCCCCGGGTCGGCGTGCTCGACGCACGCCACTGAGCGGTCATCGCGCCCGCATGCGTCGACTCGGCGCAGGGCTGCGGGCAGGCCGTCGGCCACCTCCGCGCCGTCACGACTCGACGGATCACGACGTTCTGCAGGAAATTTCCACAGTTGTCCTGCAGGAGGTCGTGCTCCGTGGTGCCGGCAGTCAGGACACGCAGAGGCAGAACGGATGCCCGGCAGGATCGAGGAAGACCCGGAACGTCGTGCCCGGCTGGTGCGGGTGCCGCTGTGCGCCGATCGCCAGCACCGCGGCCTCGCCCTCGTCGAGGTCGTCGACCACGACGTCGAGGTGCACCTGCTGAGGGCGCTCCTGACCGGGCCAGTCGGGAGCGGCGTACGACTCGACCTCCGCGCGGCCGAGATCAGGCCGGGAAGGCGACGCCGGTGTTGGCGTGGCAGCGGTAGCCGAACGGGTTCTTGTGGAGGTACTGCTGGTGCGCGTCCTCGGCGTAGTAGTACGGGGTGTCCTCGGCCGAGCGGATCTCGGTGGTGATCGACCCGAGGCCGCGACGGGCCAGTTCCGCGCCGTACACCTCGGTCAGCTCGCGGGCGGTGGCCTCCTGCTCCGGGGTGGTCCAGTAGATCGCCGAGCGGTACTGCGTGCCGACGTCGTTGCCCTGCCGCATCCCCTGCGTGGGGTCGTGGACCTCGAAGAAGCGCTTGACCAGGTCGGCGTAGGAGACGACGGAGGGGTCGAAGACGACGCGCACGGCCTCGGTGTGGTTGGTCCGGCCCGAGCACACCTCCTCGTACGACGGGTGGGGGGTGTCGCCACCGGCGTACCCGACCGAGGTGGACCAGACGCCGGGCACCTGCCAGTAGACCTCCTCGGCGCCCCAGAAGCAGCCGAGGCCGAAGATCGCGACCTCGTGGCCGGCGGGTGCGGTGTCGGTGACCAGCGGCGCGTCGAGCACGGCGTGCCGCTCCGAGAGGTGCCAGGGGCGCTCGCTGCGGCCCGGCAGCGTCTGCTCGGGGGCGACGAGGGCGGTCTGCTTGCGGCCGAGGAACACGGGAGTCTCCTTGCGACGGTGGGAGGAGGGACGGGTGTGGCGTGTGGTGCGCGAGGGCCGGTGTGAGGCCCTCCACGTTTGCAACAACGCTGCTCCGAGCATGTTCCCCGGAACCAAGAAAACGCCTCGGCCGCAGCGCCGAGCGCGCCACGAGACCGCTCGGGAGGCTCGATCGTGGGGATGTTCCGTCGTCGGGCACCGGTGCGCCCGGAGCCCGACCTGCCGTTGTCCACCTTCCAGGCGCGTCGGCTCTACCACCTGGTGGCCGACGCGTTCGCCCAGGCCGGTGTGGTCGTCGAGGTTTTCGGGGACCACGCTGTCGACGAGCGCGGCCGCGCCTACGGCCTGCGCGACCTCGCCGCCGCGTGCGCGACCGAGTCGCCCGCCGCCTGGCCCGAGGTCGTACGCCGACACGTGCACGCCGAGGTGTCGCCGGTGCCCACGCTGGCCGACCTCGACGACGCCACGCTGCGCAGCTCCAGCGTCCTCCGTCTGCTCCCCGCGGCGCTGCTGCCGCCCGACTGGGATCCGTTCGCCGAGCCGGTCACCGACGACCTCGTCTCCGTGGTCGCCATCGACCTGGGCGACCAGGCGCTGATGCCACCGGCCGACGCCCTGCGCGAGCGGGCCCCGCTCCTGCCCTGGCGGGAGCGGGCCGCCGACAACCTGCGCGACCTGGCCCACCGGCTGCCCCTGCACCACGAGCGGGTGTCCCCGCAGGAGGCCCCCGACGAGGGCTTCGACGTCGTCGTGGGGGAGTCCGGCCTGGTGGCCAGCCTCGCCCTGCAGCTCGACGCGCTGCTCGACCGGCTCGGGCTCGCCGACCGGGGCCGCGGGGTCCTGGTGGGGGCGCCGTACCGCCACCAGGTGGCCATCCGGGTCGTCGACGGCCCTGGTGCCGCGTCCGCGCTGGGCCACCTCGCCGACTACGTCCGCAGCACCTACGCGGTCGCCCCGGGGCCCGTCACGCCGCTGGTCCACTGGGTGCACGAGGGGCTGTGGCGGCCCGCCTCGCTGACGCGCGACCACGGGGCTCCCCTGGCGCGCGCCGAGGACCAGCCCAGCGGCTCCCTGCTCGACCCCGACCGGCTCCACCCCGAGGTCGCCGCAGCGCTCGGGATCTGACACGCTCGGGCGGTGAGCGAGCACCCTGACTGGTCCGACGCCGGCTTCGAGACCCGGGCGATCCACGCGGGCTACGAGCCCGACCCCAGCACCGGCGCGGTCATCCCGCCGATCTATGCCACCTCGACCTACAAGCAGGACGGCGTCGGTGGCCTGCGCGGAGGCTATGAGTACTCCCGCTCGGCCAACCCCACCCGCACCGCCCTGGAGGGCGCGCTCGCGGCGGTCGAGGGCGGCACCCACGGCTTCGCCTTCGCCAGCGGCCTGGCCGCCGAGGACACCCTGGTGCGTGCCCTGTGCGGGCCCGGTCAGCACGCCGTCATCCCCGACGACGCGTACGGCGGCACCTTCCGCCTCTTCGAGAAGGTCGAGCAGGTCTGGGGCCTGGTCCACAGCCCCGCGGCCGTCTCCGACGTCGACGCGGTCCGCGCGGCGATCCGCCCCGGCGAGACCCGGCTGGTCTGGGTCGAGACACCCACCAACCCGCTGCTCGGCATCGGCGACATCGAGGCCCTGGCGGCCGTCGCCCACGACGCGGGCGCGCTGCTGGTCGTGGACAACACCTTCGCCTCGCCGTACCTCCAGCAGCCGCTGGCCCTCGGCGCCGACGTCGTCGTCCACTCCACCACCAAGTACGTCGGTGGGCACTCCGACGTGGTGGGCGGAGCGCTCGTGGTGCGCGACGACGCCCTCGCGGACCGGATCCGCTTCCACCAGAACGCCATGGGTGCGGTGGCCGGCCCGTTCGACGCCTGGCTGACCCTGCGCGGGCTCAAGACCCTCGCGGTGCGGATGGACCGCCACTGCGACAACGCCGAGCGGATCGTGGCCCACCTGCTCGAGCACCCGGCCGTGGAGCAGGTCATCTACCCCGGGCTGACCGACCACCCCGGCCACGAGGTGGCCGCGCGGCAGATGAAGCGCTTCGGCGGCATGGTCTCCTTCCGCGTCAAGGGTGGCGAGGCTGCCGCCCTGGCCGTCTGCGAGCGCACCCACGTCTTCACCCTGGGGGAGTCCCTGGGCGGCGTGGAGTCGCTCATCGAGCACCCCGGCCGGATGACCCACGCCAGCGTGGCCGGCACCGACCTGGAGGTCCCCGCCGACCTGGTCCGGCTCAGCGTCGGCATCGAGTCGGTCGACGACCTGGTGGCCGACCTCGACCAGGCGCTGTCCTCGGCCCTGTCGCACTGAGGTCGTGGGCGCGGTGATCTAGGTTGAGGCGATGAGCGACGAGCAGCCGCCCCCCGGGAGGTCCCAAGCGAACGACGGCCCCGGGACCCCGGACGTCGGACCCGTCGAGCAGACCCGCCTCGGCGAGCGCCGTCGGTTGCGTCGCGAGCGCTCCCAGTCCGAGGCCGAGAGCCTCGCGCAGCGGCTCTTCTCGCAATGGTCGGCGCTGCGTGACGAGCGCGAGCGCCAGCTCGCCCCGCCGCCGCAGCTGGCCGCCGCCGGCTCCGTGACCCGCTCGCCGGTGCCGGTCGGCTACGACCTGGCGGCGGCCTGGGCGTGGCGCTTCCTGGTGATCGTCGCGGCGCTGGCCGTCGTCGGCTGGGTGCTGGGCTACCTCATCGTCATCGTCGTCCCGGTCGTGGTCTCGCTGCTGATCACCGCGCTCGCGGTGCCCCTGGTGGACCGGCTGGCCGGCTGGGGTGTTCCGCGCGGGCTCGCGGCGCTGCTCACGGTCGCTGCCGGCATCGCCGCCGTGGTCGCCCTGCTGACCTTCGTGGGGCAGCAGGTGGCCGGCGGCGCCAGCGACCTCGCCGACTCCACGGTGGCCGGGCTCGGGGAGATCAGGCAGTGGCTCCAGGAGGGGCCGCTGCACGCCACCGACAGCCAGATCGACGGCTACATCGACCAGGCCCAGCGGGCCATCGCCGAGCGCTCGGACGAGGGCGAGATCCTCACCCGCATCACCGAGCTGGGCACGACCCTGACCCACGTCTTCGCGGGGTTCTTCATCGTCCTCTTCGCGACCTACTTCTTCATGGCCGACGGGGCGCGGATCTGGTCGTGGCTGGTGCGGCTCGCGCCCCGCACCGCGCGCGCCCGCGTCGACTCCTCGGGCCGCGTCGCCTGGATCTCGCTGCGCCAGTTCGTCCGGGCCACGGTGATCGTGGCCCTCGTCGACGCCATCGGCATCTCGATCTGGGCGGCGGTGATGGGCCTGCCGTTCGTCGCCGCCATCGGCGTCCTGGTCTTCCTGGGCGCCTTCGTGCCGATGGTCGGTGCCACGGTCGCGGGCACGGTGGCGATCCTGGTGGCGCTGGTCGACCAGGGCCCGTGGGCGGCGCTGCTGATGCTGATCGGCGTCATCGTGGTCCAGCAGCTCGAGGGCCACGTGCTCCAGCCGTTCCTGATGGGCCGCTGGGTCTCGGTGCACCCCCTCGGGGTGATCGTGGCCATCGCGGTCGGCGTGCTGGTCGCCGGCATCGTCGGCGCGCTGGTGGCCGTCCCGCTCGCGGCCGCGGTCAACGCCGTGGGGCTGCACCTGGCGGCGTACACCGATCCCGGCGACGACCCCGTCGAGGAGCTCGAGGAGGACTACGTCGAGACCGGGGGAGCGCCCGAGGCCCCCGACCCCGACGGCCCGGCGGAGCCGGGTGGGTCCGGGGGACAGCTGTGAGCCAGGTCGGTCTCGCCGAGATCGAGGCCGCCCGGCTGCTGCTGGAGGGCATCGCCGTGCGCACGCCGATGGAGGAGTCGCGGTGGCTCTCGGCCGTGGCCGGCGGCGAGGTCCGGATCAAGGCCGAGAACCTCCAGCGCACCGGCTCCTTCAAGGCCCGCGGCGCCTACGTGCGCCTCTCGCGGCTCAGCGAGGCCGAGCGCGCCCGCGGCGTCGTCGCCGCCAGCGCCGGCAACCACGCGCAGGGCGTCGCGCTGGCCGCCCAGCTCGTCGGCACCCGCGCCACGGTCTTCATGCCCGAGGGGGCGCCGATCCCGAAGGAGCGGGCCACCCGCGGGTACGGCGCCGAGGTGGTCTTCACCGGCACCTACCTCGAGGACGCGCTGGTCGCTGCGCGCGAGTTCTCCGAGCGCACCGGGGCGGTCTTCATCCACCCCTTCGACCACGAGGACGTGATCGCCGGTCAGGGCACCGTGGGGCTGGAGATCCTCGAGCAGCTGCCGGAGGCGGCCAGCGTGGTCGTGCCGACCGGGGGCGGAGGGCTGCTGGCCGGGGTCGCCCTGGCGGTGAAGTCGGTGCGCCCCGACGTGCGCGTCGTGGGGGTGCAGGCCAAGGATGCCGCCGCCTACCCCGGCTCGCTCGAGGCCGGGCGTCCGACACCGCTGGAGCAGATGCGCACGATGGCCGACGGCATCGCGGTGGGACGGCCCGGCGACCTCACCTTCGCCGCGGTGCGCGACCACGTCGACGACGTCGTCACCGTCTCCGAGGACTCCCTGGCCCGGGCGGTGCTGGCGCTGGCCGAGCGGGCCAAGCTGGTCTCGGAGCCGGCGGGCGCCGCGGCGGTGGCCGCCCTGCTCGACGACCCCGCGCGCTTCCCGACGCCCTGCGTGGCCGTCGTCTCCGGCGGCAACATCGACCCGCTGCTGCTGGGCAAGGTGATCCGGCACGGCATGGCTGCCGCCGGTCGCTACCTCAACCTGCACGTCACCATCCCCGACGTGCCGGGTGGCCTGGCCAAGCTCCTGACCGTGGTCGGCGACTCCGGCGCCAACGTCCTGGAGGTCGCCCACGAGCGGATCTCCCCGCTGCTCTCCGTCGACGAGGTCGACGTGATGCTCCAGCTGGAGACCCGCGGCTCGACGCACTCCGACGCGGTGCTCGCCGCCCTGCGGGCGCAGGGCTACCGGGTGGCCGAGTAGGGCCTGCTCCACCACCGGGTGGAACAGGCCCTCGGACCCTCAGCCGGTGTAGGGCTCGGCGTCGAGGATGATGACCTCGAGCGTCTTGCCGTTGGGCGCCTCGTAGGAGACGGTGTCGCCCTTCGACGCGCCGTTGATCGCGGCGCCCAGCGGCGACTGCGGTGAGTAGACGGTGAGGCCGTCGGGCTCGATCTCCCGGGCGCCGAGCAGGAAGGTCTCGGCCTCGTCGTCGTCATCGCCCACGAACTTGTAGGTGACCTTCATGCCGGGCTCGACGATGCCGTCGTCGGGCGGGGTCTCGCCGACCTCGGCGCGGCGCAGCATGTCCTCGAGCTGGCGGATGCGTCCCTCGATGCGGCCCTGCTCCTCGCGGGCGGCGTGGTAGCCGCCGTTCTCCTTCAGGTCGCCCTCGTCGCGGGCCGCGCTGATGCGCTCGATGACCTCCTGGCGCACGGGGCCCTTGAGGTCCTCCAGCTCGGCGACGAGCTTGTCGTGGGCCGCCTGGGTGAGCCAGATCTTCTCCTGCTGCGGGGACTGCGTCATCGGGTTACTCCTGCCATGGAGCCGCGGGACCCCGCCCCGCCATCTCGCGGTGCGGCCCGCCGGCCCGTCTCGTCACTTCTCGTCACTGTCGGGTGCGAACTGCTCCGACCGCCTCCGGTGGCCGACGATGTGGCCGTACGACGGAGGTCGCGGGCCGTTTCGCGAAGCAGCCCTGCGGGACGGTCGATCAAGCCACTGTAGCAACGAGACCCGCCTGATGCAGGTCGCCGCTCACACCCTCCCGGGTGGGGTCAGCGGGGGCGCTTCTGCCCGTCGGCGGTGCAGCCGACCTTCTCCACGGCCGTCGCGCGGCGCTCGGTGCGGATCGGGACGCTGAGCCGACCGGAGTCCTCGGGGGTGAAGACCGCCTCGCCGACCGCGCTCTTGTCCTCGGCCAGCGCACGCAGCACGCACTGCACGCCGCTGGCGCGGTCGCTGAGCTGGACCTGCACGTCGGCGACGACCTCGTGCTCGTCGGTCACGGTGAACCCGACCAGCTCCGAGCGCGCCTCCGGGGTGGCGTGGGTCCACGCCGCCCAGGCGACCAGCAGCCCGGAGACGACCGCCAGCACGACGGTCGCGATGACGGCCGCGCGGCGCCGCCAGGGCGCGGGAGCGCCATACCGCTGCGCCATGAGGTCCTGCGAGGTCACCCCCCGATGGTCCCATCCTCGCCGCAGGGCGTCGCGGGCGCCCTCCTACGATGGAGGGCATGTCGCAGGAGCCCCAGGACAGGCCGTACGCCGGTCTGCGTCTGATGCACGTCCACGCCCACCCCGACGACGAGTCGAGCAAGGGGGCCGCCTCCACCGCCCGCTACGTCACCGAGGGCGCCGAGGTGCACGTCGTGACCTGCACCGGAGGCGAGCGCGGGTCGATCCTCAACCCCAAGATGGAGCGCCCGGAGATCCTCGCCAACATCACCGAGGTGCGTCGCCAGGAGATGGAGCGCGCCCGCGACATCCTCGGCATCACCCAGCACTGGCTCGGCTTCGTGGACTCGGGCTGGCCCGACGGTGACCCGAAGCCGCCGCTGCCCGAGGGCTGCTTCGGCCTGGCCCCGCTCGAGGAGTCCGTGGAGGCGCTCGTCCGGATCGTCCGGGCCGTGCGACCGCACGTCATGACGACGTACGACGAGCGCGGTGGCTATCCCCACCCCGACCACATCCGCTGCCACGAGGTGTCGGTGTCGGCATTCGAGGCCGCCGGCGACCCCGAGCGGTTCCCCGACGCCGGCGAGCCGTGGCAGCCCCTGAAGCTCTACTACCACCACTCCTTCAACCGCCCGCGGATGCAGGCGCTCCACGACGCGATGCAGGAGCACGGCCTGGAGTCCCCGTGGGAGGAGCGGCTCAAGGACTGGAAGCCCGAGCCGGAGTGGGACGCCCGCATCACCACGCGCGTCGTCTGCGACCGCTGGTTCGGCGTCCGCGACCAGGCGCTCCTGGCGCACGCCACGCAGATCGACCCCGACGGGTTCTGGTTCGCCATCCCGCGCGAGCTGCAGGCCGAGGTGTGGCCCACCGAGGACTACGAGCTCGTGACCACCCACGTCGAGGCGCCCACCCCGGAGGACGACCTGTTGGCGGGGCTGATGGACCACCCTGACGCGGCCGGTGGGAGGATCTGAGCATGCTGCTCGACGTCGTGCACACCGTCCTCCCGCTCCTCGCGCCCCTCGTGGACGAGGTCCCGGAGGCCGAGGACGTCAAGGCGGGATCGATCGCCTTCCTGCTGTTCATCCTCGGCTTCGTCGCCGTCGGACTGCTCGGGTGGAGCCTGGTGCGCCAGCTGCGCAAGGTCGAGGACGCCCGCAAGCGCGGGGTCTACGGCGACGAGCCCGAGGTCGCCGATGAGAGCCAGGACGCCGCGCGCCCCAGCGAGTGATCTGAGCTGACCCGAGCTGGCCGGAGCTGGCCGGGGCCGGCGGGGGCTGTTCAGCCCTGGGCGTCGCCGGACTGCGCGGCCTGGGCGGCCACCTGCGCGCGGACGTCCTCCATGTCCAGGCCCTTGACCGCCCCGATGACCTGGTCGAGCCCGGCCGGGGGCAGCGCGCCGGGCTGGGCGAAGACCAGGATGCCCTCCCGGAAGGCCATCAGCGTGGGGATCGAGGAGATGCCCGCCGCCGAGGCGAGCTGCTGCTGCTCCTCGGTGTTGACCGACCCGAAGGTGATCTCGGGGTGCGCCTCGCTGGCGGCCTCGTAGGTCGGCGCGAACTGGCGGCACGGGCCGCACCAGCTGGCCCAGAAGTCGACGAAGAGGATGTCGTCGTCCTTGACGTGGGACTCGAAGTTCTCGGCGGTCAGCTCGATCGTGGCCATGACCCCACCGTAGCCCGGTGCTGAGCACCGGTCCCGCGGGCCGTCAGTCGTCCTCGTCCTCGTCGTCGTGCTTCTCCTTCGGGCCCTTCTCCTTCTGCTTGCCCTTGCCCTTGCTCTTCCCGGGGGTGGTCAGCTGCGGGTCCGTGAGGATCGGGGAGACGACCTCGCCGCCGTCCTCGCCCTCGCCGCCGTCCTCGCCCTCGCCCTCCGGAGCGTCCTGGCCGTCCTCGGGTGGGGTGGTCCGCCCGGCGGGCTCGGTGGGCGGGAGCGGCTCGGTGCCGCCGGGGGAGCCGGCGGCCAGGCCGGCCACGACGACCAGCAGCACCAGCCCGGCCACGGCCCCTGCGACGCCGCGCTGGTGCGGCGCCAACCCCTGCCAGAACGCCAGCAGTCGGCCCGGCGTGCGGGCGATCGCGTCCCCGGCACGGTCCGCGGCCGGCCTGGCCGACGGGGCGGCCGCGGCCGACGGTGAGGCCGACGCGGTGGCGAGCGGGGCGGTGGCGACGGGCGCGGTGAGCAGCGCGGTGCGGTCACCGTCAGCGCCACTCCCGGGAGCACTCTCGGGAGCAGCCGGCGCCGGTACGCCGGAGGCCAGCAGGTCCGCGGCTTCCGCGACGTCCACGCGGACGGTCGGGTCGGCAGCCGTCATCGCGGTCAGCAGGGGGGCCCAGCCGCCCGGCAGGTCGGCCGGGACCTCGGGGTCGCGCTGGAGCCGGGCCAGGGCCGCCTCGGTGGGGCTGCCCGGGAACGCCCGGCGTCCGGTCAGCGCCTCGAGGAGCACCAGCCCCAGGGCGTAGGTGTCGGCAGCGCCGGTGACGTCCTCGCCGCGCACCTGCTCGGGCGCGAGGTAGGCGGCGGTGCCGATGGCCGTGCCGGTGCGGGTGTGGCGGGCGGTGTCGCCCAGGAGCCGGGCGATGCCGAAGTCGGCGAGCTTGACGCGTCCGTCGCCTCCCAGCAGCACGTTGCCGGGCTTGACGTCGCGGTGCACCACTCCCCGGCCGTGGGCGTAGGTGAGCGCGGCGGCGACCTGGGCGCCGACCAGGGCAACGTCCTCGGGGGTCAGCGGCCCGTCCTCCAGCGCGTCGGCCAGGGAGCGTCCCTCGACGAGCTCCATCACCAGGAACGGACGGTCGTCGTCCTCCCCGATGCCGGCGTCGAGCACGGTCACCAGGTTGCGGTGGGAGAGACCGGCCAGGGTGCGGGCCTCGGCGACGAAGCGGTGCCGGGCCGACTCGTCGCCGGCCACGTCGCGCAGCACCTTGACCGCGACGCTGCGCTCCAGCGTGGTGTCGGTGGCCCGGTGCACGTCGGCCATCCCGCCGGATCCGAGCAGGCTCTCCAGCACGTAGCGGTCACGCAGGGCGGCGCTCACCAGGGCACTCCTCGGTCGGTGTCGTGGGGGACCCGAGGCGTCTACCCGCCGGCTGCTCGGTTCACACCCCGACCGCGTCACACCCGCGCCGGCCCCGGTCGCCTCGTGTGGCTGAGCGCGGCCCATGGACCGCGCTGAGCCACACGAGCCGGGCTCCATGGGGAGGGAGCCGGACGCACCTCGGCCCCGGGACCTGAGACCGGTCCCGGGGCCGAGGGAGGTACGCCGACGCCGGTGCCCCGCCGGCGTACCGGATCTCACGCGGAGGACGCGCTCGGTGAGCTCGCCCTCCCGGCCGTCAGCTGGCCGGGACGGGGGTGCCGTTGAGCGTGAAGGGTCCGCCGACGTTGAACACGTCCGGGCCGGCGGGCGCGGTGTTGCCGGTGACGACCAGGTTCGTGGCGGTGATGCTGCCGGTGGCGGAGTTCCACAGGCCGCCGCCCTCGTTGGCCGCGTTGTTGCCGGTCACGGTGCCGCCGTCCCAGGTGACGGTCGCGGCGCCGGTGACGTGCAGGCCGCCGCCGTTGCCGGGGGCGGCGCCGGTGTCGTTGCCGGTCATGTCGACGTCGTTGATGACCAGGGTGCCGACGTTGGTCTCCACCGCACCACCGGCGCGGGAGGAGGTGTTGCCGTCGAAGGTGGTGTCCTCGATGGTCAGTGTCGCGGGGTTGGTGCCCTCGCCGTTGTTGAGGACGCCGCCGCCCGAGCCGCTGGCGCCGGTCGCGGTGTTGTCGTCGATCGTCGAGCCGGTGATCGTCATGACGCCGTCGTTGTAGACGCCGCCGCCGCCCTGGGTGGCCGCGTCACCGGTGGCGGTGTTGCCCTCGACCACGGTGTCGCTGATCGAGAAGGTTCCGCCCGAGGAGTTCCACAGGCCGCCGCCCTCGACGGCGCTGTTGCCGGACACCGTGCTCTGCGCGACGTCGACGGTGCCGGCGCCGGTCAGGTGCAGGCCGCCGCCGTTGCCGGGGGCCGCGCCCGCGTCGTTGCCGAGCAGGTCGGTGCGGAACACCTCGGTCGAGCCGGCGCTGGACTCGATGCCGCCGCCGGCACGCTGGGCGTCGTTGCCGTCGAGCACGCTGCGGCGCACGACCAGCGAGCCGCCCTTGTTGAGGATGCCGCCGCCGGAGCCCGCGGCGCCCGTGGCGCTGTTGTCGACGAGGTCCGAGCCGAGCACCTCGGTGGTGCCGCCGTCGGAGTAGATCGCGCCGCCGCCCTGGTCGGCCTCGGCGCCCGAGGCGCTGTTGCCCTCCAGGCTGGTGCCGCGGACGGTGAAGGTGCCGCCGGAGGAGTTCCACAGGCCGCCGCCCTCGACGGCGGTGTTGTCGGTGACGGTGCTCTGGAGCACCTCCACGGTGCCGGCGCCGGTCAGGTGCAGGCCGCCGCCGTTGCCGGGGGCCTGGCCCGCGTCGTTGCCGGTGAGCTCGACGCCCGCCAGCGTGGTGGTGCCGACGTTGGCCTCGATGCCGCCGCCGGCACGGTTGGCGGTGTTGCCCGACAGGGTCGACCGCTCGACGCTCAGCGCGCCGAGGTTGTTGAGGATGCCGCCGCCGGAGCCGGCGGTGCCGGTGGCGCTGTTGTCCTCCAGCGAGGACCGGGTGACGGTGAGGGAGCCGCCGTCGTTGTACAGCGCGCCGCCGCCCTGGTCGGCCGCGACGCCCTCGGCGACGTTGCCCATCAGCACGGTGCGGTCGACGGTGAAGGTGCCGGTGGAGGAGTTCCACAGGCCGCCGCCCTCGGCGGAGGCGGTGTTGTCGGCGACCCAGCTGCTCTGCACCGACACGGTGCCGGTGCCGGTCAGGTGCAGGCCGCCGCCGTTGCCGGGCTCGGCGCCGGTGGAGTTCTCGATGACGCGGGTCTCGATGAGCGTGGTGTCGCCCTCGACGGCCTCGATGGCGCCGCCGGCGCGGGTCGCGCTGTTGCCGCGCAGCACCGAGCCGGAGACCAGCAGGGAGCCGGCCTCGTTGGCGATGGCACCGCCCGAGGCGCCGGTGCCCTCGGCGACGGAGGCGCGGATGGTGGTGCCTCGCAGGACGACCTCGCCGGCGCTGCGGATCGCTCCGCCGTTCTCACCGGTGGGGGCGGCGCCCCTGACCAGGCGCGCCTGCTTCAGCACGAGGCGGCCGCCGTCGGCCACGTCGAAGATGCGGCTGTCGCCGCGGGCGTCGATGCGGTGCGCCCGCGCGTTGATCACGATCTGGCCGGTCACGTCGAGCTGGCCGCCGCTGAGGCGGACGTGGTCGCGGACCTTGATGCGGGTCAGGCCCGTCGAGGCGTTGGCCTGCTCGACGGCGTCGCGCAGGTCGCGCTCGGAGTCGACCTTGACCTTGCGGGCCCCGGCGCGCGCCGCAGCAGCGGTGCGTGCGGAGGAGCCGGTGGCCGCGTCGGCGGTGGAGACGTCCACGGCGGCGACGTCGGCGGCGGAGGCGGGGAGCGTCAGCCCGGTCCCGGCGCCGAGCGCCAGGAGGGCCGCTGCGGCGCCACCGGTGACCCGGGAGCGCCTGCGGGAGGGAGCAGTCATGTCGTTTCTGGCCCTTCGGTCGGCGGCCGGTCGGTCCGGCCTGGGGCGAGGACGAGGGTCCGTCCTCGGGAGTGGGTACGGCGCTGGGCCGGTGCGCGTTCACCGCCGGTCCGGATCGGTGCGGAACCGGTCCTTCCGGGTGAGCGACCCATCCGGTCCCTCGACCGGCTCCGAAGGCAGACCAGAGCTCCCTGCGAGAGGACCCCCGGTGACCGAGACACCCGCGGCCACGACGACCACCCGCCCGGCCGCGCCCCCGGTGCCGGCGGGGTTGCGCGACGAGGACGAGGTGCACGCGGCGTACCTCCTCTACGGACCGCAGATCTACCGCTTCGTGCTCCGCGGGCTCGACGACGCCGGAGCGGCGCAGGACGTCACGCAGGAGACCTTCCTCAAGGCGTGGCGGCGCGCGGACCTCTTCGACCCGTCGCTGTCCTCGCTGCGCAGCTGGCTGTTCGGCATCGCGCGCCACACGATGATCGACCACGCCCGTGCGGCGTCGGTGCGGCCGTGGCAGACGCGCCTGGTCGACCCGCCCACGGCGCAGGTGGCGGCGCAGGTGGCGGGGGAGACCGTGCCCGACCCGACCGAGCGGCTGGTGGGATCATGGGTGGTGGAGGAGGCGCTGCGCCGCATCTCCGAGCACCACCGCGTGGCCATCGTCGAGACCCACCTGCGCGAGCGGCCCCACGACGAGGTCGCCGCCGACCTGGGGGTCCCGGTCGGGACGCTGCGCAGCCGGGTGTTCTACGGGCTCAAGGCGCTGCGTGCCGCGATGGACGAGATGGGGGTGGACCGATGACCGGGCCCGACGACGCACACCAGAGGCTGCGCGAGCTGCTGGGCGCGCACGCGCTGGGACACCCCCTGGACGCCATCGACTCGACCGCGCTGCGGGCCCACCTCGACGGCTGCGCGGCCTGCCGCGCCGAGCTGGAGGAGATCGCCCCGCTGCGCGAGGCCCTCGCCGACGTCGACGCGGCCCGGCTGGCCTCACCGGCCTCCCCGCCGCCGGGGCTGGGTCGCGAGATCCGCGACGCCGTGGCGGCCGAGCGGTCCGCGCGGGCCGCCGACGAGCTGGCACGGCGCCGGGACGACCGGCTGCGCCGGCGTACCCGCCGGGTGCAGTGGCTCGGCGCGGCCGCGATGGTGACCGTCCTGGTCGGCACCGGCGGGGTGCTGCTCGGGCGCGCCACCGTGCCGGAGCCGCCCGCGGTGCCCTACGAGGCGGTCGCGCTCGACGTCGTCGACCCCGACGTCACCGTCGAGGAGGCGGGGCTGGTGCCGCACACGTGGGGTGTGGAGCTGCGCTTCCGGGGTGCGGGCTTCGAGGAGGGCGCGGTCTACCGCGCTGCCTTCGTCGACGCCGACGGCACCCGGACCCCGGCGGGGGAGTTCCTCGGCACCGGTGCGGAGGAGATGGTCTGCAACCTGCAGTCGGCCCTGCTGCGCGACGCGGCCACAGCCGTGGTCGTGACCGACGACTCCGGCGAGACGGTCCTCTCCGCCGCGCTCTGAGGCGATCCTGGGGCGGGGTGCCGGGCTGCGCGCAGGAAGGTCTGACTGATGTCAGTCAGACCTTGCACGTCGCGGTCGAACCTTCGACCGCCATCCCTCAGGTCGGACTGACATCAGTCGAACCTTGCGACCGCCGCACCGACCCGCAGGTCCGCAGCCGCGCCGGACCCTCAGGCCATCGCGAGCGCGAGCTCGGCGACGACGTGGGTACGCCGGTCCCGACGGTCGACGTGCCAGCGGTCGCAGACCTCGCCGACGATCATCAGGCCCCGCCCGTGGTCGGAGTCGGGGTCGGCGTCCACGGCCTCGACCGAGCCGTCGCGGCCGCCGTCGGCGACCTCGAGCACGAGACGTTCGGGCTCGAGCGACCAGGACACCTCGACGTGGCCCGCAGCGGTGGGGCGACCGTGGCGCACGGCGTTGGAGACGAGCTCGCTGAGGACGAGGGTGGCGTCGTAGACGACCGACTCGCCGACGCCCTCGCGCTCCAGCAGGTCGCGCAGCTCGTGACGGGCGACGGCGACGCTGGCCGGCTCGTGCGCCAGCTGGTGTGTCTCGTGCATGTGGACTCCCCTCTCCGACCAGCCGTATACCCAGGACTCAGCCGGCGGACACGTCCCGGAGCCGATGAGTGCTGCCCGCCACGTCGGCGCCGGCGCGCCGCCACACGTCGTCGAGGGCGTCCTCGAAGACCGGCAGCCACCGCGCGGCGTCCAGGACCACCGACGCGTGGCCGCCCGGGGCGGAGAACACGCGGGCGCCCGGCACCGCTGCGGCGAGCTTGTGCTGACGACGGGTGGGGATGGCGTGGTCCTTCTCGGTGACGACGACCGCGGTGGGGACGTCGACGTCCCCGATCCACGGGGAGGAGTCGAAGTGCCCGACCGCGTTGACCACCTCGGGGTAGGCCCAGCCCGAGGTGCTGCGGACCTGGGCGAGGCCCCACGAGGGCAGGTCGGTCAGGTGGACGTCAGGGGTGAGCGGCAGGCTCTGCGCGAGCTGCTCGACGCGGGCGGCGGCGTGCCGCGAGACCGGGTTCATGGTGGCGGCGAGCACCGGGAAGAAGAGCCGCTCGTGGACGGTCCCCTGGCCGTTGCGTGCGGTCGAGGCGAGCACCAGGCCGGCCACCCGGTCGGGGTGGCGGTGCCAGGTCTCCTGGGCGACGAAGCCGCCGAGGGAGTAACCGGCGAGGACCGCCCGGTCGATCCCGAGCGCGTCGAGGACCGCCACGGCGTCGTCGGCGCAGTCCTCGATGCGGAACCGCTCGGAGACGATGCCGCGCCCGTGCCAGCGCTGGTCGAAGGCCACCACGCGGTAGCGGTCGCCGAGCGCCCCGAGCACCGGGAACCAGTTGAGGTACGCCGTGCACGCCAGCCCGTGCAGGAGGACCACGACCGGTGCGTCGGGGGTGGGGCCGGGGACGTCGACGACGAAGGTGCTCCCGCGGCCGGGCAGCCGCACGGTCCGGCCGGCGGGCACCGTGTCCGCGGGGACCTCGGGCATCAGCCGGCGACCCAGCGCCCCGGCCGCCAGCCGCGGCACCACCAGGCTCGAGCGCACCGCCAGCCGCGTGACGGCCCAGGTGGCGTCGCTGCCGACCTTGACGGCCCGGGTGAAGGGGCGGTGGAAGAAGGGGTGGGTCATCGTGGGGTCTCTTCACGGACGGTCGCCAGCAGCTCGTCGAGGGCGGGTCGCAGCTCGCCGACCAGCTCGTCGAGGTCGGGGAGCAGGTCGGGGCAGGCCAGCAGGGTGAAGTTCATCCGGTCGACGTAGGACCAGACGGTGACGTTGAGCCCGATGCCCTCGAGGATCGGCCCGACGCTGTAGATGTCGGTCATCGGGGTGCCGTCGATGGTCACCGGCACCCGGGGCCCGGGCACGTTGGAGACCACGACGTTGACCGGCGAGGGGTGCCACCGGGCCGCCCGCAGCCAGGAGTAGAGGCGCATGACCACGGTCGCCGGGCCCGGCGGGGAGAACTCCAGCCAGGCGCGCAGCATCTCCGCCCCGAGGGTCTGCTGCACCCGCTTGGCCTCGGCGGTGGTGCGGTGCACGCGGTGCAGTCGCTCGACCGGGTCGGCCTGGTCGGTGCCGAGCACGGTGAAGAAGTTGGAGACCAGGTTGCCGCGCAGCCGGGGGGCCCGGTCGGCGGGCTCGGTGGAGACCGGCACGGCGCAGGTGAGGGTGCGGGCGGGCAGCGCGTCGCGCTGGAGCAGGTAGCGCCGCAGCGCCCCGCCGACCACGCACAGCACCACGTCGTTGAGCGTCACCCCGTGGGCCGACTTCACCGCCCGCAGGTCGTCCAGCGGCAGGGACAGGGTCGAGAAGGACCGCCGCGAGGTGAGGGCGGAGTTGAAGGGCGTGGGCGGGGTGTCCAGCACCGGACGGGGCACGTCGGTGTCGTCGGGCCGCTCCCGGCGTACCAACCGGACCAGCGCGGCCACCGTGCGCGCGAGCAGCCCCGGCAGCTGCACCGCCCGGGCCACGCCGTCGCGCACTCCCAACCAGGCGAGCTCGCGCGGGGCGGGGGTGTGGTCGTCGACGACCTGCGGCGAGGGCCGGGGCGCACCCAGGGGGTTCTGGTCGGCGACGTTGCCGAGCATCGCGTTGGCGGCGACGCCGTCGGCCAGCGCGTGGTGGATCTTCACGACGACCGCCACGCGACCGCCCTCGAGACCCTCGACGAGGTGCAGCTCCCACAGCGGCACGTCGCGGTGCAGCGGGGTGCTGGCGATGCGGCCGATCACCTCGTGCAGCTCGTGCATCGTGCCGGGGTCGCGCAGCCGGTGGTAGAAGCAGTGCTGCCGCGGGTCGACCGGCCGGTCGGAGACCCACACGGGGTGGTGCAGCGCCCACGGGATGGGCTGCACGCGGCGGCGCAGCGCGGGCATCGCGTCGAGCCGCAGCACCAGCCAGCGGCTGAGCGCGTCGAGGTCGATGGCGCCGGCGGGCGGGTCGAGCACCGCGATCTTGAGCGTGTGCATGTGCGTGGACGGGGTCTCCATGTAGAGGAACCCCGCGTCGATGCCGGTCATCCGCTCGACCACGGTCAGGAGCCTGCCAGATCCGGGCCGGTCGCGGCGGGAAGCAGCCGTTTCATCACCTTGCCGGTCGCGTTGCGCGGCAGCTCGTCGAGCAGCACCACGTCGCGGGGCACCTTGTAGCCGGCCAGCTGGGCCTTCACGTGCGCCTTGAGCCCCTCCACGTCCACGCCCGCCCCCGGCCGCAGGACGACGTACGCCGCCAGCCGCTGGCCGAACGCCTCGTCCTCGACCCCGATGACGGCGCTCTCGTGCACCTCGGGGTGGGCGTCGAGGGTCTTCTCCACCTCCAGGGGGTACACGTTCTCGCCGCCGGAGACGATCATGTCGTCGTCGCGGCCGACCACGAAGAGCCGGCCGTCGGCGTCGAAGCGGCCCACGTCGCCGGAGACCATGTAGTCGCCGTGGAAGTCCTTGGTCGCCCCCGAGGTGTAGCCGGAGAACTGCGAGCCCGACAGCACGCAGATGCGCCCGACCTCGCCGGTGGGGACCTCGCGGAGGTCGTCGTCGAGCAGGCGCACGGTGGTGCCGCGCACGGGACGGCCGGCGGTGTCGGGCGCGACCCGCAGGTCGGCCGGGGTCGCGGTGGAGATGAGCCCGGCCTCGGTCGCGTTGTAGCTGTTGCAGATGACGTCGCCGAAGCGGTCCATGAAGGCCAGCACGGCGTCCGGGCGCATCCGCGAGCCGCTCGCGGTGGCGAAGCGCAGCGAGCGGCAGGGGTAGCGGTCGAGCACCTCGTCGGGCAGGTCGATGATCCGCTCGAGCATCACGGGTACGACGGCGAGCCCCGTCGCCGAGTGCTCCTCGACCAGCGCGAGGGTCGCCTCGGGGTCGAAGCGTCGCCGGGTCACGACCGTGCAGGTCGTCGCGGCCGCGACGGCCAGCTGGCCGAAGCCCCACGCGTGGAACATCGGCGCGGCCACGACCACGGTCTCCTCGGCCCGCCACGGGATCCGGTCGAACATCGCGGCCAGCGCCCCGGCCCCGCCGTCGGCGCCCCGCTTGGCGCCCTTGGGGGTGCCGGTGGTGCCCGAGGTGAGCAGGATGACCGAGCCCTTCCGCGAGGGCCGGCCGGGCCGGTCGCCGGCGTGCTGGTCGACGAGGGTGTCGACGGTGGTGCGCCCGGCCAGTGCCGTCGCGTCGTCGACCCAGGCCACGACCTCGGCGACCTCGAGACCGTCGGTGGCGAGGTCCACCACGCCCTGGAACTCCTGGTCGTAGACGACCATCGCGGCCTGCTCGCGCACCAGCACGTCACGCAGCTGCGGGCCGGAGAAGGCGGTGTTGAGCAGCAGCACGTCCGAGCCCGCGCGGGTCGCCCCGGCCAGCCCGTGCACGAAGCCGCGGTGGTTGCGGGCCAGCACCGCCACGGTGCGGGGCTCGCCCCCGGTCAGCGACAGCAGCCCGACCGCGAAGGCGTCGCAGCCGGCGTCCAGCTCGGCCCACGTGAGCGCGCCGCGCTCGTCGACGAACGCCGTGCGTCGCGGGGCCCGCGCCGCGGCCAGGGCGATGCCCGTCGTGGCGGTCACCCCCCGGCGTACGACCGCGATCATGCGGACGTAGCGGTCCGGCCGCACCAGCGGGATCATCCCCGCGCGCAGCAGCACGCGGACCATCCAGACCGTCTGCCGCACCGAGGCCAGCAGCGCCCTCACCCGCGCGCCCATCAGCCGAGCACCGGGAAGCGTCGCTCGCGGGCCATCTCGTCCAGCGCGTCCTGCATCCGGCCGCGCACCAGCTCGTCGACCTCCGCGGGGTCGGGGTCGGGACCGAGCGCCTCGACGGGGTCGATGGGGTCGAGGACCCGGGTGGTGATCTTGGTGGGCAGCGGCAGGTTGGGCGGGAACGCGCCGACCAGGCCGAAGGGGAAGCCGAAGGAGATCGGGAAGTACTTGCTGCGCAGCAGCTTCTCCAGGTGCAGCGCGCGGCCGATGATCTCGCCGCGGGTCAGGAAGTACTGCGCCTCCTGGCCGCCGATGCTCACGACCGGGACGATCGGGACGCCGGCACGCAGGGCGGTGCGGACGTAGCCGGTGCGCCCCGCGAAGTCGATGCGGTTGGCGACCCGGGTGGGCCGGAAGGTGTCGTAGTCGCCGCCGGGGAAGACCATCGTGACCGAACCGGCGCTCAGCACGGCGTGGGCGTGCTCGCGGTCGGCGGGCAGGAACCCGCACCGCTTGAAGAACGGGTCGGCGGCCGCGGTGAAGAGCATGTCGTGCGCGAGCACGTGCAGCGGGCGCTCGACGCCGAACTCGTCGGCGAACGCCACCGCCAGGATCGGCACGTCCATCGCCAGCAGGCCGCCGGAGTGGTTGGAGACCATCAGGGCGCCGCCGTCGGGCACCTTGTCCATGCCGGTGACCGAGGAGCGGAACCAGCCCTTCATCGCCAGCTTGAGGAACGGCAGCAGCTTGGCGACGTACGCCGGGTCGCGCAGCTCCACGTCCCGCTCGCTGCCCGCGGCGCTCATGCGGCCACCCGCGTCCGGCGGGCCAGCGCGGCACGCCACGAGAAGGGCCGCCAGTCGGCAGGGTCCTGGGCCAGCCGGTCGTCGAGCGCGGCCAGCGCCAACGGGTTGGAGACCAGGCCGACGTGGCTGCTGGGGACGCCGATGTCCTCGACGGGCGCGGGGGAGGACTCGGCGGACTCGGCGACCCGGCATCCCTGCCAGTGCGCGATGCCGTCGGTGCGCGACCAGATCGCCGTGAGCGGCACGTCCAGCGGCCGGCGCAGCTCGTCGACGATGTCGCGGGCACGCTCGGACAGGCCGTGCTTGACCGCAGCCCTCTCGAACATCCGGGTGGCACGGGTGCGCTCGCCCTCGGCCCGCCACGGGGAGCCCAGGCACACCACCTGGCGCACCTGGCCGGGGCGCCGGTGGGCGGTCCAGCGGGCCAGCAGCCCGCCGAAGCTCCACCCCACCAGGGAGACGGGCGCGCCCGGCGCGGTCGCCGCGACCTCGTCGAAGCGCTCGAGCAGCCCGTCGACGATCGTGTCGGTCAGCCCGACGTTGCGCCCGAGGCCCCAGCCGTGGGCGGCGTACCCCTGGCGCCGGAGGTGGCCGCGCAGCCGGGCGGTCAGCGGGTCGTCGGCCATGAACCCGGGGAGCACCAGCACCGATCGCGGCTCGCCGTCGACGGTGCGTCGCGGCGGCAGGACCAGGTCGCTGACCAGGGAGGACGTCAGCTCGACCGGGAAGCGGAGCGCCTCCGCCGCGGTGAGGAGCAGGGGAGGCGCGCCGTAGCCCGCGGCCTGCGGGTCGGCGTCGTGGGCGAAGTCGTACATCGGGTGCGTCCTCCGGTGCGGCGCTGGCTGGGACGGGCCGGGGCCCGCCATAACTAGAACGTGTTCTCACTTTACGGAGGAACAACGATCCTGTCGCCCGGACGTGACGCACGCCCCGCAGCAGCCGGTGGTGCCCGTGGTGGTGCCTGCGGTGGTGCACGCCGTAGGCACCACCGCGGCTCAGGGGTGGAGGTCGTGCTCGTGCGCGGCGTGACCGGCACGCTCGAACTGGAGCGTGGAGTGCGCGACGTCGAAGTCGTCGGCCAGGGCGGCCTGGAGCTGGTCGAGCAGCGTGGCGAGGTGGCCGTCGTGGAAGCAGGAGTCGTCGACCACCAGGTGGGCGGTCAGGGTCGGCAGCCCGGTCGCCACGGACGAGACGTGCAGGTCGTGGACCTCGCGCACGTGGTCGTGGGCGAGCAACCGGGCGCGCACGTCGGCGAGCGCCAGGCCCCGCGGCGTGGCCTCGAGCAGGACGTGGGTGGTCTCCCGGAGCAGGTGGAGGGTGCGCGGGACGATCAGGGCGACGATGACCAGCGAGGCCACCGGGTCGGCGCGGTCCCACCCCGTCGTGGCGACCAGGACCGCGGCCACGATGACGGCGACCGACCCGAGGGCGTCGGCCACGACCTCGAGGTAGGCCGCGCGCATGTTGAGGTCGTGGTGCTCGCGCCCGCCCGCGGCCAGGATCGTCATGCCGACGACGTTGCCGAGCAGGCCCACGACGCCGAAGACCAGCATCGCGCTGCCGGTCACCTCCGCCGGCTCGTCGAGACGGCGCACAGCCTCGACCAGCACGAAGCCGCCGACGGCCAGCAGCAGGGTCGCCTGTGCGGCTGCGCCGAGCACCTCGGCGCGGCGCAGGCCCCAGGTGTGGGTGTCGCTCGGCGGTCGTCGGACGATCGCGGCGACGACCAGGGCCATGGACAGCCCGGCGACGTCGGTGAGCATGTGGGCGGCGTCGGCCAGCAGCGCGAGGCTGCCCGACACGACGGCGCCCACGACCTCGACGATCAGCACCGTCACGGTGAGGGCGAGGACGACGGCCAGTCTCCGCCGGGAGTCCGGCGGCGCGTGCGAGTGGCCCTGACCCATGGCGCCAGCCTAGGCGGGCAGGAGGGTCGCTGAGGGAGACGGTCCGGGGGGCTGGGACCGGGGGGAGTGCGGGTGGCTGCTCGGGGAGAGCTGCGGTGCTGGGCTCAGGCGACGCCGCCGGCGCTGCCCGGCGGGGTCATCGCGAACTGCATGGCACGCTCGTCGAGGAGCAGGTGGACCCGCTCGACGAGCTCCTCGCGGGAGAACGGCTTGGCCAGGAAGTCGTCGGCCCCGGCGACGTAGCCGTTGCGGATGTCCTGGCGGGTGGCCAGCGCGGAGAGCATGAGCATCACCGGGCGGTCGGCGCCGGTGATGTCCTTGCAGGCGCGCAGCACCTCGAGGCCGGTCATGCCCGGCATCATGTTGTCGAGGACCACCAGGTCGTAGCCGCCGCGGGTGATGGCCCGCAGTGCTGCGACGCCGTCGCCCACTCCCTCGACCTCGTGCCCAGCGCGCTGGACGACAAGCCGGAGCAGGAGACGGAGGTCTTCGTCGTCCTCGGCGATCAGGATGCGTGCCATGAGTACATCATCGCCCGTCCGTGTCCGACCTTGAGGTCAATTCGGCCTTCACGGCCGTGAAGGTTCTGTGTGGACCGCTCCTCGGCAGCGCCGAACGGTCATCTCCGCACGACGAACGGTCATCCGGCCTCACGCCGTGGGGCGCACTGGGTCAGGGATCGCTCGTCGAGCAGCATGGACACTCTATCGACCAGCTCATCGGTCGAGAAGGGCTTGGCCAGGAAGTCGTCGGCGCCGCGCACGTAGTAGGAGCGGATGTCGGCGCGGGTGGCCAGGGCGGAGATCACCAGGATCAGCGGTCGCTCGACGCGACGCAGCAGCTGCACCGACTCCAGGACCTCGATCCCGCTCATCCGGGGCATCAGGTTGTCCAGCAGCACGACGTCGAAGGTCTCCCGCGAGATCGCCTCCAGGGCCTCGACGCCGTCGCGCGCCTCGCTAACCCGGTGGCCGGCGCGGTGCAGCACCAGGCGCAGGAGCAGCCGGAGGTCGGCGTCGTCCTCGGCGATCAGGATGCGGGTCACCCCCCTCCCATCGGCGCCCCGGCCCGCCACTTGAGCCGGACCCGTGCGGGAGGGGCGGCGTACCGGGAGGATGTGGGCATGGACGACGCCACCGCCATCCTGCTGGGCGCCCTCGTCGGGGGCCTGGTCGCCGGCGCGGTGCGGCTGCCCCCGCTGCTCGGCTTCCTCGTCGCAGGCTTCGGGCTGCACCTGCTCGGCGTCGAGGCGGTGCCCGCGCTCGGGACGGCCGCGGACCTCGGTGTCACGGTGCTGCTCTTCGGCGTGGGCCTCAAGCTCGACGTGCGCACGCTGCTGCAGCGCGAGGTGTGGGCCACCGCGACGATCCACCTGGGCGCGTGGAGCGTCGTGACCGCCGCGGTCCTCGGGCTCGTCGGACTGGTCGGTGTCGGCCTGGCCGCGGAGGCGGACCTGCGGGCCCTGCTGCTGGTGGGGCTGGCGATGTCCTTCTCCAGCACCGTCTTCGTGGTCAAGGTGCTCGAGGAGCGCAGCGCGAGCCGGGCCCTCGGGGGCCGCACGGCGATCGGTGTGCTCGTCGTGCAGGACCTCGCGGCCGTGGTGTTCCTCGCCGTCACCGGCGGCTCCGGCCCGAGCTGGTGGGCGCTGCTCCTCGTGCTGCTGGTCCCGGGGGCCTGGCTGCTGCACCGGGTCCTGGGCGCGGTGGGCCACGACGAGCTGCTGCCGCTGCTGGGGGTGGTCCTGGCGCTCGTCCCCGGCTACGCGCTCTTCGACGCCGTGGGTCTCAAGGGCGACCTCGGGGCGCTCGTGCTGGGCGTCCTGCTCTCGGGGCACCGCCGCGCCCCCGAGCTGAGCAAGAGCCTGTTCACGCTCAAGGACCTGCTGCTGGTCGCGTTCTTCGTCAGCATCGGGCTGGGCGGGCTGCCGACACCGTCCGAGCTGGTCCTCGCGCTGCTGCTGGTCGCGCTGCTGCCGCTCAAGGCGCTGGCCTTCGCCGGCCTGCTGTGGCTGGCCAGGCTGCGGCGGCGTACGTCGGTGCTCACCGGCGTGACGCTGGCCAACTACTCCGAGTTCGGCCTGATCGTCGTGGTCGGGGCGCCGGCGGGTTGGCTGGGGGAGGGGTGGCTGACCGTGGTGGCGACCGCGGTCGCCGCGAGCTTCGTGGTCGGGTCGTTGCCGGGACGGCACCCGGAGTACCTCGTGCGGGCCGTGCGGCGGGTGCTGCCCGAGCGTGAGCGGGAGGACCTGCACCCGGAGGACCGGCCGCTGGACGTCGGCGACGCGCAGGCGGTGATCCTCGGGATGGGCCGGGTCGGGAGTGCTGCGTACCTGCGGCTGCGCGACGAGTACGGCCTGCGCGTGGTGGGTCTCGAGACCTCCCGGGAACGCTGCGAGCGGCTGCGGGCCGAGGGCCTGGACGTGGTGGAGGGCGACGCGACCGATCCCGAGCTCTGGCAGGCCCGGCCGCTGTGCCACGTCCCGATCGTGCTGCTCGCCATGCCCTTCCACGGCAACAACATCGACACCCTGCGCCAGCTGCGGGCGGGTGGCTTCGCGGGCACGGTCGCCGTGGTCGCGCAGTACGACGACGACCTGCGCCAGGCCGAGCGGGCCGGCGCGGCGGTGGGCTTCCAGCTCTACGACGGCGCCGGGGCCGAGCTGGCCGACCGCGCGGCGGTCGCCGCCGGTCTGGACGTCCCGGGCCCCGCTGCGGACGCACGTCGAGGTTCCGATCGACCGTCCGAGCCCTGACCTGAGCGGTGGACAGGCGCGTGTGACCTGCGTTACACAATCGTGACCGGGAAACCTTGACGCAACAATTGCGTAAGCGGTTGCATCGGGTTTACGCAAGCACTGGGTGGGGTCGACGCCGTGTCGGCCTCCAGGGAAGAGAGGGACCCGATGCGCTCACGCAAGATCCGAGTCGGTGCCGTGGCCGCCATGGCCGTGACCGGTCTCGTGCTGGCCGGTTGTGCCAGCGACGACGACACCAACGAGCCTCAGTCCGCCGGCGGCACCTGGCCGGGCGAGGGCATGTCCGAGTGCGAGGGCCTCGAGCAGCTCGCCGAGTTCGGCGACCTCACCGGCACCACGGTCGGGGTCTACACCTCGATCCTGCCGCCGGAGCAGGAGGCGCACGAGGCGTCCTACGAGCTGTTCACCACCTGCACCGGCGCCGAGGTCGACTACGACGGCTCCGACCAGTTCGAGACCCAGCTCGTCGTGCGCGTCAAGGCCGGCAACGCCCCTGACATCGCCTACATCCCGCAGCCCGGCCTGCTGCAGACCGTCGTCGCCTCCGGCGAGGTCGAGGCCGCCCCGACGCCCACCGCCGACAACGTCGACGAGTTCTTCGGCGAGGACTGGAAGGGCTACGGCACCGTCGACGGCACCTTCTACGCCGCCCCGCTCGGCGCCTCGGTGAAGTCCTTCGTGTGGTACTCCCCGTCGATGTTCTCCGACAACGGCTGGGAGGTCCCCGAGACCTGGGACGACATGATCGCCCTGTCCGACGAGATCGCCGACTCCGGCATGAAGCCGTGGTGCGTGGGCATCGAGTCCGGCGAGGCCACCGGCTGGGTCGCCACCGACTGGCTCGAGGACGCCGTCCTGCGTGACGCCGGCGCCGACACCTACGACCAGTGGGTCAACCACGAGATCGCCTTCGACGACCCGGCCATCGTCGAGTCGCTGGACCGCGTCGGCGAGATCATGAAGAACCCCGACTACGTCAACGGCGGCTTCGGCGACGTCAACTCCATCGCCACCACCGCCTTCCAAGACGGCGGCCTGCCGATCCTCGACGGCAAGTGCGCGCTGCACCGCCAGGCGTCGTTCTACGCCGCCCAGTGGCCCGAGGGCACGAACGTCAACGAGGACGGCGACGTCTTCGCGTTCTACCTCCCGCCGACCAACGAGGAGAACGGCAAGCCCGTCCTCGGTGGTGGCGAGTTCGTCGCGGCGTTCTCGAACGAGCCGCAGGTCCAGGCCTTCCAGACCTACCTGTCGACCGACGTGTGGGCCAACGAGAAGGCCCAGGCCACCCCGGGCGGCGGCTGGGTCAGCGCCAACACGGGGCTGGACATCGCCAACCTCACCAGCCCGATCGACCAGCTGTCGGCCGAGACCTTCCAGGACCCCGAGGCCGTCTTCCGCTTCGACGGCTCCGACCAGATGCCCAGCGCCATCGGCGCCGGCGCCTTCTGGAAGGAGATGACCGCCTGGGTGACCGGCGACAGCTCCGAGCAGGCGCTCGGCAACATCGAGAGCGCCTGGCAGTGACCCGATGACGGTGGGTGGCCGACCCAGGTCGGCCACCCACCGTCGTACCTCCTGTGCCCGCACGCCCCGCCGACCCGCCATGGGAGTGACGCGTTGAGTACCCCCGAGAAGCTCCTCCAGATGGTCATCGCCGTCGCGCTGTTCTACGGCGTGGTGGCCCTGATCCTGCTCGCCACCCAACGACTGCGCTCCCGCTCCGGTGAGCGCGTCCAGACCGCCGCGTTCCTCGCGCCCTCGCTGCTGCTGATCGGCGTCGGGCTGCTCTACCCGGCCGGCGTCACCGTCTACGACTCGCTCTTCGGCGGGACCAACATCTTCGCCCAGGAGTTCGTGGGGCTGGACAACTACCAGCGCCTGTTCACCGACAGCAACCAGCTCGAGGTGCTGCGCAACACGCTCTTCTGGGTCGTGCTGACCCCGCTGCTCTCGACCGGCATCGGACTGCTCTACGCCGTCCTGGTCGACCGGGCCTCGTTCGAGAAGTTCGCCAAGGCGCTGCTCTTCCTGCCGATGGCGATCTCGATGGTGGGCGCCTCGATCATCTGGAAGTTCGTCTACGACTACAAGTCGGGCGACAGCACCCAGATCGGCCTGCTCAACCAGTTCCTCACCTGGCTCGGGCTCGACACCTACAACTTCCTGCTCAACGAGCCGTGGAACACCTTCTTCCTCATCGTGATCCTGGTGTGGATCCAGGCCGGGTTCGCGATGACGCTGCTCTCGGCCTCGATCAAGGCGATCCCCGAGGACATCGTCGAGGCGGCCCGTCTCGACGGCGTGAGCGGCTGGAAGATGTTCCGCCACATCACGGTCCCGAGCATCCGCCCCACGCTGATCGTCGTGCTGACCACGATCACGATCGCGACGCTGAAGGTCTTCGACATCGTGCAGACCGCCACCGGCGGCAACTTCGGCACCAGCGTCCTGGCCTACGAGTTCTACCGGCAGAGCTTCGTGGCCAACAACAACGGCCTCGCCGCCGCGATCGCCGTGGTGATCTTCGTGCTGGTCATGCCGATCGTCATCTACAACGTCCGACAGATGCGCAAGCTGGAGGCCCGATGACCACCACGACCCCCACCGCGCCGCCGCAGCCGACCCCGGCCGGCAACCCCAAGAGCGCGAGCTCCGCAGCCCGCGGGGCTCTCACCAACCGCTGGGCCTCGGCCGTCGCGCTGGTCATCGCGCTGCTGTGGACCGTGCCGACCGCCGGCCTGCTGATCAGCTCCTTCCGCCCCGAGGGCGAGGTCAAGTCCAACGGCTGGTGGAACGTCTTCACCGACCCCTCCTTCACCCTCGACAACTACCGCGACGTGCTCTCGGGCGGCTCCAGCGGCCTGATGACCAACCTGGTCAACTCGATCGTCATCTCGGTGCCGGCCGTGCTGATCCCGATCAGCCTCGCCACGATGGCCGCCTACGCCTTCGCGTGGATGGACTTCAAGGGCCGCGACACGCTCTTCGTGGCGGTCTTCGCGCTGCAGATCGTGCCGATCCAGGTGACCCTGGTCCCGCTGCTCACGTTGTACGTCGACCCGCCGTTCAACCTGATCCCGCTGGCCGGCACCGACGCCCCCGGCGGGGGCTTCTACACGATCTGGCTCTCGCACAGCATCTTCGCGCTGCCGCTGGCCATCTTCCTGCTGCACAACTTCATGCGGGAGATCCCCGGCGAGCTCATCGAGTCCGCGCGCGTGGACGGTGCCGGGCACGTGCAGATCTTCACCCGGGTGATGCTGCCGCTGATGATGCCGGCCATCGCCGCCTTCGGGATCTTCCAGTTCCTCTGGGTCTGGAACGACCTGCTCGTGGCGCTGGTCTTCAGCTCCCCGCAGGCAGCACCGATGACGGTGAAGCTGGTGAGCCTGGTCGGGGAGCGTGGTCAGGACTGGCAGCTGCTCGCCTCGGGCGCCTTCGTCTCGCTGATCATCCCGTTGATCGTCTTCCTGGCCCTGCAGCGCTACTTCGTGCGCGGCCTGCTCGCGGGCAGTGTCAAGGGGTGAGCTGACCCCGGGCCCTGCCGCCAGCGCAGCCGTTCCGGGCCCGGGCCGCGACCCACGTCGCGACCCGGGCGCCGGACGCCGCCGCCTACCCGCGCGCCCGGATGGTCTCGGCCAGCCAGTGGTAGGACGCCTTGGGGGTCCGGTCCTGGGTCTGCGGGTCGATGTGCACGATGCCGAAGGTCTTGGTGTAGCCCTCGGCCCACTCGAAGTTGTCCAGCAGCGTCCACACCACGTAGGCCCGCAGGTCGGCTCCGGCCCCGCGGGCCCGCTCGGCCGCCGCCAGGTGGTCGCGCAGGTAGGCGATGCGGTCCTCGTCGCGCACGGTGCCCTCGACCACGTCGGTGTCCGCGCAGGCCGCACCGTTCTCCATCACCAGCACCGGCAGGCCGGTGCGCTCGGCGGTGGTGCGGATCAGCTCGTCGAGACCGCTGGCGTCGATCTCCCAGCCGATGTCGGTGACCGGCTCGCGCACGACCAGCTCGAAGGGCGCCGTGCCGGGGTAGGCGCCGCCCTCGGGGTGGTCGGCCCTGCCGGCGCCGGGCAGGTCCGGGCGGACGGGCGTGTAGTAGTTGAGGCCGACCCAGTCGGCCGAGCCACGGATGCGCTCGAGGTCGCCGGGCCGGACGAGCTCGTCGTCGGCCAGCTCGGGCGCCACACGCAGCAGCCCGGCGTCGTACGCGCCGTCGACCAGGGGGTCGAGCCAGACCCGGTTGCGGATCGCGTCGACGCCGTCGGCGACGTCCCGCACCTCCGGACGCTCCGGGTGCTCGGGCCAGATGGGCGCGAGGTTGAGCACGATGCCCACGTCGACCGGGTGGGTGCCGGCGCGCAGCCGCTCGGCGGCCAGCGCGTGGCCGAGCATGAGGTGGTGGGCGGCGCGGTGGGCACGTCCGCCCTCCCGGCGCCCGGGGGCGTGCACGCCGGCGGCGTACCCGAGGTAGGCCGCGCACCACGGCTCGTTGTGGGTGGCCCAGAGGCCGACGCGGTCGCCGAGGCGCCCGTGGACGACCTCGGCGTAGTCGGCGAAGGCCTCGGCGGTGCCGCGCTCGAGCCAGCCGCCCTCGTCCTCGAGGGGCTGGGGGAGGTCCCAGTGGTAGAGCGTGCCTGTGGGCTTCACGCCGCGCTCGAGCAGGGCGTCGACGAGCCGGTCGTAGTAGTCCAGTCCCCGCTGCTCCACGCGTCCGCGGCCCTCGGGGACGATGCGCGGCCAGGCGACCGAGAAGCGGTACCAGTCCAGGCCGGCGCCGGCGACGAGGTCGGCGTCCTCGGTGTAGCGGCGGTAGGAGTCGCACGCGACCGAGCCGTCCGAGCCGTCCCTGATCGTGCCGGGGCGCGCGGTGAAGGTGTCCCAGATCGAGGGGCCGCGGCCGTCCTCGGTGCTCGCGCCCTCCACCTGGTACGACGCCGTGGCGGTGCCCAGCTCGAGGCGCTCGGGCCCGGGCAGCCGGGTCGGCAGTGCGGTCGGCGGGACGGGTCGCGCAGGGGTGCTCATGAGGGCAGCCTAGAGCGTCTGGTTTACCGGTCAAGTCAGGGTGTGGGGTGCGGTGTGCGGGAGGAGCGGCGATGACCAGCATCAACGACCTCGCACGGGAGACCGGGGTGTCCACCGCGACCGTCTCCCGGGCGCTGCGCGGGCTGCCGCGGGTCTCGGAGGAGACCCGCGCCAAGGTCATGGATGCCGCCCTGCGGCTGGGCTACGTGCCCTCCCCGCACGCCGTCGGGCTGGCCAGCGGCGGGCAGACCCGCACGGTCGCGATCGTGGTCCTCTTCGTGACGCGGTGGTTCTTCGCGACCGTCGTCCACGGCGCCGAGCAGGTGCTGCGCGAGCGCGGCTACGACGTGCTGCTCTACAACATCGGCGGCGACCCCGACGCGCGCCGCCGCGTGCTGCTGACCCAGCTGGTCACCAAGCGCGCCGACGCGCTGATCGTGGTCGGCCTCGGGCCCACGCCCGAGGAGGTGCTGTGGCTCTCCCGGCACGGCATGCCCGTGGTGACCCTCGGGTCCCGGGTGCGCGAGTGGCCCTCGGTCCGCGTCGACGACGACGCCGTCGCCCGCACCGCGGTCTCCCACCTGCTCGAGCTCGGCCACCGGCGCATCGCCTACGTCGGACAGCTCAGCGACGAGGGGCTCGACCTCGCCACGCCCCGTGCTCGCCTGGAGGGCTACCGCGCGTCGTTGCGCGAGGCGGGCATCGAGCCCGACCCTGGCCTGGAGCTGGAGGGGCGGTTCACCCTCGAGGGCGGCCACGACGCCGGCGAGGAGCTGATGCGGCGTGCCGACCGACCGTCCGCGGTCTTCTGCGCCAGCGACGAGATGGCCTTCGGCGTCCTGTACGCCGCCCGCGAGGCGGGGGTCCGGGTGCCCGAGGAGCTCTCGGTCGTCGGCGTCGACGACCACGAGATGGCGCACTACGTCGGCCTGACCACCGTGCGGCAGCCGGTGCTGCAGCAGGGGCGGGTGGCCGCGCGACAGATCCTGCAGCGGCTCGAGGGCGACGACCGGGAGTACGGCCACGTCAACGAGCACGTCGAGCTGCCCACCGAGCTGGTGCTGCGCTCCTCGACCGCGCCGCCCTGCGGGTCGGCCTGAGCGGGTCAGAGCGCTTGCGCAGGGCGGGTCGTCGGCGATCGGTGGCAGGGTGACGCGCATGGGGACGACGCTGCGGGCCGAGCCGGTGCGCTTCTTCGACGGGGGTGCGCACGACGAGCCGCTCCGTCGCGACCGGCCTCCGCGCATCGTCCTGGAGCGCCGCGAGCGCAGCGACCGCGAGGTCTTCACGATGCTGCGCCGCGTCGGCTACGCCGACCGGCACCTCGGCGACCTGGTCGTCCCGGCGGACCTCGCCACCTTCCACACCGACCTGACCTCCGTGCCCTCGGTCTTCGCCTGGCTGGTGCCCCGCACCGGCCGCCACCTGCCGGCCGCCCTCGTGCACGACGCGCTCGTCGCGGACGCCGACGAGCCGGCGTACCTCACCGCGCAGGGGCGGCAGGTCGACCGCGTGGAGGCCGATCGGGTCTTCCGCGACGCCATGGCCGACACCGGCACCGGGGTGGTGCGTCGGTGGCTGGCGTGGAGCGCGGTCACCCTGGCCACGCTGGTGGTGGCGCCCCGGGTCCAGCTGCCCTGGGGAGCCGTCGAGGGCTGGTGGCGGCGCGGCGTGGCGGTCCTCAGCCTGCTCCTGATCGCCTGGCTCGGCTGGTGCGCCAGCTGGGACCTCGTGGACCGGTCGGCGCCGCTCGCCGTGCCGGTGCCCTGGGTGCCGGAGGGGGAGTGGCTCGAGGAGCTGGCGCACGGGGCGGCCGGCGCGATCGTGGTGCCCCTGCTGCTGGGCCTGCTGTGGGGCAGGTTCCGGATGGCCGGGGCGGTCCTCGGTGTCGGACTGGCGCTGCTCCTGCACGTCACCGTGCTGGTGGGCGTGCTCACGCTGCTCTACCGCGGGATGGAGGCCGTGGCGACGCGCGCGCCGCTGCTGGCCGGAGCCGTGGTCGTCGGCGGTGTCGCGGCGTCGGTCGTCCTGGTGCTCGACGCGTTGGTCTGAGTGGGCGTGGAGTCCTGGTGCGTGCCGAAGGGCTCAGCGCAGGGCGTAGGTCGCCAACGACACGCCGACGTAGTGGCTGACGAACGCCAGGATCGTGAAGGTGTGGAAGACCTCGTGGAAGCCGAACCATTGCGGCCACGGGTTCGGGCGCTTGAAGCCGTAGACCACGCCGCCGAGGGTGTAGAGCGCGCCGCCGGCGACGATGAGGGTGAAGATCGCGATGCCGACGCCGACGCCGAGGTCGGTGGCGCCGCGGAAGAACCCGGGGATGAAGAAGACCGCGGCCCAGCCCAGCGCGATGTAGATCGGGGTGTAGAGCCAGCGCGGCGCGTCGGTCCAGAAGACCCGGAAGCCGACGCCGGCGACCGCGCCGGTCCACACGACCGAGAGCAGCACGACCTGCTGGGTGCCCTCGAGCAGGATCAGCGCGAAGGGCGTGTAGGAGCCGGCGATCAGCAGGAAGATGTTGGAGTGGTCGAAGCGGCGAAGGAACGCCCAGGTGCGCGGGGACCACGTGCCGGTGTGGTAGACCGCCGAGACACTGAAGAGGACCAGCGCGCTGCCGGCGAACAGCGCCGAGCCGATGCGCGTGGTCGCGGTCGGGGACAGCACGACCAGGACGATGCCGGCGGCCAGGGTGAGCGGCGCGGTGGCCAGGTGGAGCCACCCGCGGAGCTTGGGCTTGATCTCGCGCAGCTCCGAGCGCAGCTCGTCCCAGTGCTCCGATACGGAGTCGTGGAGGGAGTCGACCCTCGCGCGGACGGCGTCGGGTAGCTGCTGGCTCATGGCACCAGGCTACCCGCTGGTCACTTCCGGCAGACCCGCGATGAGGTGAACCTCTCGTGACGGCGGGCGCCGCGGGCATAACCTTGGCGGGTGGCGGACTGGAAGCGCGGACTGCGGAGGGTGCTGTACCCGGCGTACGAGGCACGGCTGGTGCGCCGGCTGCCCGAGAGCCTCCCGCGGCACGTCGGGGTGATGCTCGACGGCAATCGTCGCTGGGCCAGGGCCGTGGGTCGCGACACCGCCCACGGCCACCGCGCCGGCGCCGCCAACATCGAGCCGCTGCTGGGCTGGTGCGACGAGATCGGCATCGAGGTCGTCACGCTGTGGCTGCTCTCGACCGACAACCTCAACCGCCCCGCCAGCGAGCTCGAGCCGCTGCTGGCGATCATCACCGACGCCGTCGACTCCCTGGCCGACCAGCAGCGCTGGCGCCTGAACCCCGTCGGCGCCCTCGACCTGCTGCCCTCGGCGACGGCCGAGCGGCTCAAGGCCGCCGCCGAGGCCACCCGCGACGTCGACGGGATGCTGGTCAACGTCGCGGTCTCCTACGGCGGGCGG
>Ga0208056_100065_pt1 | contig 38326 bp, 38 predicted proteins | sample DeeseametaMP2052_FD_184178 | JGI IMG/M metagenome (GOLD analysis project Ga0208056, IMG submission 184178) | Marine microbial communities from the Deep Pacific Ocean - MP2052 (SPAdes) | ecosystem: Environmental > Aquatic > Marine > Oceanic | place: West of Cabo San Lucas, Mexico, North Pacific...
CCCGCGGGTGCGGGGGTGGCGGCCGCTGTGGGTGCCTGTGGCAGGTGGGCCGGGGGGCCCGGACGTCACTCCGCCTTGCGGCGGCGGGCCGAGGTCTTGCGGTCCGACGGCTTGGTGACCGGCTGGCCGGCCTCGAGCAGCGAGGCGCGGCGGGCGGCACCGAAGTCGGCCAGGGCGTCGACGAGCACCTCGACGTCGGGCTTGGGCGCCATGACGTCGACGCGCAGGCCGTGCTCCTCGGCGGTCTTGGCCGTCGCGGGACCGATCACGGCGATCACCGTCGAAGCGTGCGGTTTGCCGGCGATGCCGACCAGGTTGCGCACGGTCGAGGAGGAGGTGAAGACCACCGCGTCGAACTTGCCGGTCTTGATCGCGTCGCGGGTCGGCGCCGGCGGCGGGGCGGCCCGCACGGTGCGGTAGGCCGTGACGTCGTCGCACTCCCAGCCGAGGTCGATGAGACCGGCGACGAGGTTCTCGGTGGCGATGTCGGCACGCGGCAGGAAGACCCGGTTGATGGGGTCGAGGTCCTCGTCGTACTCCGGCCACACGTCCAGCAGGCCGGCGGCGGACTGCTCCTCGGTCGGCACCAGGTCGGCGCGCAGGCCCCAGGCGGCGATCGCGGCGGCGGTCTTGTCACCGACGGCGGCGATCTTCAGGCCGGAGAAGGCGCGGGCGTCGAGGCCGTACTCCTCGAACTTCTCGCGCACGGCCTTGACCGCGTTGACCGAGGTGAAGGCGATCCACTCGTAGCGGCCCTCGACCAGGCCGCGGACGGCCTTGTCCATCTGCTGGGGGTTGCGCGGCGGCTCGACGGAGATCGTGGGGACCTCCTCGGGGATGGCGCCGTAGCCGCGCAGGTTGGTCGACAGCGAGCCGGCCTGCTCCTTGGTGCGGGGCACCAGCACGCGCCAGCCGAACAGCGGCTTGGTCTCGAACCACGACAGCGTCTGGCGCAGGTCCACGACCTTGCCGATGACGATGACGGCCGGCGGCGCGATGCGCGCCGCGCGGACGTCGGCGGCGACGTCGGCCAGCGTCGAGGTGACCGTCGACTGCTCGGTGGTGGTGCCGACCCGGGTCACGGCCACCGGCGTGGTCGCCGGACGCCCGGCGGCGACTAGCTGCTTGGCGATGTCACCGACCTGACCCACGCCGGAGAGCAGCACCAGGGTGCGGTCGTCGGCGTAGCGGCTCCAGTCGACGGTGCCGTCGCAGGTCACGACCGCCACCTCGCGGTGGTCCTTGCTGGTGAGCGGGATGCCGGCGTACGCCGGGACGCCGGCGACCGAGGAGATGCCGGGGACGATCTCGAAGCCGATGCAGGCCTTGGCGCAGGCCTGCGCCTCCTCGGGACCCGACGCGTAGGTGAACGGGTCGCCGGTCATCAGCCGGACGACGCGGCCGCCCTTCTTGGCGTGCTTGACCACGACCTTCGCGCGGGCGGCGTGGGTCAGCGGCTGGCCGTCCTCGCCGAAGCCGCCGTCCACGATCTCGGGACCGGCGGTCTCGTCGGCGGGGTCGACCCCGACCACGCGGCGCACGAGCTCGGCGTGCTCGGGTGACTCGGTGACGACGACCTCGGCCTGCTTGAGCAGCTCGACGGCGCGGACGGTCAGCAGCTCGGGGTCGCCGGGGCCGGCGCCCACGAACGACACCCAGCCGACGCGGGCCGTGGTGGGGGTTTCGGTTCGTGCGGTGGTCTTGCCTCGGGTCATGCTTGTGGCACCTGTCCTGATTCGATGGCCGGACCTGGCTGGCCCAGCTGTCCTGCCCCGTCGGCCAGCATCTCCGCTGCCAGACGGGCACCGACGCCGTGGGCGTCGGCAGGCGAGCCGGTGGCGGACATCCGCACCGAGAGCGCCCCATCGGGTGACAACGCGATCGCGCGCACCCACAACTCTTCCTCGTCCTCACCCTCGACGATCTCCGCGAGCGCCCCGATGGGGGCCGAGCAGCCGCCCTCGAGGGTCGCGAGCACCGAGCGCTCGGCCTCGACCGCCGCGCGGGTGCGCGGGTCGTCGAGCACCGCGAGCGCCTCGAGCAGCTCGGTGTCGTCGCTGCGGCACTCGACCGCGAGCGCACCCTGACCGGGCGCGGGGAGGATCTGCAGCGGGTCGAGGACCTCGGTGGCCTCCTCGACGCGACCGATCCGGGCCAGACCCGCCCGGGCCAGCAGCACCGCGTCGACGGTGCCCTCGCGCACGGCGCGGATGCGGGTGTCGACGTTGCCGCGGATCGGCACGACCTCCAGCCCGAGACCCAGCGCGTGCAGCTGCGCCGCGCGGCGCGGCGAGCCGGTGCCCACGCGGGAACCGACCGGCAGCTCCCCCAGCGTGAGGTCGTCGCGGGCGACGACCACGTCACGGGGGTCCTCTCGCGGCGGCACGACGACCAGCGTCACGCCCTCGCACGGGTAGGTCGGCAGGTCCTTGAGGGAGTGCACCGCGAGGTCGACCTCGCCGGCGACGAGCGCGTCGCGCAGGGCGTTGACGAAGACACCGGTCGAGGCACTGCCCACGAGCGAGGTGCCCGCAGCCTGGCTGCGATCGCCGTCGGTGGTGATCTCGACCAGCTCGGTGGACATGCCCAGGCCCTCGACCATCGCGGCGACGTGGCCGGACTGGGTCGTGGCGAGCAGGGAGCGGCGCGTGCCGACGCGCACGGTGCGGGAGGTCGGGGCGCTCATCGGGTCTTCTCCTCGGGGACCGACGGGCTGGTGACCGCGGTGACGGCGTCGGGATCGAGGGCGAAGAGCTCGGCCAGGGCGGCGGCGTAGGACACGGCCCCGGTCTCGTTGGCGAGCTCGCGGACCCGGACGGTGGGCTCGTGCAGCAGCTTGTCGGCCACCCGGCGCACCGCGTGCAGGACCTCGGCACGCACCATCGGATCGAGGTCGGGCAGGCGACCGTCGAGGCGGGTCATCTCGGCGGCGACCACCGAGGTGGCCATCGAGCGCAGGGCGACCACCGTCGGGGTGACGCTGGCCTGGCGGCGGGCGGTGAGGAAGGCCGAGACCTCCTCGGTGACGATCGAGCGCACGGCGGCGATCTCGACCCCGGCCTCGGACTCGTGGAGCCCGGCGGCGAGCTCGGCGAGGTTGACCAGGGTGACCCCCGGGACCTCGGCGGCCGCGGGGTCGACGTCGTGCGGGAGCGCGAGGTCGATGATCGCCAGCGGACGGCCGTCGGGGCGGGCGGCGCGGACCAGGTCGGCGTCGACCTGGACGCCGGTGGCCCCGGTGCAGGTGATGAGGAGGTCGACACCGGCCAGCTCGGAGGCCAGCGACTCCACGGGCGCCGGGCGACCGGCGTACTCGGCGGCGAGGCGCTCGGCGCGCTCCGGCGTGCGGTTGAGCACCACGATGTCGGCTGCCCCGAGGCGCGAGACCGTCGCGGTGGCCAGCCCCGCCATCGCGCCGGCGCCGAGCACGGCCACGGAGCGACCGGCGACGTCGCCGAGGGCCGGGCGGGCACGCTCGAGGGCGGCGGTGACCAGCGAGGGCGCCGCCCTGTCGATGCCGGTCTCGGCGCGCGAGCGCTTGCCGACACGCAGCGCCTGCTGGAACAGCACGTTCAGCGCGGGCCCGACGGTGCCGAGCTCCTGGCCCAGCCGCAGCGCCTCACGGGTCTGCCCGAGGATCTGGCCCTCGCCGACGGCCATCGAGTCCAGCCCGGCGGCCACCTGGAAGAGGTGGGCGACCGCACCGTCGTCGTAGTGGACGTAGAGGTGCGGGAGCAGCGCCTCGGTGGAGACCCCCGAACGCTCGACCAGGAGAGTGGAGAGCTGCTCGACCGAGCCGTGGAACCGCTCCACGTCGGCGTAGATCTCCAGCCGGTTGCAGGTGGAGATGACGGTGGCCTCGGCGACGTGGGCGCACCCGGCCGCGTCGCTGACCAGCTTGTGCACCGAGTCCGCCCCGGGCGCGGCGAGTCGCTCCAGCAGGGAGACGGGGGCGGAGTTGTGGGAGACCCCCACGATCAGCACGCTCATGCCGGGGCCTCCAGTCGTCCGTCGAGGTCGTCGGCCCCACCCGCGTCGCCGGGGGCGTGCAGGACGGCACCCTCCACGGCGGAGGCCTTGCGCTGCTGGTGGTAGGCCAGGATCTGCAGCTCGATGGAGAGATCGACCTTGCGCACGTCGACGCCCTCGGGCACCGAGAGCACCTGTGGCGCGAAGTTGAGGATGCTGGTGATGCCGGCCGCGACCATGGCGTCGGCGACGTCCTGGGCCGCGTGCGCGGGGGTCGAGATCACGCCGATCGCCACGCCCTGCTCGGCGACGATCGTGGCGAGGTCGCGGAAGGGACGCACGTCGATGCCGGCGACCTGCTCGCTGTGCCGACCGGGGTCGGCGTCGAGCAGCGCGACGACCCGGAAGCCACGGCTGCGGAAGCCGGAGAAGTTGGCCAGGGCGTGCCCGAGGTTGCCGATGCCGACGATGACGACGGGCCAGTCGTGGGTGACGCCGATCTCGCGGGCGATCTGGTAGCGGAGGTACTCGACGTCGTAGCCGACCCCGCGGGTGCCGTAGCTGCCGAGGTAGGAGAGGTCCTTGCGCAGCTTGGCGCTGTTGACCCCCGCGGCGCTCGCGAGCTCCTCGCTGGAGCAGGTGGGCGTGCCGGACTCGGCCAGCGAGGTCAGGGCCCGCAGGTAGACGGGCAACCGCGCGACGGTGGCCTCGGGGATGTCCCGTGCCGCCTCGGTGGGGGTCCGTTCGGTCACTGCTCGCTCTCCAGCCCAGCCGTCGCGGGTGGGAGTCGGAGGAGGGGGTCGGCCGGGGGTCCGGCGCGGCCCTCGCGACCGCGACGGCTCGATCACTGTAGGAGTTTGTGAACGGGAGAACAAAACGAGCGGGAGGGGCGCTAGCACACGTGGCGCAGCCCACGTCGCTCGGGTCGCGCGAGATCCCTCTCAGGGTGTAAGGGGCCGCACGCCCCGTGGCGCCGCTCGGCGTACGGCGGTGGCCCGGTCGTGCCGGGCCCGGCGCTCAGCCCGCGGCGAGGGCAGCGCGCAGCCGGTCGGGCGAGACCCGCCAGAAGTCGTGCTGTCGACCGTCGACGAAGGTCACGGGGATCTCCTCGCCGAACCGCTCGACCAGGGCCGGGTCGTCGTCGATGGAGACCTCGTCGAAGGACTCCCCCAGCTCGGCGCAGACCGCCGCGATCACGACCCTGGCGTCGTCGCAGAGGTGGCAGCCGGGGCGGGAGTAGAGCCGCACCCGGGGGGTCGCGCTCACAGCAGCTCCAGGTGCCGCCGCCGCTCGGCGGCCCGCAACGAGCCCTTGCGGACCTTGCCGGTGACGGTGTGCGGCAGAGCGTCGACGACCTCGATGCGGCGCGGCTGCTTGAACCGTGCGAGGCGTACGACGCAGCGGGCCCGCACCGCGGCCTCGACCGTCTCCGGGTCCTGGTCGGGCGCCACGACGTAGGCGACGACCGCCTCCCCGGTGTCCTCGTCGGGCACCCCGATCACCGCCACCTCGCCGACGCCGGGCACCTCCTCGATGACGTCCTCGATCTCGGTCGGGTAGACGCTGAAGCCGCTGACGATGACCAGCTCCTTGACCCGGTCGACCAGGAAGAGCTGCCCGTCGGGCGCCAGGAACCCCACGTCGCCCGTGGCCCACCAGCCGTCCTCGTCGGGGGCGTCGTCGCCGTCGGGCCAGTAGCCGCTGAAGAGGTTGGCGCCGCGGATGCTCACCTGCCCGGGGTCGCCCTGCAGCGGGGTGTGGCCGTGGTCGTCGACCAGACGGATCTCGATGCCCGGCAGCGCGGTGCCCACCGACCCGGGGTCGGGCTGGGCGGGGACGGGACCGGCCCCGTCCTCGACCTCGGCGGGAGCGACGCACAGGGTGCTGGTGACGACCGGGGCCGCCTCGGTGAGGCCGTAGCCCTGGTGCACCACGATCCCGGTGGCCTCGTGGAACGCCGCGACCTGGTCGGCGTCGAGCGGCGCGGAGCCGGAGAGGACCAGCCGGACCGGGGCGAGCCGCTCGGCCAGCCGCTCGAGACCCAGCAGGTGCCCGACGACGGTGGGCGCGACCGGCAGCACCGTGACCCCCTCGGCGGCCACGAGGTCGAGCACGGCGTCGGGGTCGTAGGCGTCGACGAGCACCAGGGTGGCGCGGTGCCGCAGGACGCCGCCGAGGACCGCGTTGAGGCCGTAGACGTGGAAGAGCGGCAGTGCACCCAGCACGACGTCGCCGGGCCCGATCATCGGCGGCTCGACGCGGGCGACCTGCTCGACGTTGGCCAGCAGGGCCCGGTGGCTGAGCATCACCGCGCGGGGCCGGCCCGAGGCGCCGGAGGTGTAGAGGAGCGTCGCCAGCCGCTCCGGGTCGACCAGCGGCGGGTGCTCGCGGCCCCGCTCGGCGCGCAGGTGGTCGTAGGACCGCTCGCCGGGTCGCAGCGTGGTGCCGGCCACGACGACGCGGGGTACGACGGCGCGCTCGAGCAGCTCGGCCGGCAGCGTGCCCCCGGGCCGGTCGGTGGCGCCGGACAGCTCGGTCTCGAGTCGCGCGACGCCTGCGCGGACGACGCTCACGGCCGCCTCGTCCACCAGCACCATCCGGGCGCCGGAGTCCGCGAGCATCCGCGCCACCTCCTCCGCGGTGGCCCGCGGGTTGAGCGGGACCGCGACGGCCTGCACGCGCAGCACCGCGAGGTAGGAGACGACGAGCTCGGGGCGGTTGACCATGGCCAGCGCCACGCGGTGGCCGGCGACCACCCCGGCCGCGACCAGGCCGTGGGCGACCCGCGCGACCTCCTCCTCCAGCGCGGCCCAGGTCAGGCGGACGTCGCCGTGCACGAGCGCGACGGCGTCGGGCACGTCGGTGGCCGCCGTCGACACGAGGTCGGCGAGCGTGGCGTCGGCCGGGGCCGCGGAGGCCGGGGAGGCTGGGGAGGCTGGGGGGGCAGTGGCGGAGTCGACTGTTCCGTCCTCGGACATGCGCTCGATCTTGGCACAGCGACGCCGCGCTCGCGGGGGGTCGCGGCTCCTAGGCGCAGGGGGCGCGATCTCCTAGGCTCTGCGGGGTGACCCCGCCTCCCCGTCGCACCCTGCCCGACCTGCGACAGCGCTCCGTGCTGGCCGGCGAGGCCGCGGCCTCGGCCGCCGAGGTGGAGGCCGCGCTCGACACCCCGCCGGACCCCACGTCGGCGGCCTTCTTCGACGTCGACAACACGATCATGCAGGGCGCGAGCATCTTCCACCTCGCGCGCGGGCTGCACCGTCGCAAGTTCTTCACCACGCGCGAGATCGTCGGTGCCGCCTGGAAGCAGGCCTACTTCCGGGTCGTGGGCGTCGAGGACCCCGAGCACGTGGCGGAGGCACGCAACTCCGCCCTCGGCTTCATCGCCGGGCACACCGTCGCCGAGCTCGAGGAGCTCGGCGAGGAGATCTTCGACGAGGGCATGGCCCACCGGATCTGGCCGGGCACCCGCGCCCAGGCCCAGCTGCACCTCGACCAGGGCCAGCGGGTCTGGCTGGTGACCGCCGCCCCGATCGAGATCGCCCAGATCATCGCCCGCCGGCTCGGACTGACCGGCGCGATGGGCACGGTCGCCGAGCACCGCGACGGCGTCTACACCGGCCGTCTCGTCGGGGACATGCTCCACGGGCCGGCGAAGGCCGAGGCCGTGAAGGCGCTGGCCGCCCGGGAGGGCCTGGACCTGAGCCGGTGCTCGGCGTACTCCGACTCCTACAACGACCTGCCGATGCTCTCCATGGTCGGCGACCCGTGCGCGATCAACCCCGACGGCCGGCTGCGCCACCACGCCAAGGAGCAGGGCTGGCGCATCCGCGACTACCGCACCGGTCGCAAGGCGGCCCGCGCCGGCCTGGTCGTCGGCGCCGCCGCCGGTGCCGTGAGCGGGACCGTGGCCGCCGGGGTCGCCCTACGCCGCAGGCACTGATCCTGCGCCGGCGGCACTGACTCCTGGACTGTCGGCAACCCCGTCACGGAGCGACCGCTCGGTCACACGCCGGTCACGGCGCGGTCACGGCCGGCGGGAGCTGGTCTGGACCGGGGGCTCCGGCACAGGCGGCCGACCGGTGCACAGGTGTGCCGTTTTTGCGGAACCTGTTCCACGTCACGCCCGGAAGTCGTACGCTCGTCGGGCTCCATGGGGGGAGCACAACGGGAGGGTTCACCAGATGGCGTTGCACGCCGAGCAGGTCGTGCGCGGGCTCGACGCCCTGCGCACCCTGGTCACGCACGCCCTCATCGACCCCCTCTCCGGCGGCTTCGGCCCCGGCCTCACGCCGGCCCTCGCCGGCGCCGCGACCGGTTCGCCGGACGCCACCGCACGCCGCTTCCTGGGCCTGATGGCCGAAGCGGTCGCCGACGACGACGCCCGCACCAGCCTGGGCACCGACGGCAGCGGGTACGGCGACTCCGACCTCGCCGCGTCCTCCGAGGACGACGCGGCCGACCGGGAGCGCCTGATCGCGCTCGTCGAGCTCGCCCGCACCGGCGACTCCGAGGCGTTCGGCCTGCTCTACGACCACTACCAGGCCTCGGTCTACCGGTTCCTCTTCTACCGGACCCGCTCCAGCGCGCTCGCCGAGGACCTCACCTCCGAGACGTTCTTCCGGGCGCTGCGCTCGATGCAGAACTTCCGCTGGCAGGGCAAGGACTTCGGCGCCTGGCTGATGACCATCGCCCGCAACCTGGCCACCGACCACTTCAAGGCCGGCCGCACCCGCCTCGAGATGACCACCGAGGACATGGGCCAGCACGACGACGCCACCGAGGGCCCCGAGTCCACGGTGCTGGCGGGCCTGACCAACGAGATCCTGCTCAAGGCGCTCACCGAGCTGCCCGACGAGCAGCGCGACTGCCTGGTCATGCGCTTCCTGCAGGGCATGAGCATCGCCGAGACCGCGGCCGTGCTCGGCCGCTCCGACGGCGCCGTCAAGCAGCTGCAGCTGCGCGGGGTGCGCAACCTGGCCAAGCTGATGCCGGAGGGCCTGCGATGAGCGCCCGGCTGACGGCGGCAGCGCCCTGTTACCGCGCTGTTCCTGAACGGTTGATGAATCGTGCATCACACCCCGTAACCCGCCCCGTCGACCGGTCGTTGAGGCAGGTGTCGGGCCACCACGGCACCGACCACCAGACCTCCGACACGACGACAGGACAGCTGCGATGAGCCCCGTGTTCTCGGCGCGACGACGCGCCGACGAGTTCGACTCCCTGGTCGAGGCCGCCGCCTCGGGCCAGCGGGTCGAGGACGCGCGCTTCGCCGAGCTCCTCGAGGTCGTCGGGACCCTCCGCTCCACGCCTGCTCCCGAGGCCCGCCCCGAGTTCGTCGCGGACCTGCGCTCCCGCCTGATGACCGCGGCCGCCGAGGAGCTCGTACAGGTCGCGCCCACGCCGGCCGAGCGGCTCACGGTCACCCAGCGCCGTACCCCCCGCGAGCGGCGGCTGGCCATCGCCGTCGGCGGTGTCGCGATCGTCGGCGCCACCACCTCGATGGCCGTGGCGGCCCAGACCGCCCTGCCGGGCGACGTGCTCTACCCGCTCAAGCGGGCCCTGGAGAACGCCCAGACCGGCGTCCGCGTCGACGACGCGTCGAAGGGCGCCTCGCTGCTGGCCAACGCCCGCGGCCGGCTCGCCGAGATCGACCAGTTGACCCGCTCCGAGCAGGGCCAGGACCTGGTGGCGATCGAGGACACCCTCGAGGCGTTCGCCGACCAGGCCACCGAGGCCTCCGACCTGCTGCTGGCCGACTACGCCGAGACCGGTGCCGAGACCTCCATCGTGGAGCTCCAGGACTTCACCGCCCAGAGCCTCGCCACGCTCGAGGAGCTCTCCGCGATCCTGCCGGCCGCCGCCCAGCAGGCGCTCGTCTCCGCGGGCGAGCTGCTCGCGCAGATCGCCCAGACCACCGTGTCGCTGTGCCCCACGTGCACCGGCGAGCAGATCGGCCGCATCCCGCGCTTCCTGGTCCAGGCGGCCGAGGACGTCGTCGGCACCCTGCTCAACCCGACCTCCACCACCCCGGTGGCCGAGGCCCCCGCCGCCTCGACCCCGGCTGCGCCCACCAAGGGCGGCAGCGGCCCGCGCACCCCGGCCAGCCCGCCGGCCTCGGCGACGCCGCAGGGCCCGACCATCCTGCAGCCGCCCGCCGGCTCCTCCGGTGGCGACAAGGACGAGGACGGCAAGAAGGACGACGAGCCGCTGGGCGGCCTCGGTGACGGCACCCTGCTCGGTGGCACCGGTGGCGACACCGGCACCCCGGCCTCGGGCCCCGGCAGCGACAACCCGATCACCGGCATCACCGACCCGGTCCTCGAGCTGGTCGACGACCTGCTCAACCCCGGCGGCGGCAAGAAGCAGTAGGGCGCTCCGCCCCCTCCTCGCACCGGCCCCGCACAGCGGCGCCGACGGCCGGTACATGACGGTCGCTGCCTTCGGTCAGCGCCCTCGGTCGGCGGCCAGGTGTCAGCGGAAGACCGACTCGCGCTCCATCAGCAGCGTGTAGAGGGTCTGCTGGATCGTCTCGCGCACCTGGTCGGTGACGTTGAAGACGTGCATCGGGTCGTCGGCGGCACCCTCGTCGTACTCGTCGGTGCGGATCGGCTCACCGAACTCCAGCAGCCACTTCGACGGCAGCGGCACGAGCCCCAGCGGGCCGAGCAGCGGGAAGGTCGGCGTGATCGGGATGTAGGGCACCCCCAGCAGCCGCGCGAGGGAGGGGATGTTGCCGACGAGCGGGTAGATCTCCTCGGCGCCGACGACCGAGAGAGGCACGATCGGCACGCCGGTGCGGATCGCGGCCGAGACGAAGCCGCCGCGCCCGAAGCGCTGCAGCTTGTAGCGCTCGGAGTAGGGCTTGCCGATGCCCTTGAAGCCCTCGGGCCACACGCCGACGAGCTCACCGCCGCGCAGCATCCGCTCGGCGTCCTCGTTGCACGCGAGCGTGGCGCCGCCCTTGCGGGCCATCGTCGAGACGATCGGCATCTTGAAGACCAGGTCGGCGCCGAGCGGACGCAGGAAGCGGCCGGCGTGGTCGTGGATCGAGACCATCGTCATCAGGCCGTCGACCGGCACCGTGCCGGAGTGGTTGGACACGACGAGGGCACCGCCCTCGCTGGGGATGTTCTCGACCCCGCGCACCTCGATGCGGAACCACTTGTCCGCGATCGGTCGCAGCGCCGCCATGAAGAAGCGCTGGCTGATCTCCTGGTCGAAGCCGTACTCGTCGACGGAGTAGTCACCGGTCACCCGGCGCCGCAGGAAGGCCAGGAACCGGGCGAGCTGGACCTCCCACTCCTCGCCGAACACCTCACGGGCGGCGACCTGGAACGCGGCCATCAGGTCGGCGGCCGGGATGCCGCCGCGCGCGTGGCGCTCGCGGGTGCGGGCGGCGGGACGTGCCGGGTCGGGCTGCTGGGCCGACGTGTCGCCAGCCGTCGGGGCGCCCGACGATGCCGCGGGTGCGTCCTGGACGCCGGAGGTCTCGGCACGGTCCACGGCGGTGTCCTCGGCGCGGTCGACTGCGACGTCGGTCGGCTGCGCCTCGTCGGTGTCGGGGGTACGCCGCGTGGCCGGTCGCGCCGCGGGGCCCTTGCCCCCGGCGAGGTTGCGCGCCGCGGAGGACGGCTGCTTGCCCGTGCCGCGACCGGGACGGCCGCGGGTGCCGATCGGGATGATCTCGGCGTCACCCATGGTCTGCTCCTTCGCGCGCGGCGGCGACCGCCCGCGGTCGCCGGGTGGCGGGCGAGGCGTCGGGCGCCCCGGACAGCGGCGCGGCGGGGTCGCCCTCGACCTCCGGGAGCGCCTGGGCGAGGGTGGCGAGCACCCGCTCGGTGCGGCCGCCGGTGGGGGTGAGCGTGGTCGCGAAGTCCGCGAAGCACTCGGCGGTGGTCATCGTCGGCTCGAAGCCGAGCTCGGCCCGCATCCGGGTGGTGTCGACGCCGCGGCCGTAGGTGAGGAACCCGAGCTGCTCGGGGGAGAAGTCGGCCACGCGGGCCTGACGCAGCAGGTTGCCGACCCGTCCGACCGCGAAGCCGGGCATCGAGACGGTCGGCCGCTGCAGGCGGCGCAGCGCCTGGGACAGCATCAGGATGCCGTCGCCGGCGATGTTGAAGGTCCCCGCGACCTCGTGGCCCACGGCGTGCTGGAGCACCCGGTAGAGGTCGCGCTCGTGCAGGACCTGCAGCCTGGCGTCGTACCCCAGGACGGTCGGGACGACCGGGAGCCGGAGGTAGGAGGTCAACGGGCTGACCACGTCGGGGCCGAGCACGTTGGCGCAGCGCAGGGTGGTGACGCGGACGTCGGGGCGGCGGCGCGCGAAGCCACGGACGTAGCCCTCGATCTCGGCGACGTCCTTGGCGTAGCCCGAGCGGGGAGCGCGACGCGGCTGCATGTCCTCGGTGAACATGGCGGGGTCGCGGCTGCTGGCGCCGTAGACGGTCGTCGTCGACTTCACGACCAGGTGCTGCAGGCTCGCGGAGCGCTGGCAGGCGGCGAGCAGCTGCATCGTCCCGATGACGTTAAGCTCCTTCATCGTGTTCCGCCCGCCGGCCGTGCCGGGGGTGGCGATGACGCTCATGTGGACGACGGTGTCGACGTCCTCCTTGGCGATCACCTTGGCGATCACCGGGTTGCGGATGTCTGCCCGCACGAACGAGACGGCGCCGATGTCGCCCCGCGGGGGGACGACGTCGACACCGATGACCCGGTCCACGTCGGGGTCGGCGGCGAGGGTGCGCGCGAACTTGCGACCGAGGTCTCGCGAGACCCCGGTGACGAGTACGACCTTCCCCATGCCGCCTCCGGCTTGAGAAGCACCCCGAGGGTGCATCCGACGGTGGACCGATGCCGCCCGGGCGGCGCTGCCCGGGCGGAGCAGGTGAGGGGCGGGGCGTCAGCGGTGCTGGGCCGGGGGCCTCAGCGGTGCCGACGTCCGCCGCGGCTCACTTGCCGAGCTTGCGACGCTGGACGCGCGTCTTCTTCAGCAGCTTGCGGTGCTTCTTCTTGGCCATGCGCTTGCGGCGCTTCTTGATGACCGAACCCACGGTGTTCCCTTTCCAGCCTGGACGTCCCGCGCGTCGGCGCAGGACCCGCTCAGCCTAGCCGCCGGTCCTCCGAGCAGCAGAATCGGCCTCGGTCGGTGGGACCACCGGACCGGGCCGATCCTCCAGCCCCGGGCCGCGCCCGGGGTGCCGCTGCCGCCTCCGTGGAGGTCAGCCGACGTCGTAGAAGCTGTTCTTGAGGTAGTCGTGGGCGTCGTTCTCACGCACGCGGAAGGAACGGCCCACCCGCACGGCAGGCAGCTCGCCCGAGTGCACGAGGCGGTAGACCGTCATCTTCGAGACCCGCATCATGGCCGCGACCTCGGCCACGGTGAGGAACTTGGCGTCCGAGATGTCGTCAGGGGAGCTGCTCATCGTGCACACCGTCTTTCCGCGCGGTTCGTCCTCCGGCTTCCCCACCGGAGGTACTACGACCGCGTCGAACAGTGAGAATAGAGCCTGATGTGACTCGTGGGGAAGGGGATCACTCCCCTGATCTCGTTTTTCCCGGCGTGTCGGCTTGCATCTGCTCCACTCCAGCGACTCGACCCGGGTGCGGAACCGCAGGTCAGGCAGGGTCCCAGCCGGTTCAGGGCATCGGGTCGAGGCCGTGGAGGGGGAAGACCTCCATGCGGGTCGCGTGCACCGACCGGTCCAGCCAGGTGGAGGGGTCGTAGCCCTCCGACCAGTCGCGGTACGTCGGCGTACGACCGTCGCCCATGCGGCGCGGCCCGACCCGGCCCAGGCGGTGCTGGACGTGGTCGAGCCACGCCCCGGGGACGTCCAGCGTGGGCTCGATGGGACGCCCGGCGACCTCGGCCAGCAGGTGGGTCCAGGTGCGCGGGACGACGCCGACGATCTCGTAGCCCCCGCCGCCGACGGCGACCCACCGGCCGTCGGCGACCTCGTGGGCCAGCTCGTGCAGGGCCCCGATGGCGGCGCGCTGGCCGTCGACGGTCAGCATCAGGTGCGCCAGCGGGTCCTCCGCGTGGGAGTCGCAGCCGTGCTGGGTGACCAGCACCTGAGGCTGGAACTCGCGCAGCAGCGGGGGCACCACGGCGTGGAACGCGCGCAACCAGCCCGCGTCGGACGTGCCCGGCGGCAGCGGCACGTTGACCGCGGAACCCTGGGCGTCGGGGCCACCGAGGTCGGCGGAGTCGCCGGTGCCCGGGAAGAGGAGCTGGCCGGTCTCGTGCAGGCTGATCGTGAGGACCCGGGGGTCGTCCCAGAACAGCCGCTCGACCCCGTCGCCGTGGTGGACGTCGACGTCGACGTAGGCGACCCGCTCGACCCCCTGCTCGAGCAGCCAGTGGATGCCGATCGCGACGTCGTTGTAGACGCAGAAGCCGCTGACGCGGTCCTGCATGGCGTGGTGGAGGCCTCCGGTGATGTTGGCGGCGTGGTCGACGCTGCCGGTCCACACCGCGCGGAACGCCTCGAGCGTCGCGCCGACGACGTGGGCGGTCGCGGTGTGCATCCCCTCGAAGACGGGGTTGTCGTCGGTGCCGAGCCCGTGGGCGAGGTCGATCGCCCCGGTGGTGCCCGCGCGGGTGACGGCCTCGATCAGGGCGGCGTCGTGGACGGTCAGCAGCTCGTCGTCGGAGGCGACCGGCGCGGGCGTCGCCACCAGGCCGCCAGGACCCAGCACGCCCAGCGCCTCGGCCAGCCGCACCGTCAGGTCGACCCGGACCGGGGACATCGGGTGGTCGGGCCCGAAGTCGTAGCCGGTCAGCAGCGGGTCGAAGACGACCGTGGACCGGGCATCGCAGGCAGGCACCCGGCGACGGTACCCGCTGGTGGTCGCGATCCGTGTCGCGTATCACTCGTCGTAGCCGGACGGACCGTACGGAGCCGCGCCCCCATGCGGTCGGCGGGGCCCCGGCCGCCTGCCGGCGGTTCGGTCCGTCCGGCTACGAGTCGCTACTTCTTCAGGCGCCGCGAGCCGCCGTGCCAGTCCTCGGTCCTCCCCACCTCGTCCTCGGCGACGCCGAGCGCCCGCAGCTGGGGGAGCTCGCGCAGGGAGCGCTTCATCTCCGCGAAGCCGGGGTAGGTCGCCAGCCCCACGACGTGGTCCCACAGCCGCAGCGCGTCCTCGTCGGAGGGCACCCGGCTGATCACCGGCCCGAAGAACGCCGCACCCTCGGGCGGCGCGATGTGCAGGATCGGCGTACCGACGTCCTTGCCGGTCAGCGCCAGCGCCTCGTCGGTGTCGGCCTGGATGGTGGCGTCCCAGCTCTCGTCGTCGTACGCCGCCGCCAAGCCGGCCGGGAGCCCGGCGTCGGACAGCGCGACGGCCAGCACCTCGCGGCCACGCTCGGGCCGCAGCGACTGCTCGGAGGGGTCGGCATCGAAGATCCGCGAGCTGATGGCCGGGTAGAGGTCGGCCAGCACCTCGGCACCGTGCTCGGCGCGGGCAGCCGCGCAGACCCTCAGCAGGTGGAGGCCGGCGTTGTGGCCGTCCTCGTAGCCCTCGGGGAAGTGGGAGTCGTAGTCGATGTGGGAGTTCAACAGCCGGAGCGAGATCAGCCGCCACTCCACGGAGTAGTCACGCTGCCGCTGGACGCTGCGGACCCACCTCGAGGTGAGCCATGCGAACGGGCAGACGGGGTCGAACCAGAAGCGGAGGTCGGGGTCGCTCATCCCTCGACCCTGCCCGATCGCCGGCCCCTGCGGAACCCCGCTCGCCGAACCGGCGTATCAACACGCCGGCTCGGCGTGGAGGTCAGGTGCGGTCGTCGCGGACGGCGGCGAGGACCCGCTGCTCCGAGGCCTTCACGGTCGCGCAGACCGCGAACGCGGCGCTGGCGATCGTGGCGGTCGTCGCCAGCACCTCCAGCCACAGACGCAGGGTCCGGTGCGGCTCGTCATCGAGCACCAGCAGCATGACGACGAACCACGTCACCGCCGTCAGCACCGCCAGGAGCCCGGCCAGGACCCTCAGGTTGTAGGCGTCCAGGCCGTTGTCCACGAGATCGTCCTGCTCCATGCCGGCACGCTACCGCCGAGCCGGCGTATCAGTACGCCGGCTCGACGCAGGGACGGGGACGGTGAGGGTCAGGAGCCCTCGGCCAGCTGGCGGGAGCGGTCGCGGGCGGCCTCCATCGCGGCGAGGAACGCGGCACGCACCTTGTGGATCTCCAGCTCGCGCAGCGCGGAGGCGGTGGTGCCGCCGGGGCTGGTGACCTGCTCACGCAAGACGGTGGGGTGGGTGCCGGTCTCCTGCAGCATCTTCCCTGACCCGACGAGGGTCTGGATGACCAGCTCGGAGGCCGTGGAGCGGGGCAGGCCGAGGTGCACGCCGGCCTCGATCATCGACTCGACCACGAAGAAGATGTAGGCGGGGCCGGAGCCGGAGATGGCGGTGACGGCGTCCTGCTGCCGCTCGGGGATGCGTACGACGCGCCCGACCGAGGCCATCAGCGCCTCGGCCTCGGCGAGCTGGGCCTCGGAGCAGTGCGACCCGGGCGAGACCGCGGCCATGCCCTCGTCGACCAGGGCCGGGGTGTTGGGCATGACCCGGACGACCGCGACGCCCTCGGGCACGCGGGACTCGATGAACCCGGTGGTGATGCCGGCGGCGAGGCTGACCAGCATCTGGCCGGGCCGCAGCACCGGCGCGATCTCGGCGAGCACCTCGCCCATGTCCTGGGGCTTGACCACCAGGGCGACCGTGTCGGCCTTGGCGGCGGCGTCGAGGTTGGAGACGACGGCCACGCCGTACCGCTCCTCCAGCTCGGTGGCCCGTTCCTGGCGCTTCTCGCCGACCAGCAGCGCGTCGACGCGACGTCCGGAGCGGACGAGGCCGGAGAGCAGGGTCTCCCCCATCACGCCGGCGCCGATGATCGCGGTCTGACCGGCGGGCTGGCTCGAGCTCATGGGGAGTCCCTACTTCTTGGAGATCAACGACTTCACGAAGAATGACAGGTTCTGCGGGCGCTCGGCGAGGCGCCGCATGAGGTAGCCGTACCACTCCTGGCCGTAGGGGACGTAGACCCGCACCGTCTCCCCCGAGGCGGCGAGACGGCGCTGCTCCTCGGGACGGATGCCATAGAGCATCTGGAACTCGTAGGTCCCCGGCGCGCGGCCGTAGCGGCTGGCCAGGGAGGCGGCGATCTCGACCATGCGCGGGTCGTGCGTGGCGACCATCGGGTAGCCCTGGCCGGCCAGCAGCACCTTCAGGCAGCGCACGTAGGACTTGTCGACGTCGAGACGGTCCTGGAAGGCGACGGACTCGGGCTCGGCGTACGCGCCCTTGCACAACCGCACCCGCGACCCCTCGTAGGCGAGCTGGCGGCAGTCGGCCTCGGTGCGGTGGAGGTAGGCCTGCAGGACCGCGCCGGTCTCGGGGAAGTCCTTGCGCAGCTCGCGCAGGATCGACAGCGTCGAGTCGGTGGTGGTGTGGTCCTCCATGTCGAGGGTGACCATGGTGCCGGCGTTGCGGGCCGCGCGGCAGATGGTGCGCGCGTGCTCGAGCGCGATGCCGTGCCCGCCCTCGGACAGCGCCTGGCCCACGGCCGACAGCTTCACCGACACCTCGGCGCCGTGGGCGAGCCCCTGCGCGGCGAGGGCGCCGAGCAGCTCGACGTAGGCGTCGACGGTGGCCTGCGCCTGGGCCGCGTCGAGGGTGTCCTCACCGAGGAAGTCCAGCGTCACCTTCAGGCCCTCGGCCTCGAGGTCGGCGGTCGCGTCGACCGCGGCCTGTGTCGTCTCGCCGGGGACGTAGCTGTGCACGATCCCCGAGGAGACCGGCATCGTCGACACCACGCTCTTCACCGCCCCACTGCGGGCGAGCAGGAGCAGCGGCTGGCGGAGCAACGACATGCGCGCCAGGGTACGTCGGCGGGCTCACCCGGCCGACATCCCTCGCCCGTGCCTCGCCCTAGGGGGTACGCCGACGCAGCGTGACCGCCCCCAGGGCCAACGCCGCCAGGGCGAACCCGGCCACCACCGCGAGGTCGGCCCACACCGACCCGCCGGCACCACCGGACCCGCCGCCCGGGCCGCCCGCCGTCAGCACCCCCATCGCGTCGACCGCGTAGGACAGCGGCAGCACGTCCGAGACGGCCCCGAGCACCGAGGGCAGGGCCTCACGCGGCACGAACAGCCCGCACACCAGCAGCTGCGGGATCACCACCAGCGGCATGAACTGCACCGCCTGGAACTCCGTGGCCGCGAACGCGCTGACGAAGAGCCCCAGCGCGCACCCGAGGACCCCGTCCACGACCGCGACCAGACCCAGGACGGCCAGCGAGCCGTCGACCTCCAGCCCGAGCAGTCCCACCGAGACCGCGACGGCCAGCCCCGACTGCACCAGCGCCACGAGCGCGAAGGCCAACGCGTAGCCCCCGAGGAGGTCCAGGCGCCCGGTCGGCATCGAGAGCAACCGCTCGAGCGTGCCGCTGGAGCGCTCGCGCAACGTGGTCACGCTGGTCACCAGGAACATCACGGTGAACGGGAAGATCGCCAGCAGGGCCGGTCCGACCCGGTCGAAGGCCGAGCCCGAGGCGTCCCCGGAGAGGACCCACCACAGCAGAGCGATCAGCGCCGTCGGCAGCACCAGCAGCATCGCCAGCGTGCGGTGGTCGCGGCGCAGCTGGGTCAGCACGCGCGCGGTGACGGCCAGCAGGATCCGTGGGCTCACGCCGTCCCACCCCTCACCAGCGCGAGGAAGGCGTCCTCGACGGTCGCGGCACCGGCGGACTCCTTGACCGCGTCGGGCGTGCCGTCGGTCAGGATCGCGCCCTCCCGCATCAGCAGCAGCCGGTCGCAGCGCTCGGCCTCGTCCATCACGTGGCTGGAGACCAGCACCGCGGCCCCGTCGCCGGCGAGCTCGTGGAAGAGCCGCCACAGGTCCTCGCGCAGCACCGGGTCGAGACCGACGGTGGGCTCGTCGAGCACCAGCAGCTCGGGGCGGCGCAGCAGCGCCACGGCCAGGCTGACCCGCGAGCGCTGTCCGCCCGAGAGCCGGCCGACCACGTCGCCGGCCCGGTCGGCGAGGTCCACCTCGGCGAGCACCCGGTCGACCCGGTCACCGGGGACGTCGAGCACCCGGGCGAAGAAGCGGAGGTTCTCCGAGACCGTGAGGTCGTCGTACACCGAGGCGGCCTGGGTGACGTAGCCGACCCGCGCCCGGACCGCCGCGGCGCCGGCGGGGTGGTCGAGGACGGTCACGGAGCCGCCGTGGGTGCGCTGCACGCCGACCAGTGCCCGCAGCAGCGTGGACTTGCCGCAGCCGGACGGACCGAGCAGCCCGGTGACGCCGGGGCCGACCTCGAGGTCGAGGCCGTCGAGGACGGTGTGCTGGCCGCGGCGCACCACGAGCCCCTCCACCGTCACCACGGCGGCCCCGCTCATCGCTCGGCCCCCTCCGCGGCGGCGGCCGAGGCGGGCTCGGTGTAGTGCTCACGGGCGAAGGCGAGCGACTCGGCCAGGTCGGCCTCGCGCTCCTCCACGCTGTCGCACCGGCGGGTGTTGATCTCCAGCACGATGTCACCGCCGTACCGCTCGCCGAAGCCGTCGGCGGCGAGGTGCCGCAGGAAGGCGTCGGCCCCCATCTCCCCCCGCCCCGGCACGAGGTGCTCGTCCTTGGCCGAGCCCGACCCGTCGGTGAGGTGCACGTGGTGGAGCCGGTCGCCGAGCCGCTGGGCCATCTCGACGACGTCGTCGTGGGCGATGGCGGCGTGGGAGAGGTCGATGGTGGCGTGGGAGTACTCCTCGGCGGAGGGGTCCCAGCCGGGGAGGTACATCTCCATCCCCGCGTTGCGGCCGCGCACCTGGGCCTTCCAGGGGTACATGTTCTCGACCGCGAAGGCGAGGCCGGTCGACGCCTCCAGGGCCGCGATGCCCTCGACGAACCCCTGGGCGTACTCCTTCTGCCAGCGGAACGGCGGGTGGACCACGACCGTGCCGGCCCCGACGGCCTGCGCCATCTCGGCCGAGCGCTCGAGCTTGCCCCACGGCTCGGTGCCCCAGACCCGCTGCGTCAGCAGCAGCGTCGGCGCGTGGATGGCGCAGATCGGGATGCCGTGGTGCTCGGAGAGCTGTCGCACCGCCGCGGTCTGCTGCGACAGCGCGTCGATGCCGACCATCACCTCGATGGCGTCGTAGCCCAGCCGCGCGGCGTAGGCGAAGCCGTGCGCGGTCGACTCGGGGTAGACCGAGGAGGTGGAGAGTCCGATCCGGGCGGGCATGTCCCTCAGTGCACCACTCGGCCGGTCAGCCCAGCACCGGCAGCTGGTCGAGCTTCTCCAGGATGACGCCCTCGCGCAGCGCCCACGGGCAGACCTCGAGCGCCTCGAGGTCGAAGATGTCCATGCACGCCTCGGCGACCAGCGCGCCCGGCACGATCTGGTGGGTGCGGCTGGAGGAGACCCCCGGCAGCGAGGCCAGCTCGTCGTGCTGCATCTGCACCAGCTTCGGGATCCACTCCCGCAGCTCCTTCAACGGGAGCTTGCGCGGCACCAGCGGACCCTCGGAGGACGGCGCCGCGCCGCAGATGCGCGCCAGCGAGCGGAAGGTCTTCGACGTGGCCGCCGCGTGGTCGGGCGGGCCGACCCGCAGCAGGTGGCCGGCGTCGCGGGCGATCTGGGCACGGATGGTCTTGCGCAGCTTCTTGATGTCGTCGGCGTCGGGCGTGGCGCCACCGAAGTGCGCGCGCGCCAGGCGAGCAGCCCCCAGCGGCAGCGACCAGGCCACGTCGGGCGCCTCGTCGGAGCCGCCGGCGATCTCCAGCGAGCCGCCCCCGATGTCGAACACGGCGAGCCGTCCCGCGGACCAGCCGAACCACCGGCGTACGGCCAGGAAGGTCAGGCGGGCCTCGTCCTCGCCGGAGAGCACCTCGATGCGCACGTCGGTGCGCTCGTGCACGTGGTCGAGGACCGCGTCGGCGTTGACCGAGTCGCGCACCGCCGAGGTCGCGAAGGCCAGGATCTCCTCGCAGCCCTTCTCGTCGGCGACCTCGAGCGCCTGCGCGGTGAACGCGGTCAGCGCGTCGATGCCGGCCTCGCTCACCGCACCCTCGTCGGGGCCGTTCGGCACGAGGTGCTCGGCGAGTCGCAGCGGCTCCTTGTAGGAGTACGCCGGCAGCGGCGCCGCGCCCCCGTGGGCGTCGACGACGAGCAGGTGACCGGTGTTGGAGCCGATGTCCAGCACTCCCAGGCGCATGGGACCACCGTACTGTCCCCGGGTCACCGCGTGCTGGGTGCCGCGTGCCTGCGTAGCCTGTGCGCCGTGCCCGAGGTCCCGCTCGACTTCCCCCGCGCGTGGGTGGAGTTCCCCAACCCCGCCGACGCCGACGAGGTGCTGCGCTGCGACCTGACGTGGCTGACGTCCTCGTGGACGTGCATCTTCGGCACCGGCTGCGCCGGCATCTACGCCGATGCCCCCGACGTCGGCTGCTGCACGCTCGGCGCGCACTTCGCCGACGACGAGGACGAGGAGCGGGTGGCCGCGGCGGTCGAGCGTCTCGACGCCTCCCTGTGGCAGCACAGGCCCGAGGGGCCGCTCAAGCGCAAGCACTGGGTGGAGAAGGACGACGAGGGCGCCCGCAAGACGCGCACCGTCGAGGTCGACGGCCAGCAGGCGTGCGTGTTCGCCAACCGCCCCGGCTTCCACCCGGGCAACGGGATCGGGGGTGGCGGGTGCGCCCTGCACGCGCTGGCGGTGCAGGAGGGCCGCAACCCGCTGGAGACCAAGCCCGACGTGTGCTGGCAGCTGCCGGTGCGCCGCACCTTCCGCGACGTCGAGCGACCCGACGGGTCGACCTACACGGAGGTCTCGATCGCGGAGTACGACCGGCGTGGCTGGGGCGCCGGCGGCCACGACCTCGACTGGTACTGCACCGGCAACACCGAGGCGCACGTCGCCGCCGAGCCGGTCTTCGTCACCTACGGCCCCGAGCTCACCGAGCTGGTCGGGCCGGCGGCGTACGCCGAGCTGGTGCGCCACTGCGAGGCGCACGTGCGCTCGCGCTCGGCACTGGCCCTGCACCCCGCGTCCTGGGCGCAGGAGGAGTAGCGCTGCGGAGTCGCCCGGGGCTCTCCCAGGGCTCTGCCGGCGCTCTCCCGACGCTCTCTCGACGTCGAGAGACTCCGACCCCGATGTGACCTGGCAAAGAACGGTCTTCCACACTGGAGGGCATGCGCCTGGACCATCTGTCGTACGCCGCCGGACCCGACGGTCTGGAGAGCACCGCCCGCCGCATCGGCGCCCTGCTCGGGCGTGAGTTCCTCGACGGTGGTGTCCACCCCCGTTTCGGGACGCGCAACATGGTCCTGCCGCTGGCCGACCGCACCTACCTCGAGATCGTCGAGGTGCTCGACCACCCGGCCTCCGACAAGGCCCCCTTCGGCCAGGCCGTCCGCGCCCGCTCCGCCCTCGGCGGCGGCTGGCTCGGCTGGGCCGTGGAGGTCGCCGACATCGCGGTGCCCGAGCAGCGCCTGGGTCGCGCGGCCGCGCAGGGCAGCCGGCACCGTCCCGACGGCGTCGAGCTGCGTTGGAAGCAGATCGGCATCAACGGCCTGATGGCCGACCCGCAGCTGCCGTTCTTCATCCAGTGGGAGGTCGAACCCGACCTGCACCCCAGCACCGGTGCCGACGAGTCCCTCGACCTGGCCTGCCTGGAGATCGCCGGCGACCCGCAGCGGGTCTCGGAGTGGCTCGGCGAGCCCGTCGAGGCGCCGCTGGAGGACGTCAAGGTCGAGTGGGTCGCCCCGCACGGCACCCCTGGCATCATCGCGGTCCAGGTGCTGACGCCGAACGGTCTCGTCCGGCTCTGAGCACGCCCGCTCCCCCACCGCCGCCCCCGGGGCCGGCGGTGCCCGACGGAACCAGGCCGTCGCCGAACATCTGGCACCACACCGAGACCTACGAGGTCGAGAACCGCGCCTTCGACCCCGACGGGCTCGTCGAGGCCGCCATCGCCTCGGTGCAGGACTGGGCCGATCTCGACGTGCTCGACCTCGGCTGCGGCACCGGCTTCCACCTGCGGCGCTTCGCCGCCACCGCGCGCCACGTGACCGGCGTCGAGCCGCACCCCGACCTGCGCGCCCTCGCCACCCGGCGCACCCGGCGCCTCGACCACGTCGCCGTGCTCGAGGGGACCGCCCAGTCGGTGCCGCTGGCCGACTCCTCGGTCGACCTCGTGCACTCGCGCTGGGCCTACTTCTTCGGCCCGGGCTGCGAGCCCGGCCTGGTCGAGGTCGAGCGCCTGCTGCGGCCAGGTGGCGTGCACGTGGTGGTCGACAACGACGCCTCGCGCTCCACCTTCGGCGGTTGGTTCGCCCGCGGCTTCCCCGACCTCCCGGGCCCCGCCGAGAAGCGGGCGTTCTGGGAGACCGCCGGCTACCACCGCGTCCCGGTCCTCACCCGCTGGTCCTTCGAGACCCGCGCGGACCTCGAGGCGGTCGTCTCGATCGAGCTGCCGACCCCCACCGCCCGCGAGGTCCTCGCCGACCTGCCGGGCACCACGCTGGAGGTCGACTACGCCGTCGACGTCTGGTGGCGGCGTACCTGAGGGCGCCGAGCCGTCGCTCGCGCACGGCCGAGCCGTCGCTCGCGCACGGCCGAGGGGTCAGCGGCGGTCGGGGCCGGAGGAGTCGCGCACCTCGAGGGTGGGTGTGAGCAGCACCCCGGGGTGGGCGACGCGGGGGTGGCCGAGCAGACCCTCGAGGGCCTTCACGACCTCGACCGCGACCTCCTCCAGGGGCTGGCGCACCGAGGAGAGCCCGGGGCGCACGACCTGCGCGACCTGGGAGTCGTCGAACCCGACCACGGCCACGTCGTCGCCGGCGCGCAGGCCGCGCTCGTGCAGGGTGTGCAGCACGCCCATGGCGAGGGTGTCGGAGGCGCAGACGAACGCGGTGGGCCGCGCCTCGTCGAGGAGCACCCCGGCGGCCGAGCGTCCCGAGACCACGGTGTCCTCCACGCGCGAGGCGAGGCCGGTCGTGGGCAGCCCGCGGGCGTGCATGGCGCGGTGCCAGCCGGCGCGGCGGTCCTCGCCGATGCGGGAGTCCTTGCGCCAGCCGATCCATGCGACCCGCTCGTGGCCCTTGTCGAGCAGGTGGTCGGTGGCGAGCTGGCAGCCGGCGGCGCCGTCGACGTCGACCCAGGCGTGGGTGGCCGTGGGGTTCTCCCAGGGTCGGCCGAAGGCCACGAAGGGCGCCCGACGCGAGTCCAGCCAGCTGGCCTGGGGGTTGCCGAGGTAGGTGTCGGTGACGACGAAGGCGTCCACGGCGGTGGAGCGGAGCAGGTCGTCGTAGCCGGCCAGCGGCTCGCCGGGCTCCCCGGAGAAGAGCAGCACGTGGTAGCCGGCCTCGCGGGAGGCCTCGACCAGCGAGTGCACGAAGCGGTCCATCGTCGGGTTGGCCGTGCCCTCGAGGACCGGCTGGATCCTCAACCCGATCAGGTGGCTGGCGCGGGTGCGCAGGTTGCGGGCCGCGCGGTTGGGGAGGTAGCCGAGCTCGGCGATGGCCTCCTGGACCCGCGCGAGGGTGTCGGCGCGCAGCAGGTCGGGGTTGTTGACGGCGTTGGAGACGGTCTGCCGGGAGACACCGGCGCGCTCGGCGACGTCGGCCAGCGTGGGGGGTGTGGTCGGGAGTCGACCGGACATCGGGGCCACCTGACCGCACCTCCTGGCATGGATCGATCCAACACGGGTTCGGGGCAGCATATCCGCGCCGTCGTCGCGCGTCCCACGCTCGGTCGCACCGACCTGTACGGCTCGGTCGCACCGACCTGTACGGCGGGGTCGCACCGACCTGCACGGCGGGGTCGCACCGACCTGTCCGGCGGGGTCGCACCGACCTGTCCGGCGGGGTCGCACCGACCTGTCCACAGGTGAGGAGGCGCACCTGCGCGGGAGTGTCGGTGCGGTGACCTAGCGTTCCCGTCATGCCCGCCGCACGCCCCGCCCGTCCGCCCAAGCCCGCCTACCGCTGCTCGGAGTGCGGGTGGGAGACCGGCAAGTGGGTCGGCCGCTGCGGGGAGTGCCAGGCATGGGGCTCGGTCGCCGAGACCGCGGCACCCACGCTGCGCGCCGCGGCCGCGCCCGTCACCGCGCCGGCCGTGCCGATCGGCGACGTCGCGGTCGAGGCCTCGGCCTTCCGCACCAGCGGGGTGCCCGAGCTCGACCGGGTCCTCGGCGGCGGTCTCGTGCCCGGTGCCGCGATCCTGCTCGCCGGGGAGCCGGGGGTCGGCAAGAGCACCCTGCTGCTCGAGGTGGCCGCCCAGACCGCGCGCTACCGCCACCGCACCCTCTACGTCACCGGCGAGGAGTCCGCCTCCCAGGTGCGGCTGCGCGCCGACCGCACCAACGCCGTCGAGCCCGAGCTCTTCCTGGCCGCCGAGACCGACCTCGGGGCGCTGCTCACCCACGTCGAGGAGACCCGTCCGACCCTGCTGGTGGTCGACTCTGTGCAGACCATCGGCGCGTCCGGCGTGGACGGGGTGCCCGGCGGCGTCACCCAGGTCAAGGAGGTGGCGGCCGCCCTCATCCGGGTCGCCAAGACCCGCAACATCACCACCATCCTGGTCGGCCACGTCACCAAGGACGGCTCCATCGCCGGCCCTCGGGTGCTCGAGCACCTCGTCGACGTCGTGCTGCACTTCGAGGGCGACCGCAACAGCCGGTTCCGGATGGTCCGGGCGATGAAGAACCGCTTCGGTCCCGTCGACGAGGTCGGGTGCTTCCAGCTCGACGCCGGCGGCATCGAGGCCGTCGCCGACCCGACCGGGCTCTTCGTCGAGCAGCACCACGGCCGGGTGCCCGGCACCTGCGTCGCGGTGACCATGGAGGGCCGCCGGCCCCTGCTCGCGGAGGTGCAGGCGCTGGTGACGCCCAGCGCCCTGGACAAGCCGCGGCGCACCGTCAGCGGTCTCGACTCCTCCCGCACAGCGCTGGTCCTCGCCGTGCTCGAGCGGCACTGCGGGCTGAGGCTGCACGGCTCCGACGTCTTCGCCTCCACCGTGGGTGGGGCCCGCCTGCACGAGCCGGCCAGCGACCTGGCCCTCGCCATCGCGCTGGTCTCCTCCCACCTCGGCGAGGCCGCCCCGACGGGCACCATCGCCATCGGCGAGATCGGCCTGGCCGGCGAGCTGCGCCGGGTCCGCGACCTGCCGCAGCGGCTGGCCGAGGCGGCCCGCCTCGGGTTCCGGGTCGCCGTCGTCCCGGCCGAGCCGGGCCAGCGGTCCTCGGCGGCCAAGCCGGCCCGCACCGTCGACGGCATGCGGGTGCTCGAGGTGCCCGGCGTCCTCACCGCGCTCGACGTGCTCCGACTCACCGCGCGCAGCGGGCGCGTGCCTCCGGCCCCGGAGTTCTGAGGCCGGAGTTCTGTAGCCCGAGCAGCCCTGCCGAGTAGGTCTCATCCCGAGGGGTGCGGGATCCCGGGAGCGCAGCGCCCCGGCCCGCTTTACACTGACGCAGCGGCGCTCTCCGGTGCGCCGGAGCGCTGGAGGAGATCCGTGGGGACCGACCGCACCGACGACACGTTGCGACTGCGCGAGACGCTCGCGTCGATCGCGCCCGGCACGCCGCTGCGCGACGGCCTCGAGCGCATCCTGCGTGGTCGCACCGGTGCCCTCATCGTCATCGGTCGCGACCGCACGGTCGACGCGATCAGCACCGGCGGCTTCGAGCTCGACGTCCCCTTCACCGCCACCGGCCTGCGCGAGCTGGCCAAGATGGACGGCGCGATCATCGTCGACCGCGACCTCAACCGGATCATCCGCGCCGCGGTCCACCTGATGCCCGACCACACGATCCCCTCCGAGGAGACCGGCACCCGGCACCGCACCGCCGACCGCGTCGCCAAGCAGACCGGGTTCCCCGTGATCTCGGTCAGCCAGTCGATGCAGATCATCGCGGCGTACGTCGGGGCCACCCGGCACGTCCTGGAGGACTCCGGCCAGATCCTCTCCCGCGCCAACCAGGCGCTGGCCACCCTCGAGCGCTACAAGCTGCGTCTCGACGAGGTCTCCTCGACCCTCTCGGCGCTGGAGATCGAGGACCTCGTCACGGTCCGCGACGTCGCCGTGGTGGCCCAGCGGCTGGAGATGGTCACCCGCATCGCGCGCGAGATCGAGGACTACGTGCTCGAGCTCGGCACCGACGGCCGGCTGCTCTCGCTGCAGCTGGAGGAGCTCATCACCGGCGTCGACTCCGAGCGGGAGCTGGTCGTGCGCGACTACCTCCCCGACGCCCACCCGCTCGACAACCCCGCGGACCTGCTCGCCACGATGGCCAGCCTGTCGCCGACCGAGCTGGTCGACCCGGCGGCCGTCGCCCGGGTGCTGGGCCTCGGCAACGGCGAGCACCTCGACGGTGCCGTCGCCCCGCGCGGCTACCGCCTGCTGGCCAAGGTCCCCCGACTGCCCGGCAGCGTCGTCGACCGGCTCGTCGACCACTTCGGCACCCTGCAGAAGCTGCTCTCGGCCGGCGTCGACGACCTGCAGGCCGTCGACGGCGTCGGTGAGCTGCGCGCCCGCTCGGTCCGCGAGGGGCTCTCGCGGCTGGCGGAGTCCACGATCCTCGAGCGGTACGTCTGAGCGACGGGGTTAGTCCGCACGAGTTCCCACCCTGAACTCGAGTGGAGGGTGAGAAGTCGTGCGGAGTATCCCGGCCCCCACCTACCCCCGCAGGACCGCCAAGCCCTCCTCCAGCAGCACGGGGACGGCCTGACCGGCGGTGTCGAAGCCGGCGCCGGAGGTGGCACCGGCGCGGAAGCGGTGGTCGATGCCGGCGGCGATGACGGCGAGCTTGAGGTAGCCGAGGGCGAGGTGCTCGTCGAGGTCGACGAGCGGCACACCGCCCGCCGCCTCGTACGCCGCCGCCAGGCCCGTGGCATCGGGCAGCCGGGGGCTGGTCCACGCCGTGGGCTCACCGATGACCTGGTCGAACACGGGGTGCCGATAGACGCACATCATGGCGACGTCGGCGACCGGGTCACCGATCGTGGAGAGCTCCCAGTCCACGACGGCCGCCACCGTCGGCGCACCCCCAGCCTCGCCCCCAGCCTGACCTGCAGCGCCGGGGATGGTCAGCAGCGTGTTGTCGATCCGGTAGTCACCGTGGACCACGCCGGTCGACTCCTGACGTGGCAGCCGGTCGCCCAGGGCGGAGACGAGCGCAGCGGCCGAGGACTTCACGGACCCCGCGAAGGCCTCGCCCACGATCTCCCACTGGCCCGACCAGCGCTTGAGCTGCCGGGCGGCGTACCCGTCGGGTCGACCGAACCGCTCCAGCCCGACGGCCACGTGGTCGACGCGGTGCAGCGCCGCCAGCGTCGAGGCCAGCGCGGTGACCACACCGGAGACGAGCCCGCCGTCGTGTCCCCCGTCGTGTACCCCGTCGTGCCCCCCGCCGTGTCCGCCGTCCAGCCCGTCCACGAGGCCGTCGAGCTGCGCGGCCGTCTGCACGGTGACCCCGGGCACGAAGCCGGAGACCGCGAACGGTCCACCGATGAGCGACTCGTCCTCGCACAGCACCACCGCGGGCGGGACCGGCACGTCGGTGGCCCCGAGCGCCGAGGTCACGCGGTACTCCCGGGCCACGTCGTGGGCCGAGGGGGTGCGACCGGCGCGCGGCGGGGTGCGCATCACCCAGGCCGACGACCCGTCGTCGAGCCGGAAGGTGAGGTTGGACCGCCCGCCGGCGATCAGCCGCGCGGTCAGCGGCCCGGCCAGGTCGACCCCGGCACCGGCCATCTGCGCCGCGACCGCCGACAGCTCGTCGGCCGTCAGCTCCACGGAGGCCCCGCTCACGCGTCCTGCTCCGCGGTGATGGCGCGCACGGCCCGCTTCGCGATCGACCAGCGGTGCACCTCCGAGGGCCCGTCGTAGATGCGGAAGGGCCGCACCTCGCGGGCGATCTTGGCCACCGGCAGCTCGGTCGAGACGCCGAGGCCGCCGCACATCTGCTGGGCACGGTCAGCCACGCGGTGCAGCGCCTCGGCTGCGAAGGTCTTCGCGATCGAGGTCTCCTTGTTGCCGCGGCCACCATCGTCGAGGACCCGGCAGGCCTCCATCAGCAGGGCGCGCGTGGCCGCGAGGTCGATCTCGTTGTCGGCGATCAGCTGCTGGATCATGCCCTGGTCGGCCAGCCGGGACCCGAAGGCCTCGCGGCCGGCGACGTAGGACACCGCGACCTCGTGGGCGCGGCGCACGGCGCCGGTCCAGCGCATCACGTGGGTCATCCGGGCCGGCCCGAGTCGGACCTGGGCGTACTTGAAGCCCTCGTCGACGCCGCCGAGCACGTCCTCGTCGGGCACGAAGGCGTCCTCGTAGAGGACCTCGCAGTGGCCGCCCAGCATGGAGGTGTCGACCATGCCGACGTGCCGGGTGACGGTCAGCCCCTCGGTCGCGCCGGGCATGAGGAACATGGTGGCGCCACCGGGGCCCCCCGGCTCACCGCTGGTGCGGGCCATGGTGATGAAGAACCCGGCTCCGTCGGCGCCGGTGATGAAGCGCTTGAGGCCGTTGACGACCCACCCGCCGTCGACCCTGGTCGCCCGGGTGGCGAGCATCGAGGGGTCGGCGCCTGCGCCCGGCGCCGGCTCGGTCATCGCGAAGGCCGAGCGCACGTCGCCGCGCGCGAGCGGCTCGAGGTACTTCTCCCGCTGCGCGACCGAGGCGATGTGGTCGAGCATGTGGATGTTGCCCTCGTCGGGCGCGTTGATGTTGAGCGCGACGGGGCCGAAGAGCGAGTAGCCGGCCTCCTCGAAGACGGGTGCCCGGTCGACCATGCCCAGGCCCAGGCCTCCGCAGTCGACGGGGGCGTGGGGTGCGAAGACCCCGGCCTCCTTCGCCGCCGCCTGCAGGCGGGCACGCACCGGCTCGCCACCGGCGGCCTCGATGTCGCCGTCGTGCTCGTCGTCGAGCGGCAGCACGACCTCGCGCACCAGCGCACGGGTGCGCTCGACGATCGACTGGACCTCCTGCGAGACCTGCATGGCTCTCCTCCTCCGCGGGCGGGTCGGGCCCGACCTCCGAGCCCCGACCGATCACTCGCTCGGTAGGCAGGATGCCACGGTGTCAGCCGGTGCGCCAGCCATCCGCCGCGCGAGCACCAGGTGGCGCTGGACCAGCTGGTCGGGGGTGAGCGGCCCGTCGGGGCGGTACCACGACGCCACCCCCACGCACAGCGAGGAGATGGCGCGTGCCACCTCGTCGGGGTGCTCGGCGCTGAAGCCGCCGGCCGCGACCCCTTCGGCGACGGCCTCCTCGAGGAGCCGCTGCGCCGCGTCCCGCCGGGCGACGTACGCCGCTCGGTTGTCCGCCTCGAGGCTGCGGATCTCGCTCGAGCCGACGAAGGCCTGCGGGCGGCGGAACATGTGGAACCGGACGAAGGACTCCACCAGCGAGTCGAAGCGGGCCGCGGGGTCGGCGCCCGCGTCGCGCAGCGCCGCCTCGCACCGGCCGAGCAGCTCGTCCATGGTCGCGTCCATGAGCGCGCGCAGGATCTCCTGCTTGGACCGGAAGTGGTGGTAGACGCCCGGCACCGACAGCCCGGAGGCGGCGGCGACGTCACGGATCGAGGTGCCGTGGTAGCCGTGCTCGGCGAAGGCGACCAGGGCCGCCCCGAGGATGCGCGGCAGGTCCGCGGCCGGGTCGGCGTCGTACTCGCGCCAGCGCTCCCACGCCTGCCGCTGGGCGTGCCCGCGGGTCGGGGCCTCCTCGGTGCTCACGTCGCGCACCGTAGCCGAGTGACGGCCCCCACGCCGCCCCTCACCCCGGCCCGGGGCGACGGCGCGGACCGGGACGCAGGGCCCTCGGACCAGGGACCTTCGCCCCCTCCCCCGGGTCCCGACGCAGCGATCTACTGGTCGTAGAGCGACGGGGCGAGGTTCCGAACCAGTGGCCACACGGCGCGGCACCGGCCGAGCCACGACTCATCACCCCGAGGGAGTGGGACCGCCCCGTCGCCCGCACGCTCGGCAGCGGAGCCGGTCCGCCTCGTGCCCCCGGGTAGCCACGGAGCTCAGGCGGTCTCCCAGCCGGCCGCCCCGCTGAGCCGGGCGACGTCGTCGGCGATGCCGGCGACGTTGTCCAGCGCCGTGATCAGCGCGCCGTACAGCGGCCAGCGTCGGTCGGGCAGGTCGGCCACGGAGAGGTCGTGCACGAGGTCGTCGAGCCCGGGCGCGCCCCCGGTGTCGCGTCCCGGGTCGGCGACCCGCTGCCCGACCCGCTCGAGGACGTCGGTCCAGCGGCGGCGGAACTCCGGGTCCCACTCCTCGGCCGCCACGACCGACTCGTGCACGATCCGGGCGACGGCCCGCGCCTGGGCGATCCCGTCCTCGAGGCGGTAGATCACCGCCTCGGCGTGGTCGGGGTCGGCCGTACGCCGGGAGCGGTGGCGCAGCGGGTTGGCCCACCGGCTCTCCCGGGTGAACGCGAGGTGCTGCTGTGCGCGGTCCAGGGAGTCGTCGAGGTCGCGGGTGGCCTCGAGCCACTCCTGGGACACCCCCTCGTCCACGTTGCCGCGCAGGTCGTCGGCCATCCGCACCAGCAGCTGCCCGAGCCGTCGGGTGACGTCCGTGGTGGCGCTGTCGACCACCCGGTCGTCCAGCGGCGGCGCCACCAGCAGGTTGACCAGCAGCCCGGTCGCGACCCCGACCAGGGTGTCGAGGAAGCGGTGGGACAGCATCATCTCCTCGGCCGCCTGGTGCGAGCCGTAGCCGGCGGTGATGACGAACAGCGCCGTGGTCGCGACCGCCACCCCCTCGTCGCGGGCGAGGAAGGCGCGCGCGAGCAGCAGCCCGACGAGCACCGAGACGACCAGCGCCGGGGTGGCGACGAGGTCGTATCCGAGCAACTGGACCGCGACGTAGGAGACGACGAGCCCGAGCCCGGAGGCCAGCACCGCCTGGCTGCCTCGCCACACCGTGCGGTAGACGGTCGCGTGGACGGTCAGCAGCGCCAGCCAGGGCGCGAGGAAGGCCTGTTGCAGCTCCAGGACGTGGGCGGCGACGACCCACGCCACACCGGTGGCGAGGGTCGCCTTGAGGATCTGCAGCAGGTCGGTGCGGCTGTCGGGTCGCGGCGCGCGCATCGCTCCAGCGTGTCAGGCGCGGACACCGCGCGGGGCACCCGTCAGGGCGGTGCCCCGACGACCGGCCCGACCACCGGCCCGACCACCGGCCCGACCACCGGCCCGACGACCGGTCCGGCGATCAGCGCCCGAACAGGCGCCCCAGGACACCCGTGCGCTGACCGCCCTCGGCAGGCGCGCAGTCACCGTTGCACCACTGGCCGGCCGGGACCATCGCCTTGACGCTGGCGACGTGCTGGCCGCAGCCGGCCCAGGTGGTCTTCTTGCAGTTCTTGCAGGTGGTCGGACGGCACATGGTGGCTCCTCGGTGGTGGTGACGGGGTGGTGACGGGTGGTGACGGGTGGTGACGCGGTCTTGGTGTGGTGGTGCGGTGGTGACGGGGCGGTGGTCGAGCCCTGCCCCGGGTGATTGCGGGTGGACGGCCCAACGGGGGCGCGGCTCAGGTGGGGAGCAGCCCGCCGAGCACCTCCGGGACGGCCCGGACGGTGGTGTACATCGCGACGACGAGGACGAGCACGGCGAAGGCGGCCTGGAGCCGGCTGCCGGAGACACGGTGGCCGACCCGGGCGCCGAGCACTGCGCCGACGGCGGCCACGACGGTCAGCACCAGGACCGGCGGCCACTCGGGCACGACCCCCGCGCCGTGGCGGGCGGTCAGCGCGACCGCGCTGGTGACGGTGATGACGACCAGCGAGGTGCCGACCGCGTCGGCCATCGGCAGGTCGAAGGCCAGCAGCAGCGCGGGCACGACGACGAAGCCTCCACCCACGCCGAGGAACCCGGTGAGCAGGCCGACCACGGTGGCGGTGACGACCAGCTTGGCCAGGCGCGGGCAGTCACAGACGAACCGGCCCTCACCGCGGTCGAAGGCGACGATCGGGTCGTCGAGCCGCGGTCGCTGTCCCTGGCCGCTCTCGCGGTGGCGTCGCAGGCGTCGCACCATGAGCGCACCGACGAGCAGCATGAGCAGCGCGAACAGCGCCATCAGCACGTCGGCGGGCACGACCGCGGCGGCCCGGGCACCACCGACGGCACCGCCGACGGCGATCAGCCCGAACGTCAGCCCCTGGCCGAGCCGGACGTGCCCGGCGCGGCCTGCGGCGACGGCGCCGACCGCGGCGGTGAGCCCGACGACGACCAGCGACCCGGTGGTGGCCTGGGTGGGCGACTGCCCGAGCAGGTAGACGAGCACCGGGACGGCGAGGATCGATCCCCCGCCCCCCAGGGCTCCCAGCGACAGGCCGATGAACAGCCCGGCGCCGGCCGCGACGACCAGCACCGTGATCAGGCCTCCGGGCCGACCATCGGCAGGCCGGCGGGCGCGGCGTTGTCGAACTCGTCGTCCACGGCGACCAGGTGACGCCCGGCCGCGGCGAGGAAGGACGCGGCGACCGAGGCGCGGTAGCCCGCGGCGCAGTGCACCCAGACCTCGCCCTCGGGGACCTCCGCGACGCGCTGGGGGATCTCGTGGATGGGGATGTTCACCGCGCCCTCGATCCACACCTTGTCGTGCTCGTCCTCACGACGCACGTCGAGCACGACGACCTCGCGGTGGTGCCGCACGGCGGCGAGATCGGCGAAGGTCGCGGTCTCGAAGGAGCGCAGCGGCTGGTCGCTCCAGTCCTCGGGGCCGCCGGTCGCGTGGGCGGCGGGGCGGTCGATGCCGATGCGGACCAGCTCGCGCTGGGCCTCGGCGACCTGGTCGGCGGTCTCGCCGAGCAGCGTCACCGGGGTTCCCCACTCGATGAGCCAGCCGAGGTAGGTCGAGAAGGCGCCGTCGAGGCCGAAGTTGAGCGAGCCCGGGGCGTGACCGGCCGCGAAGGCCGTGCGCGAGCGCAGGTCGACGACCCACTCGCCCGCCTCGATGCGTCGGCGCAGCTCGGTGGCGTCGGCGAGCTCGGGCAGCGAGAGGTCGGGGGCCTCGGGGCCGACGGTGTTCAACGGGGCCATGTGGGCGTAGTAGGCCGGGTAGGCCGCGAGTCCGTCGAGCAGCTCGCGGACGTAGGTCTCCTCGTCCTGGGTGAGCACCGGGTTGCTGTGCTTCTCCTCGCCGATGGTCGAGGAGGTCGCCTCGGACTGGCTGGCCGAGCAGAAGGAGCCGAAGCCGTGGGTCGGGAAGACCGCGGCGTCGTCGGGCAGCGCGTCGGCGAGCTTGCGGGCCGAGGCGTGCTGGTGGCGGACCAGCGCGTCGGTGTGGTCAGGGCCGAGCAGGTCGGGGCGGCCGGTGGCGCCGTACAGCAGGGAGCCGCCGGTGAACACGCCCACCGCCGTCTCGCCCGCGCCGGAGCGCTCGGCGAGCGCGTAGGAGAGGTGGGTGAAGGTGTGACCGGGGGTGGCGAGCACCCGCACGCGCATCCGCTCGCCGACCTCGACGACGTCGCCGTCGCGGACCGGGGTGCGCTGGAAGGAGACCTCGTCCTCGGCGTTGACGTGGTACGCCGCACCCGTCGCCTGCGCGAGCGCGAACCCGCCGGTGACGTAGTCGTTGTGGATGTGGGTCTCGAAGACGTGCGTGAGCCGTACCCCGTCGGCCTCGAGCACGTCGAGCACCCGGTCGATGTCGCGCTGCGGGTCGACCACGAGGGCGACCCGCCCGTCGTGGACGAGGTAGCTGCGGTCACCCAGGGAGGGGGTCTCGATGACCCGGACGGTCAGGGCGGAGGCCCGCGGGTGCTCGACCGGCCTGCCGGCCTCGATCCACTCCAGGGTGCCGCCGACCATGTTGACCGCGTCGAAGCCAGCCGCACGCAGGACGTCGGTCATGGCGTCGCTGCGGTTGCCGGAGCGACAGATCACGACGACCGGACGGTCGCGGTCCAGCTCGTCGAGGCGTCCCGTGAACTGACCCATCGGGATGTTGACCGCCCCCGGCACGTGGCCGCCGGCGAACTCCTCGCGCTCACGGACGTCGAGGGCGTACGCACCCCCCTCGATCATCTCCGCCGCGGTGTCGACGCTGACTTCACGCATCTGCTGCTCCTCCTCGGTCGCCATCCCCCCATGGGGTCATGCCACGGACCCTAGCACAACCCCCCGGGGGGTTATTCCAACGTCTCCCCCGAGGGTTCCCGTTCCCGCACTGCAGGACACCTGGTCACCCGCCGAGCCCACCCAGGGCTCACCCCGTAGCTGACCCAGGGGAACGCCGACGGCCCGCAGCGTGCGCTGCGGGCCGTCGGTGGGCGGGACGGGGATCGGGAGCCCCGGGCGTCAGAGCTCGGACTGCACCCCGGCGAGGAGCTGGCGGGCCATCACGATGCGCTGCACCTGGTTGGTGCCCTCGTAGATCTGGGTGATCTTGGCGTCGCGCATCATCCGCTCCACGGGGTAGTCGCGGGTGTAGCCGTAGCCACCGAGGACCTGCACCGCGTTGACGGTGACCTCCATGGCCACGTCGGAGGCGAAGCACTTCGCGGCGGCACCGAAGAAGGTGAGGTCGTCGTCGCCCCGCTCGGAGCGGCCGGCGGCGGCGTAGGTCATCTGCCGGGCGGCCTCGACCTTCATGCCCATGTCGGCGAGCAGGAACTGCAGGCCCTGGAAGTCGGCGATCGACTTCCCGAACTGCTGCCGCTCCTTGGCGTACTCCAGCGCGTAGTCCAGCGCGCCCTGCGCGACGCCGACGGCCTGCGCGGCGATGGTGACGCGGGTGTGGTCGAGGGTGCGCATGGCGATCTCGAAGCCCTGACCCTCCTCGCCGATCATCCGGTCCGCGGGGATGCGGACGTTGTCGAGGTAGACCTCGCGCGTCGGGGAGCCCTTGATGCCCAGCTTCTTCTCTGGGGCACCGAAGGAGACGCCCTCGTCGGACTTCTCCACGACGAAGGCGCTGATGCCGCGGGTGCGCTTGTCGGGGTCAGTGACAGCCAGGACGGTGTAGAACTCCGACTCCCCGGCATTGGTGATCCACCGCTTGGTCCCGTTGAGCACCCACTCGTCGCCCTCACGGACCGCCTTGGTCCTCATCGACGCCGCGTCCGAGCCGGCCTCGGGCTCCGAGAGGCAGTAGGAGAAGCCACCCTCACCGCGGGCGAGCGCACCGAGGTAGTGCTTCTTGAGCTCCTCGGAGCCGGCCAGCTGCACGGGCAGCGAGCCGAGCTTGTTGACCGCGGGGATCAGGGAGGAGGAGACGCACGCACGGGCGACCTCCTCGATGACCAGCACCGTGGCCAGGGCGTCGGCCCCGGCACCGCCGTACTCCTCGGGCACGTGCGGGGCGTGGAAGTCCGAGGCGAGCAACGCGGCGGCGGCCTCGTGGGGGTAGCGCGCCTCCTCGTCGACGAGGGCGGCGTACGGCGCGACCTTGGCGTCGCACACCTCCCGCACCGCCTCCCGGACGGCCTGGTGCTCCTCGGACAGGGCGTAGATCGGGGCGTCGCTCATCGGGTCCTCCGGCGTGGGTGTCGCGGTCGGCGTGCTACGGGTGGTACTGAGTACCGTACGCTCGAGACTCAGTCTCGCCAATCCGCTGGACCCGCGACCGGAGGGAGCCCCGTGCCCGAGACCGCCGCCCGGCTCCGCGAGGCCGCCTACGCGCTCTTCGAGCAGCAGGGGTACGCCGCCACGACCGTCGACCAGATCGCCGCTCGCGCCGGCGTCGGCCGCAGCACGTTCTTCCGGGCCTTCGGGTCCAAGGAGGACGTGATCTTCCCCGACCACGACGCCCTCGTCGCGCGCGTGGCGGCGCGCCTGGCGACCCTCGGCTCCGACCCGGGTGCGGCTCCCATCGGAGCCACCGAGGCCGCCCGCATCGTGCTCGAGCACTACCTCGCCGAGGGCGACCTCGCCCGCGCCCGCTACCGGCTCACCGCCACCGTGCCGACGCTACGCGACCGTGAGGTCAGCTCGACCACGGGCTACCGCCGCCTCTTCCGCGACGCCCTGCGGACCTGGACCGGCGAGGATCCGGGCGACGACCTGCGCGCTGAGGTGATCGCGGGCTCCATCGTCACCGCGCACAACCACGTGCTGCGCCGCTGGCTGCGCGAGGACCTCGACGACGCCGGCGCCCGGGCGGCGCTGGACCGGGCCCTTGGGCTGGTGCTGGCCTCGGTCTCCGCAGCGGTGCCGGGCGGCGCGGAGGGCGCCGGCCCAGGATCGGGGGGCGGGGACGGCACGACCGTCGTGGTGCTGCGCTCGGGTGCCACGATCGAGCAGGTGCTGCCGCACCTGCGTGAGGCGCTCGCCACGGACCGGCCCCACGGGAGGCCCTCCCCCGCTTAACCTTGACCCATGGCCGACGCGCGCGAGCCCGAACAGGGCGCCGGCTCCCAGGAGCCCGCCCAGGATCAGGGGTCCCCGGCAGGGGAGGACCTCTTCGACCGCTGGCTCGCCCACCGGGCCGAGGGCGAGGACACCGCGCCCCGGCCCCGCACCTACGGCGTCCCGCGCACCGGGGTCCCCCGCCCCGAGGACGAGACCGTCCCCGACACCGCCCCCGAGACCATCGCCGGGCCTCCGTCGCACGACGCTCCCGAGGAGCCCGCCGGGCCGCCGGCGGAGGCGCCGTCCGAGGACCCGTCCGGGCCGCCGGTCGAGGTGCGAGGGGCGCCAGCGACGAGCCCCGAGACCCAGCCGGCGCCGCTCGACCTCGACACCGGCGCGGAGCCCGGCGAGGCGGTCGTCGACGCACCCGCGACCGAGCCCTCCGGCAAGCACCCCGCCGCGCCCGCCACCAGCACCGGGCTGACCGACTTCGAGCCGGTGGTGCTGGCCTCGGTCCGACGCAGCGAGGAGCAGCCCGCCCCGACGTCGAGGTTCGGCCGACGCCGTCGCGCGGAGCCCCGCACCCCCGCCCCGGCGGAAGAGGCGGCCCCCACCGACGAGAAGCCCGACGACGCACCTGACGAGGCACCTGACGAGACGCACGCGGACCTGCCCGGCGCGACGTCCGCCGAGGTCGACCGCGAGCCGCGCGGCGAGGCCCCGCCGGCCGAGCCGGAGGTGCAGCCCGAGCCCGCGCCGGAGCCGGAAGCCGAGCCACCCCACGACCCGGCCGACCCGGCACCCCCGGCGTCGGCGGCCGCGGAGGTCTTCGCGGCCTTCAACGACACGGTCGCGCCGGCCGACGGCCCGTCCGACGACCCGGCGACACCAGAACGACGGCGTCGCCCCACCCGCACCCCGCGCCCACCGCGGGTGCGCCCCGGGATGGGCGCCGCGATGGGCGCCGGCCTGACGAGGTACGCCGCAGGAGCACGCGAGCTGCTGGACCGCTCGGTCCGCGGGGCCCCGGAGGACCGATCCGCGCCGGCGCCCGCCCCACCC
>Ga0208056_100069_pt1 | contig 36071 bp, 36 predicted proteins | sample DeeseametaMP2052_FD_184178 | JGI IMG/M metagenome (GOLD analysis project Ga0208056, IMG submission 184178) | Marine microbial communities from the Deep Pacific Ocean - MP2052 (SPAdes) | ecosystem: Environmental > Aquatic > Marine > Oceanic | place: West of Cabo San Lucas, Mexico, North Pacific...
AAACACCCGGTCCCATCCCGAACCCGGAAGTTAAGCCTTTCAGCGCCGATGGTACTGCGACCGCGAGGTCGTGGGAGAGTAGGACGCCGCCGGACATACACTCCGTAGGGGCCACCGCCAGGTGGCCCCTACGTGCATTTGCGAGAGGAACCAACGACGTGGCTCAGGAACGCTCCGGGAACAACCCGTCGGGGCGCGGCGGACGTCCCGCGCGCGGCAACGACCAGCGTCGTGGCGGCGGGAGCGGCGATCAGCGCCGCGGTGCCGGCAGCGACCAGCGCGGCGGCCGAGGTGGCAGCGACCAGCGCGGCGGCCGTGGCGGCAGCGACCAGCGTCGTGGTGGCGAGGACAGGCGCGGAGGCGGCAAGCCCGGCGGCGGGCGCCCGTACTCGCGTCCGGGCCGTCCCGCTCGGGACGATCGCGCACCGCGGACGACCGAACAGGCTGTCTACGACGGTCCCGACCTGCCCGAGGACGTGACCGGCAAGGAGCTGGACAAGCAGGTCGCCGCCCAGCTCAAGGGCCTGCCCGAGAAGCTCGCGTCCAGGGTCGCCCGTCACCTGGTGGCTGCCGGCATGCTGGTGGACGAGGACCCCGAGACCGCCTACCGACACGCGCTTGCGGCACGAGCGCGGGCGCCGCGCCTGGCCGTGGTGCGCGAGGCGGCCGGCGAGGCTGCGTACGCGGCGGGTCACTACTCCGAGGCGCTGGCCGAGCTGCGCGCCGCCAAGCGGATGAACGGTGCCACCGACTACCTGCCGATCATGGCGGACTGCCACCGCGCCCTCGGCCAGCCCCAGCAGGCCATCAAGCTCGCGCAGAGCCCGTCCGTGGCGAACTTCGCGGCGCCGGCGAAGGCCGAGATGACCATCGTCGAGGCCGGTGCGCGTCGTGACATGGGGCAGCTCGACGCCGCCCTGCGCGTGCTCGAGCAGGCGCCGCTGATGAACAAGAGCCGGGAGCCCTGGGTGGTGCGGCTGCGCTACGCGTACGCCGACACCCTGGAGGCTGCCGGTCGCCCGACCGAGGCCCTGACCTGGTTCCACCGGACCGACGCCATCGACGCCGAGGAGCTCACCGACGCCGCCGCACGCGCGGCCTCCCTGGAGTCCGCCTCCGAGTAGTGCTCCTGCCCGGGTCAGGAGGCCGTGGGCGGCACGATCGCCACCACGGCACTGGTGCCTGCGGGGCTGCTCCCGACGCGCAGGCCGCTGCGGTACGCCACCGACACCCGGCCGATGAAGGCCGCCCCGGCCTCGTCGCCCGTCACCCTGAGCACCAGTGAGTCCTCCGGTCCCAGCTGCTGGCCATCGGGCGCCACCACCTCGCGACAGAAGACGGCGGCGTCGGCGGTGACGCTGACCGAACCTCCGCGGCACAGCAGCGGCTCCACCTCCACCGGCACCGTGGCGTCGGTGCGCACGTGGACCCCGCCGAGCCGCAGGATCCGGCCGTCCGCGGCGCCGGAGTAGACCCCGATGTAGACCGGCCGGCCCGGAGTCGTCACGGCCGTGACGTGCCCGTCCCTGACCGGGAGGTCGGCCGGGTGCGTCGCCCACCACGAGCCGGTGACCAGCAGCAGTGCCCCGCCTGCGAGCGCGACGGTGAGGCCGCGCCACCGGTTGTGGCGGAGGCGGAGCGAACCGGTGCCTCCCGAGCGGCTCGGGGGAGGGGCGGCGTGGCTCATGAGCGCAGCGTAGGGGTACCCGGGCGCCGGCGGCTGAGAGGGCTGTCACACTACGGGGCGTGAAGGACGTGAAGAGACCAGCCCTCGAGGGGAGCGTGGCCGTGCGGGACGGCCGCCGCCTCAGCTTCGCCGAGTACGGCAGTCCGCGCGGCCCGGCGATCGTGTGGATGCACGGGACTCCCGGCGCGCGGCGCCAGATCCCGTTCGAGGCGCGGGCGTACGCGGAGCAGCACGGACTGCGGATCATCGGCATCGACCGGCCCGGGATCGGGTCGTCGACGCCGCACCTCTACCCCGAGCTGCTGGACTGGGCCGGTGACCTCGAGCTGCTGCTCGACGCCCTGGCGGTCGACACGTTCCGACTGGTCGGGCTGTCCGGCGGCGGGCCGTACGTCCTGGCCGCGGGAGCGGCGCTCCCCGAGCGGGTGCAGGGCATCGGCGTTCTCGGCGGCGTGGCCCCGGTGCTGGGCCCGGACGCAGCCGCGGGCGGTGTGATCCAGCTGGCCCGGTGGCTCTCGCCGTTGCTGCGTGCCGGGCGCGTGCCGCTCGGGGTGGCGCTGACCCAGCTGATCCGGCTCGCACGTCCCGTGGCCGGCCCCGGCCTGGACCTGTACGCCGCGGTGCAGCCGCCGGGCGACAAGAACCTCCTCGGACGCCCCGAGTTCAAGGCGATGTTCCTCGACGACCTCCTCAACGGCAGCCGCTTCCAGACCTCCGCCCCGATCCACGACCTGATCCTCTTCACCAGGGAGTGGGGCTTCGCGCTGGAGGACGTGAAGGTCCCGGTGCGCTGGTGGCACGGGGACGACGACCACATCGTGCCCTTCCACCACGGGGCGCACGTCGTGGACCGGCTGCCCGATGCCGCCATGAGCGTCATCGACGGGGAGAGCCACCTGGGGGGCCTGGGCATCGCCGAGGAGGTCCTCTCGACGGTGATGTCGTTGGGTCGCTGACCCGCGACGCGTCCCGGGCAATACTGGTGCTCAGGGGCCTCATCGGTCACAATGGTCCCCACAACCACATACCGCACGTGCTGACCTGACGTCCAGGTCATCTCGATGACGAGCCCGCTGGGGAAGGCGTAGCTCGCGCCGGAGATGAAGGAGGTCCAGGTGACCACGAACACTGCCACCCGTTCCGCGACGAGGGGCGTCCTCTACGTGCACTCAGCGCCCTCGGCGCTGTGCCCGCACGTGGAGTGGGCCGTCGGCGGAGTCCTCGGTGCGCCCGTGAACCTCGACTGGACCCCTCAGCCCGCTCAGTCGGGCAGCTACCGCGCGGAGCTGTCGTGGACCGGCGGCGCCGGGACCGCCGCGGCCGTGGCCTCCGCCCTGCGGGGCTGGAACCACCTGCGCTTCGAGATCACCGAGGAGCCCACGCCGGGCACCGAGGGCAGCCGCTACTCCTACACCCCCGAGCTCGGGGTCTTCCACGCCGTCACCGGCCTGCACGGCGACATCCTCATCCCCGAGGACCGGCTCAAGGCGGCCGTGGTGAAGTCGGCCCTCGGCGAGGTCACGCTGCTCGAGGAGATCGACAAGCTGCTCGGCAAGCCGTGGGACGACGAGCTCGAGACGTTCCGGCACGCCGGGGACGGCGCGCCGGTCCGCTGGCTGCACCAGGTGGTCTGACTTTCTCCTGACCGCCCCGGCGCGGTCCAGCGTCCCTGGCGTGCTCAGCTGGCCTTGAGGCGGAAGTACGTCGGCTCGATCCACCCGTCGAAGGTGTCGAAGCCGACCTTGTAGGTGAACTTGCCACGGAGCTTGAACTTCCCGGGCACGGTGTTCTCCCGGCAGAAGCGGAAGCGCTCCTTGCCCTTCTTCTTCGCCGCCCCCTTCAGCACGCCCCCGGAGGCGATGGTGACGCCGCGACGGTCGGTCAGGAAGGTCTCCAGCGCCCAGGTGTCGGCGTCCTCGGGCGGGTTGATCTTGTACTTGTAGCGGTAGTTGCGGCATCCCTCGTGGAGCGTGCCGTTGCCGCGGAAGGTCTGCGCGAACTCCGCCATCGTCCGTGCCTTGCCGGCCGCCGGGACCGACGGGGCGAGCGTGATCACGAGCGCGCCGATCAGCGCGACCGCGAGGGCGAGCATCGGCCGGGTGATCGGCTGGTGCGTCGACATGGTGGACCTCCCTGTGATGGACGTCATGACAACGTCACAGACCGGGCGGGGGTTACGCAAACCCTCGCCCGGCCTGGTCCCGCCCGGTCCGTGGGCGTCGATCAGAGCGGGATGTTGCCGTGGTGCCCCCGTCGTACGCCGCCGGCCTGGACGGCCGCGTCGATGGCCTCCGCGATCGCGCTGCGCGTGCGGGCGGGGTCGACGACCTCGTCCACGACCCCGATCTCGACGGCCTTGTCGACGCCGCCGGCGATCCGCTCGTGCTCGGCGGCCAGCTCGGCCTCGACCTGGGGACGGATCTCGGGCGACACCTCGGCCAGGCGCCTGCGGTGGAGGATGCGCACCGCGGCCACGGCACCCATCACGGCCACCTCGGCGCCGGGCCAGGCCAGCACCTTCGTCGCCCCCAGGGAGCGGGAGTTCATGGCGATGTAGGCGCCGCCGTAGGTCTTGCGGGTCACCAGGGTGACGCGCGGGACCACGCACTCGCCGAAGGCGTGGAGCAGCTTGGCGCCGCGACGCACCACGCCGTCCCACTCCTGGCCCACGCCGGGGAGGTAGCCCGGCACGTCGACGACGACGACCAGGGGGATGGCGAAGGCGTCGCACATGCGGACGAACCGGCTGGCCTTCTCCGCCGACAGCGAGTCCAGGCAGCCGCCGAGCCGCAACGGGTTGTTGGCGACCACGCCGACGGTGCGGCCGCCGAGCCGACCGAGGGCGGTGACGATGTTGGGGGCCCACCGTGCGTGCAGCTCCTGGACCGAGCCCTCGTCGAGCAGCGACTCCACGAGCGGGTGGACGTCGTAGGCGCGCTTGCGGGACTCGGGCAGCAGTGCGGCGAGGTCACGGTCCGCGACGTCGTCGACCCGCAGGCTGCCCTGGGCGCCGAGGAGCGAGGCGAGACCCCGGGCACGGTCGAGCGCCTCCTGCTCGCTCTCGGTGAGCACGTGGACGACGCCCGAGCGGCGACCGTGCGGCTCGGGACCACCCAGCCGGAGCATGTCGACGTCCTCGCCGGTCACCGAGCGCACGACGTCGGGCCCGGTCACGAAGATCCTGCCCTCGGGCCCGAGGATGACGACGTCGGTCAGTGCCGGACCGTAGGCGGCGCCGCCGGCGGCGGGACCGAGCACGACGGAGATCTGCGGGATGCGGCCGGAGGCCTGGGTCATGACCTGGAAGATCCGGCCCACCGCGTGGAGGCTGAGCACGCCCTCGGCCAGGCGTGCCCCGCCGGAGTGCCACAGCCCGATGATCGGGACCCGGTCGGTCATGGCGCGGTGGTAGGCGTCGACGACCACCCGGCAGCCGAGGTCGCCCATCGCGCCGCCCATGACGGTGGGGTCGGAGCAGAAGGCCACGACGGGGGCGCCCTGCACGGTGCCGACGGCGGCGAGCATGCCCGAGTCGTCGTCGGCGGAGATCAGCTCGAGGCTGCCCTCGTCGAGGAGCGCCCCCAACCGCTTGAGCGGGTGGCGCGGGTCCTCCTCCCGGGGCGGCTTGGCGGCGGGTCGGTCCTGGGTCACGGTCATCAGACGCTCCCGAAGGCCACCGCGACGTTGGCGCCGCCGAAGCCGAAGCTGTTGTTGAGGGCGACGATGTCGCCGAGGGGCAGGTCGCGGGCCTTGGTCGCGATGTCCAGGTCGACCTGCGGGTCCTGCTCGTTGAGGTTGATCGTCGGCGGGCTGACCCGGTGGTGGACGGCCATCACCGTCGCGACCGCCTCGAGGGCGCCGGCCCCGCCGAGCAGGTGCCCGGTCATGGACTTGGTGGAGGTCACGACCACGTCCGTGGCGTGCGAGCCGAGGGTGGCGTGCAGCATCAGGCCCTCGGCGACGTCGCCCTGGGGCGTGGACGTCGCGTGGGCGTTGACGTGCGCGACGTCGGCGGGGTCGATGTCGCCCTCGACCAGGGCGCGGGCGATGGCCCGGGTGCCACCCCGGCCCTGGGGGTCGGGCTGGGCGATGTCGTGGGAGTCGGCCGTAACGCCTGCGCCGAGCACGGTCGCGTAGACGCGGGCCCCACGGGCCCGGGCGTGCTCCTCGGTCTCCAGGACCAGGCAGCCGGCACCCTCGCCCAGCACGAAGCCGTCACGCCCGGTGTCCCACGGTCGGGAGACCGTCGTGGGGTCGCCCCCCTCGGGGCCGCTGGCGGTCTTCGACAGCGCCATCATGTTGGCGAAGGCGGCGATGTTGAGCGGGTGGATCGCCGCCTCGGTGCCGCCGACCACGACGACGTCGGCACGGCCCAGCCGCAGCTGGTCCAGGCCCAGGGCGATCGCCTCGTTGCCCGAGGCGCACGCCGAGACCGGAGTGCTGGCGAAGGCGCGGGCCCCCACCATCAGGCTGATCGTGGCGGCCGGTGCGTTGGGCATCAGCATCGGCACGGCCAGCGGCGAGACCCGCCGCGGGCCCTTCTCCAGCATCGTGTCGTAGTTCGACAGCAGCGTGGTCACGCCGCCGATGCCGGAGGCGAAGGCCACCCCCACGCGGTCGCCGTCCAGGCCCCCCTCGTCGGCCGTGCCCTCGAGGCCCGCGTCGGCCCAGGCCTGGGTGGCCGCGACCATCGCGAGCTGCGAGGAGCGGTCCAGGCGGCGGGCCTTGACCCGCTCGAGGACCTCTGTGGGCTCGACGGCCACCCGTCCGGCGATCCGGACGGGCAGGTCGGCGGCCCACTCCTCGGTGAGTGCCCGCACCCCGGAGCGGCCTGCGAGCAGGGCCTCCCAGGTGGAGGGCACGTCACCGCCGACGGGTGAGGTGACCCCGAGACCGGTGACGACGACGCGTGTGGAGGCCATCAGGCGGCGGAGGCGCGCTCGATGTAGGCCACGGCGTCACCGACGGTCTTGAGGTTCTTGACCTCGTCGTCGGGGATGGAGACGCCGAACTTCTCCTCGGCGGCGACGACGACCTCGACCATGGACAGCGAGTCGACGTCGAGGTCGTCGACGAAGGACTTGTCGAGCTGCACGTCGTCGGCGTCGACACCGGCGACCTCGTTGACGATCTCGGCGAGGTCGCTGCGGATCTCCTCGGTGGTGGCCATCAGGTGGTTCTCCTTCTCGTGGGGTGCTGCTGCGGGTGAGTGCTGTGCTGTGGTGCTGTGGTGGTGCGGCCCGGACCCGGCGGGTCAGGGCACGACGACGACCTGGGCGGCGTACGCCAGGCCGGCGCCGAAGGCGATGAGCAGGGCGGTGTCCCCGGAGCGGGCCTCGCCCTCGGTGAGCATCCGGTCCAGCGCGAGCGGGATGGAGGCGGCCGAGGTGTTGCCCTGGTCGACGATGTCGCGGGCGATGCGCACGCTGTCGGGGAGCTTCATCGACCGCGCCATGGCGTCGGTGATGCGCATGTTGGCCTGGTGGGGCACGAAGCAGTCGAGGTCCTCCACGGCCAGCCCCGCACGGTCCAGCGCCTGCAGGCCGACCTTGGCCATCGCGAAGGACGCCCAGCGGAACACCGCGTTGCCCTGCATCACCAGGTGGGGCATCCGCGGGCTGTCGGAGGACAGCACGTCGCGCCAGTCCTCGCGATTGCGGATCAGGTCGAACTGCTCGCCGTCGGAGCCCCACACGACCGGACCGATGCCCGGGACCTCGCTGGGCCCCACGACCGCGGCGCCGGCGCCGTCGGCGAAGATGAAGGCGGTGCCCCGGTCGGTGGGGTCGGTCATCTCCGAGAGCTTCTCGACGCCGATGACGAGCACGTGCCGCGCACTGCCGGCCCGGACCATGTCCGAGGCCAGCGCGATGCCGTGGCAGAAGCCCGCGCACGCCGCCGAGACGTCGTACGCCGCTGCCTGCTCGGTGCCCAGCTCGTGCGCGACCGCCGTGGCCAGTGCGGGGGTCTGCAGGAAGTGACTGACCGTGGCGACCACGACGCAGTCGACCTGGCGCGGGTCGATCCCCGCCCGCTCGAGCGCCTGCCGGGAGGCGGCGACGGCCATCACCTGGACGGTCTCCTCGGGCGTGGCCCAGCGCCGGCTCGCGATGCCCGAGCGCTGCCGGATCCACTCGTCGCTGGAGTCGATCGCGTCGACGACCTCGCTGTTGGGGACGACCCGGCTGGGGCGGTAGGCGCCGATGCCGAGGAGGGCCGCGTGCGGGGCGCCCTGCTGGGCGAGGAGCCCGGTGGCGGGGACCGGCATCAGGCGGCACCCTCGGGGTGCAGGCGCAGCAGCGGCTGGCCGGGTGAGACGAGGTCGCCGTCCTCGACGAGCCACTCGACGACCTGGCCCCCGTGGGCGGCGGTGACCGAGACGGTGTCGCGGAGGCTGGCCACGCCGCCGATCGGCGCACCGGCGCTGAGGACGTCGCGGTCGGCGGCCTCGGCGTCGAGGTGGAAGGTGCCCTTGGCGGGGGAGACGACCATCCGCCAGGTGGGGGTGGTCTCCATGCCAGCGGACTCGCCGTGGCGGTCGCAGAAGGCGCGTGCCTCGTCGAGCTGGTCGGGGGACTTGAGGGCGAAGGTCTCCACGCCCTTGAGCTGGCGCTTGAGGATGCCGGTGAGCGTGCCCGCGGGAGGCATCTCGAGGACGCCGGTGACCCCGAGGTCGGCCATCGTCTCCATGCACAGGTCCCAGCGGACCGGGGAGGCGATCTGCCCGACGATGCGGGCCAGGACGTCGCGGCCGTCGTGCACGACGCGGCCGTCGCGGTTGGAGATCACGCGGGTGCGCGGGTCGTGGACCGAGACCGAGCGGGCCAGCGAGGCCAGGTGGTCCACGGCGGGCGCCATGTGGTGGGTGTGGAAGGCGCCGGCCACCGAGAGCGGCATCAGGCGCGCCTTGGCCGGCGGGTCGGCCTTGAGGGCGGCGAGCTGCTCGAGGGTGCCGGCGGCGACGACCTGGCCGGGGCCGTTGTCGTTGGCCGCGGTCAGGCCGTGACGCTCGAGCGCGGCAGCGACCTCGTCCGGGTCGCCGCCGAGCAGGGCGGTCATGCCGGTCGGCGTCATCGCGGCGGCGCGCGCCATGGCCAGCCCGCGTTCGCGGACCAGCACCATCGCCTGCTCGGCGGTGATGGCCCGGGCACCCGCGGCGGCCGCGATCTCGCCCACGCTGTGGCCCGCGACGGCACCGATCCGGTCGAAGGCGTCGCCGGGGTGCGGGAACAGCTGGAGGGCGGCGACGAGCCCGGTGGCGACCAGCAGCGGCTGGGCGACCTCGGTCGCCCGGATGGTCTCGGCGTCGGAGGTGGTGCCGTGCTCCACCAGGTCCAGCCCGGCCACGGTCGAGAGCCACTCGAAGCGCGCGGCGAAGGCCGGGTCCTCGAGCCAGGGGGTGAGGAAACCGGGGGTCTGGGCCCCTTGACCGGGGGCGACGATGACGAGCACGGGATCACTGTGCCTGGTAGGAGGTCGACGATTCACGCGGGACATCGACGAAGTTGAGCGGTCGATTGTTGTGGGCATCCTACAAAGGCAGGCACGGGGGAGCCAGAGGTGCGGCAGAGGGGCGGCAGCGGGCGCTCAGTGCCCCGCCTGCCGACCGAGGATCAGTGCGAGCTGGAGCGCGAGCCCACCTCGAGGCGTCGTCGGGTCGTGCCCGGTGAGCTCGGTGATCCGGCGCAGCCGGTAGCGCACGGTGTTGGCGTGGACGAACAGCGTGCGCGCCGCGGCCTCGATCGAGCGCGAGCCCTCGAGGTAGGCGCGCAGGGTCTCCAGGGCCTCCCCGGAAGCCAGGAGCGCGAGGTAGACCTCCTCGACGAGGTGCCGTCGCGCGTGGCCGTCGCCGCCGAGGACGCGCTCGGGGAGCAGCTCGTCGGCCAGGACCGGCCGCGGGGCGTCCGGCCAGCCGGGGACCACCCGGAACGCCGACTGCGCCGTGCGAGCCGAGTGCTGCGCCTCGGCGAGGTCGGCCACCGAGGGGCCGACGACGACGGGGGAGCCGGGGTCGAAGACGTCGAGCAGGGCGGTGCCGGCGGCGCGGGGGTCGTGGGCACCGCCGAGCAGGAGCACCAGCCGGTCGCCCTGCACCGCGCACAGGGCGTCGAGGTCGAGGGATCGCGCGAGGTGCCGTGCGTGCTCGAAGAGGTCCGCCTCCGAGCGCTGCGCGGGCACGCGGCCGATGACGACGCACGCCTCGCCGCGGGCCCGCCAGCCGAGCGCGCTGGCGCGCGAGAGCAGGGTCTCGTCGGTCTCGGCACGCAGCACCGCGTCGACGACCAGGGCCTCGAGGCGGGCGTCCCAGGCGCCCCGGGCCTCGGCGGCCCGGGCGTAGACCTCCGCCGTGGCGAAGGCGACCTCCCGGGCGTAGCGCAGGATCGCCGCGTGGACCGCCTCGGCGTCCTCGCCCTCGAGCACGTCGTCCACCGACGCCTCCACCACGTCGATGGAGAGGCGGACCAGGTCCACGGTCTGCTGCAGGGTGATGACGCCGGCCAGTGCGCGCGGCGCCGCCCCGAAGACCGTGGCGGCCAGCTCCGTGCCGCCCTGGGGAGTCCCGAGGGTCGGGCCGCCGGCGGCGTACCACTCGACGAAGTTCTGCACGCCGGCCTGGACGATCACCCCGACCCAGGAGCGGTCCTGGGCGCTGAGCTCGGAGAACCACGGCAGCTGCTCCTCCATGCCGGCGGTCGCCGCGGTGCTCAGGGCGCCGGCGGAACGCCGCAGGCGGCTGGCCGCGGAGGCGCGTGGGGGCAGGGGAGCGCGCGGCACGTCGCCACCGTAGGTCATGCGGGTCCCGGCCGGGTGCCCACGCTCCGTCCGCTTTCCGGACCTGATCGGTCCGGTGTGGTCACGCACGGGTCAAGAAACCATGAACGCCCTTACGTACAAGGGAAATCTGCGTGACAGTGGACCCACGCAACCGTGCACAGCGGGCCCCCGCCCGGTGGACGCGGCCCGCGCGATGCGAGGAGGCCCGGTGCCGAGCACCCCCCACGAGGTCCAGTACCTCACGATCCACAGCCACCGACGCGCCTTCGTGAAGGTCGGCGAGGGGCCCGCGCTGCTGCTGCTGCACGGACTCGGCTGCAACCACACCACGTGGGAGCCGGTGATCGACGACCTCGCCAAGCGCTTCACCGTCATCGCGCCCGACCTGCTCGGCCACGGGCTCTCGGCCAAGCCGCGCGCCGACTACAGCGTCGGCGGCTACGCCAACGGCGTCCGCGACCTGCTGACGGTCCTGGGCATCGACAAGGTCACGGTGGTGGGCCACAGCTTCGGCGGCGGCGTGGCCATGCAGTTCGCCTACCAGTTCCCCGAGCGCACCGAGCGGGTCGTGCTGGTCGCCTCGGGCGGCCTCGGTCCCGAGGTGTCGCCCGCCATCCGGGCGATCACCACGCCGGGCTTCCACCAGGCGATGGGTGTCGCCACGCTCCCGGGGGTGCGCCACCTCGGCGTCGCCGGCATGAAGGCGCTGTCCTCGCTGCCGCTCAAGGCCACCCACGACCTCGACGAGGTCGCCGACATCTACGACTCCTTCAAGGACCCCGCCGCGCGGGCCGCGATCCGCCACGTCGTGCGAGCCGTGGTCGACTGGCGCGGGCAGATCGTCACCATGGCCGACCGTGCCTACCTGACCCAGGCGATGCCCATGTGCGTGGTCTGGGGCCGGGACGACAAGGTCATCCCGGTCCGGCACGCCAGCCTCGCCGCCGCGCTGGCCCCGCGGTCCCGCATCGAGGTGATCCCCAACAGCGGGCACTTCCCGCACAAGGACCACCCGCAGCGCTTCGCGCGGATCGTCACCGACTTCGTGCGCACCACCCAGCCCGCGACCTACTCGCGGGCCCGGTGGCGCCAGCTGCTGCGCAACGGCTACGTGCCGCCCGTGGGACCGGTCGAGCTGCTGGCCGAGGCCACCCCGGGGGCATGAGCCCCCGGGGCCGTGGGGACTAGGCGTCTCCCCCTTCCTGCTTGACGCCCTTGGTGGCGGTGGGGTCGTCGATCTTGTAGCGGTCGAAGGCCTTCTGCACCAGGCCGGGGTCGATCTCCCCGGCGTCGGCGAGCGCCTGCAGGCTGCGCACCACGACCGACTCGGCGTCGATGTGGAAGAAGCGCCGCGCCGCCGGCCGGGTGTCGGCGAAGCCGAAGCCGTCCGCGCCGAGCACGCAGTAGTCGCCGGGCACCCAGCGCGCGATCTGCATCGGCACCGCGGACATGTAGTCCGACACCGCCACGAAGGGGCCGTCGGCCACCGCCAGGGTGTCGGCGACGTACGCCGTGCGCGGGGTGTCTCCGGGATGCAGGAGGTTCCACTCCTCGGCGGCCAGGGCGTCGCGGGCCAGCTCGTTCCAGGACGTCACCGACCAGGTGTCGGCCTGCACGCCCCAGTCCTCGGCGAGCATGGTCGCGGCGCGGTCGACCCACGGGAAGCCGACGCCGGAGGCCATCAGCTGGACCCTCGGCCCGTCTCCGGAGGCGGTCGACACCCGGTGGATCCCCTTGAGGATCCCCTCGACGTCCACGTCCTCGGGCTGCGCGGGCTGGGGGACCGGCTCGTTGTAGACGGTGAGGTAGTAGATGACGTCCTCGCCGAGCGGGTGCTCCTCGGAGGTGCCGTACATCCGCTCGAGCCCCGACTTCATGATGTGGGTGATCTCGTAGGCGAAGGCCGGGTCGTAGTGCACGACGGCCGGGTTGGTCGCCGCGAGCAGCGGCGAGTGGCCGTCGGCGTGCTGGAGCCCCTCGCCGGTCAGCGTGGTGCGGCCCGCGGTGGCGCCGATGAGGAAGCCGCGCGCGAGCTGGTCGGCCATCGCCCAGACCGAGTCGCCGGTGCGCTGGAAGCCGAACATCGAGTAGAAGATGTAGAAGGGGATCATCGGCTCGCCGTGCGTGGAGTACGCCGACCCCGCGGCCGTCGCCGAGGCCATCGCACCGGCCTCGGAGATGCCCTCGTGCAGGAGCTGGCCCTGCTCGGACTCGGTGTACTTCAGCAGCAACTTGCGGTCCACGGACTCGTAGCGCTGGCCCTGGGGGTTGTAGACCTTCGCGCTCGGGAACATCGAGTCCATGCCGAAGGTGCGGTACTCGTCGGGGGCGATCGGGACGATCCGCTTGCCGATGCCCGGGTCGCGCATCCAGTCCTTGAGCAGGCGCACCACGGCCATGGTGGTGGCCACGGAGTTCTTGCCCGAGCCCTTCTTCAGCTCGTCGTAGACCTTGTCCTCGGGCAGCGTGAGGGGCTTGGCGCGGACGACGCGCTTGGGCAGCGAGCCGCCGAGCTCCTCGCGCCGGTGGCGCATGTACTCCATCTCGGGGGAGCTCTCGCCCGGGTGGAAGAACGGCGCGGCACCGGTCTCCTCGTAGGACCGCTCGAGGTCGCGGTCGGAGATCGGGAGGTAGAGGCGGTCCCGGAACTTCTTCAGGTCGTCCGGGGTCAGCTTCTTCATCTGGTGGGTGGCGTTCTTGCCCTCGAGGGCGTCGATCGTCCACCCCTTGACCGTCTTGGCCAGGATCACCGTGGGCTGGCCGCGGTGCTTGGCGGCGGCGTCGAAGGCGGCGTACACCTTGCGGTAGTCGTGGCCACCGCGCGGCAGCTTCTGGATCTGGGTGTCGCTCATGTGCTCGACCATCTTGCGCAGCCGCGGGTCGGAGCCGAAGAAGTTCTCCCGGACGTAGGCGCCGTCCTCGACCGAGTAGGTCTGGAACGCGCCGTCGGGGGTGGAGTTCATCTTGTTGACGAGCACGCCGTCGACGTCGCGGGCGAGCAGGTCGTCCCAGCCCTGGCCCCAGATGACCTTGATGACGTTCCAGCCGGCGCCGCGGAAGTTCGACTCCAGCTCCTGGATGATCTTGCCGTTGCCGGTCACCGGGCCGTCGAGCTGCTGGAGGTTGCAGTTGACCACCCAGGTGAGGTTGTCCAGCTCCTCGCGGGCCGCGACCCGGATGGCGCCCAGCGACTCCGGCTCGGCCATCTCGCCGTCGCCGAGGAAGGCGTAGACGTTCTGCTGCGAGGTGTCCTTGATGCCGCGGTTGTGCATGTAGCGGTTGAACCGGGCCTGGTAGATCGAGTTGATCGCGGTCAGGCCCATCGAGACCGTCGGGAACTCCCAGAACTCCGGCATCAGGCGCGGGTGGGGGTACGACGACAGGCCGGCCCCCCGGCCGTGCTGGACCTCCTGGCGGAACCGGTAGAGCTGCTCCTCGGTGAGGCGGCCCTCGAGGAAGGCGCGGGCGTAGATGCCGGGGGAGGCGTGGCCCTGGATGAAGACCTGGTCGCCGCCGCCCTCGTGGTCCTTGCCGCGGAAGAAGTGGTTGAAGCCGACCTCGTAGAGGCTCGCCGAGGACTGGTAGGTGGCGATGTGGCCGCCGACCTCGAGGCCCTTGCGGTTGGCGCTGGAGACCATGACCGCGGCGTTCCAGCGGAGGAAGGCGCGGATGCGCTGCTCGACCTCGTAGTCACCGGGGAACCACGGCTCCCGCTCGGGCGGGATGGTGTTGATGTAGTCGGTGCTGCGCAGCGCGGGCACGCCGACCTGGGTCTCGCGCGCCCGCTCGAGCAGGCGCAGCATGACGTAGCGCGCCCGGTCGCGACCGCGCTCGTCGAGCATCGCGTCGAAGGAGGCGATCCAGTCGGCGGTCTCGTCGGGGTCGATGTCCGGCAGCTGCGTGGGCAGGCCCTCGTGGATGACCGACGGGGTGCTGCCGGTGCGGGTGCCAGGAACGGTGGATGAGTCGTCTGTCACCCGGCCATCGTGGCACGCACCTGGGGGTGAGGGTATTTACCCGTGAGTAGTCACGCAGGCGGTGCGCGGACGTCCGCTGAGCGGTGCGCAGATGTGGGGAAGAGGTTGCGGAAGGCCCGGGAGTCCGGTGGACTAGCACCCACGATCCGGCGTCATCAGACGTCGTCGGGTCGACAACCGACTGACGCGGCCACCGGACGGCCGGGGATACGAGGAGGCGCTGGTGAGCTCGACCGCGGGTGGCGGGTCCACCCAGACAGGCCCTGCGAACGACGTGGCGGACCGGCTCGGACTGAGCCAAGGCATGGTCGTGCAGGAGCTGGGCTGGGACTCCGACACCGATGACGAGCTCCGCGTGGCCGTCGAGGACGCCATCGACGCCGACATGGTCGACGGCGACTACGGCAACGTCGTGGACGCCGTCCTGCTGTGGTGGCGCGAGGAGGACGGCGACCTGGTCGACGGCCTGGTCGACGCGCTTACCGACCTGGTCGGCGGCGGGTCCATCTGGCTGCTGACCCCGAAGGTCGGACGCCCCAACAGCGTCGACGCCTCCGTGGTCGCCGAGGCCGCACCGATCGCCGGTCTGTCGCAGACGACCACCGCGACGGTCTCCAAGGACTGGGCGGCCACCCGCCTGGTGGCTCCCAAGACCCCTGCCTGACGCTAGTCTCCCGGGCGTGCTCTCCAAGGTCGTCCAGGGTGTCGGTGCTGCCGCCACCAGCGTGAAGGTGCTGGGGAAGGCCGGGGTCATCCGGCCCTACTCCCCGGCGGTGCTCGCCCGGCTCGGGCTGATGCTGCGCGAGTGGGGGACCGGCCCGGCCGGTGGGTTCGCCTCGCTGGCGATCCGTCACCCCGACGCGGTCGGCATCATCGACGAGCGCGGCCAGCTGACGTGGGGCGAGCTGCACCGGCGCTCCAACGCCCTGGCCCGTGGCCTGGCCGCCCAGGGTGTCGGCGAGGGCGACGCGGTCGCGGTGATGTGCCGCAACCACCGCGGGTTCGTGGAGACCTCGATCGCCACGGCCAAGCTGGGCGCCGACGTCCTCTACCTCAACACCGCGTTCTCCGGTCCCCAGTTGCGTGAGCTGCTCGAGCGCGACCGCCCGAAGGCGCTCGTGCTCGACGAGGAGTTCAGCGGCCTCCTGGAGGGCGTCGACGTCCCCGTCACGGTCCTGGGCTGGTGCGACGACGACGCACCGATGCTGCCCACCCTCGACGGCCTGATCGCCGACCACGACGCCGGCGACCTCTCCGCGCCCGGCCGCCACGGCCGGATCATCATCCTCACCTCCGGCACCACCGGTACGCCGAAGGGCGCGCCGCGCTCGGAGGCCGGTGTCGACGCGGCCGTCTCGCTGCTCTCGCTGATGCCGCTGCACGCCGGCTGGCGCACCCACGTGGCCGCCCCGCTGTTCCACACCTGGGGCTTCGGCCACATGGCGCTGGGCATGCTGCTGGGCTCGACGCTGGTGCTGCGTCGGCGCTTCGACCCCGAGGAGTGCCTGCGCACCGTCCAGGACGAGCGCTGCGAGTCGATCGTGGTCATCCCCGTCATGCTGCAGCGCATCCTGGCGCTGCCCGCCGAGGTGCTCGACCGCTACGACCTGTCCCGCGTGGAGGTCGTCGCCTCCTCGGGGTCCGCGCTGCCCGGTGAGCTGGCGCTGACGTGGATGGACCGCTTCGGCGACAACCTCTACTCCACCTACGGCTCGACCGAGGTCGCCTACGCGGCCGTGGCCGGCCCGCGCGACCTGCGCGAGTCGCCGTCGACGGCCGGGCGTCCGCCGTACGCCACCGTCGTCAAGATCCTCGACGACCAGGGACGCCCGGTGCCCGACGGCGAGCCGGGGCGGATCTTCGTCGGCAACGGGCTGCTCTTCGAGGGCTACACCGGCGGTGGCAGCAAGGAGGTCGTCGACGGGCTGATGTCGACCGGCGACGTCGGGCGGTTCCGCGAGGACGGTCGGCTCTACGTCGAGGGGCGTGACGACGAGATGATCGTCTCCGGCGGCGAGAACGTCTTCCCCAAGGAGGTCGAGGACTGCATCGCCCGCCACGACGAGGTGGCCGAGGTGGCCGCGGTCGGCGTCGAGGACGACGAGTTCGGGCAACGGCTGCGGGCCTTCGTGGTGCGTCGCGACGGCTCCTCGCTCGACGAGGAGGGCGTCAAGGGGTGGGTCAAGGAGAACCTCGCGCGCTACAAGGTGCCGCGCGACGTCGTCTTCCTCGACGAGCTGCCCCGCAACGCCACCGGCAAGGTGCTCAAGCGCGAGCTGAGCCAGCGGGACGACGCGTGAGCGGGCTGCGCATCGGCGACCCCGCACCGGACTTCACGCTGCGCGACCAGTTCGGCCAGGACGTGTCGCTGTCGTCGTACCGCGGCACCAAGGCGGTGGCGATCCTGTTCTACCCCTACGCCTTCTCCGGCGTCTGCACCGGCGAGATGGCCGGCATCCGCGACCGGCTCGCGGACTTCATGACCTTCGACACCGAGGTCCTGGCGATCTCGTGCGACCCGATGTTCGCGCTGCGCGCGTTCGCCGACGCCGACGGGCTGAACTTCCCGCTGCTCTCGGACTTCTGGCCGCACGGGGAGGTCTCGCGCGCCTACGACGTCTTCGACGAGCGCAACGGCTGCCCGCGCCGCTCCTCCTACGTCGTGGACCGCGAGGGGGCGATCCGGTGGGCCGTGCACAACGCGATGCCCGAGGGACGCGACCTCGACGAGCACCTGCGCCAGCTCGCCGACGCCGTCTGAGGCGCGACGACACCGTCCGGCACCGTCCTGTGGCGTGATGGTCTGGACCGGATCCGGGTTTTTCCCTTGCAGCACGGGGTTTTCGCGGATCGACCACGTACCGTAGGACACGTCGAACCGCTGGTGACCCGAGACGCCAGCGGTTCGACTCATTTCAGGGGCATGCCGTTTCCGCGGCCGGGCCCCGCCCTCGGTAGGGTCCTGCCTCGCACGGGCGTATAGCTCAGCGGTAGAGCACCTCGCTTACAACGAGGTGGTCGGGGGTTCGATCCCCTCTGCGCCCACCCGAGCGCCACCCATGCGTGCCCCGCGGGCCGGGGCCTGTAAGGTCGTGCCCACGAGAGGGAGTAGTCCCCAACAGCCGTGTCGACACACTGGCTGCCCGGTCCGCCGGGCGCCCGGCACGGCAGGCCACCTCCGGTGGCGGACGAGACTTTCGGCCGGATCACGCACCCCAGATGCGCCCGGCCGGAGGCGCGTCCCCAGGTCGCCCCGAGGCCGGGCACGAGAGGACACCTTCGATGTACGCCTTCCTGCTGAGCACCGCGGTCATCTTCATCGCCGAGCTCGGCGACAAGTCCCAGCTGATGGCGATGACCTTCGCCGCGCGCTACCGCGCGCGCGACGTGCTCATCGGCATCACGGTCGCGACCGCGCTCGTCCACCTGGCCTCGGTCGGGATCGGCTACTGGGTCGGCGACACGTTCGCCGACCACCAGGGCGCGATCTCGGTGGTCGCCGGCGTCGCCTTCCTCGGCTTCGCGCTGTGGACGCTGCGCGGCGACGAGCTCACCGAGGAGGAGGCCGACAAGGCGCGGCGCAGCACGGGCATGGCCATCGTCGCGGTCGGTGTCGCGTTCTTCCTCGCCGAGCTCGGCGACAAGACGATGCTCGCCACGATCACGCTGGCCACCCAGGAGGGCTGGCTGGGCACCTGGATCGGCAGCACCGTGGGCATGGTCGCCGCGGACGCCCTGGCCATCGGCGTGGGTGCGGTGCTGGGCCGCAAGCTGCCCGAGCGCACCATCCGGTACGGCGCCGCCGCGCTCTTCGCGCTGTTCGGCCTGCTCCTCGTGCTGGACGGGGCGGGCGCGCTGTAGCCCGCAGCCCGCAGCCCGCAGCCCCCAGCCCGCAGCGTGCGGCGGCGGGCGCTCAGGCGAGCAGCGACTCCCCGAGCCACGAGCCGTCCTCGAACCCGGGCAGCACCACGAAGACCGCCGACCCGATGGCAGTGGTCCACTCGTTGAGCTGGTCGAGCTCGTCGAGGGAACGCTGCAGCGGCACGAACTGGTCGCTCAGGTCCGCCTGGTAGCTGGCGAATAGCAGGCCGCTCTCCACCCGCGCGCCGCGGGGCGTGTCGACCTCCCGGGTGTAGTTGGCGCCCTTGCGGAAGATCCGGCGACCGCCGTGCAGGCTCGGGTGCGAGCGCCGCGAGTGGGCGTCGCGGGGCACGACCAGCCGGCCCTGGGACTCGGCGGTCAGGTCGAGGTCGTCGAGCTCCTCCCCGCCGGTGAGCGGGGCGCCGTCGGTCAGCCGGCGGCCCACGGAGCGCTCCTGCTCGTCGCGGGTCAGCTCGTCCCAGGTGTCGAGGTCCATCCGGATCCGGCGCAGCACCATCGTGGTGGCGCCGGCCCAGCGGCCCTCGCGGATCCACACGGTGCTGTCGAAGAGCTCGGTGCCGGGACGGGGGTTGCCCGACCCGTCGACCTGGCCGAAGAGGTTGCGCCCGGTCTGCGGGCGACCCTCGTGGTCCGTGCCGTTCCAGGAGCCGACCTGTCGCCACCGCAGGCGCGCGAACGGCTCGGCGTCGGCCACCATCCGGCGTACGGCGTGGGCGACGGTGGTGCCGTCACGTCCGGCGACGGTGACGCAGAGGTCGCCGCCGGACCAGCGCTCCTCGAGGCGGTCGTGGGTCATCGGCGGGATCTCGGCGAAGCCGGTGGGGCCCTGGCCGAAGCGCTCGGGACCGAGCGCACCCGGGCCGACGCCCACGGTGATGGTGAGGTCGGCGGCGGGGGCCGAGAGCCAGGGCGCCGGGTCGCCGGGGGCTCCGCGCCCGGAGGTCAACGCCTCGACGTCCCCGGTCCAGACCCGCATCAGGCGCCCGAGCGCTTCGCGGTCGACCTCGTCACGCAGGTCGAGCGCGACGACCTCCGTGACCGCCGGGGGGTGCTGGGCGACGCCCGGCTGGTGTGCACCCCAGGGGGACACGGTGGCGCCGGGGGCCTGGGGGCCGGGGACGGCCGGGGCGGGGGAGTCCCCGCCCGCGGCCACGACCAAGCCGGCGCCGGCTGCGGCGCCGAGCCCGGTCGTGCCGGCGTAGCCCAGGAGTCCCCGTCGACTGATCCGTCGACCGATCCGGGGGCTGCTGGGGTCGGGCATCAGTGGGAGTGGTCCGAGGACTCCTCGTCCCCGTGCTTGTCGTCGGAGTCCATCTCGTCCTCGTCGCCGTGCGAGTGGTCCTCGTCGGTGCCGGGCTCGTGGTAGTGGCCCTCCTCCTCGGTGAACTCCTTGACCGGGACGGTGAGGTCCTCGGTGGAGCCGTCGGAGAACTCGAGGGTGAGCGCGACCTCGTCGCCGGGGGCGAGCTCGGTCTGCACGTCCATGAGCATGACGTGGTAGCCGCCGGGCTCGAGGACCTTGCCGCGTCCGGCCTCGATGACCAGACCGGCGTCCATGGCCTGCATCGCCATCGCGCCGTCGACCATGAGCATCTCGTGGATCTCGACCATCCCGGCGACCTCGCTCGAGGCGCCGACCAGCGTGACGTCCTCGTCACCGGTGTTGTCGATGGTCATGAAGGCCGCGGTCATCGAGGTGTCCTCGGTGCCCGCGGTGGCGCGGACCCAGGGGTCACCGACGACGACCGAGGACGCCGCGTCGGTCGTGGCGGTGCCGGAGCCGGTGGCGGACGTCGCGTCCGTGGCGGTGCCGGAGTCGGACTCCTCGCCGCAGGCGGCGAGGCCGCCGACGAGCAGGACAGCGGCAGCGGACAGGCCGAGGGCCCGGGCGGGCCGCGTGATCAGGGTGTGCATGAGTGGTTCTTCCTCGTCTCTGGGTGCGCCACGACGGCGCGGGGGAGGCCCCTCCCGGTCGGGTGCCGGGGGAGCCGTGGGTCAGGAGGCGAGGAGGGCCGGAGGCCCGCGGTGGGGTACGACGCTGTGGTGGCGCAGCCCGGCCGGCCGGGTCACCCGGGGTCGGACGGGCAGGCGAGAGGGGCGGGTGCCGGCGACCGCGGCCAGGAGGTCCTGCAGGCACCGGGGCCGGGTCAGGGCACGGAAGGCACCCTGTGCCGCGAGCAGCAGGACCCGCCACAGCGCCTTCTCGCCCAGGGCCAGCCAGAGGCCGAGCGCGATGGCTGCGGCGGTGTGCGCGGCCAGCATGCCCAGACCCTGCCCCTGCAGGTGGGCCAGCAACGAGGCGTCCACGCCCGGGGTGGCCGCGGCCGGGGCGATGGACTGCTCCATGAGGGAGCCCACGCGGCGCCCGTCGACCGACGCCGGGGTCAGCGGGCTGCCCGAGCGCAACGGCACGGTCGTGGCCGCGTCACCGACGTGACCGGCGGCCAGGGTCAGGGCGACGTGCACGCCCGTCTGACCGCCCACGAGCAGGGCGACGACCCGCAGCGGGTTGGCCGGTCCGGTGAGGAACACCGCGGACAGGGCCACGCAGCCCAGCACCACGAGCGCCGTGACGGCGACCTGCGGCAGCAGCCCGCCCGCGGAGGTGTGCGAGACACCGCCGACCAGTGCCATGGCCCCACCGAGCACGGCGGCGCGTGCCCACACCAGGGCAGCACCGGGGGTCGTGCCGGCGGTGCTGGCTGTGCTGGCCGGGCTGGTCGGGCGCGTCGGGGCGGTGATGGTGGCCTCGCAGGGTCGTGGGCGTCGTACCCAGGGTACGGGCGGCGGTGCCGGACGTCCCGGTTCCGGCCGTGAGCAGGGCCACTCGTCGCACGCTCCTGCCGCTCGGCGACGACGAGCGGCACGGCAGCCGGGGGCCAACCGCGAGCGGCCTAGGGTGGCGGGCGTCACACCCCGCTGACCCTCCGCCGACCGCAAGGAGCCCGTCGTGATCGTCCCGTTCAGCGTGTCCGACTTCATCGAGCGAGCGCTCACCGTCTACGGCGACCGCACCGGTGTCGTGGACGAGCCCGACCAGCCGGCGGCGCCGCTGGGCACCAAGGGCGAGCTGACCTACGCCGAGATGGCCTCGCTCGCGGCGCGCCAGGCGGCCCGGCTCGACGAGCTCGGGATCGAGGTGGGGGAGCGGGTCGCGGTGGTCTCGCACAACTCGGCACGCCTGCTGACGTCGTTCTTCGGGGTCTCGGCCTACGGCCGGGTGCTGGTGCCGGTGAACTTCCGGCTGCGTCCCGATGAGGTGCGCTACATCGTCGAGCACTCCGGGGCCCGGGTGCTGATCGTCGATCCCGAGCTCGACGAGGCGCTGGCCGACGTGACGGCCGAGCACCGCTTCGTCATCGGTGACGACGACCTGATCTACGCCCCCGAGGGCTCGGTGCCGCGGCCGTGGGAGCCGGACGAGAACGCCACGGCGTGCATCAACTACACCTCCGGCACCACCGCACGGCCCAAGGGCGTCCAGATCACGCACCGCAACATCTGGGTCAACGCGGTGACCTTCGCGATGCACGCGCAGGTCTCCGACCGCGACGTCTACCTGCACACGCTGCCGATGTTCCACGCCAACGGCTGGGGCATGCCCTTCGCCATGACCGGGTTGGGCGCCAAGCACGTCGTGCTGCGCAAGGTCGACGGCGCGGAGATCCTGCGCCGGGTCGCCGAGCACGGGGTGACGGTCATGTGCGCCGCCCCGGCCGTCGCCGCGGCGGTGCTGGAGGCCGCCCAGGACTGGGAGGGTGAGATCCCGGGCCGCGACCGGGTGCGGATCATCATGGCCGGTGCGCCGCCGCCGACGAAGACCGTCGTGCGCGTGCAGGAGGAGCTCGGGTGGGAGTTCATCCAGATCTACGGCCTCACCGAGACCAGCCCGCTGCTGACCTTCAACCGCACCCGCGCCGAGTGGGACCACCTGCCGGCCGAGGAGCGGGCAGGACTGCTGACCCGCGCCGGGGCGCCTGCGCTCGGCGTACGCCTCTCCATCTCCGAGGCCGACGGCGAGAACGAGGGTGGCGAGGTGCTGGCGCGCTCCAACGTGGTGCTCGAGGGCTACTGGGACCAGCCCGAGGAGTCCGCGCGGGCGCTGGCCGGCGGCTGGTTCCACACCGGCGACGGCGGCACGATCGGCGAGGACGGCTACCTGACGATCAGCGACCGCAAGAAGGACGTGATCATCACCGGCGGCGAGAACGTCTCCTCCATCGAGGTGGAGGACGTGCTGTTCTCCCACCCGGCCGTCTCCGAGGTCGCCGTCATCGGCGTGCCCAGCGAGAAGTGGGGCGAGACGATCAAGGCGCTGGTGGTCCTCGCACCCGGGGCGCAGGCGACCGAGGCCGAGCTGATCGCGTGGTGCAAGGACAAGGCGGCCGGCTACAAGGCGCCCACCTCGATCGAGTTCCGTGACGAGCTGGCGCGCACCGCGACCGGCAAGCTGCAGAAGTTCAAGCTGCGTGCGCCGTACTGGGAGGGCCGTGACCGGCAGGTGAACTGATCCTGCGGCGACGCGGTCGTCGGGTGGAATGGGCCCCGCGGTCCCCGGCCGGGGACAGGACAGGAGGATCCGCGTGACCGACCCGTTGACCACGTCCCTGCAGGGCGTCGTGCCGGCGATCGTCGACACCCACATCCACCAGTGGGACCCCTTCACGACGCCGCGGGAGGCGTCGCGGCTGGCGCCGCTCTACCGTCGAGCGCCCCGGCTCTTCGAGCGGCTGCTGCCCGTCCTGCTGCCGCAGGCCAAGCGGGAGCTGGTCCTCACCGCCGAGCACGTGGCCCAGCCCTACCTTCCCGAGGACTACGCCCGCGACGCGGCAGAGACCGTGGAGGCGGTGGGGGTGCCCGTGGAGGCGGCCGTGCACGTGCAGGCCGGGTGGCACGGGCCGGACCCGTCCGAGGAGACCGCGTGGCTCGAGACCCTGCCCTTCGGGGCACCGGGTCGCCCGGAGCTCGCTGCCGTCGTGGGCACGGCCGACCCGCGTGACCCGGGCTTCGGCGCGCAGCTCGACGCCCACGCACGGGCCAGCGAGCGGTTCCGCGGTATCCGGTTCATGACGACGTGGCACCCCGACCGCGGCGTCATGGACTGGATCGACGAGCCGTGCGTGATGACGTCGTCGTCCTTCCTGCGCGGGTTCGCCGCGGTCGCCGAGCGTGGTCTGACCTTCGACGCCTACGTCTACTCCCACCAGCTCCCGGAGGTGGTGACGCTGGCGCAGGAGCACCCCGAGACCACGATCGTGCTCGACCACTACGCCCCGCCCGTGGGCGTGTGCGGCCCGATGGGCAGGTCCACCGCGCGGAGCGAGGGCGAGCGCCGTGACCTGCTCGCCCGGTGGCGCGACGACCTCGCCGCTCTCGCCGGATCCTGCCCCAACGTCGTGGCCAAGCACTCCGGGCTGGCGTTCCCGACCCTGGGTCACCGGGAGCGCGGACTGACCCGTCAGCAGCTCGCCGAACGGGTCGCCCCGCTCGTGGAGCACACCACCCAGGTCTTCGGCCCCGATCGGCTGCTGTTCGGGTCGAACTACCCCATGGACAAGTCCGTGGCGTCGTACGGCGTCGTGGTCGGTGCGCTCGCCGACCTGCTGGCCGACGGCGGACCCGACCTGCTGCGCAAGGTGTTCCGGGACAACGCGAGGGCTGTCTACCGCCTCTGAGTCACAGCGCGCGGAGCCCGGCGGTGACGAGCACGGCGACGAGCACGCTCAGCACGAGCGGGCACCTGCGCCACAGCATCAGCGCCGCCACGGCGACCCCCACGGTGTGCGCCCCCACCGACCACGACCGGCCGGCGGCCAGCACCGAGGTGACCACGAGCGCGCTGAGGAGGGTCGGCGCCATGAGGACGATCACCCGCGTCACCGGTGGCGGCAGCGCCCGGCCACCCAGGAGCACCGGGCCGGCCGCCTTGATGAGCGCGGTCAGGGCGGCGAGGCCGAGGATGAGCCACCAGACCTGCGCGTAGGTCAACGTCACCCGTGCCTCACCCGGCCCTCCGCACCACACCGACGAGCGCGACGGCGCTGGCGGCCAGGATCGGGATGCCCGGTGGCGCGAGCGGCACGAGGGCCAGCGCGACCAGGGCACCGGTGAGGGCGACCAGGCGCGACGTGCGGTCCCGCAGCTCCGCGATCAGCAACGACAGGAAGAAGACCGGGTAGATCGCGTCCAGCCCCAGCCGGTCGGTGTCACCGAGCAGGTCGCCCGAGACCGCGCCGACGACGGACCCGAGCGTCCACGCGACGTACTGCGGGAGCGTCGTGCCGAACAGCAACCACCGGTCGAAGGTGCCGTCACCACGATGGGCGAGCGCCCACGAGGAGTCCACGACGGTCTGCCCCTGCGCCGCGCGTCGCCACGGGCCACCGGGCAGCGACGGCGCCAGGGCGATGCCCATGGCCAGGAACCGGGCGTTCATCAGGCTCCCCGCGGTCAGGGCCGCGGGGATGCCGCCACCAGCGGTGACGACGGACAGCGCGGCGAACTGTGCGGAGCCGGCGAACACGATCATCGCGGTGACGCTGGCCTGGGCGACGCTGAACCCCGCCTGTCGAGCCAGCACCCCGAAGGAGACGCTGAGGAAGAACCCGACCGCCGCGAAGGGGAGCCCCAGCCGCAGGCCCCGGCGGAAGGAGGCGCGGTGCTCCACTCCGTCAGGAGGGCTTGACGTCGAGCACGACCTCGAACTCCAGCAGGTCCGCGCCGCTGGAGACCGGCTTGCGCTGCTCGCCCTCGGCACCCGCCGGGCCCGCGTGGGCCGCGCGGGCGTCGCCGTCGCGCCAGGCGGCGAAAGACTCCTCGTCGCGCCAGTGCGTGACGACGAAGTAGCGGTCGTCGCCGGCGACGGGCCGCAGCAGCTGGAAGCCGAGGAAGCCGTCGGCGCCGTCGACGGTGTGGGCACGGGCGGCGAAGCGCTTCTCCAGCTCGGGGCCCGCCTGCGACGGCACGGTGATGGCGTTGATCTTCACGACTGAGCTCGGGGCGGACATACAGGGAGCGTAGGCCGCTACCCTCGCCGCCATGGCCGAGCCCACGCTGCGATCCGTCGTCGACCTGGTGCACGGGTGGTACCCGCCCGGCACCGCTGAGGGCTGGGACCGGGTCGGTCTCGTGCACGGCGACCTCGACCAGCCCGTACGCCGGATCCTGCTCGCCGTGGATCCCGCACCGGTCGTGGCGCAGGAGGCCGCGGACTGGGACGCCGACCTGCTGCTGACCCACCACCCGCTCTACCTCAAGGGCGTGCACGGCTTCACGAGCCAGACTCCCAAGGGCCGCACGTCCATGACGCTCGCGGGGGCGGGCTGCGCGCTGCTGGCCGCCCACACCAACGCCGACCAGGCCGAGGGCGGCGTGTCCGAGGCGATGGCGCTGGCCCTGGGGCTGCGTGACGCGCGGCCGATCCTCCCGGCACCGCTGCCGGCCGTCGACAAGCTGGGCGTGATGGTGCCGGCCGACGACGCCGACGGGATGCGCGCGGCGCTGGCCGGTGCCGGCGCGGGTGAGATCGGCGACTACGACCACGCCTCGTTCACGGTCGCCGGGGAGGGGCGCTTCCGTCCGCTGCCCGGCGCCGACCCGACGATCGGCGCCGTGGGCGAGGCCGAGCGCGTCGACGAGGTGCGGATCGAGGTGGTCTTCCCGCGCGGTCGGCGGGCCCACGTCGTGCGGGCGATGCTGGCCGCGCACCCCTACGAGGAGCCCGCCTACGACGTGCTCGAGCTGGCCGACCCGCGGATCGGGACCACCGGCACCGGTCGCATCGGCGACGTGGAGCCGACCACCCTCCGCGCCTTCGCCGAGCGGGTCGTGGAGGCGCTGCCGGGCACCGCCCACGGCGTGCGGGTCGCCGGCGACCTCGACCGTCCCGTACGCCGCGTGGCGCTGTGCGGGGGAGCGGGCGACTTCCTGCTCGATACCGTGCGCGGCACCGACGCCGATGTCTACGTCACGAGCGACCTGCGCCACCACCCGGCGACGGAGTTCCTCGAGCACGAGGGTCCCGCCCTGGTCGACGTCGCCCACTGGGCCGCGGAGTGGACCTGGCTGCCGGTGCTGGCGAGGCGGCTGGAGGGGGCGCTGGGCGATACGGTGGAGGTGCGGGTCAGCACGCGCTCCACCGACGCGTGGACGCACCGCCTCTGACCCGCCCTGAACCGCCCTGAACCCGCCTCTGATCCACCACGACACCCAGGAGTCACGCTGAAAGCCGACCCCGCCGCCCAGCTCCGGCTGCTCGACGTCCAGGAGCTCGACTCCCGGGCCCAGCAGCTGCACCACCAGCGCCGCACGCTGCCCGAGCTGGCCGAGATCGCCGAGCTCGAGCGCAGCCGCGCCGCCCTGGTCGACGAGGCCCGCGACGCCAAGATCGTCGTCGACGACCTGACCGTCGAGCAGGAGAAGGTCGACGCCGACGTCGAGACCGTCAAGGCGCGCCGCACCCGCGACCGGGAGCGGATGGACGCCGGCCTCATCACCAACCCCAAGGACCTCGAGCGGATGACCGGCGAGCTCGAGTCGCTCGAGCGCCGCATCTCCACGCTGGAGGACGAGGAGCTCGAGGTCATGGAGCGGCTCGAGGCCGCCCAGGGGATGCTCTCCTCGGTCAACGACCGCATCGGCGCCGCCGACACCCGGCTCGCCGAGCTCGCGGCCGCGCGTGACGCCCGGTTCGCCGAGATCGACGGCGAGCTCGCCGAGCTGGCCACCCGCCGCGGTCCCGCGGTCGAGGGACTGCCCGCCGACCTGCTCGCGCTCTACGAGAAGCTGCGCGAGTCCAAGGGTGGCCTGGCCGTCTCGCACCTGACCCAGCGCCGCTGCGGCGGATGCCAGCTCGGCATCGACGCCGCCGAGCTCGCCGCCATCAAGGCCGCCCCGGCCGACGAGGTCGTGCGCTGCGAGGAGTGCTCGCGGATCCTCGTCCGCACCTCCGAGTCCGGCCTGTGACCGCAGCCCCGGACACCGTCGTCGTCGAGGCCGACGGCGGCTCCCGCGGCAACCCGGGTCCGGCCGGCTACGGCGCGCTGGTGCGCGACGCCGCCACCGGGGAGGTGCTCGCCGAGGCAGCGGTGGCGATCGGGGAGGCGACCAACAACGTCGCCGAGTACGCCGGTCTCATCGCCGGTCTGCGGCTCGCGCTCGACCACGCGCCGGGTGCGCGGATCGAGGTCCGGATGGACTCCAAGCTGGTCGTGGAGCAGATGAAGGGCGCCTGGAAGGTCAAGCACCCCGGCCTGCAGCCCCTGCACGCCGAGGCCAGCGACCTCGCTCCCGCGGACACCACCTTCACCTGGATCCCACGCGCCGAGAACGCCGATGCCGATGCCCTGGCCAACCGGGCGATGGACGGCGACGAGGTCGCTCCGGGTCCGGTGGGGAGCGCTGCCGACGAGGAGTCGGTGATCGAGGAGATCGAGTCCCCGGGTGCCGCGCGCACCGAACGCGAGCAGGACCAGGCCGGTCACCGCGGCTGGTCGCCGCCCACCGGCGCGCCGACCACGCTCGTGCTGGTCCGCCACGGCGTCACGAAGCACACCTCGGCGAAGAAGTTCTCCGGTGGTCTCGGCGGCGACAACCCGCCGCTGAGCGAGGAGGGCCTGGCACAGGCCCGCGCGGCCGCCGACTGGCTGGCCGGCCTCGGCGACCGCGTCGACACCGTGGTCGCCTCGCCCGTGCGCCGCACCCGCGAGACCGCCGAGGTCGTCGCGGACGCGCTCGGGCTGCCGGTCGAGGTGGAGCCGGGGTTCGCAGAGATGGAGTTCGGTGACTGGGACGGCCTGACGTTCGCCGAGGTCGCCGAGCAGGACCCCGAGGGCCTCGAGGCCTGGCTGGGCTCGCTGGACGTGCCGCCGCCGGGCGGTGAGTCCTTCCGCGAGGTCGAGAAGCGCGTGCTCGGCGGACTGGGCCGGGTACTCGAGCAGCACCCCGGACGTACCGTCGTCGTCGTCTCCCACGTCACGCCCATCAAGACGCTGGTGGCCCACACCATGGGCGCCCCGCTGGACGCGGTCTTCCGGATGGAGCTCTCGCCCGCCTCGGTCAGCGTCGTGTCGTTCTACCCCGACGACAAGGCGCCCGGCGGGGTGCGTGGCTCGATGCGGCTCTACAACACCCTGCCGCCCGGAAATGGCGCCTCGATCGACCCCGGCCGCTGGTAGGACCCGCGACAGGACCCGCGACAGGCAGGAGCCTCAGAGCTCCTCGACCACCACGTCGAGCTGCGTGCCCTTGGCGGTCGGCTCGCCGACCTCGACCATCCAGCCCAGGTCGCGCAGCGCCTCCGCGAGACGGGCGGGGGAGCCGGGGTTGGCGCCGTCCTCGAGCAGGGCGCGGGTGATGCGGCCCTTGGTGGCCTTGTTGAAGTGGGAGACGACCTTCCGCTTCCCGCCGACCTCGTGCAGCACGCGGACCGTCGCCACCCGCGACGCCAGCTCCGGCCCCGGGCGCCAGAAGGCGGCGTAGGCGGCCGAGCGGAGGTCGACCAGCAGCCCGCCGCCGAGCAGGTCGGTCATGGCCGGGTCGAGATGGGCGCGCCAGTGGCCGGCCACCGACCCGAGGCCCGGCAGCGTCGTACCTCCCGAGAGGCGGTAGGCGGGGATCCGGTCGCCGGGACGCACCACGCCGAAGACGCTGGAGGTCACCGCGAGCCGGGACGAGGCGCGGCGGCGGGCGGCGCTGGAGAGCGTGGGCGCGTCGAGCGCGTCGTAGACCACGCCGCTGTAGACGGCGTCCGCGCGCGCCGTGGGGGCGTCGGCGAGACCGGCGTTCAGCGCCACCAGGTCGTGCTGGGTGGCGCCGACCTCGAGGAGCTCCGCGGCCTTCGCGACGTCGCCGGAGCACAGGTCGACGAGTGCGTCGATCACCGCGCGCCTGGCGTCGGTGAGCTCGGGGCAGGTGAGGGCGGCCAGGTCGAGCGGCTTGCCCCGGCGGGGTGCGGTCTTGCCCTCGCTGGGCGGCAGGAGGATCAGCATGGTGCTGGCTATGGTGCCTGCATGACCTCCCACCCCGTCCTGCGGGTCCCGGCCAGCCTCCTGCGCGAGGAGGTACGCCGGTTGCAGACCGAGCTCGAGGTGACCGCGGCCTTCCCGGCCGAGGTCGAGGAGGCGGCGGCGCGCGCGGCGCAGGCCCCCCGGCTGCCGGAGCTGGACCGCACCGACCTGCCCTTCGTGACCATCGACCCCGAGGGGGCGCAGGACCTCGACCAGGCCCTGCACGTCGCCCGTGACGGCGACGGCTGGGTCGTGCACTACGCCATCGCCGACGTGGCGGCCTTCGTGAGCCCGGGCGACCCGGTCGACGTCGAGGCCAACCGCCGCGGCGAGACGCTCTACGGGGCTGAGGAGAAGGTGCCGCTGCACCCGCCCGCGATCAGCGAGGACGCCGCGTCGCTGCTGCCGGACCGGGTGCGCCCGGCGCTGCTGTGGACGATCCAGCTCGGTCCCGACGGGGAGCGGGTGGACGCCGACGTGCGGCGTGCGCTGGTGCGCAGCCGCGAGCAGCTGACCTACGAGGAGGCCCAGCGCCGCGTGGACGCCGGCGAGGGGCCCGAGACGCTGGCCCGCCTCGCGGAGGTCGGCCCGCTCCGGCTGGCCCGCGAGGCCGCTCGCGGTGGTGTCTCGCTGCCGATCCCCGAGCAGGAGGTCGTGGTGGACGGCGGCCGCTGGCACCTCGAGCACCGCGCCCGGCTGCCCGTGGAGGACTGGAACGCCCAGATCTCGCTGCTCACCGGCTACGCCGCGGCCGCGATGATGGTCTACGGCCGGGTCGGCGTGCTGCGCACGCTGCCGCCCGCCGACCCCCGCGACGTGCAGCGCCTGCACCGCACCGCCCGGGCGCTGGGCATCGAGTGGCCCGCCGAGCTGCTCTACCCCGACTTCGTGCGCAGCCTCGACCCCACCCGACCCGAGCATGCCGCCATGGTCGTCGCCTGCACCCGGCTGCTGCGCGGCAGCGGCTACACCGCCTTCGACGGTGAGCTGCCCGAGCAGCCCCTGCACGCCGCGCTCGCCGCGGAGTACGCCCACGTCACCGCGCCGCTGCGGCGTCTCGTGGACCGCTACGCCTCCGAGGTGTGCGTCGCCCTGTGCGCCGGCGACCCGGTGCCCGACTGGGTCCGCGCGGCCCTGCCGGACCTCCCGGCGACGATGCGCCGCTCCGGACGGGTCGCGTCGGCGTACGAGCGCGGGATCCTGGACCTCGTCGAGGCCGGCGTGCTGCGCGACCGGGTCGGCGAGGTGATGACCGGCGTGGTCGTCGAGGTGGACGAGAAGAAGCCGCACCGCGGGCAGGTCGTGGTGGCCGGACCGGCCGTCGAGGCGCGCATCGAGGGAGATGCCCCGCTGCCGCTGGGCGAGGAGATCCAGGTGGAGCTGGTCGAGGCCGACGTCGACGACAGGCGCGTTCGTTTCACACCGGCGTGACCGACCGGGCATGATTCACCCTGTCCGGGTCGGGCGCCCTCTCACCCCCCCCTGGTGGGCGCTCGGCCCGGACACCTCGGGAGGCGGGGTGCCCGGGGGAGCAGTGCGGATGGGCCGACTGTAGGCCGGGCTTTGGCCCCGTGTGCGTGGGGTCGGTGGAGAACGTTGATAAACCCATTCTGACCTGCGCAAACGCGAAATGTGGTGTTGAGTGCCGCTGGGCTCCTGTTGGAGATCTTGCGGACCACTTGCGGACCACGAACGGCGGATGGCTCTGCTTACAGCCCCTTGGCCGCTCAACGGCCTAGGCTCGAGATATTGTTGGTCGCCGCGCCGCGCCGCGCCGAGGCTCTGGCTTGAGCGCCGTCAAGGATGCGTCGGGAGTGCTAATGGTCTGGGTGTGTGAGTTGTGTGGCGAGCCTGAGCCACAGCATGAGGGTCGTTCGAGGGCCTGCGCTGATTGCCAGCGAGCGCGCGGGATATACCGAACAACGCAGGGCAACTTGAAGAGCGGCTTCAACAGAACGAACAAGGGTTCGCCCAACATGGGTGTCTCGCTGGAAGAGTTTTGCCGGTGGAGGAAGGCGCAACGGCAGATTTGCCACTACTGCGGAATCAGCGAACAACAGATCGCACTAGTGGGCATGAAGAGTCAGATCCAGCGCCCGGTTAGGACGATGGGAGTCGACCGGCTGGACAGTTCGATTGGCTACGTCGGCTCCAATCTGGTGCCGTGCTGCTTTGTCTGCAACCAGGTGAAGGGGGATCGCTTCACCGAGGCTGAGATGCTGTTGATCGGACCGGCCATAGGCAAGGTCTGGAGGGCGCGACTAGCAGGCTCGGTGCCACGAGAGAAAGTGCAGGCGGCAGCCGAACAAGCCGTGGAAGGCCTAGGCCAGACTGATGGCTGACGAATGAATGTGTAAGTCTGAAGTGGATCAAAAGCGACGGGGGACTGTAGCGCCGATGCCCGAGACCATTGATCCAGCGTGGGCCAACGAAGTGCTGGAATGGTGGGTGAAGCACGCTGATGCGGCGCTAACGAAGGACGGACAACGTCGCGAGTACGAGTTCTGCAGGTCTGGCCGAGACACCGACGAGCTGCTTGGCCGCGAACTCCAGACTAGGCGCGTCATCAAGGTCGTTCTGGGAATCGATAAGGTCGGCGCGTTGGTCCGACCACTCGGGCAGCACAACTTTGTTGAACTCCAGTCTGGTCTTGACTTGGCGCGACGTGCGCTCGGAAAACTGGCCACCGCGGAAGAGACGGCGCAGTACATCACTGGCACATCCGCGCCCACAATGGCGGCAGACTCCTTGCACCCGTTGATCTGGGACGCCGCGTCGAAGTTGTGGCAGGACGAGCACCACGGACCGGCCGTCCAGCGCGCGGCGACGTTTCTCAACGCTCACGTGCAGGATCTCACGGGGCGTAGGGATGTATCCGATAGCGCTCTAATGGCTGAGGTCTTCTCAGCCAACCCCCCGAGGGACGGCAAGCCGCGACTCCGTTGGCCTGGTGATCAAGAAGACCTGACTGTAAAGACGATGCGTGCGGGGCTACTGCATTTCAGCCAAGGCTGCTTCATGGCGATTCGAAACCCGGCGACGCACAGCACGTCAGACGCGTCGGCCCAAGAAGCGCTTGAGCAGTTGGCGATCCTGAGCACGCTCGCCCGCTGGATCGACCAGTGTGAACTTGTTGAACTGGAGTCGGCCTAAAGCGCGCGGAAGCGCGAGGCGCCCAGCTCAAGGCCCTTGTGACCACCACGGCGGGCACCGGCATGCGGCAGGGCGAGGTGCTGGGGCTGACGGTGGACCGGCTGGACACGCTGCGCCGCGAGGTGAGGATGGACCGCCAGTTGGTCACGATGGTCAAGGACACGCCGAAGTTCGGCCCTGTGAAGACTGACGCGAGCGCCCGCACTATCCCGCTTCCGGCGGTGGTGGTGGCTGCGCACTTGGCGGCTCACCCGCCCTGGCCGGACGGACTGGTGCTCACGCAGGAAAACGGCGACCCGTGGACCCGGCAGAGGTTCGGCCACGTGTGGCGTCCGGCGGCCAGGGCCGCGGGTCTGCTGGTCGGGAGCGGGGGCTGCGCCACTACTACGCCAGCCTGCTGATCCGCTTCGGGGAGTCTGTCAAGACGGTGCAGGCGCGGCTCAGCCACGCGACGGCGGCGGAGACGTTGGACACCTACAGTCACCTGTGGCCGAATTCCGACGACAGGACGCGGGAAGCCGTAGATGCAGTACTGGGTTCCGTCTCGGAGCAGGAGGTACGCAACGCATGAGCATCCAGATCGATGTGACAGCGGGTCTGGTCAACTCGGTCACGGCGTTGGCGACCGCAGCGGCTGCGTTGATCGCGGCCTGGGCGGTCATCAGTGCTAACCGCACGTCTCGCAAGGCCCGTGAACATCAGCGGCTCGACGAGCGTCACCGAGACTGCGTGGCCCTGCTGGCGGCATTTGAAGAGATCCAGACCCTCCGCGAGTACCGGTACATCGAGCACCAATCGATCGAGGACTACACAGCCGCAGGTCAGCGAGACGCCAACAACGAGGCCCTGAAGTTGGCGCGTGCCCGGTGCAGCGCCCTTCTACGGGCTTCGCCCGAGGCGCTGCCGATCACTCGCGGGGTGCCTTCTTCAACCACACCGGGTTGCCGTCTGGGAGTGACTACGAGGCGACTGAGCGACAACTCCGGGTCGCACCTCAGGTGGGCAACCCGGAGGCGGAGACGCCCGACGTGATGAGGGTGAGGGCAGAGATCGTGGGTGCCATCGAGGCGCTCCGCGTGCAGCTGGCCTAATGGGCCAGTCGATGTTCGAGCCTGCGGACCTGGTGCGGACCACAAAACCCCGCTGACTGCGTTTCCGCAGGTCAGCGGGGTGTGGCGGACGGGCCGACCTGTAGGCCGGGTTCTGTCCCTCGCCCTCACGGGTCCGGGGGCGACCATCCATCTACGGTCGCCGTTGCCGACGACCTCCAGCGATCTACCCGTGTGCTCGGGCGGGCAGCCCTCGGACGCACACGCGCCACCGAAGTGACTTCTTGACCTTGCTCCAGGTGGGGTTTGCCGAGCCGACCGGGTCACCCCGGCCGCTGGTGGTCTCTTACACCACCGTTTCACCATCACCGTCCCTCCCGATCGCTCGAGAGGGGCGGCTGTCTGTTCTCTGTGGCACTGTCCCGCAGGTTGCCCCGGGTGGGTGTTACCCACCACCTCGCCCTGTGGAGCCCGGACCTTCCTCGGCGCACCCACGAGGGGTGCGACGCGGTCGCCCGGCCGGCCCATCCGCAGGATGCAGGGTAGCGAGGAGGCGGCCGTCAGGGAATCCGGGCGGTGCCCCGGACGTTGACGGGGCATGAGCGAGCACCACTCCGTCCGGGTCCCGCCCGTGTCGGTCCCGGCGCTGCACCAGCCGGCGTCGGCGTACCGCACGGCCCACCAGCTGCTGAGCTCCAGCGCCCCTCGGGAGGCGCTGGAGGTGCTCGAGCCCGCGCTCACCGAGGACCCGGGCAACACCGGGCTGCGCTCGCTGCGGGCCTGGGCGTTCCTCCAGCGCGCGCAGCTGCAGCGCGCCGAGGAGGACCTGCGGGTGCTCGTCGAGGACGCCCCGGACGACGTCTGGGCGCGGCACGCCCTCGGCCGGAGCCTGGAGCGCCAGCACCGCCTCGAGGAGGCGCTGCCGCACCTGCGGCTGGCCGCCGCGATGAGCGGCGAGGTCGACCACGAGGTCGCGGTGCTGCGCGTCGAGCGCCGGCTGGTGGAGACCGGCCAGCGCCCCGACGACAGCCTCACGCCAGACGCGTGACCTCGACCTCGACCCTCATGTCCGCTGTCGAGGCACCGGAGTAGATCCCGCGCAGCGGCGGCACGTCGTCGTGGTCGCGCCCGGCGCCGATCGAGACGTAGCGGTCGTCGGGGGCGGCGTCGCAGGTCGGGTCGTACGCCGTCCAGCCGTCGTCCCACCACTCGACCCAGGCGTGCGCCTCGCTCGGGACGGGGGTGCCGATGGCCGGGTCGGCGTCGGGGTGGCGGTAGCCCGCGACGAACCGCGCGGGGATGCCGATCGAGCGCAGCCCGCCGATGACCAGGTGCACGACGTCCTGGCAGACCCCGGCGCGCTGCTGCCAGGCCTCAGCGGCGTGGGACTGCGCGTGCTCGGAGCGGGGCAGGTGCTCGACCTGGTCGTGGACCAACGCGCAGACCGCCCGCGCGGCCTGGCCGGGCAGGTCGGCGTCGGCGGCCAGCTGCTTGACCCGGGTGGCGAAGTCGTGCGGCGGGGTCACCAGGTCGGGGAGCACGAGGTCCTCGGTCCACCGGTCGGCGACCTCGCGGGTGCCCATGTCGGCCCAGGTGAGCGTGGGCTCGGCCAGCGGAGCCCGGTGCGTCTGGACCGTCGAGGTGGCCGCGACGACGAGGGCGTCGTGGGGGTCGACGACCTCGAAGGCGGTGACGACGGCGCCGAAGTAGTCGCGGTACTCGTAGAACCACGGCTTGGGAGAGACCTCGACCCGGCTGTGCACGACGATCTGCTCGCTCGTGGTGACCGGGGTCAGCCGCGCCTGGTTGTAGGAGGCGGTGGCCTTCCCGTCGTAGGTGAAGGTGGTGGTGTGGTTGATCCGCAGCTGCATCAGTGGGTCACCCCGGTCCAGCTCATGGCCTCGGCCCCGGCGAAGTAGCGACGGGTCACGGCCTCGGTCGCCAGCGCGCAGGTGCGCTGCAGGCGCTCCATCTCGGTGGGCAGGTCGGTCATCAGCTCCGACAGCGAGCGGTACTCCAGCTCCGCGCGCATCCGGCCCAGCAGCCGCTGGGCCTCGTTCTGGAAGCCGGCACGCGGGTCGGAGGACTCCAGGTTGACCAGGCACTGCTCGGCCCGGTTGAGGGAGAAGACCACCGAGCGCGGGAAGAGCCGGTCGAGCATGAGGAACTCCGCGGCGCCCCGCTCGGTCTCCAGCCCGCGGTAGGTGCGCAGGAACGCCTCGTGGGCACCGCAGGCGCGCAGCGTGGTCGTCCACGGGGCGTCGCTGCCGGCGCTGAGCGACGCGGTCGCGACCAGTCGCGAGGTCATGTCGGCCCGCTCGACGCAGCGGCCCAGCATCAGGAAGTGCCAGCCCTCGTCGCGGGTCATCGTCGCGTCGGCCGTGCCGTTGACGAACGCCGCCCGCTCGCGCACCCAGGAGAAGACCGCCGGGGTGCGCATCGCGTGGAAGTGGCCCGACGGGATGGCGCGGTAGGTGGTGTTGATCGCCTCCCACATCGGCACCGACAGCGTCTCGCGGGCCCGGCGGGCCGACTCGCGAGC
>Ga0208056_100070_pt1 | contig 35226 bp, 33 predicted proteins | sample DeeseametaMP2052_FD_184178 | JGI IMG/M metagenome (GOLD analysis project Ga0208056, IMG submission 184178) | Marine microbial communities from the Deep Pacific Ocean - MP2052 (SPAdes) | ecosystem: Environmental > Aquatic > Marine > Oceanic | place: West of Cabo San Lucas, Mexico, North Pacific...
AGCAGCTTCGTGATGAGTACCTCCTTCACCAACCAGGTGTTGGCCCAAATCGAACTGTGGAACCACCCCGAGCGTTATCCGCTGGGCGTGCACTTCTTGCCCAAGCACTTGGATGAAGAAGTAGCTCGTTTGCACCTTGAGAAGCTTGGTGTGAAGCTGACCACGCTGACTGATGAGCAAGCGGACTACCTTGGAGTGCCCAAGGAAGGGCCGTTTAAGCCGGAGCATTACAGATACTAAGTTCGGCTACAGGCTGAAGTGAGAAGGGCGCTCGTGAGGGCGCCCTTCTTGCATGGTAAAATGAACTCGAATGGAAGACCCGCGCGCCGATGAATGCCACAGAATAAATCGCAAAAGAGTCACTCACCTGTACGCTGTCCTCCGATGGGACCGATTCCAAAAGAGGCGGCGTGAGGAACCCCCAGCAATTACTGTTAAGGAAGTTCACCCGACTTGGGAGATTGCCCAAGCAGAAGTCGAGCGATTGAACGCCCTTGCAAAAGAACGCGGTGTCGACGCCCTCTACTGGTGCCAAACGACTCGATGGCGGGCGGACTCGGTTACGCTTGGATTGTCGGATGCTGACTTTGGCGTCACTGAACCCGAGTCCGAACCTTGATCTAGTCTCGCGGCGTCGCCCCTACATCGAGCTGCCAGACTTTGATCCCGAGGAACAAAACTAAGGAACCCCTACCGTTACAAGCCCCACGCCCCAAATTCACAGTCGCCACGAATCCAGCTTCGTGATGAGTACCTCGTTTACGAACCAGGTGTTGGCCCAAATCGAACTGTGGAACCACCCGGACCGCTACCCGCTGGGCGTGCACTTCTTGCCTAAGCATCTGGATGAAGAAGTGGCTCGTTTGCACCTTGAGAAGCTTGGTGTGAAGCTGACTAAGCTGACTGATGAGCAAGCTGATTATCTTGGTGTGCCTGTGGAAGGGCCGTTTAAGCCGGAGCATTATCGGTACTAGTCCGATCTTTTAGACGGAAATGAGAAGGCGCTCCTTTTGGGGCGCTTTTTTGTAATGAGGGCTTGGCTTTAGAACTCCGTTTCGGGGTGGCTAGATGGGAGTGCGTATTCCTGAGGTGCTCCTGTCGAAACTTCTGAGTTCAGCTTCACTTCGTCAGGTCTTAGTCACAAGTTTACGGCGAACAGCGTTTATAGTGACCGGCTGCGACTGCCCACTGTCTGTTCGCATTTCGCTAATGAAGATGTCAAGGAACAGTCAGTTTTGGAACAAAGAGATATAGGTGGAAACAGAGTATCTGATAGCGCTTACTATTTGCTTTTCAGCGGTTCTAGCTTCTTTTTGCTTCATAGTCTACTTTCTATCGAATAAAGGTAGAGGAGCTGAAGTAGAGGCTGAGCTGATACGTGTCTACTCTGAAGCTTTCAAAGAGTCCATATCACAGATGAGCGAAAGGGCTAAAGAGCATAATCAGGCCATTACTGAAGCCGCGAAGATTCAATTCGGCTTGTATCAGAGAGAGAGAGCGGCCTATTTCGAAAAGTTTAAGATATCAGACTACAGCGACGAAGAACTCGGGGTAGGAACTGATGTCAAGAGCAAGGGCAAGCCCGAGGCGAAGACAGACGCTGAGGGCAAGGACAAGCCCGAGGCGAAGGCAGACGCTGAGGGCAAGGACAAGCCCGAGGCAAAGGTAGACGCTGAGAACAAGGACAAGCCCGAGGCAAAGGTAGACGCTGAGGACAAGGGCAAATGATAGCGTGAAATATTAATTCTCTGGGTTTGAATCGGAATTCAGGTCTTTGAGCTTAGCTCTTGTTTCTTTCATTTGGGCAATGGTTTTCATCCGTGATAGCTCTTCAACTGAGAATCGTTCTCGAATAACAGCTAACCGGGAGATTTGTTCGGCTGGCACAAACATGATGTGGTCCTCAGTGATATCATCGACTTGAAAAAGTAACTCACCCTTGTCATCATATTTCCCAAACCTCTGGACTCGAATGTAGATATCACGGTCATTGACAATAGTGGGGCTTCTTTCGATTTCCCCGAGATAGTACCAATGGTCTACAGTGAAGACTTGGACAAATCGACCTAGTTCGATTTCCGCAATTACAGATTCCCATACGTAGACTTCTCCATAATATCGAAAAGCTTTTCTTACAAATCGTTCTATAAGCGGATATAGCAGCAGTCTCCACAAAACAATGATGCCCGCGAGAACTATTACGGCAGAGCCTGTCTCAATATAGATGGCCCATCCATCATTATCTCCTGACTGGCTCAGCTTCTGGATAAGAGAGTGAGGACTAGTACTTCTGAAGATGGCAACAAGGGAGAGACAAATGCATCCAAAAAAAATTAGGTGGACCGCAAACTGTTTCTCTGAGCGTTTCGTTTTATGAGGAGTAAAAAGGTTGGCTAATTCCCACGCCAATAAGCCTGGAATAGTAAAAAGAATCGCCACAAGAAGCGCGTCAAAACCCATATCTTGCAAGAGGTTCTTGTTATCGGAGGTTGACTCCCCTTATACTACTCTTTGGAGAGTGTAACTTTATGAGTGACAAAAAATTGAAAGACATAAGATTGACAGAAGCGATGAAGCCGATGCGAACAACATCCTTTTCTGGCCCAACAGACACCAAGGGCCATAAACCGAAGCCCCCCAAAGGACCTCTTCCTAATCCTGCTGCCTTCTTTAAACCTGCTGCTGCTCAGGCCACCCCGGCGAGTTCAAATTCGGACTCAAGCTCCAAAGACTAGTTTCTGTTATTAAAACAGATGGGTGACTGGGCGATGGCGTTTAAAACGATGCATTATCGGTACTAGTCCGAGCTCCAGACGGAAAAGAGAAGGGCGCTCGTGAGGGTGCCCTTTTCTCATTGGACGAAAACTAGCGGCTGATGCGCTGATTCGCGAGCTATTGGCGGTTCGGTATGGGCATGCCCTCAGGCGGCGAAACTGTTAACTTCCCGGGGTCGATCTCGACTTGTTCCCATTTGAACTCCGAAAGGAACGCATTGTCGAAGAACTTCGCAAGCTCAAGCAGCCAGTAATAGATAGGTTCTAGGTGATACCCCTGGATTTGAAGTCGCGCGCCAGGTTTTATCTTGTCGCTGTACTTGAGCAAGTCTTCGTCTGCAGTGCTGTCGGAATGGAGTACACGGTGTCGAACTTCGGCAAATAGTTGAAGGGCGGTAATTGGGGTATTTATTCCATAGAGGTCGATTGGGTTATTGGTCCGGAACTCTTGAAGGCTTTTCTTGCCAAGAGCCTTTGTCAGTCCAAACTTATTTCGCATACTTCCAACTTTGGACTCCCACGATTTGGCGATCATGAGCCTCTTAGTGTTGGCCCAGGCGTCTTCATCCCCAAGGGTCTGAAATGCCCTTAAGCATAAGGAGGCAATGAATGCCTCGAAGTTCCGGTATGTTGTCACAAATGCAAGGTTAACGAACTCCATTTCGAAATACGGGGACAGCTCGTTCAGTGTTCGGAGATCTGTATCGAATGCTCCGAACCTTGGGTCAGTGCCACTCAAGCGAAGCCTTTTGCCTGCCTCGGGATGCTCATCGGCGATTCCTTTCAATCCTCTTTTCCAGAAACACAAGAAGTTTCGAGTCCAGAACCGTTCCCAGTTGCTTCTTCCTACATATTCAGCCAGTTCATCTGACCCTGTGACTACCTGAAATGCTTCAAAGCCTTCCGGCGGAACTTCACTCATTTTCTCAATTTTATTTTCCATTCTCGAATCTTAAAGGGCTATTCCCACGATGGAAAGCAACCTGCTGAAAACTTGATCCCCATCACTGAGGAACTCCCATAATCCTGATAGAATAACCCCATAATCAACTCTAACCGGGGGCACCATGGATTCCGAAAAAGCAGCAAACTCAACCCCAAAGCCTTCCTCGGCCTGGTCACACCGTTGGACCCCGCTCCTGATCATTATCTTTCTCGGCGCCGCGGCAGCCCTCTGGGAGATGAAGTACGATATCGCCACCCAGAGCTACCAGGACCAGCTGAGGATGCAAGAAGACGCTTACAAGCTCGAGCAACTCGAGCGGGAGCAGTCCGTAAGCTCAGGCAGCCAGCACAACGGCGAGCAGACATTCTGGACCATCGCCGGCCAGCTGTACGGCAGCGTCAACCAGGGACACGCTGATGGCCACTTTACGACCGACACCCAAGCCTTCTTTCAGCTAATCGAAGGCTACGAGGCGAACGGCGGCGCGGTCATCTGGTCCGACAGAGTCCACGTCTATCAGGTGGCTGACGGCTCTCTTCAGAAGTACGAACTTCGTGTCCCGGCATCGGAGTTCTCTTCATCGGCTCCTTTGAAGCCGGAGGTCGCAACGAAGCTTTTCGACACTCTCCTCAAGGACGGCGATCTTAGCATCGGTTTCAAGATGGGAGATGCTCTCAACAGTTTCGAGCCTTCGGCCGACAAGAAGGACTGCAGGCGAGACGTTTTTCTGAAGTTCACCTTCAAAACCAAGCGCAATCAGATATTCACCCACAACTTCATGGCCGATTTTCCGCCCGGTCCGAAGTAGAAAGCGGTCTGTGACGCCTGTCACCTTCTGGGCAGAGGAGTGTCACTGACCACGCCTAAGATCTCGAATACAGTGAGAAGCATGATTGACCGCCGTTCAGCCCGAGGAAACGTTCTTGCGCTCTTCCTGATCTCGTTTTCCGTCCTGATCATTACCTTCGTAATGTTGACCATGGCCCAGGGCGGAACGATCTACGCGAACAAGTCCTGGGCCCAGTTCTACAGTGTTCGCCTGGCCGACTCCGCGATCTATGCTGCTATCGGTGAGCTGAAGGAAGGCAAAATCGAATTCAACGAAGACGTCAGATTCGAGACCGATCCCGACAAATACGGCGCGCTAACATTTAATTCCGAAGCGGGGGTCCCGTACTCCACCAATAACCTGGTGGGCAATACAAAGAAGACCGGATGGAATGGAGCGGCGGTGCCTCCCGGCTTCTGTCACCTGGTCGCTGTGGGCCATCATCACGGGCTCGAGGTCGTCCGGGAGGCGATGGTTAAGGACCCTCCGTATCCCTACAGTTTAGCTTCGGCTGGGCAGATTGATACTGAACACGTCGAGGTATTTGGCCTTCCCGCAGGCGAATATTCATCTCTGGGCCCGAACGACAACCTCGTTATAAATGACGCCGATAAAGAGCCGAGTCATATTGTTTCAAACTCTACCGCCAGCGGAGCAGAGAAGGCTGTCATTCTTGGCGTGGATACAAAGATTGCGGGGGATGTTAAAGCCTTGGGCGAGGTTGAACTGGATCCGAGTGCAGTGGTCCAAGGGTTAGTGCGCCGGCAGTCGGACCCTCAGAATTTACCGAACGTATCCGTTGAGGGCTTCGATCCCGAAGGAGAACCGGACAAGTACAACTGGACAGGTGCTCCTGGCCCAGACGGCCGACCTGTTTTAGTCGGTCGAGCACGGCATCAGGGGAACCTGACAATTGGGGATCTGGACATGGCTGAGGGTCTCCTCTATATCGATGGCGATGTTACCATTACTGGCACTGTTCGAGGCAAAGGCGCAATTGTGGCGACCGGCAAGATTACCGTGACCGGTTCGATGGACACGAATGCAGACCACGCTGCCCTGGTGGCAAAAGACGACATTACGATTCACGGGAACGGCCCCAATTCAAGCAAGTTCCAGGGCCTGGTCTATTCCGAAGGTTCTATCGACATTGCGAAGACGACGATTATGGGAGCAGCGGTCTCGAAGGACACGGTTGGGACTACCAAGCTTGAAGATGTCAAGGCGATCTCGGTGCCGGAGCTGACAGCGATGAGTTTTGATGTTCATATTACATTGGAGAAAGCAAAGGACAGTGCCTCGAAAGCTGGGATTGGCGCAGGAATCGGCGGTGACACGGACCCAATTGGTATTCGTGAGGCTGACGGCACATTTACAAAACTCGGTCCCAATGGTGATTCACAGTCGCTTCAGGACCTAGCTGAGCGGCTGAGTAAGCTTCCCGGTGACCCCTCGTGGGATTTTATCATCCAAAAAGAGACTGGAGATGTTGTTGTACAGGACCCTTATATTGGAATCGGACCAGATACAAAGATGGCCAAAAATCTCTGGGACCAGTACGTGGGTGAACACCGCGATCTCGACGTTGAGAAGGTAGAAATATTCGAAATCGATTTGAACACTCTGATTTCTTTGGACGTCGAGCTTGAAATGATGTATCACACAACGGTCAACGCAAAATAATTGCCGTGGTGTGACGTCAAAACACCTACTTAGAAACCGCAGAAACCGTCATTCTGTGGAGTGGGAGGGCTGAAGCCTCCCCCCATGTCAATAAGAACTGTCCCGGTATTGCCTGCTCCTCCGGGTTGTGGGTCCGTCAAGGCATTAAGTTCCTCAACGTTGAGCGTTGACACTGTGTTGTTTGACAATCGGTAATCGTCATCGTTGGTATTGTCTTCGAGGTCTAGGCAGAAGATTGATGTATCTTCAGCAAATAGCTCAAAGGCGTCTCCTGCCACAGTGTTGTTCCCACTGGACGTATTTCCCGTAACCGATGCTGTAAGGTTGCTAGACCCTTCAGAGTTGAGAACAACTGCTGCTAGCGCATTGCTACTCATAGTATTGTTGCTAATTACGACCAAGGTTTGGTCATTTACCGTACTTGTTAGGAACACTGCAGTTCCATCCAGGTTGCTGAACGTGTTGTTGGAGATATTCCAGCTACCGGAGACACTGAGTCCGCCGACTCCTGCTCCCGTGTTCGTGGTGTTAGCAATCTCGCAGTTTGTGATGTTACCAGCATCTTGGTCCGTTCCGTTAATGGCAGGACCATTAGTTCCCTCGATTCTCAAGAAGTCCAGCGTATTGCTGTCCGCCAGGTCTACAGGTCCCGTCAACTGTGGCCTGGTCGCTCCCTGGGCCAGCACGGACCCTGAACCGAGCAAACGCTGCCCATCCTTCAAATTCACAGCCCCGGTGTAGTTTCCAGGCAGCACCACGATGTCTGCGTTGGTCGGAGCGGCGGCAACAGCCGCCTGAATCGTCTGGAAGGGGAGCCCGCCGTTGAAGGAGCCGGTCCCATCGTTTCCGTTCACAGCATCCACAAAGAATCCATTAACGGCAACAACCGTAATTGTCACGGTACAGGTTCTCTGCCCGGCGGCGTTACCCACGACGTACGTAAAACTGTCATTTCCCGTGAAGCTGCTTGCGGGGGTATAGACGAATGAGCCGTCAGGATTCACGCTGACAGTCCCGTTTGCCGTGCTGGTCGCATCGAAAGCCACCACGGTGCCACCGTTGGGCGTGTCGTTGGCTAGAACACCGTTGGCTGCATTGACGGTCAATGTAGTGTCTTGGTTCGTCGTGTAGGCGTCATCCACGCAGACCGGCGCGACAACTACGTTGGTGTTATTCGTAAAAACGAAGTTCTCCGAGTCTCCGCACCCGCTCATCAGTAGGGCTCCAGTCAGCAGTGCTATGGATAGATATTTCTTCATGACAACCTCGTTCTTAAGCCGAAGATCCGGCATCAAATCTGTCTTGAAGCGTTCTCAGGGTGGTCATGTCCTCCCTGCTAGTTGGGGTAGGGAGAGTTACCGTTGCCGCCGCCAGGAGTAGAGCGTTGCCCTCGGTATTCCCAGCAGTTTGGAGGCTGGTTGCACACCGATTTCTTCACAAAGTTCGAGGGCAGCTTTCTTTTCGTCGGCGGTGTAGTGCCTTTTCAAAGGTGAGTCGACCACGTCGAATTCCGCTCTCCAACTGACCATCGTAGACGTGCTAACTCCGGCTTCTTCCGCTGCTCGCTCCAGGCCGACCTCAGCGGAGAGGTGAGCAAACCGTCGGCGCTGCTCTGTAGAGGCGTAAGCGGACAGGTCAAACTCTTTCCTCCATTTCACTATCCTCTTGTGATGAACCCCTGCTTGCTCGGCGGCGGCCCTATTGCCGATCTCACCTGCGAGACGTGCGAATCGGCGCTTTTCTCGAGCTGTGTACTCAGGAGGCTTCTTTAACCGCTTGGTCAGTCCGAACTCTCGTCTCCAAGAATTAATTGTCGCCCGAGTGACGCCGGCTAGCCGGGCTGTTTCCGAGTGACTGAGGTTGTCCGCCATCTTCGCGAATCGAAGCTTGTCTTCCACAGAAAATACGGGGACTTCAGAGCGCATTCCGAACTTTCTGCGCCAAGTATAGATTGTCGCGGGTTTGACACCTGCTCTCGAAGCCGCCTCGTCGATTCCCACCTTAAACGACAGCTTGGCATACTTCTTTCTCTCTGAGTCGCTGGGAGAAGAAGGCAGCTCGGAAACACCCTCATTCTCTCTCCAGCGGCACAAGGTAGGGACACTGACTCCGAACTCTCTTGCCGCTGCCGTGGGTCCCACCAAGACAGACCGTTTCACTGCGGCTCGCCGCATTGCAGCGGGTTTCTCTCGGGGTTGAGAGAGGCCGAACTCCTTGCGCCAACTTACCACCGACGCCTGATGAACCCCCGCTTGTTCGGCTGCTGCGGGCACTCCGATCTCCATCGAGAGTCGAGCAAACTTTTCTCTTTCTTTTTCAGAGAGCAGACGGTTGGCGAAACCGAACTGAAGGCGCCACCGTGACAATACGGGAGGAGAAACCCCCGCCATTCTGGCGACCTCTTCAACTCCCAGCTCGACCGATAGCTTGGCGAAATTGCGTTTGTCCTTATCGGAATAACCGGAGCGCACGGCTAGGAGTTATCCGACAGAAAGCCCGACCCTGCCCGCGATCTTCTGGTGTGACAGGCTTTCACGAATCCCCGTTTTTCGAATTCGGGCCATTTAAAGCCGTCCAGGCGCCCTCGGTTGGTCTCTCAGCTGCCTTCTGCGCTCTTCGGTACCAAGCGCCCAGGGTCTCCAAATCATGGCAGTAGATGGCGTTCTGGAGGCTCGATTCTGCCAAGATTCTTCGCTCTTTGCATTCGGGCGCGAAACATCGCTCCTGGACGCTCCTGGACGTTTCTACGGCTTTCCTGGGCCGACGGCATATCGAACGACTGGCTCTCCTGCGCGGAGGCCGTAGAACCGATTCCACACGGACGATGTCGAAGAATATCTCATACTCTCCGCCAAAAAATTGCAAATCCTGGAATTGGCAATTCCAGAAATCCAGCCGGCGGATTCCGCGGGGCGATCCGGGCCGACTTCCACCAGCTCGGCGGCGTACAGCAGAAATTTCTGCGAAATTCTGTGAGCCTGCGAGTCCTCAACTGAAGTTCTGGAACTCCCCAGCAAGCTGAGCAGCTCCAGAATTTTCAAAACTTATCCGTCAACACACTGGAGAGCCGTGGCGGCAAGCCGCCCCGCCTCTCCAGCCCAGAACCCGCCGACTTCCAGCCTTTTTACCCGCCTCCAACTCTCCCAACAAGCCTGAACCCCGGCCCAAGGGCCGCGCTCCGGGCCTCAGCGGCCCAGAACTCCCCCCACGACCGACCCAAGACCCTCCAACCCCTGACCCCGAAGGGCTCCACCGCGCCCTCCGGCCGCGCTAGAGCCCCCAAACCCCGCCATCACACGCCGCTTCATACGCTCCAACCCCACATCATACGGCCGAGAACCCTCGTCATACGCCCAAACCGAGGATCTCCACCCCCACCAATGAAGACCAACCAATGCCCAAATTCTCCGCCCACGACCTGGCCCAACTCCTCCACCCCCAAGAACTCGAAATCCTCGAAGAACTAGCCCACGAACTCTCCGACGACGACAGCGAAGAAAACGACGCCGAAGACGAAGTCCGCCTCTTCTCCCGCGACTTCATCCAGCTCCTCACTCAAGCAAAGCAAGTCCACCGCGGCCCCAAAACAAAATCGAAATCCAAGAAGACCAAACGCCGCTTCAGCCCCTCCGATCTCAGCCCCCTCGACCGAGAACGCTTCGAAGAACTAGACGACGAACTCGAACGAGAAGAAATGGGCAAACGCACCCGCCGGCTCCCCGCCGTCCCCACCCGCGAAGAAGTCCGCCTCCTCCTCGACACCGCCGAAGAACAGGACCGCAACGTCGGCAAACGCGACTACCTCATCATCCGCCTGATGTACGCCACCGGCTGCCGACGCTCCGAACTCGAGAACATGCGCCTGGCGGACATGAACTACAAAGAGCAGAGAGTCTTCATCCGCGACGGCAAATGGGACAAAGACCGCTACGTCCTCATCGACAAACAGACCGCCGAACTCATGGAAGAGTTCACCTACGGCCTGGGCCTGGCCGACCCGATCTTCAACATCCAGGACCGCCAAATCAACCGCCGCATCGTCCACTGGGCCACGGTCACGGGCCTGGCCGACCGCTACGACGCCCAGGACCGCAGCTTCACCTCAAGCTCGCTCCGCCACGCCTACGCCACCCATATGCACGAAGCCGGAATCGATCTCTACACCCTCAAGAATCTCCTCGGCCACCGCTTCTTCACGACTACCCAGATCTACATTCATTTGGCCGTGGGCAACTGGCTGGGGCAGTACGAGCGGTGTCATCCGTTGGCTACTTTTGAGTGAACCCTGTTTCAGGAGGCGAGAAATGCTCAATTTGTTCAGAGTGAGAAGATGGAGCTTTTGAGGACCTGAGCCACAACACCATTACTGGCGATTTGTTCAACAAATCCTTCTTTCAAGGATTTCTTTTGGCCATTTGTGAAATCCATATCCAGTCTCATTAGGCTGAGTGCCGCGATGAGTCTCGCTTTCGCGCGATCTTGCTCTTGCGTAGTTCCAAACGTTTTGGCATCGCTGTAGTCCGACAAGATTTCGTTGATTTCCTTATACCACACGCGACTCACGTAGTCGGGCCGGGTTGTACTCTTTCGTATTCGGTATACTATCCAGGGACGGTCATCAATACGCCTTTTCTTGCCGTTCTCTGTGACCCATAGTGTATTTCCGTCATACTCCAATGCTCCCACGTCCAGTGTTTTTGAGCCGAGAGTCTGAAGAATGAGAGTATCTCGAAGATTATACCTGTCGGCGTCTCCTTTATGCCAAGTTTTTATAACTTGTGAGCCACTGTTTGAGTTTATGCTTGGAATAAAAGTGATGCCCTCGTGATTGAATAGTAGGTCTTCTTTGTCAGTGAATTTATCCATAGCATCTAGGGTGAGCTTACTTGCGACTCTCACATAAGGAAGCGCTGTGGTCGTGTAGGTAGACAGAACTGGAAGTTCTCCTAGAGCGGCTACAGCACCATCAGAAGAGTCATCTCCGCCCAAGAAACTAAAGATTCTTCGAATTCCGTCACTTTTCTTATTTCGAATGATTTTAGTTTTGAGGGTTAGGTATTGTCCTCGAAATGGAACATCTGTCAAAATAGGATAGTTCTCGATACCAAGCTTGGTAGAGGTACTGTTGTCCAAGCGATTATAGACAGGGGTGGTTAAGTCTAGAGTAGACTTGTTCCCTTCTTGAATATTAGCCGTGACGACGACTGCGATGTCATTTTGGCTTAGCCAACTGGGCTCTCTGTTAAGGTAGACGGTTTCCAAGAAGACTGAGAAATAGTCTCCATCGAGTTCTAGTTCAGGAGAATCTACTGCAGTTTTGTATGCTGTTTGATACCCTCCTTTAGGTTCGGCACTAGCATTTGTAGACTGCATTGATACAAAAAAAACGCTCATAGAGAGCACTAAGAAAAAATAGCGCACGAAAAATATCCCTCCTCCATTGTAATGGGAGTTCTTTTCAAGCTTTCTTTTTTGAGACCTACATAATGTAGCGGGGAATTATATAGAGATTGAGAGCAGTGCGACTGACCGGTAGGTGACCAGAACTATCATATACAGTCATACGCCAGAATCCTTATAAATCAAGGCTCCCCGCCGCCCATCATACATATGATCTTTTCACACGATCTCCTGAACAAGCTCCCCCCACCCCGTCCTCCGACAAAACTCCAGCCCCCCATAATACCGCCCAATGTCTTCAAGATCCCCATAAACCGGACACCAAATCGTCATCCCACAAAGCCCTTCCGCCCCGATCTTCGGTACCGTCTCACTAACCAGCACCTCTTCTTGAACCCCTAAAAACCTCTCCGCCGCCTCCCGAACCTCAACCAACCCATCAGCCTCAGCCATCCCCCGAACCCTCCGAACCAACTGCCGCAGATCCAAGTTCTCCTTATAATACACACTGGCCGACCGTAGCCCCGCCTCTTTCACCAGCCTCTTAGCCTCCCTCGGCTCCAGCTGAGAAAGCGCCTCCACCAGCCCTGCAAACGCCTCGACCAACTCCGCCCCGCACCTGGTAGCCACCAAATGCGCCGGCTCTTTCGACTGACTATAAGCCACCTCGTAAGCCTTCACTGCAAAATGAGCCCACTCTTCCGCCGTCTCCGGCGGCCGATCCCGAGCGATCCGCAACCAAAGCTCATAATGCCACCCCGCCCCGGCAATCAACAAAGAAGAGGCCACGAACACCCGAGCAAACCGCTCCAGCTCCGCATACACCTCTACCGATCCATTCAGACAGGTATCAAAGAACAACAGATCCACCGGCCCCCGCCGCCGCGCCCTGGAAAACGCCACCGCCAAAGCCGATCCCGCCTCCCGATTCGTCAACGAATTCCCGGAGGTCTCATCCGGCAACATCGAGCGATCTCCGGCCGCCAAGAGCGGCGGCGCCCCCAAAGCTCCGAACCGAATCCCCCTGTCCACCAGAATCTCCTCGGAATCAAAATCTCCAAAGACCCCGTGCCCGTGCCCCCAAAACCCGATAGCAAATCGAGTCTCCTCGCCAAACGACACCAACCCCCGAGCCAGAAAATCAGAAATCGGCCGAGGGTCCCCCGTACAGATCTCGGGTAACTGACAAACAGGGTCCATCGAATGAGGCCTCGCCTCCATCACCCGCGAACACTTGTCTCCCGGATAATCCACCAGAGCCAACAGAACCACGTCCGACGACGCCCCCGAACTCATCTCCTTAAAGTCCGAATAAATCTGAGGCCCCAGATTTCCATCGCCCCCCATAACCAGAAGAACCGCAAAGCGCGCCTCCTTATTCCTGATCTCGTAGGGCTCCGGCTTGCGCTCGAGCAGCCAGCTCTTAAGGCTACTCAGCCTCCGACGTTCCCATCAGCAGAATCCCGCCGTCCGTGGCCCTCTCCGCAAGCTTCCGTAAAGCTGCATAGGCCTCGATAGCATCGGGGAATTCATCCAGAACGATCCCCTCGTACTTCAGTAATTCAAATCGCACTCGTCTGGCGAACTTGCTATCTAGAACCAGGTCGTGCTTCAGAGCCACCTCAAAGGACGTGAACTCCGGCTCTTTCCGCCGTATCGAGCAAAGCAGCTTCACGAACGATTCGCCGGCTTCGATATTGGCGAAACTCATTTGCGCGCACCCTGTAAAGCGATAGATCCCTTCTTTCAAGTCTCCAGCCCAGTTTCGAAACTCCTCCGGAATGTGAATCGCAATGTGGGACTCCCCAAACCCAGGAGGCTGTATCAGCGTCTCCTTAACCTCTCGCTCTTCCACCAGCTCGGGCTTGATGAGGCAGCAGAAAACAACCTCCGTACGCTTCTGCACCTTCTTATCGCCCCAGAGCTGTCGAACCGCATCAAACCAGCCGGTCTCCTTGTGAAATCGGAGATCCTGATAATACTTTCCGACCGAGACCTTATCGCCCAGTCTAGGGCACCAGATGGTCAACCCGCTGTATGGCTTCCCGTCATTCGGCGGAGCGCTGATGCCCACAATCGCTTCCTGATAAGCTGCGAAGAACTCTTCGGCGGCCTTCTGCACCTCTTCCTTGCCGGCCGTCCGACTCAACATCATGGCCATCATACAGACGTCCACCGATTCGTTATTCACGATGGGATGCAGAGCCGTGCTCGCCATCAAAAGACTCTCGTGATCTTCCGGCGGCAACTTCTTCAGCTCCTCGGCCACTCGTCGAAACTTCTCCAGGATGGTCGATCCCGAGTTCAACGCCACCAACTGAACGGGTTGGGGGAAAAGTGTCTGGTCGTAGGCTTTGTCGTAAGCGCTGATGGCCAGCCTTCCCCACGTATCGGCGTTGTCCGGCAGATAGCGACGTGTCATCTGAAGAAACCAGGTGTAGTTCCAACCAAGCCCCGGAATAGACAAGCAAGAAGCAATAAAGACCTTGCAATATCGCTTCATCTCGGCGTAAACCTCAACGGCTCCGTTCTGGCACGTGTCGAAGAACAAAAGGTCGACCGGTTCCGTCCGGCCGATCTTACTGAAAGCCACGGTGAGAGCCGAACTCAGCTCGCGGTTCGTCAAAATCCCACCGGTCGATTCGTCGGGCAGCATGCCCTTGTTAATGTACCCTTTGATGGGCACCGGCTCGGACAAGTAGTGCTCCAGAAACATCGCCTCCGTCAGCTTCGTTCCCAGCGGCATTTCCAAGAGTTCTTCGGGTAACAGATTCTCTTTCGGGTCGAGGTCTCCAAAAACGCCGGCGCCATGTCCCCAGAAACCCAGAGCGATTTTCGTGTCTTTGGAATAGCTATTCAGAGCAAGAGTCAAAAAAGACGCGATGGGTCTCGGGTCTCCTGTATCGATGGAGCTCATCGCCCTGAGTACTCGGCGGCCATCTGCGGTGACCTCGATAATAGCGGTTCCCGCTTCTCCGCCGAGGTCGGCCAGGGCCACCACAGAAATCTCGTCTCCACCGATGATGCCTGTTTCCATCTCGATGAGGTCGGGGAGCACTTGATTCCCCAGGTTGCCGTCTCCGCCCATCACAATGATGATGGCGTATCGAGCATTCGGATTCGAGAGCTTCAGCTTCTCGGGCTTGGCCTCCAACTCCCAAGGTTTCATCTCCTGAACAGAAGTGTTGGCCGGTCTAAAATGAGTGGTCATATCCCTCTCCTCCCAAATCTTCTCGTTCGATCTTGGGAAAGAGGGCCCTTTCTCACAGCAGAGCTACTCTGCCGAGAGTCGAGAGCCTGATCTGGCGGACTCCTATTCGCTTGTCGAAGACATCCTCCACTCCGGCGGCTTTACGGAGGGCTCCAAGAAATTCAAAGACACGCCCAGCTCCGTAAACCCCTCCACGCAAGACTCGGAGTTACCCACGACCGACTCGTGTAGTTGCTCGATATAGCCGTGCTGCAGAAACAGATAGACCTGCATCTCCTGCAACAGAGTCTGCAGAGCCATTAACTCCAGCCGGACATTCGAAGGTGTTGTGACTCTCAGTTGGGCCTGTAGCTGCTCCATCTGTTTTTCCAGTTCGTCCAGGCGGGCTGAGCCGGGTTGAGTGGACGGAGCGGGAGAGGAGGGCGCTTCCGGAGGTGGAGTCGGTGCGGGTTGAGGGGCGTCCGCCTTCTGCTCGAAGAAAGCCCTGATCATGACTTCCAGGGCCTCCGATCTGTTGTAGCCGTGCTCTTCGGCGTAGGCGTCGAGCTGGGATTTGAGGTTGTCGTCGATGGAGGCTGTGAATCGGGCCATGCGAGATCTCCAGGTCATTGATAGTCGGTCTTTCAACTCCGCGGCTAACGAGCCCCCTGTAATACAATCCGCCGTTCAGTTTCGCTTTCCTAGCTCATGTTCTGATACCCCCGACGATTACGCACGCGGTATCTCCAAGACAACCGTTGTACCCTCACCAAGAACACTCCCTACTTTCAAATCGCCTCCGTGAGCTTGCATGATTTCAAGGGCGATCGCAAGTCCTAGTCCAGATGACGAGAAACTGTCCCTTTTTCGAGACGAGTCGACACGATAAAAGCGTTCTGTTAGGTGAGCCAGATGATGCGGTTCAATTCCCGGACCGTTATCAGAGACTGTGATCTGAACAGTCTCTCCGATGGCTATACCTGAAATCTTAACGTCGCTTTCAGGGGCATGTAATTTACAATTGTCCAGTAAGTTCATGACCACCTGAAGAAACCTGTCCTTGTCCATAAGGATTCGAACCTGAGCCTCGAGCTGTAAGTCAAGAGAGCACTCCGTATCTGAGAAATAGTCCTCCACTATCGCGCTGAAAAATTCTTGAAGATCGATTTCCTCAATCTCAAGACACAGCCGATCCGAATCGCTCCGGGCAAGAAAAAGAAGGTCCCCAATCAAGCGTGTCATTGAACCCGTTTCCTTCAAAATCGTTTGAAGAGCTGTTGTATATTCTTCTTCAGTACGTGGCTTACTCAATGCGACTTCGGAGATACCCCGAATAATGGATAGCGGTGTCCGCAGTTCGTGAGAAGCATCCGCGGTGAACCTTTTTTGCCGAAAAAAGCTGGCTCCGATGCGTTTCAGCATGGCGTCGAAGGTGCGAGCGAGACGGCCCGCCTCATCATCGGGAAGGTCTTCGACTTTCATTCCATCATTCAGGCGTTCAATGCTGGTGTTGGCCGCCTCAAGTCGTATCTTCTCTATGGGCGCAAGAGCACGGGTGGCCAGGATATAGCTGGCCATCCCGGCCAAGATAAAGCAGATAGGAAGAAGAAGAGCAAAAAGATTCCGAGTTCGGCGCAGAGCCTGAAATGTGGGCTCCAAGCTTTTGCCGACCTGAAGATACGCGATCAGTTTGTTTGCTTGCTCCTCATCGTAGACGGGTATCGTGGCTAAACGTAATCTTGTGGTATGGCCTGCCACATTAGCAGATAGAGTCTCAAAGCGCAGCAAATCCGAAGGAGTGGACATATCCACAGCCACCTCGGCCACTCCTCTCGAATCAATAACGTTGCCGTCGACAGATACTAAACGCAAGATATCATCGCCTTCGAGGGGAGCGTTCATATGACCGTCATCTCTCTCTTCCAAGTGTAGACGGCCATCTTCAATCTCAACCATGGCCACCAATTGAGTGGCGCTAAGCTTCAAAGATTGGTCAATTCCAGCTAAGAGTTCTGCCGACAATGTGGCTTGAATGATGAATGTCACAGAGCTTAAAAGTACAATCACTAGTATAGTGATAGAGAGTGCGATTTTGGTTCTAAGCTTCATGAACTTGGGTTTGCGCGAGAAGTCGATAACCGACACCTCGTACCGTTTCTATACAGCTTGATAGGAAATGAGGGTCAAGCTTTTGTCGAAGATAACGGACATAAACCTCGACCACGTTGGACTGATGTTCGAAGTCGTACCCCCAAACTTGTTCCACAAGAACGGTTTTACTCAACACCTGGTCGGGATGTCTCAAGAAAAACTCCAGCAACGCGAATTCCTTCGCTGAGAGGTCCACTTTGTGCTCTCCGATCGAAACTCTCCGGGTCAAAAGGTCCAAGCACATCCCGCAGGCCTCAATTTTATTGCTAGAGGCCCGATTGTCCGTTCGTCGAGCAAGCGCTCGTAGACGCGCTAAGAGCTCTCGAAATGCAAAGGGCTTGCTCAGATAATCATCGGCACCGCTTTCAAGCCCACTAACTCGATCGTCGATGGAGTCGCGGGCTGTCAACATCAGAGCCGGAGTAGTCAATCCCTTTGCCCGGAGACGCCGACATATTTCGGAGCCATCCATTCCAGGTAACATCCGGTCGAGCACCAAGAGATCAAATTCGACATCACATGCCCATCTGAATCCGGATTCACCGTCGTGGGCCACCACAACTTGAAAGCCATTCTCTTCCAGGCCCTTCTTAACGAACTGGGCTGCCTCAGGCTCATCTTCTACTAGCAACACACGCATTTCATTCTCTCCATCCAGTTACTCTTTTTATTTCTGTCGGCTTTCTCTAGCCCCTTGGGTTTCAACTTGGGAATGATGGAATAGAAGATATCTCTCGTCTGAGAACACGATAGGTTCGTGAAGAATAGTCCTTAGCTCCGCCCAATCGGGTCGTGCCACAATCAAGAATCGGTCCTTATCCCCTCTACGAAACTCCTTTAGATACTCTCCGAGGCTCGGACGAACCAGAGTTCGATAGCTCTCACCAGATTCAAATTCGGTTTCCCTCTCGTGTTGAACATGTATGACCTGCTGATGAACATAGAGCGGTAAACCAAATAAATAACGACGATACATCGCGACCTCGAAGTCCACCGAGGCCATCGCCAGAATAGCATCGGCCAACGGCTTGGCAGTACGGTGTGAAATTTTTGGATAGGCTATCCCGGCCACCAATTCCAAACACAGCATTGTCGCCACCACTGCCAGGCTCGTTTTTGTCCAACCGACCTTACCGAACCACCAGCAGCCCGTCATGCCCACGAGTAAGAGCAAAGTGGCCGCCCAAGTAAGTTCGAAGTTGTAGCGGTTCAGTCTAGGAACGATCGAAAGAGAACTCTGAGCGGCCGCGAACGCTCCCGCCCCCACAAAGATCAGGGCGGGCCATCGCAATTGAAACCCACCAAGATCCACAACGCCTCTTGCCGTAAGGATTGCGAGGGCGGGGAAGACAGGCAATACATAAGGAGGCAGCTTTGACCCCATCAAGGAGAAGAAGAGAGTTGGTAAGACCACCCAGAACACAAGGAACTGGTCAGGAGGTTTAAGGGCCCTTCCCTTGATAAGGGAAATGATTCTAACCACCAACCAAGGAGTCCAGGGAAGAAAACCTCCCAGCAGAACCGGCAAGTAGTACCAAAGAGGCCCATCACGTCCGTGCACCGTCGTGAGAACTCGGTCCAAAGTCTGGAACTTGAGAAAGTAGGCCAGCAAGCCTGGATTGGATTGAATGGCCCAAACATACCAGGGCAGGCAAATGCCCGAGGCTACGAAAATTCCCGGCAATGCTCTGAGGTGTCTCAGCGTCACTTGCTGCAGCAGACAGTAGGGAATAATCGCGGCGAGAACGAGCGCGGGGCCCACCGGTCCCTTCGTGAGAAAGTTCAGACCGTTCGCCAACCAGAACAGCCACCAGGCCACTTTGCAATCTGGCTCACGAACCAAACGCCAGAAAGCCGCGATCGAGATGAGGACAAAAAGCGTGACGAACATATCCGTGACGGACACTCTCGCCATCTCCCAGAAAAAAGGACTGCCCGCCAACATCCCGACGGCGAGCAAAGCCTGACGGCGGTCCATACCCAGCTCTCGATGTGCAAGCCACCCGGTGAGTCCTAAACACAAGAGTGCGGCCAGAGTGCAGGGTAGCCGGGCGGCCAGGTCGGTGACACCAAAGAGGCGGTAGCAGGCGGCCAGGCTCCAGTAGTAGAGTGGCGGCTTGTGGAAATGTTTAATGAAGTTGTAGCGTGGAGTCAGAAAGTCACCGGTCATGGCCATCTCCCAGGCGACTTCCGCGTATCGTGCTTCGCTCTGCTCGGTGAGGGGAGCATTCCCTAGATTGATAAGATAGGCTGACAGAATGAGGCCGGAAAAGCCTAGATAAAGGAGGGTTTTCGTCCTCGTGAGCCCCCTCATTTTTGGCAGTTCTGGGCGGGATCCGGTTCTTCAAGCGTCCACCTGAATGACTCTTTGAGCAAGCCCAGGACCGAGTCGTAGTCCTCCGCGTTAATAGTTTCGAAGTTGTACTCGAGAAAAAGAATCCGTTCAAACTTCCCGTTAATTGAGCCGGGAGGGTAAACGGCGAGCACCAGCATCTGACAGTGATCGGATGGACTCAGTTTTATAATGACCGGACAGCCGTCGAGCTCAACGATATCTATTGTTGCATCCGATTGGAGGCGTTGCTCTTCGAGTAATCCCTCTTGGTAAAGAAAAGCAGGGGTTTGATACAGTTCCGGTCCCGGAAGGTCTTTAGTGAGATAGGCGTGAGCCTTGAATGCTCTTGACTGGAGAAGCGTTCCTGTATCGTAAGTGAACTCGAACCCTTCCTGTCGTATCCTCACCGTTTCAGCCAAACACGGCGCCAATAGAAATAGTATTAAAAAAGAAAGCTTTTTCATCACTCTGATTGGCCTCGTTTATGATTCTTCGCTCTTTGATATCCCTTAAAGACTCTCCAGAGATAAGTCACCCCTATCAACACTAAGACTAGGTAGCTGAAGGGATTCAGATACTGCTCAACCTGACTGTAATTCTCACCTAGACGTCGACCGACCCAGGCCAAAATCGCCGTCCATATCGTGGTACCTATAAAGGTATAGACCGTGAACACCGCCGGTCGCATTTCCGCCAATCCGGCGGGTATGGAGATGAAAGAGCGTAGAGTGGGTACAAGGCGACAAAGAAGAACTGTTCGGCGACCGTGTTTTTCGAACCACTTCTGAGCTTTGTCCAGCTCTCTCGGAGAGGTCGCGGCCCAGTAACCGTGATGCCGGACCCACTTTCGGATTCGCTCGAGTCCGAACTGGCGACCCAGAAAATAGAGTGGATATTGACCAAGGAGAGAGCCGACCGAACCGGCCAGGACCACTCCCCCGAAAGAAAGTTCTCCTTGAGCGGTTTTGTATCCGGCCAGAGGCATGATGAGTTCCGAGGGAATGGGAGGAAACACATTTTCCAGGAACATTAAGAATACGATGCCAAGATATCCGCCGTTGCTAACAAGGTCGCTAATCCAATCAAACATCGGTAGCTCTCACCTTCAGAATTTCCCAGTTTCCGACACGGATGTGCTCTGAACTATGAAAGAGCGTTTCCGCCAGTTTTAGATCAGAGTCTCTCGTGATCACCAATACTTGTTGATTGGGTTTCAAACTAGCTAGAAACTCCTCGGGTGAATCGTAGAGAAAGCGGCGGTAGTCTCTGCTTTGCTCAAATTGGATCTCTCTGGGATAAGAGATCTGCACGATTCTTTGCTTGAGGTAGTAAGGTAACCCGTGAAGGTGGTCCTTGAATTCAACCACGATAGATTCTGCCTCTTGCTCCCGGAGCACTTCGGCGAGACGCCTGGCGCTATAAGCTGCGTCGCTTTTGCCGATTCCAGTACCTAATAGCAGAAGAACCGTGGCAAAGGAGAGGCCTACCGACGCGATAGCTGCTTTAGAGCGTGAAGTCCAACAAAGATAAAGACTGAGCACGGTACCACTGCCCGAAGCAACGGAAACCCAAATAAGTGTGGTCAGATTTGGAGCAATCTCCGGGGGCAGCCCCAGGTTTAGAAACATGATGAGCGCCAGACTGAACACGAACAAACCAACCGAGCAAGAAATCGCCACGGAGCGCGCCGACCGAGGGCTGTCTAAAGACCTGGCCAGAAGCATGGCAAAAGCTGGATATAAAGGAAGCAGATACGTTGGAAGCTTAGAGCCCGACAAGCTGAAGAGAAGAAGCGGTCCTAATATCCAAGCGAGAAGAAAGAGGTCCTTATCCTCCCTCCTTTTGAAGCCATCTCGAAAGGCGACCCAAAGAGCGGGAGACCAGGGAAAGAACCCGGCAAGAATCACGGGGATATAGAACCAAATAGGGCCTCCTCGTCCATGAACTTCCGTCACCACGCGGTCGACCGTCTGAAAGTGGAGGAGATATGAGATGAGTCCTTTAAAGCGAATTGATTCAATGATGTACCAAGGGCACGCCACCAGAGCGGCAAGGACGGGGCCCTCGGGTCGCAATAAAAATCTCCAAGCCGCGTTACCTCCCAGAAGTCTGTAACAAAGCAGAGTCAGCCCGACGATGGCTAACCCGACAGGCCCCTTAGTTAAGAATGAAAGGCCCAGACTAAGCCAAAAAAGCAAACTCCACAGACGGGAGCTCGACTCACGAAGTCTCCAGAATCCGTAGAGAGCAGAACCAACCGTGAGCGCAAGGACCATGTCAGTCAAAACCAGTCGTGACAGAAACCAGTATTCGATACTTGTAATCAGGATCAAGGTGGCCCACAACGAGCCATGCCCGGGCTTTCTGTCTCCCCACTGGGAAACAAATCCTAGCAGACACAAACTGACCAGAGCGATCGGCAGTCTTCCGGCCCATTCCGATGCTCCAAAAACCTTGAGACTCGAGCCTACCAACCAAAAGGTCAGTGGAGGCTTGTGGAAGTGATTGATGAAGTTGAGGTGAGGTGTAATCCAATCACCGGTCTCCAACATCTCCCACGACATATCGAAGAATCGGGCTTCATTGTCCTCGAGGAGCCCGTAGCTTCCTAGATTGCTGAACAGAAGGAGAAGCACCAACAGGAAGAGCCCTGAACTTAGAGCTCTCATCTTGGCCACCGGCAAAGGTAGATTTGCGTTCCCACGACACAGACGGCCACCCACTCAAAGCCGACGATCCAGCCTCCCAGGACGTCGGAGAAGTAGTGAACGCCGAGAACCAAGCGGCTCATGCCGACCAGGGTGCCGATAGTAAGAAGAACCGTGGTCGTCATCCAGTTGACAGAGGACGGAACAAGTTTGTACGCCACATAGGCTAACAACCCGTAGAGAACAATGGCCGTCATGCTGTGCCCACTGGGGAAGCTGTAGTAAGGCTCGGTGGAGAAAGGGTCTTCGAACACCGGACGGTGACGTTGAAAACCTGATTTCAGGAATTTGATCAAAAGGGTGTTTCCGGAGAGTCCGACACACCACATCGTCAATAGCGAGTACTCCTTTCTTAGGAGAAGCCAGAGGCCCATAAGCAAGCCCAGAACTAAGGCTGTCAGAGTATCTCCAAGCAGGGTGATGTAGCCGAAAATCTCAACGGCCGAATGATTCGCCTCCGAATGAAGAGCTATGGAGAAAAGCTGATCAAAAGAAGACGCGGGATCTTTCTGAAAAGCCATTTCAATGCACTCTCCGAACCCCCAGGCAAAAGCTAGAGATAACAGAAAGCCGGCGATGACGTAGATACGAACATATCCGATTCTGTTGAAATGACTCTCCATCCGATCCCGATGTCTCTCCCAAAAAGCTTTTAAAACAAGCGAGGAAAGCCAAACGAATAGTACGAGCAAGAGGCAGCTCCCTATACTCCAGAGCAGGATATGGGATGCCAGAAACTCGGCGAGCCGAGACGGATTCACTTCTTATGCTCGGTCGGCGACATCAGCGAAATCATGTAGTAGAGAATAGAGAACCCGAATGATAGCTAGCTTAGACGTACCTTAGAGAACTCTCATTTTTAGATTTTTGTGGAGCTACCAGCATGATGAGAGAACTCTAAGATTCAACTAAGGAGAAGTTCATCCGTTCTCTTTAAACTCGGCTGACCATGAACTTTCTGCTACTGGTCATAATTCTCGTTTTCGGGGAGGTCTCTCTGGTTTACGCGGACAGTCCGTCCCCGGAAACTTTGGAACTAACCCTGAACCAAGCTCTTGAAATAGCCGACCAGGGAAATCCGGATCTGCAAGTCTCCAATCAAGGTGTCGCGGTAGCCCAAAGCTCTATCATCATCGCTGGGCAGAGACCGAACCCGAGCTTGACGTATGCCTTCCCCATAGGGCCCGCCGAACGCAAGCAACGATTGGTTTTCAATGTTCCTATTGAAACCGGAGGCAGGCGTCAGGCGCGCCTGACTGTGGCGGAAGCTCGGGTCAGAGAAGCCGAACTCGGTCTTGTTCGCGACCGGCAAGTTGTCCTCAATCAAACTCGTAACGCTTTTGTGGAATTGGCGATAGCGAAAGCCGCTCTGGCTCAAAGTCAACGAGACTTGGAATTCATGGACCGTTTGGTAGAAGTCGCCAGCCGTCGATTTGAGGCAGGCGATGTCGCGGAAGCTGATGTTTTTCGTGCCGTTTTTGAACGCGAGCAGATCGAGAGAACTCTATACCCTGCGGAGAATCGCGTGGGAGTGGCCCGGATCAATCTCAATCGGTTGCTCGGCTATCCTCTTGAAACCTCCATCAACGTCGTGAATAGCGCCCATTTGTTTCCCACCGAAGCCTCGATAGAGGGCGAAACCTGGCAAGTTCCCGACTTGTCTACACTCCAAGAGATGGCCTTCGAGCGAAGACCGGATCTTGCTCTTGCTGCTCAGCAAATAGAAACGGCCAAGCACGGAAGACACCTGGCCCAGGCCAACCAATCTCCGGATCTGGCCCTTCAAGCAGGTCTGCTCTACGACCCTTTCTTTCCGGCCTTCACTTATCAGGTAGGAGTGCAAATCGAGCTACCCTGGGGAAGCGACCGAGGCGGAGAGGTTGAGCAAGCCAGGGCCCAAGAAGAGCAAGCACTTCTTCGTCAGGAAGCGCTGCTGGCCACAGCCCAACAGTCTGTGACCCTGGCTTTCACCAACTTTCAGACTGCTCGTCGCCAACTCTACCAAGATCTCAAGGTCTTGGAACCCCAGGCGGCGAGGGTCATGGACCTGGCTGAAAAGATTTATGAACTTGGACAGGGAGACATCACCGAACTCCTGGTCGCGGGCCAATCCGTGCAACGCCAGCGCCAGCTCTATTTAGCCGACGTCGCCCGGTTGCACCAGAGTCTCGGCGAGCTGGAACTGGCCGTGAACACAAGACTCATAGGAGAGATTCCATGATAGCTTTTCTTAACTTCCTGATTCTTCTCGTCGCCTCCCTGCTCGCCGGATGTGGCGGGGCTAATTCATCCAAGTCCTCCGCTCACTCGACGCCACCGGCCGAAGTCATGCAGATATCCGACGAGCTCGAATTGGCGACGGTCAGATTGACGCCCAAGGCAGACCAACGTCTCGGAATTTCCGTTGCGCCCGTGCAGCTTCAAGATGTTGTCAATCGCAGGCCGTATCCTGGAGTCGTCGTAGTGCCGCCGGAAAGCCAGACGGCTCTTCTCGCTCCGGTCGCCGGCACTGTTCATTACACCGGTCCCGGACCTCTGGCCATGGGTACTGCTGTGTCACAAGGCCAATCGTTGTTCAGTCTTGAGCCCCTGCAGACCAAAGACGACTTCGCTTTGGGTCCGGCTCAGCGCGACCAGTTGAATACATCCAGGATCACGGTCGAGCAGAGCGCGGCCGCGCTTCAGGGCCGTATCGAAATCGCTAAGGCTGAGTTGAAAGCTGCCAAGATTGAACAGGACAGAGCTGTCCAACTGTATGAGCAGAAAGTGGGAAGCCGAAGAATGGTCGACCAGACAACGGCCAGAGTCAAGATGGCTGAAGAGACGCTCAAAGCAGCGGAAAGAGAAAGAAAGACCCTGCGGCAGGTTGATCGCCGACCCCAGGAGTGGTCTCCAGCTCCCCTGCCCCAGCGAGCCCCGATAACGGGCACCATCCTGAGGACCCCGGTGGCATCGGGTCAATCCGTTTCTGCCGGACAGCCTTTACTCGAGTTGGTGAACCTGGGCCGTCTGTGGGCCCGCGTGAGAGTTCCGTTGGCAGAAGCCAAGGATATTCTCAAAGACGAGGAGGCGATTATCGTCTTGCCCGATGGTGAGATCAGGGCTACTCCGGTCAAAGGGCCGCCCACCGCAGACCAGACAACATCGACCATCGACCTCTACTACGTCTTTGAGAATCGGGGATATACTCTTAGCCCGGATCAACGTATGGAGGTCTCTCTTCCTCTAAAAGGTTCGGGCCGGAATCTGGTGGTTCCGACGGCATCCGTTCTCTACGACCATCACGGAGGAACCTGGGTATATGTACGCACTGAGCCACTCATCTATAAAAGAGTGCGAGTCGTGGTGGATAGAGCCTTGGAAAATGGTCGGTCCGTCCTCTTGGAAGGTACCGAGGTCGGAACTCAGGTGGTCGTTGACGGTGCTCCGGAGCTGTTCGGGGTGGAATTTGGGAACGATTAAAGCATGCTAGCCTGGTTGATCGAAATATCTTTACGCCTCAGGCTCCTGGTCGTTACCACGGCTCTGGCTGTGGTGGTCATGGGCGTGTTATCTCTAGGTCAGTCCAAGATGGACGTCTTTCCGGAGTTCGCTCCGCCGAAGGTCGAGGTCCAAACGGAAGCCCCGGGACTCTCCACCGAGGAGGTGGAGCGTCTCGTCTCTATACCGATAGAAAATGCTCTCACCAGCACTCCGTTTGTGGAAACGCTGCGTTCAAAATCTGTTTTGGGACTATCTTCGGTCGTTTTGATCCTCGAGCGTGGGGCGGATCTAGAGGTCGCTCGGCAGAATGTTCAGGAGCGGCTTGCCCAAGTAGCTCCCCGCTTGCCCACCGCGGCTCGAGCGCCTGTTATTCTTCCTCCTCTTTCCTCTACCAGTCGCGTTCTTAAGGTAGGTATCGGGTCGGAGACCCTCTCTCAGATGGAGATGTCCGAAGCCGCCCGGTGGATTATTCGGCCTCGCCTTATGGCTGTTCCGGGTGTGGCAAACATCGCCATCTGGGGTCAGAACAACCGTCAATATCAGGTGATGGTCGACCCAAGACGCCTTTCCGAGCAGAACATCACCTTGCAACAGACTCTGACTGCGGTCGGGAACGCGGTGTCCCTGGGAGGGGGCGGGTTCATCGACACCCCTAATCAGCGACTCGCCATTCGGCACGAAGGCTGGGTACACTCTCCTGAGGATCTCAGTCGCGCCGTGGTGACATCGCGGAATGGAACAACCGTCAAAGTGGGCGATGTGGGCAACGTCCGAATCGGAGCTCCGCCGGCCATCGGCGATGCTATCATCAACGGTCGGCCCGGCTTGTTGTTGATCGTGGAAAAGTACCCCTGGGGCAATACACTCGAGGTCACGCGTGGGGTTGAAGAAGCGCTAGAAGCCCTTCGTCCCGGTCTCGGCGATATGGAGATCGATACCACTATTTTTCGACCGGCAACCTTTATCGAAACAGCTCTCACAAACTTGTCTTCCGCGCTCTGGATAGGTTGCGGCATGGTGGTCCTGGTCTTGCTTTTGTTCCTGGCCGACATCAGGAGCGCGCTGATTAGTGCTGTGGCTATACCCGTTTCGCTTTTGAGCGCGGTTCTCATCATTGTGCAGTTGGGTGAATCTGTGAATACGATGGTCATCGCGGGACTAGCCATTGCACTAGGCTCGGTGGTCGACGACGCCATCATCGATGTTGAAAACATCACTCGTCGTTTGCGGCTCAACTCGTCTTCCGAAAATCCCGAGCCGGTATCCAGTGTTATCCTCAAAGCCTCTCTAGAAGTCCGGTCCGCTATCGTATACGCAAGCGCCATTGTGATCGTCACCATAGCGCCCGTCTTCTTTCTCGATGGTCTGGCCGGTGCTTTCTTTAGCCCTCTCGCCTTTGCTTATACCCTGGCTATTCTGGTCTCCCTGGGCGTCGCTCTCACCGTCACTCCTGCTCTTTGTCTGATGGGGCTCAGAGTCGACCCCGGCTCTCACTCAACTGGCGCCCTGGCTGGAAGGCTCCAAAGTCTGTACGCCACTCTTCTGCAAAAGACGATGAGGAGACCCGCCCTGGCGATAGGTTTTTTATTGGTCTGCATGGTGCTAAGCGTCATCGCCGTTCCCCGCTTCGGGAAAGAGTTCTTGCCCTATTTTAAGGAAACGGACTTTCTCATGCACTGGGTCGAGAAGCCGGGCACCTCGCTTGAGGCCATGAGACGAATCACGGCCCGAGCCAGTGATGAACTCCTGACCATACCGGGCGTTCGCAACTTTGGCTCTCACATCGGCCGGGCCGAGGCGGCCGACGAGGTGGTCGGACCGAACTTCACTGAACTGTGGGTGAGCATCGAGCCGGATGTCGACTACGAAGCTACAGTAGCCAAAATCCAGGAGGTTATCGCCGGATATCCTGGTTTACACCGCGATGTCTTGACCTATTTGAGAGAGCGAATCAAAGAGGTCTTGAGCGGAACCAGTGCCAGTATCGTGGTCCGCATATCCGGCCCTGAACTCGACGGTTTGAGACGTTCGGCTCACGAAGTCGCCGGGGTTATGGCGGAAGTGTCCGGGGTCTCCGAGCTTAAAGTTGAGGCGCAGGTCCTGGTTCCTCAGATCACTGTCCGTATGCGCCCCGAAAGGGCCGCCCTTTACGGCTTGACCGAAGGAGATATTCGACGCGCCGAAAGCGTTTTCATCAGCGGTTTGAAGGTGGGAGAAATCTACGAAGGGCAAGCTATACAGGATGTCGTGGTATGGAGCGAGCCTGCGGTTCGAGACGATCTGCGAGCTCTTCAGGAGCTCCTGGTGGAAACGCCGACCGGAGACCTAGTTCCGCTAGGTGATGTCGCCGACATTTCCATCCAGCCGGCTCCCAACGCTATCGTTCGAGAGGGAGCCACCAGACGTATCGATGTCAGTTGCAACGTGGAAGGCCGGGACCTGGGAAGTGTAGCCGAGGACATTCGAAAGAAGCTGGAATCGGTGAAATTTGAGCCGGGATACTACCCGGAGACTCTGGGCGAGTTCGCCGCCCAGCAAGCTGCCCAAAAGAAACTGGCGCTCCTGTCCCTGGCTGCGGTTCTGGTGATTCTGGTCCTCTTACAATCGGATTTCGAGTCATCGCGTCTGGTCGCCGTGGTCTTTCTGTCTCTACCGTTCTCCCTGATCGGAGGGGTCGTGGGAATCGCCTTGAGTGGCGGAGTCATCTCTCTTGGTTCCGTGGTCGGATTTGTTGCTGTCCTGGGAATTGCCGCGCGAAACGGAATAATGCTGGTGAGCCATTACCGCCACCTCCAACAAGAGGAGGGGTGTGAGTTCGGACAAGATCTGGTCATTCGCGGTGCCTGTGAACGTCTCAATCCTATTCTGATGACCGCTCTGACCACCACGTTGGCTCTCTTGCCCATCGCTCTCGGGGGCAACCTACCCGGATACGAGATAGAGTATCCCATGGCTCTCGTCATCTTGGGTGGAATGGTCTCCTCCACCGTGCTTAGTCTCTTTCTGCTGCCCAGTTTCTATTTGATGCTGGGAGAAAAGACAGCACAATGATTTAAGGAGACAGGTCGTGAATAATTGGATTTTATGGGCCTCCCTATCAGCATTCTTTGCTGGATTGACGGCGGTTTTAGCCAAATGGGGAATCGAAGGAGCCGACGCGGACTGCGTGACCCTCTTTAGAACGATTGTTGTGGTGGTCATGGCCGTAGTGATCGTCTCTATCCGAGGAGCGTGGGCGGGGTTCGGCGCTATTCCGCGTGCTAGCTACACGGCCTTGTTCCTGTCGGGGCTGGCTACGGGGTTGTCCTGGCTTTGTTACTACCGGGCCCTAGCGCTGGCACCCGCCACGCAGGTCGCGCCGGTGGACAAATCCAGCCTTCTGGTGACGCTGGTCTTGGCGGCTCTATTTTTGAAAGAGCCTTTTACGCCTCGTTTAGTCTGTGCTGCGCTCCTGGTCTTCGCGGGCGCTCTTTTGGCTATGCGTCCCTAACCAGCTCCTTCTCTCTGGCCATTCTTGATTTCAAACCTTAAATCGAGATCTGAGAGTTTTCTAATCGCCATCTCACCCTTGAATCATAAAGGGCGCCTATGCTCGACTCGTGGATACATTAGAGGAGAAGCTCTCATCTCGAAGCTTTCGTGGAGTTTGGCTTCTTCTTGGCGGCCTGCTTATACTCAAGTTTATTATGATCTCCCAACTGGGGTTGAAGACCGAGGAAGCCTACTATTGGAATTATGCTCAGCATCCAGATTGGTCTTATTTTGATCACCCCCCGATGGTCGCTTGGCTGATCGCTTCCTCCACAACGCTAGGCGATAATAGCCCCTTCTGGGTGCACCTTCCGGCTGTTCTGACCTTCGCCTTGCTTACCGTGCTTGTCTACCAACTGGGCAAGGTCATGTTCGAACCCAGGGTAGGCCAACTGGCCGCTCTTCTCATCAACTTTCTTCCTATCTTCACGGTGCTCTCGCTGGTGACAATCCCCGACATCCCACTTCTGCTTGCTTGGACCTGCGGCATGACCGTCGGCTGGAAACTGGTTTCTGAGCGAGAACCTCGTTGGTGGGTTTTGGTTGGTGTTCTGACCGGTCTTGGCTGCGACTCAAAGTATCCGGCGATCTTAATTCCGCTGGGAATTTTCCTGTACCTAATTCTCGCCCGAGAGTGGGAGCAAATCTTCAACCGATGGGCGGTCTCGGGGGCCTTGGTGGCGTTTGTATGCTTCCTGCCGGTGATCTTTTGGAACTCCCAGCACCACTGGGTGTCCATCATGTTTCAAGGGACAGGTCGTTTTCAAGAAGCCGTATCGCTAAAATCTCGAATAGGGTCGTGGCTCATACAAATGGGCGCTCTATCTCCGTTTGGATTCCTCGCTCTCTTAGCTTCAGTATGGCACGCCTTCAAAGAGAGACACCGGGCTCCCGTGAGGTATCTTCTGTGTTGGACCGTACCCTTCCTCAGCCTCATGATTTTGGTCTCCTTGCGTCGAGGAATTCACCTGAATTGGCCACTGCCTGCCTATATCGGCGGCATTCTCTTGATGTCAGTCGCAGGTGTCTCTCTTCTAAAGAGGGCTCCCCAAAAAGCTTTCACGTGGTCAGCCCTTGTTCTTGGAGGAAGTTTCCTTACCTGGAGTCCTCTTTGGTTCGGTTGTTTCTATCCCGTAACTCAACTCAATCGTGGCGATGACTACCACGGTTGGCGAGCATTGGCTTCTCGTATCACAGTTTGGAAGAATGAGATGCCTCGGCCTGAGCGAACCTTTCTCGTCGGTCACGGTTACCAGGCGGCCAGCATGATTGCGTATTATAACCATCTGCCTCATCTGACGCTTAGCAATAACATACTTGGCGAAGACGCTCTCGGCTACGACTACTTTGAGGAGCCTACCGAATTTCTTGGTTGGGATGCTATTTTAGTCGTGTATCAGACCCCTAAAACCGATAGCGAATACCGTTCTAGAGTCAACCTGGATGAGAACAGGTTGAGAAGTGTCTTTGCCAAGATCGATGGTCCCGAGATGCTCGATGTCGAGCGCGGAGGTAGTCCGCTTCGGAGATATCTTATTTATCGATGTTTTGAATATAGGGGCCCATTTCGGCACTCTCCTTAGAAAATTCTAACTTCCGTCTCATCAGAGCTCGACCTTTCATCTTCTAGAGTGACATAGGGCTCGCGAACGGCGAGTTCTCAACTAAAACAAAAGGAGAAGAATCTTGAAAACCTCAAAAAACAAAGCTCTATTGGTGGGTGTCAGTATTGCACTCGGTCTGGGCGGCCTATCATCTGCCCAAGTCACCGGAGAGCGACTTTTCACCAACACCCAACCCAAGGTTTCCCGGCAACAAGCCGAGATGAAAGCCTCGAAGGCTTACCCCGCAGTCAAGATTAAAGATGTTGAAATCGAAAACGAAAACGGTCGACTACTCTACAGCGTAGAGTTCGTCGATGACGCCGAGGTTGAACTCGATGCTCATACCGGTGAGATTGTAAAAGTAGAGCATCCCGACCCCTCCGATGAAACAGAGGGCGTCGAAACTAAAGATGATGACTAAGGTTCCCCAAGTCACCCCCATCAAGATCCTCGCGACCACCTTCGGAAAAACGGGGGTGACGCGGTCTCCACGACTCTTCAGCTCGATACGCAACGAGCAACCTTCATTCGCTCGACCATGTTTACTGTGTCTTGTGGAGCTTCTTCAGCCACGTGACCAATTTGACGGCGGGTACCCGCCTCGAAGAACCCCTCCCCACGGTTGACCAGCCATCGTATCCATTTCTCAGGCACCCGCGTCAAGGTCGGCCCTCTGTGTATTAACGAAGAGGCGGGCTCTCCCGGTCCGATCTCTGCAGCGGAAAAACAATTGGTCCAGCCAGACCTCCAAGGCGATCTCTCCCTGGTCGGGGGCCTCGCTTGACCCGGGCACTTGAGAAATGATGCGGCTGGCAAAAAAACCGTGCCGCCCACCCGGAGCCGGGGGCCTTCGGCCTTTAGATGGGTTGGGAGGCTTGCCGAGGTTGGTGCCTCGGGCGGGGGTAAGTGCAGCCTTATGCGGAGACCACGTGGTCTACGCAAGGAAGTAGTGACGTTGAAAGAGCCTCTCGAAGACCACCGAGAGCCCGGCCAAGTTGATCTGCTCGCAAGAGACTCTAGCTCTGACGCCCGCTGACTTGGTTAAGTCGCGGGGTCAACCCTCGGCCTGCGGCCGAGGTGCTGCGCACGCTGGGTAGCGTACCCCGGAGCCTCGCTCAAAGGTCAGTGCGGACGTCCCAGTTTAAGTCGGCGGCCGGTTCACCAGTCATTATACCGAGCAAGGGAGCGCCGAGAGTCAAGGGTTCCCTTCGGCCCTCACCCACTTCGTGGGTATAAGGCCCTTGACTCTCGGCACTCCCTTGCGGTGTGGCCGTCAAAAAAACCGGCCGCCTCGCCGGTCCTAGCCGGACCGGGGGCTTCGCCCGCGAAAGTCGAGACCCCGGAGCCTTAAGGCCCCGGTCAGCACAAACGAGATACACCGCCCCCCGCTCCGCGCCCGGCTAGCCCCCACGCTATGGAAAAATCCCGGGGAAGGTCGCCGGCTCAAGGAAGTTGGTAGCTGGATGGAAAGGCAAGCTCTCCTTAGGGACTCATAGCTCCGAGGATTTTCCCACAGCCCCAGGCCGGGTCGAGAGTTGGTTCCTGCTAACAAATCCGGGAGCCGGGCGAGACTTGGTCGCTTTTTGGCCCCGGTCATACAATGGCAAGACCACGGGTGCTCTTTCTTCTTGGTCAGCAATTCTTTAAATACAAAATTCTTTTTTTAAATACAGCGGCGGCTCCATCTTAAATCCCGCGGACATTTAGGTAGTCAGGGTGCGGTTGGCGGGGCTGGTCGCGGGGGTCGACCTTCAGGCTACGGAGCGGGGAGAGAGCCCGGGCTGGCGCCCGGGAAGAGGCCGCTTCGCGGCCCCTTTAGGCCCAGGTTTTTGGGTTCAAAAAAGTCAAAAGAACGTTGATTTTACTGGGTTCTTTGCGAGGTCCGCATGACCCCATGTCGAAGTCTTATAGGTTGGTAGTCCTTTGTCTAAGTGGCTGCCTGAAGACACTAGAAAGAGAGACAAAATCAATGGTCAAACAACAGAAACAAAGACCGCAGCTCAGCTGGGAGAGAATCCGGGAGGTGCACTACGGAGACCCCCTCTTCCCCCGTCATCTGATGGGACTCCCTCACGTTACGATCCGGCTCTACTATATGGGAGAGCTCAGGTTCTCGGATGCTTGCTCGGTGGCCGTCATCGGCTCCCGCCGCTCCAGTGAGGAGGGGAGGAAGAGAGCTTACCGTTTGTCCGCGGAGTTAGCTTCCGCCGGCGTCACCGTCGTGAGTGGCCTGGCCGAGGGTATAGACGGCGCCGCTCATCGTGGGGCCCTGGCCGCGGGAGGTCGGACTTTCGCCGTGATGGGTACCGGGCTGAATCACGTCTTCCCGCAAGAGCACGAGGGACTCTTCTCCCAAATCATCGAGCAAGGGGCCGTGCTGTCCCAGTTCGCGCCTCAGTTCGCAGGCTATCGAGGTGGGAGAAACTTCCTCCAGAGGAATCACATTTTGGTCGGGATGTCCCAGCTGGTTGTGGTCGTGGAAGCGGAGGAGAGGAGCGGTACAGCCGCAGCCGTTAGGGTCGCGCTGAAGCAAGGCAGGCCGGTCGGCCTGCTCCGGTCGTTGGTTGAAAGTGGCGAGTGGGCCGCCCAGCTGGTGGAGATGGGCCAGGCGTTTGTGGTGGCCGAGACGGAAGACGTGATGAAGAGGGTTTCGCTATGAGGACCAAGCTCTATTATGACAAGCATCCCGAAGATTGGGAGCTGAGGCGCCTGCTCACGGGCATCAACCTCCAAAGCACCTGGGGAAAGAGGACGTTCCTCATGATCCTCTTCATTTGCCACACGGGTTTGAGAATAGGGGAGCTGACCCGCCTCACGGTGGCCGATGTCGTTTGGGGAGGGGAGCCTCGAGAAGAGGTCTTCCTGAGTCACCGAATCACCAAGGGCAAGAAGTCGAGGGTCGTTCCGCTTAATGAGGTGGCCAAGGAGTGTGTCAGAAAGCTCCTCGAGTTTAACGAGAAACGAGGCTTCTCGACAGAGCCCCAGGCGCCGCTCTTCGCCTGGAAGACTCACGGTTTCTTGCCCTCTCGGGAAGCCGAGCGCGAGATCCAGAAGGTCAGGGAGAAGGTTGGGCTTTCGCCCAAGATTACTCCCCACGCCTTCCGGCATTACTTCGCCAATAGGTTGAAGAACGCCGGAGTAGACCCGTTCACCATCGCCGTGATCCTGGGTCACTCCTCGATAGACACCACGCAGGGTTACACCAATACAAGCTCCGCGAATAAGAGAAACGCCGTCAGTCGCCTGGCCGGAAAGGGGGTCGCGTGACGATAGCCCAGACCATCATCCAGCAGCTGGGGCGGGCTTGCCTCGGCCTGCTGGGAGCTCACACCCTGGTGGACCTCAACGACGGTCTCCTCTTCCATATTCAGGGCTCGGAGAAGGTGGACGCCATCCAAATCATTCTCCATCCGTCGGACACCTACATCATGACGTTCTGGAAGATTGAGAAAGAGACCAGGAAGCTCACCGCGGAGATTCCCTTCACCACGATGACCTGGAAGAAGGTCCAGACCATCGACCAGGTTTACTGGGATGATCTCCATCACCTTATCGAAGAGGAGACGGGACTGTATACTCGGTTCTAAGGACTCTCACCGCCCCGGCCATCTGGTCGGGGCGGTAAATTTTTATGGGGATGGCCGGGAAGAGCTCGGCCGAGGCCAGGCAAGAAAGCCGAGATATCGCGGGAGCAGTAGGAGTAAGGGGTTCCGGTCGGCCCCGGCGAGTCACGAAAGAATGTTGATTTGGCGGGGTTGATCCGGGTTTAAGGCCAGTGTAGAAAAGCCGGATCTCGGCGCAGGCTCCGGATATCAAAAGTTTCCCCCACGAAAGCTCGGTGAACGCTGGGGAAAAGAGCCAAGCCCCGAGCAATTATGGAAGGGGGAGCTGAAGACGCTCGGGGCTTGGCGGAGGACAAAGGACCTTCACTGCTCCCCCTAAGCATAGCGAGCCCACCCGATCCATTTCTTTGCCGGGATCTTAAGAGAGTGTGTCTGTGAGATTGCGAATTTATGAACGCCGACCAGCTGGGCGACGTCGGCCTATTCTGGAGCCCCGAGCCCGGTCCGATCTTTAAGGCTCTCTTCAGCTTTTGTTCAAAAAATCGAAATCTGAGGGCAAACCTCTTTCTACATCCCAGCAAAAAGCTCGTAAGATCCTGGCTGTACCGTAGGGGTATGAACATCAACAGCCTACCCAAGAATTACATCAACTTTCCTACGCCTCAGACGTCCATGCACTTCGAGCCGCTCTCCGAGCCAATAGAGCTCGATTCAGGTCCACGATGTCGATGTGGCCGGTGCTACTCCGTTGATTCCTACGACCCAGGTTCCCTGAAATTGAAAGTCGCCCATTATACGACGGTTGCGAATTCCGAACCGATAGACAGCTATTCACCTCTAACTGAGACCAGTGATCTCGGACGGCCGGCAAGATTAACAAACTCGTTACATGAGACGGGGCTGATTCCAGTCTGAGTGGACCAGGCCCCTCTATATTCTATCTATCAGCTGCGGCACTTAATGGTCTGCAAACTAGCCGCCCTGATATGAGTGAGTAAGCATAGTGAGTCATATAGCCCTCGGTTCCGC
>Ga0208056_100071_pt1 | contig 34943 bp, 37 predicted proteins | sample DeeseametaMP2052_FD_184178 | JGI IMG/M metagenome (GOLD analysis project Ga0208056, IMG submission 184178) | Marine microbial communities from the Deep Pacific Ocean - MP2052 (SPAdes) | ecosystem: Environmental > Aquatic > Marine > Oceanic | place: West of Cabo San Lucas, Mexico, North Pacific...
GGGGCGGGCCGGTCCAGCCACAGCCGCCACACGCCGAACGGCGGGGCGTGGCCCAGACCGGTGAGGCGCTCGCGCCAGGCCGGGTCGGAGGCGCCGAGCCAGGGTGCGCCCTCGACGAGCCGCTGCAGCGGGCGGCGGTCGGTCGCCACGACGACGGCGTCGACCTCGAGGGTGCGGTCGTCGGTCACGACCACGACGCCCTCGTCGTGCTCCTCCAGCGACCGCACGGGCGAGTCGAGCGTGACCGAGGCGCCCAGCCGCTGCAGGTGCGCGGACAGCGGCGACCAGAGCGCGGTGTCGAAGTCGTCGGCGGCGACGTCGAAGAGGAGGCCCTCGGCCGAGCCGAGGAAGTAGGTGTGGAACATCGCGACCAGCTCGCCGCCGGAGAAGTCGCGGGGGTCGGCGAAGAAGCTGCGCGCGAACACCTCCAGCGCGAGGTGCCGGGCCCGGTCGGGGAAGCGCAGCCGGTCCAGCACGTCGGCGGCGCTGCGCCCGTCGAGGGCGGAGAAGGTGTTGGGGAAGGCGACGTCGAGCAGGCCGAGCGCCTCCGCCACGTCCACGCGGGCCAGGTCGCGCGCCGTGAACGAGGGGGAGCGGAGCACGAAGCCCATCACGCTCCACGGCGGTGTGCGTGGGATGTGGGTGAAGGAGTCGCGCATGCCCTCGGCCGCGAGCAACGGGTAGTCCTCCACGGCCCGCAGCGCGGTCAGCGACGGGTCGGCGCGGCGCAGCAGCGCGCGCAGGTTGTAGTACTGCCGGAAGAAGGCGTGGAAGCCGCGGCTCATCGCCACCGACGAGCCGTCGACCTCGACCTGCCACGACGCCACGCGGCCGCCGAGGCGGGAGGTGGACTCCAGCAGCTCGACCCGCACGCCGCGCTCGGCCAAGGCGGTCGCGGCCGCGAGGCCGGCGATCCCGCCACCGACGACGGCGACGCGGTGCCGCCCGCCGTCCTCGCGCAGGCCGGCCGGAGGAGCGGGCTGGTGCTCGGCGCGCCGGTCGCGCCCCGGGCGCCAGGCGCCGCGCGGGAGCCGGCCGCCGGCGGCGTACGGCGTGGTAAGGGCGGGGAGGAAGGAGCTCATCGGGGCTTCCTCGCGCGCCACGTGTGCACCTGGCCGCGCTGCCAGCCCGTGGCGGTGGCGGAGCGGTGCTCGACGTCGGTGAACCCGACCGCACGCAGCCGCCCGGCCAGGCCCTGGACGCCGTCGAAGTCCAGGACGCTGCGCCACAGGTAGCGGTAGATCGGGCTGCCGGGAGCGGTCACGAACCCCAGCGGGATCACGACCAGCCAGCAGGTCAGGTGCCAGGCCCAGGTGGCGATCCTGCTCTCCCGGACGCTGTAGTCGTGCACGACCAGCGCGCCGCCGTCGGTCAGCACGTCGAGCACCTCGCCGAGGAGGCGGTCGCGGGAGCTCACGTTGCGCACGAGGTACGCCGCCAGCACGCCGTCCACGGGACCCAGCTCGGCCCCGGTCAGCCGCTCGGCGTCGGCCTGGCGGAAGTCGGCTCGGGCCAGCGCGGTCTTGCCGCGGGCCTGATCGAGCATCCCGGCAGACCCGTCGATCCCGACGACCTCGGCGTCCACGCTGGCCTCGTCGAGCGCGCGCACGAGCGCGGCGGTCGAGGCCCCGGACCCGCAGCCGAGGTCGACGACCCTGGGGCGCCGGCCCGGCGTGGCGGGCAGGGCCTCCACAAGCGCACGGGCGGAGGAGCGCAGCTGCGCGTGGTAGCCCGGGCTGAGCGCGACCATGAGGTCGTAGCTGCGCGCCACCCGGTCGAAGGCGGAGGGGACGGTGCCCCCGGCGAGCTCGGTCATGCGCGCTGCTCCTGTCGTCGTCCGCTGTCGCCGGCGCCGTCGCCGGTGCCCGAGCGCCGCTCCTCGCGCCGCCCGGCGTGCACCCACAGCACCATGGCGAGGGTCACCATGCCGAAACCGAAGGCGAAGTCCTCCACCGGGATGTCCCAGGGGGCGCGGACGCCGGTCATGTCGGCCTCGTTGTAGAGCACCAGCGGGTCCGACAGCTTGGTCAGCCAGCCGTCGACGGGGACCTGGAAGCCCATGACGATGGCCATCGCCAGCCAGTAGCGCCAGGTGCGCAGGATGCCGGTGCGCAGCCACAGCAGCTCGATCGCGAGCACGACGACGACCGAGACGAGCGCGGTCAGCGTGTAGATCCCCATCAGGCCACCTTCTCCTCGGTGCTCGCCGACGGAGCGGGGCGGGGCCCGCCGCCGTGCGGCAGGTCACGGAGGACCCGGCCGAGCGGCTCCCCGGCGCGCAGTCGCCCGAGCGCGGTCAGCACGTTGCCGACGGCCTCCAGCGTCAGCAGGCCGCAGATCGGCACGACGATGAAGAAGACCAGCTCCTCCAGCGGCATCTCGAAGGGCAGCAGGATGCCGGTCAGCTTCTCCTCGGAGTAGGACCACGAGCCCGCGGCGATCATCGCGATGTCCCAGATGCTGTAGGCCAGCACGAGCGGCGCCATCGCGACCAGCAGCCGCCGCGGCCGCCGCCAGACGCGTGCCCCGAGGAGCAGCTCCAGGGGCAGCGTGATCAGCAGGCACAGGCCCATGACGACGAGGTACTCCCCGCGTTCCATCTCCACTCCTCGTCCACCGGTCCACAGGGACCCACTCCGACACTCTGCGGACAAGCGTCCCCGAGCGGACAACACCCCTGGCTCACCCCGAGTGGGCTGGCGGTCACGCCGCCGACCGGGTGGGCGCGAGCGCCTGTGGTCGTCCCGGGTCGGCCTCCCGGCCGGGTGCGAGGATGCCCCCGTGCTCGACCTGCTGCCCTCCGCCCTCCCCGCCACCGTCACCGCCACGCCGGCCCGCCTGCTGCGCCGCCTGCGCGGCGCTCCCTCACCCGTGGCGGGCCGCACGGTCCTGGTGACGGGGGCCTCCTCGGGGATCGGCGAGCACACGGCGTACGCCGCCGCGCGGGCCGGTGCGAAGGTCCTGCTCGTCGCGCGCCGCGCCGAGGAGCTGGACCGGGTCGCGGAGCAGGTGCGGGCGCTGGGTGGGCAGGCAGCGACGTACTCCTGCGACCTGACCGACGGCGAGGCCGTCGACGCGCTGGTGGTCCGGGTGCTGGCCGAGCACGGCGCGGTCGACCACCTGGTCAACAACGCCGGTCGGTCGATCCGCCGCTCGCTGTCCGAGAGCGCCGACCGCTTCCACGACGTGGAGCGGACGATGGCGATCAACTACTTCGGCCCAGTGCGGCTCACGATGGGGCTGCTGCCCGCCATGCGCGCGCAGGGCTTCGGGCACGTCGTCAACGTCGTGTCGTGGGGCGTGCAGATCAAGGCCCCCAAGTTCTCGGCCTACCTCGCCTCCAAGTCCGCGATCGACACCTGGGGCCGGATCCTGGCCCGCGAGGCGCGCTCGGACGGCGTGCACGTGACCAACATGCGCTTCGGGCTCGTGAAGACGCCGATGATCGCGCCCACCAAGGAGTACGAGAACCAGCGCGCGATGACCGCCGAGCAGGCCGGCCAGCAGGTGCTGCGGATCATGGAGGACCTGCCGCCCGCATGGGGACACCCGGTCGGGTACGTCGGCGAGGCGATGGGGCTGCTGGCGCCGAGGCTCACCGACGCGGTGATGCATCGGCTGCACCAGCGCATCCCCGACGCCCGCTGAGCCGCGGGGAGGACGCGGTCAGGAGGCCTTCTTGGCCGCCGTCTTCCTGCTGGCCGTCTTCTTGCTCGTCGACTTCTTGGCTGCGGTCTTCTTCGCTGCGGTTTTCTTGGTGGCCGCCTTCTTCGCGGGAGCCTTCTTCGTCGACTTCTTCGCCGCGGTCTTCTTGGTCGTCTTCTTCGCGGCGGCCTTCTCGGCCGGTTCCTCGGCCTCCTCGGAGGTGTCCTCGCCCCGGCCCTTCTTGGCCGCGTCGACCGAGCGCTGCAGGGCGGCGAGCAGGTCGACCACCTCGCCGGAGGTCTTGGTGGAGGTGGGGGTCCGCTCGACCTCGCCGCCCTCGATCTTGGCCTTGACCAGCGCCTCGACGGCGTCGGCGTAGTCGTCGGAGAACTCGCTGGCGTCGAAGTCGCCGGAGAGCGTCTCGACGAGCATGTTGGCCATCTTGACCTCGGCGTCCTTGACCTCGCCGACCTCGACGCTGAAGTCCGGGACACGGATCTCGTCGGGCCACATCATCGTCTGCAGCACGATCACGTCGCCGGCCTCGGTCTCGCGCACCCGCAGCACGGCCACGGTGGTGCGCTGGCGCAGGGCGACGGTCACGACGGCCATCCGGTCGGCGTCCTGCAGCGCCTGGCGCAGCAGCGCGTAGGGCTTGGCGCCGGTCTTCTCGGGCTCGAGGTAGTAGGACTTCTCGAAGAGCAGCGGGTCGATCTGGTCGCTGGGCACGAACTTCTCGACCGCGATCTCGCGCGAGGACGTGACGGGCAGCTCGGCGAGGTCGTCGTCGGTGAGGATGACCATCTCGCCGTCCTCGGTCTCGTAGCCCTTGGCGATGTCGGCGTAGGCCACCTCCTCGCCGTCCAGGGAGCAGATGCGCTGGTAGCGGATGCGGCCGCCGTCCTTGGCGTGCACCTGGCGGAAGGAGACGTCGTGGGACTCGGTCGCGGAGTAGAGCTTCACCGGGACGCTGACCAGCCCGAACGAGACCGAGCCCTTCCAAATGGCACGCATGGTGCCCAGTGTGACCCGTGGGGCGAGTGAAAGTCATCGCCCCGACGGTCACAATGCGGGGGTGCCCGTGCCCCGCCCCATGCTCGCGACCAAGACCGACGCCGTCCCCGTCGGCGCGGAGTGGTCTCACGAGGTCAAGTGGGACGGCGTGCGGATCCTGGCCGAGGCCACCGACGGGCAGGTGCGGCTGTGGAGCCGCAACGCCAACGACGTGACGGTCGCGTGGCCCGACGTGGCGCTCGCCCACGAGGCGCTCGTGCCTGGCTCGACCCGACCGCGGGACCTGCTGGTCGACGGCGAGATCATCGCGCTCAACGACCGCGGCCTCCCGGACTTCCGCGTGCTCCAGGACCGCATGCACGTGCGGCGCGCGAGCACCGCGACCCGCCTGGCCGCCGGGCTCCCGGCCACCTACATGGTCTTCGACCTGTTGCGCGTCGACGGTGAGGACCTCACCGGCCTCCCGCTGAGCGAGCGGCGCGCACGGCTGGCCACGCTCGACCTCGCCCCCTGGCAGGTCCCCGAGCCGTACGACGACGGGCAGATGCTCCTGGAGGCCACCCGCGCCCAGGGGCTGGAGGGCGTCGTGAGCAAGCGGCTGTCCTCGCGCTACACCTTCGACGCCCGCTCGCCGCACTGGCGCAAGCTGGCCCACCGCCACCGCCGCTCCTACGTCGTGGGTGGCTGGCGCCCCCAGGAGGGCACCTCGGACCGGCTGGCCGCGCTGCTGGTCGGGGAGCCGACCGCCGACGGGCTGGTCTACCGGGGCCGGGTCGGCAGCGGCATCGGCGGCAAGGTCTCCCGCCGGCTCGCGGAGGCGGTGGCCGGGCTCACCCGGGCGAGCAGTCCCTTCGTGGACGAGGTGCCGCGGGTCGACGCCGCCGGCACCACGTGGGTCGAGCCGGTGCTGGTCGTCGACGTGGACACGCACGGGGTCGGCTACGCACGCCTGCGCCAACCGTCGTACCGGGGGCTGCGCGAGGACCTGGACCCCGCCGACCTCGAGGACCAGTCGTGAGCCCCGCCAAGCAGCCCAGGGAGGAGGTGCACGTCGACGTCGAGGGCCGCACCCTGCGGCTGAGCAACCTCGACAAGGTGCTCTACCCGCGCACGGGCACGACCAAGGGCGAGGTGCTGCACTACTACGCCCAGGTCGCCCCGACGCTGCTGCCGCACCTGGCCGACCGCGCGGTCACACGCATCCGTTGGCCGCACGGCGTGGCGGAGGGCAGCTTCTTCGAGAAGAACGTCCCGCAGGGCACGCCGTCGTGGGTGCGGACGGTGAGCGTCCCGACGACGGGCTCGCGCGGGGAGAGCCGGCACGGCGACCGGCTGGTGTTCCCGGTCGTCGGCGACCTCGCCACGCTGACCTGGCTGGTCAACCTGGCCGCGCTGGAGCTGCACGTCCACCAGTGGCGCGTGGGCCGCAACGGCCGCCCCCGCAACGCCGACCGGATCGTCATCGACCTCGACCCCGGTGAGCCCGCCACCCTGCACGAGTGCTGCCAGGTGGCGCTGATGGTGCGCGAGAAGCTGGCCGAGCGCGACCTGGACGCCCGACCGGTGACCAGCGGCAGCAAGGGGCTGCACCTGTACGCCGAGCTGCCGCGCCGGCTGCCGGGGGAGGAGTCCACGGCGCTGGCCCGCGAGGTCGCCGAGGAGCTGCAGGCCGAGCACCCGCGGCTGGTGACCGCGACGATGACCAAGGCGCGTCGCAGCGGCAAGGTGTTCCTGGACTGGTCGCAGAACGCCTCGTCGAAGACGACCATCACGCCCTACTCCCTGCGGGGCCGGGACAAGCCCTTCGTGGCGACCCCCGTCTCGTGGGCCGAGGTCGAGGCCGGTGCCGAGGACCCGGTCGGCCTCGAGCAGGTGCGGATGGAGGAGGTCCTCGACCGCGTCGCGGACCTGGGCGACCTCTTCTCCTGACCCCCTCCTGACCCTCCCCGGAGGTGTGTGGAGGGCTGTTACCCAACCGTGGCACCTGTGTGCACGCAGCGAGAACACATCGTGCCGACGCGCTCGTAGCGTGGATGACATGAAGTCGGAGAACATGAGACTCGCGGTCGTGCCGGTCGGCGCAGCCGTCCTGGGGGGCGTGCTGTGGCTCTCGGGCATCCCGCTGAGCAACGCGAACGGCTCGTCCGAGGGCGTGACCCTCGAGTCCGACGGGGCCCAGGCCTCGCTGGTGGTCTCCGACCTCGCCGCGGGCGACACCGTGACCCGCTCGATCTCGATCTCCAACCCCGGTTCCGCCCCGGCGCGACTGACGATGACCGAGACCGGCGACGCGGTCGACCACGACGCCGACGGCGTCAACCTCACCATCGAGCGCGAGGGCGTGCGTCTCTACGACGGCCGTCTGGGAGCGATGAGCGACGTCACGACCGACCAGGGATGGATCCCGGCCGGCGGCCGGGTCAGCTTCACCTTCCGCGTGTCGCTGCCCGAGGACGCCCCCGCGTTGCGCTCCGCCGAGAGCATCTCCTACGCCTGGGAGATCACCTCCTGACACCCCCCGGCGGGTGTGCCACTGGGGACACACCAAGGTAAAGGGCCGGATGGTCCCCCGCCCGGGTCGGCCCGGTGTCCTATTGTTCGGGCCATGGAGCAACGGGTGCTGGTCGTGGAGGACGAGGAGGACATCGCCTTCCCCCTGGTGCGCACCCTGGAGCGCGAGGGCTACGACGTGGCCTGGGTCGACAGCGGTGAGAAGGCGCTGGCCGACGTCGCCGGGACCCCCACGGACGTGATGATCCTCGACCTCGGCCTGCCCGACATGGACGGCCTGGAGGTCTGCAAGAAGGCGCGCGAGGCCGGCTTCGGGGGCGCCATCATGATCGTCACCGCGCGTGCCGGCGAGCTCGACCGCGTCGTCGGTCTCGACACCGGCGCCGACGACTACCTCTCCAAGCCCTTCGGTCTCGCCGAGCTGCAGGCCCGCGTGCGGGCGCTGCTGCGCCGCACCCACGGCTCGCCGCGCGAGGAGACGAACGGCGACCCGGACGGTCTGCACATCGACGTCGCCGCCCGCCGCGTCTTCGCGGGCGAGACCGAGGTGCCACTGACGGGCAAGGAGTTCGACGTCCTCAACATCCTGGTCGCCAACCGCGACAAGGTGGTCTCCCGCGGCCGGCTGATGGCCGACGTGTGGGACGAGAACTGGTACGGCTCGACCAAGACCCTCGACGTCACCATCGGCCGCCTGCGCCAGAAGCTCGACACCGCCGGGGTCAGTGAGAAGGTCGTCGCCGTCCGCGGCGTCGGCTTCCGTCTGGAGATCCCCTCCGCCTGAGGCCCACCCCGGCTCGTGTGGCTGAGCGCGGTCCATGGGTCGCGCCGGACCACACGAGGCGGTCGGTTCGGCCCCGGTCAGCGCACGACCGCGAGCACCGCGCGTCCGAGCGCGTCGGCGAGCGCGCCGGGGGAGAGCGGCGTCGCCGAGATCGCGTCGTCGTCGAAGAGTGCCCGGCTCGCCCCGAGCGCGAAGAGCATCCGCCACGCCGCCTGCGCAGCGGGTACGCCGCAGTCGAACCGCAGCTGCAACCACCGCGTCACGGTGTCGGCCAGCCGGTGGGTGAACGCCGTCGAGGCCGCCTCGACCTCCTCGGACTCCACGGCGTCGACGAGGAACGCCCGCAGGCTGCCCCGGTGCCGCACGAACAGGTCGACCGCGGCCGCGGCCAGCAGTGCGACGGCCCGCTCGTCGTCGGGCTCGGTGTCGGCCTCCGCGAACGCCGTGGCGGTCTCGGCCTCGATGGTCGAGAGGGCGCGCGCCTGGGCGGCGAGCAGCAGTCCGTGGCGGTCGCCGAAGCGGTGGTAGAGCGAGCCGTTGGAGGTGCCGGCGGCACGGGCCACGGCGGCCACCGTCACCGCGGCCTGCCCGCCCTCGTCGAGCAGCGCCAGCGTCGCGGCCAGCATCCGGTCCGCGGAGGACTCCGAGCGGGTCTGCAGCGGCGTACGCATGAGGTGAGCGTAGCCACCCCCTAGCCAGAAGTGGAGCGTTTGCTCTAGTTTGGTCGGCATGGAGCTCCGACTGCGTGGCAAGACCTTCGGCGGCGTGCCCAAGGACCACTGGCGGCAGGTCAACGACCGGCTCGACCCCGAGACCGACTACCGCGAGATCTACCGCAACGCGGTGGCCTACGAGTTCCCCTGGGACATGAACCAGGCGCTCTCCTTCGCGCTGTTCCGCACCTACGCCGTGCCCGGCATCGGGGCCCTGCTCGACGCGACGGGTCAGTTCACCGGCAACTGCCAGAAGCGCTACGACGACACCGCGCTGCTGCTCGAGGTGCCGGCCGAGAAGGGCTTCGACGACCCCGATGCGCGCGCCGCGATCCGGCGGATCAACCAGATGCACCGCGCCTACGACATCCCCGCCCACGAGATGCTCTACGTGCTCTCGACCTTCGTGGTGGTGCCCAAGCGCTGGCTCGACGTCTACGGCAAGCGCGCCTTCACCGACCACGAGCTGGTCGCCTCGGTGAACTACTACCGCGCACTGGGCCGGCACATGAACATCCCCGACATCCCCGAGACCTACCTCGGCTTCTCCCAGGTGATGGACGACTACGAGCGCGAGCACTTCGCCTACGACGAGGGGGGTCGGCGCGTCGCTGACTCGACGCTCGCCCTGATGCTCACGTGGTACCCCAAGCTCGCCGGGCCCGCCGTGGAGATGTTCTCCCGGGCGCTGATGGACCAGCCGCTGCGCGACGCGCTGGGGTACGACGCCCCGCCCCCGGCGCTGGAGACGCTCTCGCGGACCGCGCTGCGGATGCGCGGGAAGCTGCTGCGCGCCTTCCCGGCCCGGATGACCGAGCAGACGGTCATGGACCTGCCGTGGGTGCGGTCCTACCCCGACGGCTTCCGGATCGAGGAGCTCGGCACCTTCCCGGTCCCCGGGGTCGCCGGCTGCCCGGTGCGCCACGAGGAGGCCGCCCCCGCCTGAGCCGCCGAGAGGTCGCTCGCGCATGGCCGAGAGGTCGCTCGCGCATGGCCGAGAGGTCGCTCGCGCACGGTCGAGAGGTCGCTCGCGCACACGGATCTCCGTCGTCGAAGACCTGCGCCCGCGTCCCGAGCAGCCGGCTGCTCGTGCTCAGCCCTGCGCCAGGAGCTCTCGGACCCGCGGGACGACCTCGGTGCCGTAGAGCCGGATCGACTCCAGTCGCTGCTCGTGGGGCAGCGAGCCGACGGCGTACTTCATCTGGAAGCGGGAGAGGCCGAGCGAGCGCACCGCCCAGGCGATCTTCTGCGCCACGGTCTCGGGCGAGCCGACGAAGATCGAGCCCTCGGGGGAGGCGCCCTGGTCGAAGGTGGCCTGGGAGTAGGGGCCCCAGCCGCGCTCGCGGCCGATCTTGCCGAACGCCTCGGCCTGGTGGGGGAACATCTGCTCGCGCGCGAGCTCGTCGGTGGCCGCGACGTGGCCGGGGGAGTGCATGCCTATGGGGAGCTCGGGGCGGCCGTACTCGGTCAGCGCGCGGCGGTAGAGGTCGGCGAACTGCACGAACGCCGCCGGCGACCCGCCGATGACGGCCAGCACGAGGGGGAAGCCGTACGCCGCCGCGCGGATCACCGACTGCGGGGTGCCGCCGACCGCGATCCAGGCGGGGAGGCCGGCCTCGGTGCGGGGGAAGACCTGCTGCTCCTCCAGGGGCGGGCGGACGCTGCCGCGCCAGGTGAGCGGCTGCTCCTGCTGCAGGTGGGCGAAGAGGTCGAGCTTCTCGTGGAAGAGCACCTCGTAGTCGGACAGGTCGAGGCCGAAGAGTGGGAACGACTCGGTGAACGACCCGCGCCCGAGCTGCACCTCGGCGCGGCCGCGGCTGATCGCGGCCAGGGTGGAGAAGCGCTGGAAGACCCGGATCGGGTCGTCGGAGGACAGCACCGTGACGCCGGTCCCGAGGCGGATGCGCTCGGTCTGCCCGGCGATGGCCGACAGCACCACGTCGGGCGCGCTGATCGCGTAGTCCTCGCGGTGGTGCTCGCCCAGGCCGAGGTAGTCGACGCCGAGCTGGTCGGCCAGCACGCCTTCGGCGACGACCTCGCGGATCGCCTCGGCCTGCGGGCGGGGTGCGCCATCGGGGCCGGTGCCGGTGTCGCCGAAGGTGTCCAGGCCAAAGGTCGGTCGCTCCGGGGTGCCCAGGACGGCGGGGTCGAAGACGGGCTCGGTCGGGGTCGGAGGCGTGGTGGTCACATCTTCAACTTAACCGGTGGGTGGCACCCGCGGGAGTCGTCGACCCGCCCGAGGTGCCCGGGGTGCCCTCAGGACGGTCCGCTCATGCTGGTGAGGACCACCATGGCGAGCAGGAGGAGGAACGAGAGCAGCAGCAGGGCGGCGGCGACGCGGGACTGGCGGCGCGCTTGACGGGCGGTGGTGGGGGGCATGTCGGGGAACCCCTTTCGTGTCCGAGACTGAGTAAAGGATCGGGTACCCCCAGGGGTGTCGCCAAGCATTTGTGTCCGGTCCGAACGAATCCGAACAAACGCCCACAGGCCCATCCACCGCGTGACGGCGGTTATCCACAGATCGGCCCCGGGTTGAGGTCGGCGCGACCTGGGTATGCGTCTGCGCACCTACCCTCGACGGGCCATCACTCTTTCATCTCGGGACGGAGCGGCCATGGCGGTGAGCCCTGCCTCGGCGTACGCCGACACCCGTGCGCCCTACCCCGGCGCACGCGCCTCGACGAGCGCGCACAGCAGCCACGACGCGCTCGTCGACGGCCTCGACGCGACCCTGCGTGAGCTGGTCCGCCGCGAGGGGGTCGACCCCCAGCGTGACGCCGACGTGGTGCGTCGCCTCGCCGAGGGCGTCGTACGCCGCCACGACGACCACTCCCTGACCGGCGCCGTCGCCCCGCTGGCCGACCCCGACGCCGTCGTGGGCGAGCTGCTGGCCAGGGTCAGCGGCTTCGGGCCCCTGCAGCCGCTCCTGGACGACCCGACGGTCGAGGAGATCTGGATCAACGATCCCACCCGGGTCTTCGTGGCCCGCCGTGGTCGGCACGAGCTGACCAACCTGATGCTGACCCGGCCCCAGGTCGACGAGCTCGTCGAGCGGATGCTGAAGTCGTCGGGCCGCCGCATCGATCTCTCCCGACCCTTCGTCGACGCGATGCTGCCGGAGGGCCACCGTTTGCACGTCGTGCTCGAGGGGATCTCCCGCGGCTTCTCGGCGGTCAACATCCGCAAGTTCGTGCTGCGTGCGGCCCGTCTGTCGGACCTCGTCGAGCTGGGCAGCCTCACCTCGCAGGCGGCGGCCTTCCTGGAGGGGTCGGTGCGTGCGGGCCTGAACATCCTGGTCACCGGGGGGACGCAGGCCGGGAAGACCACGATGCTGAACTGCCTCGCCGCCGCGGTCCCCGGCGGTGAGCGCGTGATCTCCGCCGAGGAGGTCTACGAGCTGCGCTTCCCCCATCCCGACCACGTGGCCCTCCAGACCCGTCAGGCCGGTCTCGAGGGCACCGGGGAGATCCGGCTGCGCGACCTGGTCAAGGAGAGCCTGCGCATGCGCCCGTCACGGATCATCGTGGGCGAGGTGCGGTCGGAGGAGTGCCTGGACCTGGTGCTCGCCCTCAACTCCGGCTTGCCCGGCATGTGCACCCTGCACGCGAACTCGGCCCGCGAGGCCCTGGTCAAGATGTGCACCCTCCCGCTCCTGGCGGGCGAGAACATCTCCGACCGGTTCGTGGTGCCCACCGTCGCGACCTCGGTGGACCTCGTGGTCCACCTCGGGCTCGACCCCCGTGGCCAACGCCGGGTCGAGGAGGTCGTGGCCGTCCCCGGTCGCGTCGAGAACGGCGTCATCGAGTGCGAGCCGGTCTTCGTGCGCCGCGACGGGGAGCTGCGCCGCGCGCACGGCACGCCACCCCGCCCTGAACGCTTCGAGCGGGTCGGCCTCGACCTGCGCCGGCTGCTGGGGGAGGGCTGATGGGCGCCCTCGTCGGGCTCGGCGTCGGCATCGGGCTGCTGCTGATCTGGTCGGCCTTCGCCGTCCCGCGCACCGCTCGACCCACCCGTGAGGGGCCGGGTCGGCTCGACCGGACGCTCGCCGCCGCCGGCATCACCAGCGTCACCCCGACCTCCCTGGTCGCCCTCTGCGCCTCCAGTGCCGTGCTCGCCGCGCTCGTGGTCCAGGTCGCCTCCGGCACCCCGACGGTGGCGCTGGCGTTCGGGGTGATCGCGGGCTACCTCCCGCTCGCGGTCGTCCGCGGCCGTGCCGTACGCCGACAGCGCGAGCTGGCCGAGGTCTGGCCCGACGCGGTGGACAACCTCGCCTCCGCCGTACGCGCAGGCATGTCGTTGCCCGACGCCCTGGCCGGGCTCGGCGTCCGGGGCCCGGAGCCGCTCCGCGACGCGTTCACCGCCTTCGGTCTGGACTACCAGGTCAGCGGCCGCTTCGGCGACTGCCTGGACCGGCTGAAGGCACGGCTCGCGGACCCGGTCGGGGATCGCGTGTGCGAGAGCCTGAGGGTCGCCCGCGACGTCGGCGGGGGAGACCTCGGGCGGCTGCTGCGCAACCTGTCGGGCTACCTCCGCGACGACGCCCGCACCCGCTCCGAGCTCGAGGCCCGCCAGGCCTGGACCGTCAACGGCGCCCGCCTCGCGGTCGCGGCCCCGTGGGTCGTCCTGCTGCTGATGTCGTTCCAGACCGAGGTGATCCGACGCTACGCGTCGGGCGCCGGGGTGGTCGTGCTCGCGGTGGGTGCCGGCCTGTGCCTGGTCGCCTACCGGCTGATGATGCGCATCGGCCGCCTGCCCGTGGAGCGGAGGATCCTGTCGTGACCGCGGCCTTGTGGGGAGCGGTCCTCGGCGGCACGTTGGGTGCCGGACTCCTGCTGGTGATCGCCCGGTTGCGGGTGATGGGCCGGGCCCAGCTCTCGGACCGGGTGCTGCCCTACGTCCGCGACCTGCCCCAGGTGTCTCCGACCGCGAGCCCCAGCAGGCAGCCCGCACCCCCGCTGGTCGGTGCGGCCGTGGCCGTCTACGGGCCGGTCCTGCGGGCGCTGGCCGACGGCGTCGAGCGGGTGCTGGGCGGGGCCACCTCCGTCCGGCGCCGGCTCGAGCGGGCCGGCCTCGACCTCACCGTCCACGACGTCCGCGTCCAGCAGGTGGTGTGGGGCCTGGTCGGCTTCGGCGTCACCGCGGCCTGGGGCCTGTTGCGCACCCTGGGCGGTGGCGGCAACGCCGTGGGACACCTGCTCGTCAGCGGGGTCGCGTTCACCGCGGGCGTCCTGGCCCGCGACACCTGGCTCACCTCCCAGGTCAGAGCCCGCGAGCGCCGCATCCTCGCGGAGTTCCCGACCGTCGCCGAGCTCCTCGCCCTGTCGGTCGCGGCCGGTGAGAGCCCCGTCGGAGCGCTGGACCGCGTGGTCCAGCGGTGCCGTGGGGAGCTCAGCCGCGACCTGGCCCGGGTGCTCGCCGAGATCCGCACCGGCGAGCCCGTCGGCGTCGCGTTCGACCGGCTGGCTGCGACCACGGGTGTCCCTGTCGTCGCCCGGTTCGCGCAGGGCGTGGCCGTCGCCGTCGAGCGGGGTACGCCGCTGGCCGACGTCCTCCACGCCCAGGCCGCCGACGTGCGCGAGGCGGCCCGCCGCGAGCTCATCGAGTCGGCCGCCCGTCGCGAGGTGCTGATGATGATCCCGGTGGTCTTCCTCGTGCTCCCCGTGACAGTTCTCTTCGCGTTCTGGCCCGGCGTCGTCGGCCTCAGCCTCTCGGCCCCCTGAGCCCCACCTCTCCAGCCCCACCCCTCTCGGGAAAGGAACCACCATGACCACCCTCCACCTGATGGCCCTGACGCTGGTCGGAGCGCTGCCGGCGCGCACCCGCGACGACCGGGGCGACGTGCCCGGCTGGGTCCTCGTCACCGTGATGTCCGCCGGCATCGTCGGTGTGCTGACGATCGTGGCCCAGGACGAGCTCTCCTCGCTGCTGCGTCGGGCGCTGCGCCAGGTCCAGTAGTGGGGCACCGGGGCCGAGCCCGCCGACCGCGCGCCGCCCGAGGCGCGGCGGTCGTCGACTTCGTGCTCGTCGTGGTGGTGCTCGTGCCGCTGGTGCTCGGGGTGCTCCAGGTCTCGCTGGTCCTGCTGGTCCGCAACACCCTGACCGCCGCTGCCTCCGACGGCGCCCGCTACGCCGCCACCGTCGGCCGCGGGCCGTCCGACGGCGTCGCTCGTACCCGCGACCAGATCGCCGGCGCGCTCACAGCCCGGTTCGCCGAGGACGTCACCGCCCGCGTGGTGTCGGTGGACGGCACGCCGACGGTCGTGGTGACGGTGCGCGCGAGCGTCCCCGCGCTGGGCCTCGGCGGCCCCGGGGTGGACCTCGAGGTCGACGGCCATGCGGTGCAGGAGATCCAGCCGTGACCGCGACGCCGGCTCGTGTGGCTCAGCGCGGTCCATGGCACGCGCTCGACCACGCGAGGCGAGGGGAGCAGGGGAGCGCCCTGGTCGAGGTGGTGTGGCTGGGGGTGCTGCTCCTGCTCCCGATGCTCTGGATCGTGCTGAGCGTTTTCGAGGTGCAGCGCGGCGCGTTCGGCGTGGAGGCAGCAGCCCGGTCCGCCGCTCGGGCCTACGTGCTTGCCGGCGACGACGCCACCGGTCGGCAGCGGGCCGAGGCGGCGGCGCGCCAGGCTCTCGCCGACCAGGGGCTGGAGGAGGCGCCGCTGGAGGTCCGGGTCGACTGCACCGTCCCGGCCGACTGCCACAGCGGTACCTCGGTGGTCACCGTCGTCATCGGGACCCGGGTCGACCTGCCGTTCCTGCCAGACCTGCTCGGGGCGGGGGAGCCGAGCTTCGCCCTCGACGCCGCCCACAGCGTGCCGGTGGGTCGCTACCAGGAGGTGAGCGTCCCGTGAGCCATCGACCGACCCGGGCACGCGGGCGGGGCCAGCGCGGTTCGGTGACACCGCTGATCGTCGGCTTCGCCACTGTCCTGGCGCTCGGCATCGCGCTGGTCACCGACGCGACCGCGGCCTACCTGCAGCGCTCGGGCCTCAGCACGCTCGCCGACGGTGCCGCGCTGTCCGGCGCCGACGCCGGCGCCACCGGTCGCAGCACCTACACCGAGGGCGTCCCCACCGACGACCTGCCGGTCGACGCGGTGGCGGCGCGCGCGGGGGTCGAGGCCTACCTCCGCCAGGTGCGGGCGCACGAGGAGTACCCCGGCCTCCGCGTCGCCGTCCGCGTCGACGCCGCCACCAGCAGCGTGCACGTGCGCCTCACCGCGCCCCTCGACCTCCCGCTCGCCATCCCCGGCGCGGCCGCGGACACGACCGTCGCCGCTGAGGGGGAAGCCAGCTCACTGGTCGGGGAGTGACCTTCCCCACCGAGGGTCGTGCCCCTGAGCGGGCGCCATGGCGCCCGCCCAGGGGCACGACTCCACCGCGGCCGCCCGGGTGAACTGCGCGACCGCGGAGTCGGTCATCCTCGGGCCATGAGCGCCGACCTCGTCTACCTCGTCGCCGGGCTCTGCCTGATCCTCGCGGTGCTGCTCCCCGCGGTGCTGCGCGGCGCCCCGGTGACCACCCCGATGCTGCTCATCGGCACCGGCATGCTCATCGGGCTGACGCCGCTGCCCGAGGACCTGCCGATCGGCCACCAGGACAACCGCGCCCTCATCGAGCACGCCACCGAGCTCACCGTGATCGTGGCGCTCATGGGCGTCGGCCTGGCGATCGACCGCCCGCTGGACCTGCGCCGGCTCTCCTCCTGGCGCTCGTGGTCACCCGCCTGGCGCCTGCTCGGCATCGCGATGCCGCTCTCCATCGCCTCGGTCGCCCTGCTCGGCTGGACCCTCGGAGCAGCACCCGCGGCCGCGCTGCTGCTCGGCGCGGTGCTCGCCCCGACCGACCCCGTCCTCGCCTCCGACGTCCAGGTCGGCGGCCCGACGGTGGCCGACGACGAGGAGGACGTGGAGTCCGAGACCGAGGACGACGAGGTCCGCTTCGCCCTCACCTCCGAGGCCGGGCTCAACGACGGGCTCGCCTTCCCCTTCGTGTACGCCGCGATCCTGCTCGCCACCGAGGGCGCCGTCTCCGAGTGGGGTGCTCGCTGGATCGCGTGGGAGCTGCTCGGCAAGACCGCCATCGGGATCGCCGCCGGGATGCTCGTGGGGCACCTGCTGGCCCGCGTCGCCTTCCGGGCGGGCAACCCGGCGCTGCGCGTGGCCGAGCGCGGGGAGCCGTTGCTCGCCGTGGCGGCGCTGCTGACGGCGTACGGCGTCGGCGAGGTCGCCCAGGGCTACGGATTCCTCGCGGTCTTCGCCTGCGCCATGACGTTCCGCGCCGCCGAGCGGCGACACAGCTACCACCGCGACATGCACCAGGTCGTCGAGCGGCTCGAGCGACTGCTGACCCTCTTCGTGCTGCTCGCGCTCGGCATCGCGCTCACGCGCGGCCTGCTCGAGGACCTGGACTGGCGGTCGGTGGTCGTCGCGGTCGCCGTCGTCGGACTCATCCGTCCGGCGGCGGCCTGGGTCGCCCTGGCGGCCCGGGCCCCGACCGAGGGGACCGGCACGCTCACCCGCCGCGAACGGTTCGCCACCGCGTTCTTCGGGGTCCGTGGCGTCGGCTCGCTGTACTACCTCGCCTACGCCGGGGCCGACGTCGCCGACTTCCGCGACGGCTGGCTGTGGTCGACGGTCGGCCTGACCATCGTCGTGTCGGTCGTGGTGCACGGCGCCACCGCGGGCCCGGTGATGAGCCGGCTCGAGTGCCGCCGCCAGCAGTGGGCGTCGCAGGGGGCCGGGCAGGGCTCGGAGGAGGAGTCGCAGGCCGCGGACGCGACCGCCGGGTGACGGGTCTCACCCGGTCGGGTGGTTAGGCCGGACCTCCACGGGGGACACCTGAGATCACGCGATGCTGCGCCGCTCCGGAGCCGTCGCCGTGGCCGAGAGGCCTCCCTCCCCGTTCGACCATCCTCAGGAGATCCCCCATGTCTCGACGCGTCCTCGCGCGCCCTCTTGCCGCCGCGACCGTGGCCTCGGCCCTCGTCCTCACCGCCCCCGTGGCCGCCCTCGCCGGCGACCAGGGCAACGGCAAGGGCAACGGCAAGCCTGGCACCTCCAGTGCGCAGGCCGACAAGCCCGGCAAGAAGTCCAACGGCAAGTCTCAGGGCAAGGGGAAGGGCCAGTCGAGCGGCAAGTCCCAGACCAAGGGGAAGAGCCAGTCGAACGGCAAGGCGTCGGGTCAGACGAACGGCAAGGCGTCGGGTCAGACGAACGGCAAGGCGTCGGGCCAGTCGAACGGCAAGTCCAACGGCTCCTCGAAGGGCAAGGCGACCGGCAAGGCGACCGGCAAGGCGACCGGCAAGGCGAAGCAGGACCCGGCCGGCAACAACGGCACCGTCAAGATCGCGCCGTACGGCGAGATCGATCGCATCCCCAACAACACCCCGCACCCGGGCTGCACGTTCCAGGTCGAGTGGTACGGCTTCGACGAGGGCGACGACGTCGTCTCGCAGGTCTCCTTCGCCATGCAGGCACCCACCTCCGACGTGGCGCTGAGCGTCGACGGCCCCACCGAGGTGTTCGTGGGCGGTGACAGCGCCACCGGTGCCGGCACCGAGACCGGCCTCGACGGGCGCGAGACCTACACGCTCTCCTTCGACGGCGACCCGCACCCGAAGCAGGGCTACCACGTGAAGCTGACCGTGGCGACGCCCCGCAGCCAGGGCAACGACACCAAGACCAAGGTCTTCTGGGTCGAGGACTGCGAGCCCGGGACCGCCACCGAGGACTCCAGCACGGACACCGACGACGAGGGCACCGGTGAGGACGGCGACGACTCCGCCGTCGCCGGCTCCTCCTACGAGACCGGCGCCGACGAGGGTGAGGGCAGCAGCGCCGAGACCGGCGAGGACGGTGCCGTGATGGGCACGACCCTGTCGCTCGACAGCAGCGACACCGCCGGCACCACCGGGGACGACGGCTCCGCCGTGCCGACCGGGGTCGACGCGGGTGCCGAGGGCACGGCCTTCGAGCGCGCCGGTGACCTCGCCCGCTCGCCGTGGGCGCTGCTGGTGCTGGGCCTCGGCCTGGCCGCCGGTGCGGCCGCCGTGGTGACCCGTCGTGCCGGTCGCTGAGGTCGGGCAGCGTGCGGGCCGACACCGGCAACCGGGGCCGGTCCTGGCTCTCGGCAGCTCTGGCCCTGGTCGCCGCGTCGCTCGTCGCCCTCGGACTTCTCTGGTGGTGGCAGCAGCCGGGCTCGTCCTCGGACCCGTCCGCGAACGCAGCGTCCACCCCGAGCGGCTCCGACGGCTCGACCGGGACGCCGACGCAGGCCTCGACGCCCCCGCCCGCCAAGCGACTGCCCTCCCGGCCGGCTGACCCCACCCGTCTGAGGATCCCCGCGCTCGACGTAGACGCCGACGTCGACGCGGTGGGCACCCGACGAGACGTGCTCGTCCCACCGGCCGACCCCCAGCGGGTCGGCTGGTGGGGCCAGGGTGCCGCTCCCGGCGAGCCGGGCCGGGCCCTGCTCGCCGGCCACACGGTGCACACCGGGGGAGGAGCGCTCGACGACCTCGAGGCGCTCCAGCCCGGCGACCGCGTCGTGGTCAGCGCGAAGGGCAGCCGGACCCGCTGGGTCGTCGACAGCGTGCGCGTCCTGGCCAAGGGAGAGCTGGCCCGTGACGCCGAGCGGGTCTTCGCCCAGGACGGGCCACCCCGCCTGGTGCTGCTGACCTGCGAGGACTGGGACGGAGCGGCGTACCGCAGCAACGTCGTGGTGGTCGCCCGGCCCGCCTGAACGCGCGGCCCGGCTGGTGGCGACGACGTAAAGAATCCGCCGACAACTCGGAATCGGCGGCCGGTCCTTCCTACCGTGGAGGGCATGCGTCACCTCTCGGGTCTCCTGACCGTCCTCCTGATCGCCCCGTTGCTGGCGGTCGGGCTCACCGCCGCGCCCGCGAGCGCGCGCACCCCGGCGAACTTCCAGAACGGCATCCACCGGCTCACCAACGACATCCGGGCGGACCACGACGAGGGCAAGCTCGCCAAGCGCAAGTGCGTCAAGAAGTTCGCCAAGAAGCAGGCCAAGAAGATGGCCCGGCAGGAGCGGATGTTCCACCAGGCGTTGAAGCCCATCGCCACCAAGTGCGGGTTGAAGGGCGTCGGGGAGAACGTCGCCGTCGGATTCACGAGCCCTCAGGGCGTGCTGGACGCGTGGATGGATTCCCAGGGTCACCGCGAGAACATCCTGGACGGGTCGTTCACCATGCTCGGGGTCGGCGCCAAGCAGAGCGAGGACGGCACGTGGTACCTCGCGCAGGTCTTCGGCCGGAAGTGAGGCGCCCTCGGGGCGCGAGTAGGACCGGCGTACGCCGGGGCCGTAGGCTTCCCCCTTGTGGCAGGCCCTGACTACGACGTCGAGATCAAGCAGCTCCAGGCGACGATGCGCACCATCGAGCAGGTGCTCGACCTGGAGGCGATGAAGTCCGAGATCGCCGACCTCGGTGAGCAGGTCGCGGCTCCCGACCTCTGGGACGACCAGGCCAACGCGACCCGCGTGACCGGCCGGCTCTCGGACCTGCAGGGCCAGGTCGAGCGCTTCGAGGCGCTGCAGGGCCGCATCGAGGACCTCGGCGTGCTCGTCGAGCTCGGTGTCGAGGAGGGCGACGAGGACTCGCTCGCCGAGGCCGAGCGCGAGCTGGGCAAGATCAAGGCCGCGGTCGAGAGCCTCGAGGTCCGCACCCTGCTGTCGGGGGAGTACGACTCCCGCGAGGCGATCGTGACGATCCGCTCCGGCGCCGGTGGCGTCGACGCCGCGGACTTCGCCGAGATGCTGATGCGGATGTACACCCGGTGGGCCGAGCGCAACAAGTACCCCGTCGAGGTCTTCGACGTCTCCTACGCCGAGGAGGCCGGCATCAAGTCGGCGGAGTTCGCGATCCACGCGCCCTACGCCTACGGCACCCTCTCGGTCGAGGTCGGCACCCACCGCCTGGTGCGGATCAGCCCCTTCGACAACCAGGGCCGCCGCCAGACCTCCTTCGCCGCCGTCGAGGTCGTGCCGCAGCTGGAGCAGACCGACGAGATCGAGGTCGACGAGAACGAGGTCCGCGTCGACGTCTTCCGCTCCGGCGGACCCGGTGGTCAGTCGGTCAACACGACCGACTCCGCCGTGCGCCTCACGCACATCCCCACCGGCATCGTCGTGTCCTGCCAGAACGAGAAGTCGCAGCTGCAGAACAAGGCCGCCGCGATGATCGTCCTCAAGGCCAAGCTGCTGGCGAAGAAGAAGGCCGAGGAGGCCGCGCTCAAGAAGGACCTCAAGGGCGACGTCGCGGCCAGCTGGGGCGACCAGATGCGCAACTACGTGCTGAACCCCTACCAGATCGTCAAGGACCTGCGCACCGGCTACGAGACCGGCAACCCGCAGCCGGTCTTCGACGGCGAGATCGACGGGTTCCTCGAGGCCGGCATCCGCTGGCGCCGCGGCGCCGAGAAGACCGACGCCTGACCTTCGCCCTCGAGCCGGGCCCGGCCCAGCAGGTACGCCGCTGGGCCGGTCGCTGAGCGGATCAACTGGGGCGGGTCGGCTCAGAGCCGCCAGCGCTTGCCGTAGTCCCCGATCTCGCCCTCGAGGTCGTAGGCCACCATCTGCACGAACTTGCTCTTCTTCGGGACCTTGCGCATCGAGATGCGCGTCTTGAGGCTCGTCTCCCGGTCGAAGAACTTGGTGATGTTGCCGCGACGGTTGGTGAACACCACGACGTAGCCGGCGGCACCGTCGACCGGTCGCCACTTCAGCGTGAGCTTGGTGCCCTTGCGGTTGTAGAAGCCCTTCTTGATCTTCGGCCCGGCCAGCGGGTCGGTCGGCTCGACGACCTCGTCGGCCTGCGTGGTGACGGTGGTGCTGGAGGTCGGACCGTCGCCCTCGCCGTTCACGGCCGCGACCTGCACGGTGTAGGTCGTGTCGGGGGAGAGGCCGGTGAAGGTGTGGCTGGTCGTGCCAGCCGGGATCTCCGTGGAGCCGCCGCCGACCAGGCTGACGCGGTAGCCGGTGATGCTCGACCCGCCGTCGTCGGCGGGCGTGGACCAGGTCGCGGTCGCGGTGGTCGGGGCCGACGAGCTGGCCGCTAGTCCACTCACCTTGCCTGGGACATCTGCGCCGCACACGACGTCGAGGGTGTAGCGCCCGATGGAGCCGTAGTCGTCGTAGTCGTTATCGGGCGTGCCGTTTCCGACGCCGTCGACCCGGGCGAAGAGGGTCAGCCCCGTCGCGTCGGCGACATTGACTTGGGCGCCCAGCCCTGTTGCGGTGAAGCGGTCGGACTTGTCCGAGTGCGGGTCATCGCTGTCGAGGACTTGGTTGCTGGCGTTCAGCACGTCGAGCTTGATGTCCAGGTTCGGACTCACGGGGGCAGGAGAGGCCGTGATCTCTACCGGCCCATTGCATTGCCCTAGAGCGAAGACGTCCACATCCGCGCGAGTCTCAATGATCCCGGTACCCAGAGTTCCTGCGACAGGCACTGGACCCGCAGATCCGATGGTGTTCGAAGCGTCGTCTGATCGGTAGGGGGCCCCATTAGAGTTGATGATGGCGACGTCGTCCTGCAGAGGGATCCGAACGCTGTTTCCCTGCGAGTCGGTGGTGTAGTTCGTAGCGCCGGAGTACCCGCCGTCGCTCCACTGGATCACGGGTCCGGTGCCGGAGCCCATGATCGGGGCCCAGTTGCCGTGACCTCGGTAGTAGTTGTCTCCGTTAACGCTCGAATCCCCGTCATGAACGAGACCGAAGTTGTGTCCGACTTCGTGGCTGATGGTCTCAGCGACGTTGAACACGTCGTTGAACTCCGCGGTGAAGGCAAAAGCAGGCTGGAAGTCACCGTGCCAGTCGGGCTCGTCGAACACGTCCAGGTATGCGACTCCCGTGCAATTGCCTCCGCAGATCCTGTCCAAGGGATTGCGGTCATCAGTGATGAGTGCACGAGTTCCGAACTTCAGGTCGCTAGTGCCGTGTCTCGTGATGTCAGAGGGCGCTGGCTCCTGTGTGGTGACGTCCACATCGAAGGGGGCGTAGTCCTCCGCGACTCGCTGCCAGATCTCCTGGATGTGTGCTCGCTCCTGCGAACTGAACGAGCTGTAGTCACCGTCCAGCGAGAAGCCGAGCAATGAAGAGGTGGAGACGCCGTAGCCCTTGTTCCATTCGGTGCCGGAAACCGTTCCACCGTCGAAGTCGAGGTAGATCACGCGGTTGGAGCCCGGTCGGGAGTGCAGTTGGAAGGTCTCCGACAGTGGGAAGCTAGGTGACGCCGCTCGGGCGGCCGGTAGCGAGCGCGCGCTCAGGTCGTCGCGAAAGTGCAGGCGCCCGCCCTGGTCAAGCGTGGCAGCGGGGTCATGCTCGAGGAGTGCTTGCAGCTCGTCCGGAGTGCGTCCGTTGACGCGCGCGGCTGCGGCGAGGTCGCTCCCCAACGTCCGGACGGCACGCTTGCCACTCATGGGCCGGGGGAGCAGGTCCGGCGCCGCCGTACCGGGCCCGTCGGACGCCGGCCCATCCGGCGCGGGGGCCGAGACCGACGGGGCGCCGCCGAGGCCGAGTGCGAGGACGGTGCTGAGCAGCACGGTGGACAGGGCACTCCGAGCGACCCTCGAGCCTGACGGCGACATCGGTGTTCCCTTCGAGCAGCCTGCGCGCCCGTGGGAGCAGGGGGGCGCGGTCCCCAGGGTATCGACGCAGCCGCCGCACCGGACGCTCTTCACGAGGTCTTCACCTGGGCCTGATCGCACGCGAGCGCTTCGACGGCTCGCTGCGCCCGAGGTCGTTGAGGGCGACCACCTGGAAGGCCCAGCGCCCCTTGGGCAGCCGCAGCACCTTCCGGGTCCGGCCGGGACGCAGCACCTTGGAGCCCTTGGAGCGGGCCAGCTGCTCGGAGCCGCGCATCTTGTGGGCGAGCACGACGTACCCCGTCACCGGGGCGCCGCCGTCGGTCGCCGGGGCCCGCCACACCAGCCTCGCCGTGCGCCGCCCGCCCTTGCGGCCGGGCTTGGCCTTCTTGACCACGGGGCTGGCGGGGACCGTGGTCGCCGTGCCGGCGCTGCCGTCGCAGCCGCTGACGGAGAGGGTGTAGCGGCCCAGGCTGCCGTAGTCGTCGTACGCCGTGGTGGGATCGCCCGTGCCCACGCCGTCGACGCGCGCGTAGAGCTCGCCCTCGGCCTGCAGGCTGACCGTGGCGCCCATGCCGTCGGCCGTCACGCCGTCGCCGCGCGTCGACGGCGGGTCGTCGCGTCCGAGGACGGCCCCGGAGGCGTCGCGCACCTGCAGCTCGATGTCGAGGTTGGGGCTGACCCGGGCCGGGGCCGCACGCACCGTGACCTCGCCCGAGCAGGTGCCCAGCGCGTAGACGTCCACGTCGTTGCGATGGGTGATGAGCCCGCCGGAGACCGGGACGAACGACGCGGCCGAGGCGATGGTGGCGCCGGCCTCGTCGGGCACCAGCGTCAGGCCGCCCGCGGAGGTGTCGGGGTCGCGGTCGATCATCAGCGCCAGGTCGTCCTGGGTGTTGCGCGAGCCCTCGAAGGCGCCGTTGCTCCACTGGCTGACCGGGCCGGGTCCCGAGCCCATGAGGGGCGTCCAGTTCGCGTGTCCGGGGTAGTAGCCCTGCACGTCGTCGTCGGCCTTGTCGTCGTGGTCGAGCCCGAGGGTGTGGCCGACCTCGTGGCTGACGGTCGTGGCGATGGTGGTGGCGTCGTTGTAGTAGGCCGTGAACACCCAGGCCGGCTGCAGCGCCTCGTGCTCCTCGGGCTCGTCGAAGACGCCGACGAACGCCACCCCGGTGCAGTAGCGACTGCTGCACAGGTCGCCCTGGACCGGCACGTCGCTGGTGACCTGGGCGCGGGTGCCGAAGACGCGGTCGTCGGTCCCGTTCCGGGCCAGCGCCGCGCGGCCGGGATCCTCGGTGGTGACGTCGACGTCGAAGGGCGCGAAGTCCTCCGCCACCCTCAGCCAGACCTGCTGGATGGTGGCGTGCTCGCGGTTGCTGAACGCGGGTTCGTCGTCGAGCGAGAACGGCGCGGCGGCCGGCGCCTCGGTGTCCCACCGGCTCCCGATCTCGGTCGTGCCGTCGAAGTCGAGGTGGATGGTGCGTTCGGCGCCCGGACGGCTGTGCAGCCGGAAGGTCTCCGAGGTCGGGAAGACGGCCTCCTCGACCGGGGGCTCGTCGTCACCCTCGTCGCCACGGTCGTCGCCCGGGTCGTCGGTCGCGGCGCCCCGGTCCTCGTAGGCCAACCGCCCCGACGGCGTGACCACCAGCGTGGCGTCGCTGAGCAGCAGGTGCCGCAGCCCACCGGTCGTGCGGCCGTTGAGGGCGGCCACGGCGCCGAGCCGGTCGCCGAGCGCGAGCAGGGCTGCGCGGCCGCCGACCGCGCGGGCCAGCAGCCGGTCGGGCAGGACCTTGGGCAGCACCTCGGGCACGTCCGCGGGCCGTTCCGCGGCCGGTCGCTCGAGGGACCAGCCGCTGGCGGCGTACGTCGTCGTGCCGGTGCCCGGCGAGCCGGGCGTCTGCGTGGCAGCCGTCGTCGACGCGGCCGCGAGCGGCCCGAGGACCAGGCTCAGCAGGGCCCCGACGGGGACGACGTTGCGGAGGTGCACCCCTGCAGTGAAGGACGCTGTGGGGAGCCAGTGGAACAGCCCTGACCCAAACGTTCCCCCGGTGTGGACGAACTGTGGACCAGGACCCCTCAGGTCGCCCCGGAGCGGCTGTGCGGGGACGTGATCGACCCGACGCGGCCGGGGAGCGGGGTCCGGCTGGGATCAGCCCGTAGTCTCGCTCGGGTGATTCGCTTCGAGAAGGTCACCAAGACCTATCCCGGCGCCGGGGCCCCGGCGCTGGACCAGGTGTCGGTCGACGTCGAGAAGGGCGAGTTCGTCTTCCTCGTCGGCGCCTCCGGCTCCGGGAAGTCCACGGCGCTGCGCCTGGTGCTGCGCGAGTACCGCGCCACCTCCGGCCGCGTCTACGTCGCCGGCAAGGAGATCAACCGTCTGGCCGGCTGGAAGGTCCCGCGGCTGCGTCGTCAGATCGGCACCGTCTTCCAGGACTTCCGCCTGCTGCAGTCCAAGACCGTCGCCGAGAACGTCGCCTTCGCCCTGCAGGTCACCGGCAAGTCCCCGCGCGAGGTCAAGCGCCTGGTGCCCGAGACCCTCGAGCTCGTGGGCCTGCAGGAGCGCGCCGACCGCCTGCCCGACGAGCTGTCCGGTGGCGAGCAGCAGCGCGTCGCGATCGCCCGCGCGTACGTCGGACGGCCGATGATCCTCATCGCCGACGAGCCCACGGGCAACCTCGACCCCGCCACCTCGGTCGGGATCATGAAGCTGCTCGACCGCATCAACAAGACCGGCACGACGGTCCTGATGGCCACCCACGACCACGGCATCGTCGACCAGATGCGCAAGCGCGTCATCGAGCTCGACCACGGTCGCGTGGTGCGTGACGAGGCCCGCGGCGTCTACGGCTTCTCCCACTGATCCGCTCGCCGAGCCGACACCCGCACCGGACCCACCCGCCCAGACCCAGGAGCTCCCGCCCTCCATGCGCTACGTCCTCTCCAACCTCGGCCAGGGGCTGCGTCGCAACACCTCGATGCACCTCGCGGTGGTGCTGACGCTGTTCGTGTCGCTGAGCCTCGTCGGCTTCGGTGCGCTGCTGAACAAGCAGACCGACCACATCAACGACCAGCTCGGCAGCGAGCTCGAGATCACGGCGTACCTGTGCCGCAAGAACGACAACAACCCCGACTGCCTGGGGGAGGTCACCGAGGCGCAGAAGAAGGCGATCGTCAAGGTCGTCGAGGACAGCCCGGAGGTCGCGGGCTACCGCTTCGAGTCCCAGGAGACGGCGTTCGAGAAGACCAAGGAGCTCTACGGCCCCGAGGAGGCCGACCGCTTCGAGGGGCCCAACGCGATCCTGCGCCCCGAGGACCTGCCGGAGTCGATCTGGATCACGCTGAAGGACCCCCGCGAGTTCGAGGGCATCACCAGTGCGGTCGTCGGGCTGGACGGTGTCGCGCGCCTGGTCGACCAGCGCGAGACCGTCGGGCAGATCACCGGCATCGTCGACTGGCTTCAGCGGGCGGCGCTCATCGTCGCCGGCGTGCTCGGGCTCGCCGCGTTGCTGCTGGTCGCCAACACGATCCGGCTGGCCGCGTTCGCGCGTCGCAAGGAGATCGCGATCATGCGCCTGGTGGGCGCCTCGACGCTCTACATCGCGCTGCCGTTCCTCCTGGAGGCGCTGGTCACCGCGGTGGTCGGCGTGGCGCTGGCCGCCGGTGCGCTGGTGGCCTTCGAGCAGTTCGTCGTCATCGAGCGCTACTCCGGGTTCACCGTCTTCCCGCTGGTCGACTGGGCCGACCTGGCGTACGCCGTCGGCGTGGTCGGCATCGCCGGGCCGGTCATCACGCTGGTGCCGACACTCCTGCTGACCCGCAAATACGTCAAAGTCTGACCCGAGCGCCGTACCGTCGAGGGGCAGTCCCACCTCTTCCCCGAAGCTCGAAGGCAGACCACGGTGCGCTTCTTCCCCAGCGCCTCCCGTCAGCGCCTGGCAGCGGCCGCAGCGGCCGGTGCCCTGGCGCTGGGCGCCATGTCCATCCCCTCCGCCCAGTTCAGCCTCGCCGCTGACGACCTGAAGGACCAGCAGAAGAAGGTCCAGAAGAAGCTCGACGGTGCCGCCGCCGACCTGGAGCACTCCAGCGCGGCCGCCCGCAAGGCGCTGGCGAAGGCAGAGTCGGCCCGAGCCGACCTCGACCGCGCGAAGGGCCGGCTCAGCCGTGTCCGGGTGCGGCTCGACCACGCCCGCACCCGTGACGAGCGGATGGCCGAGAAGCTGGCGAAGGCCGAGGACCGGCTCGAGCAGGCGCGCGTCGACCTCGCCGAGGGTCAGGCCGCGCTCGCCGCGCAGCACCAGGTCGTGCGCGACCGGGTCGCCGACTCCTACATGCAGGGCAGCCCCGAGCTCGCCACCATCACCAGCTTCCTCAACAGTCGCTCCACCGAGGACCTCACCCGCCAGCAGGCGGCCACCGGCGCGATCATGAGCCGCGAGACCGGGATGTACGACGACCTCGAGGCCGCCGAGCTGCTGCTGCAGACCCGGGAGACCGAGGTGCAGACGGCCAAGCAGGATGTCGCGTCCGACCGCCGCAAGGCCGCCCAGCACCTGGAGAAGATCCGCCGGCTGACCGCCCAGGCCGTCGCCGTACGTGACGAGGTGCGTGAGCTGGCCACCACGCGCGCCGAGGTACGGCGCAAGGCGTTCGCGGTGAAGATGAAGGACCAGAAGGCCCTCAACCGCCTCAAGCGGCAGGAGGCCCGGATCAAGCAGCGCATCCTCGCCGCCGCTCGGGCCTCCCGCGGCAGCTCGGTCAGCGCCCAGCCCTCGGGCTTCCTCCAGCGCCCCGTCGCCGGTCCGGTGACCTCGTCGTTCGGCTACCGCACGCACCCGATCTACAAGTACTGGGGCATGCACGACGGCACCGACTTCGGCGTCGCCTGCCGCGAGCCGCTCAGGGCGTCGGGCACCGGCACCGTGATCGCCAAGTACTACTCCGAGGTCTACGGCAACCGCCTCTACCTCTCCCTGGGCCGGGTCAACGGCAAGTCACTGACGGTGGTCTACAACCACGCCTATGGCTACCGGTACGACGTCGGCGACCGGGTCGCCCGCGGCGCGGTCGTCGGCACGGTCGGCTCGACCGGCTGGTCGACCGGCTGCCACCTGCACTTCACGGTCCTGGTCGCCGGCAAGGCCGTCGACCCGATGAACTGGCTCTGACCCGCTCGTCGAGACCCCGCCCTCACCAACTGGGTTGAGCCTCCCTGCGAGAATGGCGGGATGGCCAGGGAGCAGGGGCAGAAGATGATCGCGCAGAACAAGAAGGCGCGACACGACTACGCCATCGAGGACACCTACGAGGCCGGCCTGGTCCTGCAGGGCACCGAGGTGAAGTCGCTGCGGATGGGCCGCGCCAGCCTCGTCGACGGCTTCGTCGACCTCGACCGCGGGGAGGCGTGGCTGCACGGGGTGCACATCCCGGAGTACTCCCAGGGCACCTGGACCAACCACTCAGCGCGCCGCAAGCGCAAGCTGCTGCTGCACCGCGAGGAGATCGACAAGATCGAGCGCCGGGTCAACGAGAAGGGCCTGACGGTCGTCCCGCTCGCGCTCTACTTCAAGGACGGGCGCGCCAAGGTCGAGATCGCGTTGGCACGGGGCAAGAAGTCGTGGGACAAGCGGCAGTCGATCGCCGAGCGCACCGCGAAGCGCGAGGTGGAGGTCGAGGTCGGGCGCCGGCTCAAGGGCATGCGTGACTGAGGCGTCCACCGACCTCGGCCAGGAGCTCTCCTGGGAGCAGGAGGTCGAGCGCACGACCGCGTTCTGGCAGCGGCTGGGCCTGCCCGGCCTGCTCGACGTGCACACCCACTTCCTGCCGCCGCCTGTGCAGGCGAAGGTCTGGGAGCAGTTCGACAACGCCGGCCCGAAGCTCGGGCGCGAGTGGCCGATCCGCTACCGCGGCAGCGTCGAGGAGCGGGTGGCCCAGCTGCGCGCGCTCGGAGTACGCCGGTTCTCGACCCTGCCCTACGCCCACCGGCCGGGCATCGCGCGCTACCTCAACGAGTGGGCGGCGGGCTTCAAGCGTGACGTCCCCGAGTCGCTGTGGTCGGCGACGCTCTACCCGGAGGACGACGTGGCGGCGTACGTCGCCGACGGGATCGCGGCCGGGGTGGAGATCTGGAAGGTGCACGTGCAGGTGGGGGAGTTCCACCTCGACGACCCGGCGCTGGACCCGGCGTGGGCGCTGCTCGCCGAGGCCGGCACCCCCGTGGTCGTGCACGCGGGCCACGCGCCGGTCGGCAACGACTTCACCGGACACGCGTCCTCGGCGCGGGTGCTCGAGCGGCACCCGGGGCTGGCGATGGTGGTGGCGCACATGGGCGCGCCGGACTTCACCGAGTTCCTCGACCTGGCCGACCGCTACGAGCGCGTGCGGCTGGACACCACCATGGTGTTCACCGACTTCGAGCTCGGTGACGTGCACGGCGGCCCACCGGCGTACGCCGACAAGCTGCTCGACCGGCTGGACCGGCAGCGCGACCGGCTGCTGCTGGGCACCGACTTCCCGACCATCCCGTACCCCTACGTGCACCAGCTGGAGTCGCTGGAGCGGCTCGGGCTGGGTGACGACTGGCTGCGGGCGGTGTGCTGGCACAACGCCGCGGCGCTGGTGGGGGCCGGGCCGGAATACCCGCTGGACCCGGGCCGTTAGGATGGGTGCACAACTCAAGAGGGGCTGATCGGTTTCGACTTGGGACGTTAGTCCGAAGAGAAGCGGGTCGAGGAGCCAGCGTCATCTCGTAAACGATCGCTGGGAACCAATAACTGCCAACGCTAAGCGCAGTTCCTTCGCTCTCGCCGCCTGAGCGGTGATCGAAGCGTCTCCCCGGGTATCCGTCTCCGGCCCGGTGCGAGGCGTCGACTAGGAGACTTGCTTGTCAGCTGCTGTCAGGGTGGCTGACCGGGACTCAAACCTGACTGAGCCCGTCGGGGAGGTGTTCGTGCCAGCCCCGGGGCCGAGAAAAGCGACATCACGAACTGCACCCGGAGAAGACTTCGTTCGACGCTCGAGGACCGGGGTTCGATTCCCCGCAGCTCCACTCAGAGGGCTTTGCCTCCATGGGCCCGAACAGTTCCCCGAATTCGGGAGCAGTTCGGGAGGCCCTCGACAGCCCCAGCAGGACCCATGAACGACGAAGGGCCCCACCACGATCTGTGGTCGGGGCCCTTCGTCGTCGGCGACGACGGTGTCTCACGCCGCCGCGCGTTCGAGGTGCTCAAGGATGCGGATGTTGTAGCAAGCGGCTGCAGCAGCGACAGCCAGGGTGACGAGCGGCAGTCCGACGACCTGGACGTAGCCAGGCCGCGCGTCCTCCGTGCCCCGGTTCTTGATGTTGCCGAAGACCGCCTCGACTGCTGAGCGCACCTTGTAGGCGTCCGTCCACTTCTTGCTGCCCCCGTAGTCCTCCTGCAGGTACTTCATGGATGCACGCCTGCCAGGACCCCGGGTCAGGTCCTGCGGGACGGAATACTTGAAGTCTCAAGTTCGTTTAGTCATACTGAACATGAACCTTCAAGTATTCGGACAGGACGCCCCATGACCACCACCATCTCGAGCGCCACCGCTGCTGCCGACTCGTTGATCGACCCCTGTCACCCCTTCTCGGTCCACCTGCGCGAGGTCGCGGCGGTCGAGGCGGCGAGCCCGCACCGGGCGTGGACGCCGGCTGACGGGCCGATGCCGGCCCTCTACCTCAGCCACGGTGCCCCTCCGACCTTCGAGGACCTCGAGTGGATGTCGCAGCTGCACACCTGGTCGCGCGCGCTGCCCAAGCCGCGCGCCATCCTGATCGTCTCGGCGCACTGGGAGTCCGAGAGCATCGGCATCACCAGCACCCGGGCGACCGACCTGGTCTACGACTTCGGCGGCTTCGCCGACATGTACTACCGGATGCGCTACGACACCCCCGAACCCGCCGAGCTCGCCGCGCAGGTGCTGTCGGTGATGCCGGACAGCGAACAGGTCTTCGAGCACCGCCACCGTGGCCTCGACCACGGCGCCTGGCTGCCACTGAAGGTGATGTACCCCGACGCCGACATCCCCGTGCTCCAGCTGTCGCTGCCGACGTCCAACGCCAGCAGGCTGCTGGCCCTGGGCGAGCGACTGCGTCCCCTGCGTGAGCAGGGCGTGCTCGTGGTCGGGTCCGGGTTCATGACCCACGGACTTCAGTACGTCGACTGGAGCCGCCCCGACGTGGTCCCGGGGTGGTCCAAGGAGTTCGACCTGTGGGCCGGCGACGCGCTGCATCGCGGCGACGTCGAGGAGCTCCTGCACTTCCGGGGTCGCGCCCCCGGGCTGCGCTACGCCCATCCCAGCGTCGAGCACTTCACGCCGCTGTTCGTCACCCTCGGTGCCGCCACCGACCCGGAGGTCGGCGTGCAGACCGCGATCGACGGGTTCGTCATGGGCCTGGCCAAGCGGTCCTTCCAGGTCGCCTGAGCCACCCACACCCACCACCCGCCGCTACCACTCCTGAACGGACTCGTCATGGCCATGTACTCATCCCGCGCCGAGGTCGTCACCGACCACCCCACGCGCTACGCACAGCAGCCCGTCGCGCACCTCGGCCGCACGCTGGGGTTCATCGAGGGCGGCGACACCTCGACCGCGACCGCCACCAGTCCCGCTACCGTGCGGACCCGCGTGACCGTCCCGTTGCGCTTCCCCGACGGGTACAGCACCACCGCCGAGGTATTCACCTTCCACGGCCTCCTCGATGGTGAGGAGCACCTGGTCCTGGCGCTGGGGGACTGGCAGGACGCTCTCCTGCGCAGCGCACTCCCCGGCCAGCCCGCGCCACTGGTGCGCCCACACAGCGAGTGCCTGACCGGTGACGTGTTCGGCAGCGAACGCTGCGACTGCGGCCCTCAGCTGCGCGAGGCCGCGGAGCGCATCGCCGCTGAGGGGGGATTCCTGGTCTACCTGCGCCAGGAGGGCCGTGGCATCGGTCTGTACGCGAAGCTCGATGCCTACGCCCTCCAGGACTCCGGCCTCGACACCTACGAGGCGAACCTCGCGCTGGGGCGCGGTGAGGACGAGCGCGACTACACCGCCGTCGCCCAGATGCTCGGGGCACTCGGCGCGGACCGGATCCGCCTGTTGAGCAACAACCCGGACAAGGCCGCCCAGCTCGAGCGGCTCGGCATCACCATCGAGGAGCGCGTCCCGACGGGCGTGCACCTGTCGCACGCCAACGCCCGCTACCTCGTGGCCAAGCGTGACCACACGGCGCACACGCTGGACCTCTCCGCCCCGGGCGCCTGACCTGGGAGGCCGAACCGGCCGTCACGCACGGATCTCCCGACGGTGCTCGGACGACCGAGCCGCTGCCTGCATCGGCCCTGCACGCCGGCTCGCTGGGGCCCTCGCCGCGGACGGCGCGGGCCTCGGCGTGCGGCACGGTCACTGACCCTCCCTCGTGACGGGCTCGCCACAGGTGGGGCAGAGCACGGTCTCGCTGGGCTGGCCGGCCCCCGTCCGGCCGCGGGTTCCGCAGAAGTCGCAGACCCATCGTTCGCGTTCCATGCCTGCATCCTCGACCGGCGCACCGACAACCCGCTCAGGTTGGCGCCATGGCGCGCTGCATCCCCGAGGAGCCGGCGTTCGTCACCGAGTCCGAGCGGCAGGTGTGGGAGCGGCTGCGGGGGGCCGAGATCACGCGTTCGTCGTCCCGGCGTCCATCCGCCCTCCATGGCCTGCCTACGCTCGGCGACGTGATCTCGCTTCGGCTCGCCACCGGCCTGACGGCCTCTGTCGTCGTCCCCGCACTGCTGCTCGTCGGCTGCGGCGAGGACTCCGCCGACGCAGGGGCGTCGTCGAGCGCGCCGCTGACCACCCAGCCCCCCGCCGAGGAGGTCGTGACGCCGCCGAGCACCCCCAGCGACGACCTCGCCTCCGCGCAGGCCGACGTCGAGTCGCTGGCGGTGCAGCTGGAGAGCTACTACCGCGGCGGCGACTACCCGCGCTCCCTCGACGAGCTCCTCGGGACCCTCGCCGACGCGGGCGTCGCCCCCACCGAGGACAACGAGGTCGCGGCCTACGCCTACGACGCGGACACCGTGGAGTTCACGCTGTGCGTCGAGGCGCCCAGCGGGGCGTGGGCGACCTACGACACCGAGCCGATGACGCTGCGCCAGGGCGCTGAGAGCGGCGGCTGCCCCGACCTGGGCTGACAGGGTCCCCGCGGTGTGGCGGGCACCGTCCGTTCACCGATGAGCGTCATGCTCTGCGCGTGAGTGACGCCGAGACCCGCGACGTGGTACCGCTGCGGGAGGCGACCCGGGCGTGGTTCCGCATCTCCCTGCAGACCTTCGGCGGCCCCGCGGGCCAGATCGCGACGATGCAGCGCGAGCTCGTCGACGAGCGCCGGTGGATCGGCCAGCGCCGCTTCCTGCACGCGCTGTCGTTCTGCACGCTGCTGCCCGGCCCCGAGGCCCAGCAGCTCTCGATCTACGTCGGCTGGCTGCTCAACGGGGTCAGGGGCGGGCTGATCGCCGGCACGCTCTTCGTGCTCCCCGGCGTCGCCGCGCTCCTCGCCCTCTCCGCCCTGTACGTCGGAGCAGGCGACACCACGGTCGTCGAGGCCCTCTTCGCGGGGCTGGCCCCCGCCGTGCTCGCCGTGGTCGCGCAGGCCGTCTGGCGGCTGTCGGGCCGGGCCCTGGGTCACCCGGCGCTGGTGGGCCTGGCCGTGGCCGCGTTCGTGGCGCTGGTCGCCCTCGACGTCCCGTTCCCCGCGGTCGTGGCCGGCGCGGCGGTGATCGGCTGGCTCCTGGGGCGGTGGGTGCCGGATGCGCTGCCTCACCGGCGTACCGCTCCCGAGGACGCCGGACCCACACCGCTCATCCCCGACGACGCCCTGCACACCGCGCCCGCCACGCGGCGCCACAGCCTCGTGGTGCTGGCCGTCGGCCTGGTGCTGTGGGTGGCGCCGGTGCTCGGGTTCGTGGTGCTGCTCGGGCGCGACACCGTCTTCGTCGACCAGGCGGTCTTCTTCTCCGGCGCCGCGCTGGTGACCTTCGGCGGTGCCTACGCGGTGCTGGCGTTCGTCGCCCAGCAGGCCGTCGACGTCTACGGCTGGCTGGCGCCGGGGGAGATGGTCCGCGGGCTGGCGCTGGCCGAGTCCACGCCCGGGCCGCTCATCATGGTGGTGCAGTTCGTGGCGTTCCTCGGGGCCTACCGCGACCCCGGCTCGCTCGACCCCTGGGTCGCCGGCGTGCTCGCCTCGCTGCTCACCGTGTGGGTGACGTTCGTTCCGTGCTTCGTCTTCATCTTCCTCGGCGCCCCCTACGTCGAGCGGCTGCGCGGGCACGAGGGCCTCTCGGCGGCGCTGACCGGCATCACCGCCGCCGTGGTCGGCGTCATCGCCAACCTCGCGGTGCTCTTCGCGCTGGCGACGCTCTTCGACCGGACCCGGGAGGTCGGCGCGGGGCCGGTCGCCGTCGACCTGCCGGTCCTCGGCTCGCTCGACCCGGTCGCGGTCGGGCTGCTGGCGCTGGCGGCGCTGCTGCTCGGGCGCGGGTGGTCGGTGCTGCGGGTGCTGGGTGCGTGCGCCGCGGTCGGGGTGGTGCTCGGGCTGCTCGGCGCGCCGGTCTGAGGTCCTTGCGGTGGGGTGGTCTCGACGCCCGCTCCTCGCTGGCGCTCGTCGCTGCTCGACCACCTGGGGTCCTTGGTCT
>Ga0208056_100077_pt1 | contig 32730 bp, 28 predicted proteins | sample DeeseametaMP2052_FD_184178 | JGI IMG/M metagenome (GOLD analysis project Ga0208056, IMG submission 184178) | Marine microbial communities from the Deep Pacific Ocean - MP2052 (SPAdes) | ecosystem: Environmental > Aquatic > Marine > Oceanic | place: West of Cabo San Lucas, Mexico, North Pacific...
GCCCGCGTCGACGAACCCGATCAGCGCGATGAACAGGCCGATGCCGACCGAGATCGCGACCTTGAGCTGGTTGGGGACGGCGTGGAAGACCGCGCTGCGGAAGCCGGTGAGCACCAGGACGAGGATCACCACGCCCTCGAGCACCACCAGGCCCATCGCCGCCTCCCAGGTGGAGACCGTGGCGATCGAGAACGCCACGAAGGCGTTGAGGCCGAGCCCGGCGGCCAGGGCCAGCGGGAACTTGGCGACCGAGCCCATCAGGATCGTCAGGACGCCGGCCACCAGGGCGGTGCCGGCCGCGACGGCCGGCAGGTTCGGCTCGGAGCCTCCGCCGAGGTAGGCGCCGGTGGAGTCCGGGACCAGCCCGAGGATCAGCGGGTTCAGCACGATGATGTAGGCCATCGTCAGGAAGGTGACGACCCCGCCGCGGACCTCGCGGGCGACGGTCGAGCCGCGGGCGGTGATCTCGAAGTAGCGGTCGAGGGCGCTGGGGGCGTGGGGGGTGCTGGTGGTCCCGGGGGTGCTCACGGGGGCACACCCAACCAGACCCTCCCGACGGGCGTCGAGACGGTGCCGTGACGACGGCTACAGTCGCGGTCGTGGACCTGCGCGACGAGCAGCCGACCCAGCACGAGATCGGCAACCGGACCTTCCTGGTCGCCGACGTCGACCCGCTCGACGTCGACGGGGTGCGGACCGTGTCGGTGGGCTCGGGGATGTTCCTGCTCGGCTTCTTGGCGCTGCTCCCGTTCTACGGCTCGCTGGAGGACAACGGCCGCACCTGGTGGCTGTGGATGTGCCTGACCGGCTTCGCGCTCGGGCTCTTCGGCGTGGAGTACTGCCGGCGCCGCCGCGCCGCCCGCGACCGGATGCGGGAGGACGGGGAGTGAGCACTCCCCCGTCCCTCCCACCCACCCGCTGGGAGCAGGCCGGCCCGGAGGCCGCCCGGGGCTTCGGACGCAAGTTCGCCGAGCTCGTCGCGAGCGGGCAGGACGTCGACGGCGAGGCCCGCCTCGCCGACACCCTGCTGCCGCGCGGGGGCCGCGTCCTCGACGTGGGTGCCGGGATGGGGCGGGTCACCGCCGCCCTGACGGCCCGCGGCCACACGGTCGTGGGACTCGAGCCCGACCTCGCGCTCGTGGAGCAGGCACGCAGCACCTACCCCGGCATCGACGTCCTGCACAGCGACGTCCTCGGCCTCGACGACGCGCTGCTCGGCGAGCGACCCGCTGAGTTCGACCTCGTCGTGGTCGTCGGCAACGTCATGGTCTTCCTCGCCGAGGGCACTGAGCGCCGGGTGCTGTCGCTGCTCCGCTCCCGCCTCGCGCCGGGCGGCCGGGTGCTGCTCGGCTTCCACCTCGTCGGAGCACCGGCGCACGCACGGACCTACCCGGCCGAGGAGTTCGCCGCCGACGTCGAGGCGTGCGGGCTGCGGGTCGATGCGCGGTTCGGGTCCTACGAGCTGCACCCGGCGAACGAGGAGTACGCCGTGTGGGTGCTGTCCCGCGCCTGACGCGGTGGTCGCTGTCGGCGGCCGGGGTCACCGGGTCTCGACGCCCGCTCGCTGGCGCTCGCTGCTCGACCAGCGGGTGGTTCAGGTCGGCGCGTCCGTCAGAAGGACTCGATGAGGCTGGCGTCGAGGTCGTCGACGACCGGCTCGGGCAGCGGCTGCGGCTCGTGCTTCTTGGCCAGTCGGACCTCGGAGTGGGCCCCGCAGCCGTGGTCGAGCGACACGATGCGCCCGTCGTCGTTGGCGTCGCCGTTGGCGCAGACGCCGAAGGTCTCGGCCAGCGGGCCGGCGATGCGCATGAGGAACCCGCACGACGTGCACTGGTCGGGCGCCGACTGGGCGATCGGGGCCGAGGGGCCGCCGTCACCGTCGTACCAGCGCTGTGCGGCGAGCTCGCGGCCCTCCGGGGAGAGGGTGCGGGAGCGACCGAGGCCGAGGTCCTTGGCGACCTGGCGGACCTGCGCCTTCTCGTCGGCGTCGAGCGGGTCGTCGCCGAAGGAGTAGGTGGGGACCAGGCGCGGGTCGTCGTCGGCGACCGGCAGCAGGTCGCCCGGGGACAGGTCACCCGGGCGGATGCGCTCGCGGTAGGGCACCCACTCGGGCGCGACGATGGCCTCGTCGCCGGGCAGCAGCACCGTCTCGGCGACGGTCACGTGCTTCTGGCGGGGGGCGCGGACCAGCGTCACGCACCAGTGCCAGCCGACGTAGCCCTTGCGGGTGCAGGCGAAGCGGTGGGTGACCACGCGCTCGCCCTCGACGTCGTGGCCGAGGTGCTCGCCCACGTCACGCGGGTCGTCCACGTCGGCGACCAGGGCGTCGCGTGCGACGTCGACGGCCGCGACCGTGGCACGGTCGGGCTTGGCACGGGCGATGGTCGTCACGGCGGGCAATCATGCCTCCTCCCCGGTGGTCGTGTCAGGTCGCCCCGCCCGACGGACGCGTCGCGGCCTGAAGCCCCGTGTCCCTCACCCGACCCGCTCGGTGCCACCAGGCAGGATGGGGCGCATGACGACGCCGCCCGAGGACCAGCCGGGTGCCGCGTCCTCCGTGGGCGGCCCCGGTCGTACGTCGGTGGGCGGCTCGGCCGGGGCAGCGGGCGGCTCCGGTGGGACCTCCGGCGGCGCGGCCGGACCCACCCCGGGCAGCCGGGCTCGGGCCGTCGGCAGGGGGCTGGGGACCGGCGCCAGGGTGACCGGCCGCGGGGCGGCCGGGGTCGCCCGGGCGACGGGCCGGGCGACGGCGTACGTCGGGGTCCAGGCGCGGCGCGCCGCCGGCGCCCAGGGGGCCGAGGACTCGGGGCTGAACCGACTGATCTACCTGCACTTCTTCAACACCGCGGGCGACGCGGCCGTGGCGATCTCGCTGGCCGGCAGCCTGTTCTTCCAGGTGCCGTCGGGCGAGGCCCGGGGGCAGGTGGCGCTCTTCCTGGGCCTGACGATGCTGCCGTTCGCGATCGTGGCGCCGCTGATCGGGCCGTTCCTCGACCGGTTCTCCCACGGACGACGGTGGGCGATCGGGGCGACGATGGCCTTCCGCGCGTTCCTCGCCTGGGCGCTGGCGGGCGCCATCGCCACCGGTGACTCGCCGTGGCTCTTCGCCGCCGCGCTCGGTGTGCTCGTCTCCTCCAAGGCCTACGGGGTGACCCGCGCGGCCGCGGTGCCCCGCCTGCTGCCCGAGGGCTTCACGCTGGTCAAGGCCAACGGGCGGGTCTCGCTGGCCGGCATCGTCGGCGCGTCCGTGTCGGCGCCCCTGGCGGGTCTGGCCTCGCTCGCGGGGTCGGAGTGGTCGCTGCGCTACGCGTTCCTGCTGTTCGTGGTCGCCACCGTCTGCGCGATCCGGCTCCCGGAGAAGGTCGACTCGTCGGTGGGCGAGGGCGAGCTGGTGCTGATGGGCGAGAGCCTGCTGCGGCCCGGCCGGCGCCCGCGGACCCGCATCCCGCACCCGGTCGCGTTCGCGCTGCGGGCCAACTGCGGGCCACGGTGGATGAGCGGCTTCCTGCTCATGTTCATGGCGTTCCTGCTGCGCGAGAACCCGCCCGACTCAGGGCTCTCCGCCGAGGTGCTGATCGCCCTGGTGGTCGGTGCCGCCGGCGCCGGCAACGGGCTCGGCGTCGCGCTCGCCTCGCTGCTGCGGCGCATCAACCCGTCGGTGACGGTCGTGCTGGCACTCCTGGCCGACGCGACGCTGGCGATCGTGGCCACCGTGTTCTACGGGGTGCTGCCGCTCGTCCTGCTCGGGCTGGTGGCCGGGCTGTCGCAGTCGCTGGCGAAGTTCTGCCTCGACGCCACGATCCAGCGCGACGTGCCGACCGGGGTGCAGGCGTCGGCGTTCGCGCGCTCGGACACGACCCTCCAGCTGGCCTGGGTGATCGGCGGCTTCGTGGGCATCGCGCTGCCCCTGGACCCGCCGCGACTCGGGCTCGGGGTCGCCTTCGCCGTGCTCGCCGCGTGGTCGGTGTTCGTGCTGGCCAGCCGGCGCTCGATGCCGGTGCCGGTCGCCGGCTGACGTGCGCGAGCGACCTCTCGGCCGTGCGCGAGCGACCTCTCGGCCGTGCGCGAGCGACCTCTCGGCCGTGCGTGAGCGACCTCTCGGCCGTGCGCGTCAGGAATCGAGCTCGTCGGCGAGGGCGCGGAGGACCTTGGCGGTCTGGCGGCCCGCGGCCTTGTCGGGGTGACGGCCGTGGCGGTAGGCCTCGGAGGTCGCGTCGAGGAGGCGGATGACGTCCTCGACGATGGTGACCATCGCGTCGGGGGACTTCCGCTTGGCCTCGGCACGGTTGCGGCTGACCGAGGCGGGGGCGTCGAGGACGCGCACCTGCAGAGCCTGGTCACCGCGGCGGCCCTGGGCGATGCCGAACTCGACCTTGGTCCCCGGCTTCAACGACGTGGTGCCCTCGGGCAGCGCCTCGGAGCGCACGTAGACGTCGGGTCCGGACTCCTGGGACAGGAAGCCGAAGCCCTTCTCGGCGTCGTACCACTTCACCTTGCCAGTCGGCACTGCACTCGTTCCTCGGTCGGGGGTCGGGAGCCACGGCGTCTGCCGGAGCCGGGCAAGGATAAGCAGCCCGGGCCAGGGACGGCCATCGGGATCCGTGGCGCGGTCAGCGCGCCAGCAGGTCCGGGGCCAGCGTCGAGACCCCCACGACGAGGCCGCTGACGCTGGCCGCGAGCAGCAGCAGCGTCCAGAGCACCGACGGGATCCGGGTCAGCCGGGCCAGCTGGTCGGGGTCCGAGCCGCGGCGACCGGCCCTGCCCCCGACGAGCAGCTCGACCAGCGGGCGGGGCGCGGCGAGGAGCAGCAGCCACGCGAGCAGGAGCGCCAGGGCGGACTGCGTGCGGGCGTCGGCGTACCAGGTGACCGCGACGGTGCCGGCCAGCACGACCACGACCACCAGCAGCCCGAAGCCGTTGCGGATCCAGAGCAGCACCAGCAGGAGCAGCAACGACAGGGACCAGAGCAGCAGGAGCGCGCGCCCGTCGGCCAGCAGCAACGCGGCACCGAGGCCGAGGACCGCGGGGGCGAGGTACCCGGCAGCCAGCATCACGACCATCCCCGGCCCCGTGGGGCGCCCGCGCGAGACCGTCACCCCGCTGGTGTCGGAGTGCAGCCGGATGCCCTGCAGGCGCCGGCCCACGAGGAGCGCGACGAGCGCGTGGCCGGCCTCGTGCACGACGGTGACCAGCAGCCGCACCCGCGGCCAGGAGCCGCGCCACAGCACGAGCGCCAGCGCGACCGCGCCGGCAGCCAGGACCACGGCCGGGTCGGGCAGCGGCTGGCGCGAAGTCAGGTCGTCCCAGAGACGGTCCCAGCCGGTCACGAGGCGGGCCGCTCCGCCACGTGGTCGTCGAGCCAGTCGGGGAACTCGTGCAGTGAGGTCAGCACGACGTCGGTGCCGGCGTCGAGCAGCTCGGCCCGCTCGCAGCCACCGGTGAGCACCGAGACGCTCAGGGCACCGGCGGCCCGCGCCCCCTCGACGTCGTGGACGTGGTCGCCGACGTAGACGCCGGCACCCTCCTCGCGCAGCACGTCGGCCTTGCCGGTGCCCCACACCCAGCCCTCCAGGCGGTCCACCTCCAGACCGAGGTGGTCCAGGTGCAGGCGTGCGTTGGGGGCGTACTTGCCGGTGACGACCAGGACGCGCCCCGCGTGCCTGCGCACCGCTTCGATGGCCTCCCTCGCCCCGGGCAGCGTGGGCACCGTGGCGATGGCGTGGCCGGGGTAGAGCGCGCGGAAGCGGTCCCCCGCGGGACCCACCTGGTCGGGGGGCAGGTGGTCGGCCAGGAGGTGCTCCAGCGGCGGGCCCAGCCGCTCGGTCATCTGCGCCACCGGGAAGTCGACGCCCAGCTCGCGCCCCAGCACCCGCAGCACCTCGCCGAACCCGGGCGCGGTGTCGATGAGCGTCATGTCGAGGTCGAAGCCCACGACGGGACCGGTCGGGCGGGGCAGGTCCTGGCTCACGGCACGAGCCTAGGCGTGCGTCCCAGGGTGCGGAGGAGGCGGTTCGACCGTCCGGCTGTCCTCGTCGGCACCATCGGTCACAATGGTGAGTCCGGCCCCCGACGGCCGGTCCGACCGCCCCCCGACGTACGACGAGGTGCCACCGTGCCCACCAGCCGCAGCCGCCGCCCGGGGCTGCGCGCTGCCCTGTCCGGCGCGGCCCTCGGCCTGAGCACGGCGCTGGCGTCCCTGGCCCTCCCGGTCGCGCTCGGCGCGGCCCCCGCGGGTGCCGCCGATGGGACCCGGCTTCACCTGGTGACCATGGAGGGCCCCGGCCTGGCCGCGGCCCCGCCCGGCCCGGCCACCGAGATCGCCCGCTGGCGGATCCGCGCCCAGCAGGACGCCGTGCTCGCCCGGCTCGACGGCACCACCCCGGTCTACCGCTACTCCACCGCCCTCAACGGCCTGGCCGTGGAGCTCACCGCCGCCCAGGCGCGCGACCTGGTCACCGCCCCGGGCGTGGCCCTGGTGGAGCCGGCCGAGGTCCGGCGCCTGGCCGGCCGCGACCTCGAGGCGGACCCGGCCCGCCTCAGCCCCGGCGGCGCGCGCCGCGGTGGCGAGGGCGTGCTGGTCGGCGTGGTCGACACCGGGCTAGACCCCGACACCCCCCTCTTCGCCGCCACCGCCCGGGTCAGCCGCGGGGCCGGGGATGCTCCGACCTGCGTCGCCGAGCCGTCCTGGGGTCCGGGCTGGTGCACCGACAAGGTGGTCGCGGGCCGCTGGTTCGTCGACGGCTTCGGGCGTGACCGGCTGGCGAGCAGGGCCCGCCTCTCCCCCGTCGACGACGTGGGTCACGGCACCCAGGTCGCCTCGATCGCCGCCGGCAACGCCGACGTCCCCGTGCGCGTGCGCGGCAACGAGGTCGGCAGGTACGCCGGCATCGCCCCCGACGCCCAGGTCGGCGTCTACAAGGCCTGCTGGACCGCGCCCGACCCCGCCGACGACGGCTGCTCGACCGCCGACCTCGTCGCCGCCATCGACCGCGCCGTCGCCGACGGGGTCGACGTGCTCAACCTGTCCGTCGCCGGCCCCTCCACCCTCGACACGGTCGAGCTCGCGCTCCTGGGGGCCGCCGAGGCCGACGTCGTGGTCGTCGCCGCCGCCGGCGGTGACGCCGTGGGCGGCACTGCGCACTCCTCGCCCTGGGTCACGACCGTCGGAGCCGGCACCGGCACCGTCCGGCGCGGCGAGGTGCGGCTGGGGGGCGGCACCCGCCTCGTGGGGGCGATGACCTCCCCGACCGAGCCCGTGCGGGCCCGGCTCGTCCGGGGCGCCGACGCCGCCGCGCGCGGCGCCTCCCGCGGCGAGGCGCGACGCTGCGAGCCCGGCTCCCTCGACACCGCGGTCGTCGCCGAGCGCGTCGTGCTCTGCGAGCGCGGCGGCGTGGGACGCGTCGACAAGTCCCAGACCGTCGCCGACGCCGACGGGGTCGGCATGGTGCTGGTCAACACCGACCCCGGTGGCCTCTCGGCCGACCTGCACGCGGTGCCCACCGTCCACCTCGCGGTCGGCGACGGTCGTCGCCTGGTCTCCTGGGCCGCGAGGCACCCCCGCGGCCACATCGTCCTCGCCGCCCGCCCCGTGACCCGCGCGGTCCCCCGCGTGCTCGAGTGGTCCAGCACGGGCAGCCCGGCGGCGGCGTACCCGAAGCCGGACGTGGTCGCTCCCGGCGACGGCGTCCTGGGCGCGGTGCCCGGTGGCGAGGGCTGGCAGTTCCTCGGGGGCACCTCCGCCGCCGCGGCCTGGGTCAGCGGCACCGCCGCCCGCTTGCGCGCCGACCGCGGCTGGAGCGCCGCCGCCACCCGCAGCGCCCTGGTCACCACCGCCGAGCCGCTGCCCGCCGGCGTCCTGGACGCGGGCGCCGGACGTGTCCGGGTGCAGGCCGTGGACTCCCCCGGCCTGGTGCTGGGCATCGACCCCGCCGACTACCGCGAGTGGCTCGAGGGAGACCGGCTCGGCCTCAACACGACCTCGCTGGTGGTGCGCCGCGAGGGCACCCTCACCCGCACCGTCACCAACGTCGGACGGCGTGCCCGCTACTTCTCGACCTCGGCCGCCGGCTTCGAGCGCCACGACGTCACCGTCACCCCCGCCGCCCTGCGGCTGGGCCCCGGCGAGAGCGCGAGGATCACCGTGCGCGTCGCCCGCGGCGACGGCACCCAGGAGGACGGCGCCGTGCTGCTGCGGGGCGGGGCCGGCACCCGCACCCGGCTGCCGCTGCTGGTGACTCGCTGAGGCGGATCCGATGGCGGCTGGATGGGGGTGCGGCGACGCTCCCGCCTGAGCCCACCCCCGGCGGAGGGGAACCACCCCTTCCGCTCCTTCGTCGCTCCAGGGGGGCCAGGCCCATCCACCCTCCGCCGGGGGTGGGCTCCGTCGTCCGCGTCACCACACCCCGCAGGCCTCCCGCCGTCGGTCCCGCCTCGACTCGCGGTGCTCGGCCGGGCGCGGGCGCCGGCGGGTCAGGTCAGGGGATGACCGGGATCGGCTCGGGCTCGGCCTCGGCCTGGGCGACCAGGGCCGCGAGGGCGGTGGGGGCGTCCGCGGTGACCATGGCACCGACCCCGTCGGCGCCCGGCCCGGTGACCTCGGTGGTGACGGTGACCAGCGAGCCGCCCTCGGCCGCCTCCACGACGTGGTCGACGCGGATCTCCAGCTCGCCCATCCGCAGCACGTCGAGGTAGCGCTCGTCGGGGTGCACGACCTCGAGCTCGAAGGGCATCTCGAAGCCGCCGGCCATCACCATGTGGCCGGTGGTGCCGACCCGGAAGGGGCCGTCGAGGACCACCTTATCGACGGGCGGGTCCCAGGTCGGCCAGGTCGCGATGTTGCTCCACAGCGCCCAGATGCGTTCCGGCGACGCGGAGGTGTGCAGGGTCTCGACGTGGCGGAAGGTGGGAGCAGCATCCATGGCGGGGGAACCTATGCCCTCCGCGGCCGCCGCGCCAGGGGTCTCACCCGGCCGGGCTCATCCGGTCGGGCAGCGCCCAACCGCACGCCGGGCCCCCGGCGTACGACGGAGCCCCGCCGACCCGGGGGTCGACGGGGCTCCTCGTGGTGCCGGGCCGCGGAGGCGGCTCCGGTGGTCTCAGGACGTCAGGAGGAGGTCCCGACCTTGATCACCATGACGCCGTTCCTCTTGACCTTCTTGACCGTGATGGTCGTGCCGGTCTTGGGGACGTCGACCGAGCTCCAGCCGGGCTGGTAGCGACCCGGGTGGGTGCCGCTGCCGTGCTCGTCGCCGTCGTACCACCAGTCGAGGGTGTCGTCGAAGGTGCGCACCGGCTTGATCGGCGGGAGCGTGTAGTCCTCACCCATCCAGTCGATCACCTGACGCTTGACCCGCTTCGTGCCGAAGGCGGCGTCGAAGGACGAGGTGCGCGGCCGGGCGAGGTCGCCGTCCGGCGTGTGCACGAACATCGGGTTGGCGTCGACGGGCAGCGCCATGCCCCCTCCGGGGTGGTCGCCGACGTTGTTGTCGGTGTAGGAGGTGTCCATGTAGGTGATGAGGGCACCCTCGCCCTGGCGGTAGAAGTCGACGTGGTCGGGGTTCTCCGCGACGTCACCGAAGTGGTAGACGTGCTTGAGGAGACGGTCCCGCCCGACGTACTGACGGTTGTCGACCAGGTAGGCGTTGAGGTGCTCGGTGACCTCGGTGCCCGACGTGGTGCTGAAGCCGTCGAGGCTCCAGCCGTCCGCGCCGCCCTCGGCCGAGCCGACGGGCGTGCCGTCCAGGGTGATCTCGTCGACCTGGAAGCCGGGCAGCGCGACCGCGGCGTCGGTGAGGTAGCGGAAGCGGATGCCCACCGCCTCGGCCGGCACGGTGGCGTTCAGGTCGACCCATCCCCCGCTGCTGCCGGAGATGCCGGTGCCGTCGGGGTTGGCCCCGCCCTCGTCGGTGCCCTCGTAGGACTGGTCGGTGGGCACGTCCTCCCAGGTCTCACCGTCGGTGGTGGCCTGCAGGAAGGCGTAGTCCCAGCCGTCCTCGATGGTCCAGCGCGCCTTGGCGCTCAGCTCGCCGCCACCGTCGACCCCGCGGGTCATGGTGTGGTCGAGGTCGTTGCCCGACCCGGAGTAGTAGTAGGCGTCGCCGCACGTGGCGCAGGGGTCGCCCAGCTCGGTGGTGACCTCCTTGTCCGGGAGCAGCACCATCAGGGCGTTGTGCTCCTTGCCCTTGGTGGACTGCCCGGGCCGGATCCAGTGCTTGGAGGAGCGGCCGGCGCGGGCCACGTCGTAGTCGAGCCAGCCGAGCTGGAACTTCTCCCAGGCACCGAACGGCATCGGGCGGTCGCCGATGCCCTCGTCCTTCTTGGCGGTGCCGCGCGACTGCGACATCAGCGACCAGAAGCCGGTGGAGTTCTCGGCGCCGCCGGTGTTGCCGGAGGTGTCGTAGAGGTCCGGCAGGCCCAGGTCGTGGCCGTACTCGTGGGCGAAGACCGACAGGCCGCCGTTCTCGGGCTGGATGGTGTAGTCGCCGACCCAGACGCCGGTCGGGTTGTCGGGCAGCTCGACGGCCGCGCCGTCGGGGTCGGAGGTGCCGCCCTCGCCGATGTCGACGCCGCCGAACGGCGCGCCCCCCTCAGGGCCGGTGCCGTAGGGCTGGACACCGGCGTACCAGCGGTGGCTCCAGATGGCGTCGCCGCCGTAGATCGGGTCGCCGTCGGCCTGGTCCCCGCCGGCGTGCACGACCTGGAAGTGGTCGATGTAGCCGTCGGGCTCGTCGAAGTCGCCGTCACCGTCGAAGTCGTAGCGGTCCTGGACGTCGAAGGTCTTGAGGTACTCCTGAACCTGGGTCATCGTCCAGCCGGCGTCGAGGCGGCCCTGGGTCCAGATCGAGAGGGCGTCGCGGATCAGGAACCAGGTGTTGTTGCAGCTGATGCCACCGCACAGGTCACGGCCGTAGCGGGCCTGGTTGAACGGCACCTTGACCCACTCGGTGACCTCACCGTCGAAGGAGTAGGTGCCCAGCGACTGCTCCTCGTAGAAGGCGCGCATCCGCTGGAAGTACATCTTCTCGTAGTAGGCCCGGTCGTAGTCCTTCTCCCACAACGTGGAGTTGTCGGTGCTGCGGTCCGGCTTCGGGATCTCGTTGTGCAGCGGCCCGTCGTCGCGCTGGGCGTCGGACTCACCGGCGGGGTACGCCGAGTGCACGTCGTCGCCGAACTCCGCGAGCACCACGAAGATCCGGTCCTTGCCCTCCTGGGCGACCCGGGCGTAGGCGCCCTTGCCGACCCGCTCGACCGGGCCTCCGCGACCGCCGTCGCGCAGTCGCTGCTCCAGGGCCTGCTGGCGCAGGTCCTCGTACTTCTTCTGCCAGGGCATCAGGCGGACGTGGCCCGCCTGGTGCTGGTCCGCGTGGCCGTCCTGGGCGCTCACGCCGGTCACCTGTGGTGCGGCACCCGACGGCGCGGCACCCAGCGGCGTCGTCAGCGCAGCGGCGACGAGCGCGGAGCCCGCGACGGTGGCGAGCTTCTTCCTGCTCAACTGCTTCCTCCCTTGACCGAGAACAGGCTCGCGCGACGTGCGGGAGCCCGAGCCCTCCCGCACCGGTCCGGGGCGCGTGGGGGATGGGGAGAGACGACATCACGCGATACCCCCGGGGGAAGGGGGGAAGGGCATCGTTACCGGTTCGTGACCGACTCCTGACCGGGCCGTGGGGCTCGGCGCTCAGCGCTCGCCGCTGATCTCCAGGACCCGGTCGCCCAGGTGCAGGACGTCGCCGTCTAGCAGGGTCACCGGGCGTCCCGCCGAGAGGTGGCGCGGCACGCCCTGGCGGATCAGCACCGAGCCGTTGGTCGAGCCGCGGTCCATCACCACCAGCGAGCCGTCGTCGGAGAGCTGCAGCTGGGCGTGGGTCTTCGACACCGACATGTCGGTCGAGGGCAGGGCGACCAGGTCGGCGGCGGACTCGCCCTCCCGCGGCTGCGGCCCGCGGCCGAGCAGGGTCAGCCCGCGGACCAGGACGGTCTCGCCGGTGTCGGCCGTGGCCCGCCAGCGGGTCTCCGGACGCGCGGCCCGGCGGGGCGGCACGGGCTCGGGGGCACGGGTGGCCGCCGGGGCGGCCGCACGACGTCTGCCGGGGGCGGGTGCCGGGGGCTCCGGGGTGGCGGGGAGCGGGGTGGCGGGGAGCGGGGTGGCGTGCAGCGGGTCGGCGGGCGTCGGCGTGACGGGCACGTCCGGAGCGACGCCCGCCGGCGTGGGCTCGGGCGGCACCAACCGCATCGCGGTCAGGTTGACGATCGGCTGCGGACGCTCGGGCCCCACCACTGCCGCGGGCACCGGACGCGCGTCGACGACCACGGCCCCGACCAGCTCGTCGTGCCAGCCCCGGCGACGACCGGAGACGTCGGCGGCGGCGGTCCAGGCCAGCGTGGCCAGGCCGAGCCCGAACGTCGGCAGCCCGGCCAGGGCGAGGACGGCCTGGCGGCGTACGGCGGCGGAGAGGGTGAGCGCGCCGCCCGGCGTCTCCACGCGCAGGCCGAGCAGCGCCATGCCGGGGGTGGCCCCGCGGCTGCTGAGGAGCGCGGCGCCGAGCACGACGAGCACGGCCCCGAGCAGGAGCGGGGCGAGGACGACCAGCCACGTCGCGGCCTCACCCACGACGAGGGCTGCGGCGAGGCCGAGGGGAAGGCCCCAGCCCGCGACGCGGTCGAGCGCGTAGGCGTGCAGCCGGCGCTCGAGGTCGGCCGGTCGGACAGCGGTGGCCGGCAGGACGGCCGGCCCCGGGGGCAGGGTGGTGGTCACGGGCGGTCCACGGCGATCGTGAGGCCGTCCCCCAGGTCGATGACGGCTCCCGGCAGCAGCTGCACGGGGATGCCGGGGCGCAGCGGCTCCTGGGGCAGCCCCGGCTGGGTGAGCAGCGTGCCGTTGGTGGAGCCGAGGTCGGTCACGACCGCACTGCCGTGGTCGGCCCCCGATCCCGGTCGGACCTCCAGGTGGGTCGAGGAGATCTCCTGCTGCGGGCTCGGCACGGCCACCAGACGGGGCCGCTGCGTCGCGGTGAAGCGGCGCGCCTCGGGGGCGCGGCCGATGATGACGACGCGGTCGACCTCGATCTCCTCGCCGGTGGACAGGGAGAGCCGGGCGACGGGGGCCGCGGTCACCTCCGGGGCGGGCTCCTGGCCGGGGATGCCGACCGGTGGGCGGACCACGTCGGGCTGCACCTCGCCGTCGCGGGTGAGGCCGTCGTGGTCGTCCGAGGGCGACCAGACGGGCGGTGCGTCGTGGTCTCGACGCCCGCTCGTCGCTGGCGCTCCTCGCTGCTCGACCACCGGGCGCGGGGCCACCTGCTGCTCGGCGGGCCACAGGACGCGGGCCGCGCGGACGAGGCCGTCGCCGACCTGGAGAGCCGGCCCGGTGGCGGTCGTGCCGAGCTCCAGGCTGATCGCCCGGACGTGGTCGGCGGTGGCCTCCGTCCAGGTCGTCACCGCACGGCCGTCGGCGACCGTCTCACCGTCCTCGGCGTCGAGCAGGCAGACGGCCCGGCCACGGACGACCGCCCGGGTGCGCTCCCCCTCGGTGCTGACGAGGGCCAGCCCGGCGAGGTCGCTGAGACCGTCGCCCAGCACCAGGTCGAGCACCTCGTCGGAGGAACCGCCGGCATCGACCAGGGCCCAGGCGGCGGCCGCGAGGTCGCGACGGTCGGGGGGCAGGGCGAGGACGAGGGACGGGCCGAGGACGGCGTACCACTCCCCCGGGACGTAGGAGCGGGTCGTCGGGTCCTGGTCGCTCACGGCAGCGCCCCCAGTCTCTGCTCGAGGTCCAGGTCGGAGTGGGTGTCGCCTCCGCCGGCCGGGGACGAGTCGACGACCACGACCGTGGCGTTGTCGCGACCCCCGGCGTCGAGGGCGGCGGCCAGCAGCGCGTCGGCTGCGAGGGCCGGGTCGGAGCTGGTGGCGAGGACCTGGCGCATCTGCTCGTGGTCGAGCATCCCGGAGATGCCGTCGCTGCACAGCACCAGCCGCGGCGCGGCGGCGACCGGCAGCACGAAGAGGTCGGGCTCGGAGTGCTGGTTGCCGCCCAGCGAGCGGGTGATGACGTGCCTCTCGGGGTGCTCGGCGGCCGCGGCCTCGGTGATCAGACCGGTGTCGACCAGCTCCTGGACCACCGAGTGGTCCACCGTGACCTGCTCCAGCGAGCCGCCCTCGACCCGGTAGGCGCGGGAGTCGCCGAGGTTGGCCAGCAGCCACGCCGGGGCACCGTCGTGCTCGGCGAGCAGCGCCGCGACGACGGTGGTGCCGGCCTGGAGGGGGCCCACGCCCCGGGCGCGCTGCTGCTCGGCGTACGCCGCGATCCGTTGCCGGCAGGCGTCGAGCACCTCGACCACGGCGACCGCGGCGTGCGCGGGGTCGTAGCCACGGTCGGCGAGCGCCGCGAACTCCTCCACCACGATCGCGCTCGCGACGTCACCGCCCTCGTGGCCGCCCATGCCGTCGGCGACGACGAACACCGGGGGCTGGGCGAGGTAGGCGTCCTCGTTGACCTCGCGGACCCGGCCGACGTCGCTGCGGGCGCCGTGCTCCAGCTGCACCGCGGTCACGCGTCGGCCCCCGCCGGGGTGGCCGGTAGCGTGGGAGGGATGGCCGAGGAGGGGTACCGCTCACTGGCCGACCAGCTGCGTGCGTGGTCGGACCAGCAGCTGTCGCGCCTGCTCCTCGCGCGTCCGGATCTGGCCACTCCCGCCCCTCAGGACTCGGGGCAGCTGGCCTCGCGGGCCGCCACCCGTGCTTCTCTCATGCGTGCGCTCGACCAGCTGTCGCGGGTCGAGCTCTCCGTCCTTGATGCCCTGGTCGTCGCCGGCCAAACCACACCGCCAGAGCTGCGGTCGCTGGTGCACGCGGACCCGGCCGCCACCGACGCGGCACTCGCGCACCTGCGCGACCTGGCGCTGGTGTGGGAGTCCCCCACCGGGCTGCGGGCGCTGTCGGGCGTGGCCGACCTGCTGGTCGGCGGGCTCGACGCCGGCGTAAGCGGGCTGCGGACCCGCTCCGCGGAGCCCGCGTCGGCCGAGGAGGTCGCCCAGCGGCTCGCCGAGATCTCGCCGGCGGCCCGCACCCTGCTCGAGCACGTCCTGGAGCAGGGCGGTGAGGCCACCACGGGCGGCTCCCGCCACACGGTGCTGCCCGAGGACGCCCGCACCCCGCCGGAGGAGCTGCTGGCGCGGCGGCTGCTGGTGCCGCGTGGCGGCGGCTCGGTCGTGCTCCCCGGCGAGGTGGGCCTGGTGCTGCGCGGCGGCCGCACGACCACCGAGCCCGTCGACCTCGCCCCCGAGGTGCCCACCTCCTCGCGTGAGGCCTCCCTGGTGGACAAGGTCGCCGCCGGTGCTGCGTTCGAGGCGGTGCGCCGCGTCGAGCTGCTGCTCGACCACTGGGGCACCCGCCCGCCGGGGGTGCTGCGCAGCGGCGGCCTCGGCGTGCGCGACCTCAAGGCCACCGCGGTCCTGCTGCAGGTGGACGAGGCGGTGGCCGCACTGCTCGTCGAGACCGCGTACGCCGCTGGGCTGCTCGCCACGGGCACGGGCCCGGACGGCGAGCCGGCCTGGCTGCCCACCGACGAGCTGGACCGGTGGGTGACCCGGTCGGCGGCCGAGCGCTGGCAGGTCCTGGCACGCGCCTGGCTCGACTCCCCCCGGCTCCCCGGGCTGGTCGGCCGCAAGGACCCGGCCGGCAAGACGTGGAACGCGCTGGTCCCGGAGCTGACCGGCGTCCACCAGGTGGAGACCCGCCGGCTGGTGCTCGACGTGGTCGGTGACCTGCCCGCGGGCGAGGTGCTCGCGACCGGCACAGGTGTGCCCGGCGTGGTCGGGCGCGTGGCCTGGCTGCGGCCGCGCCGTCCCCGCACCCGGGCCGACCAGGTGCTGTGGGCGGTCGAGGAGGCCGCGGCGCTCGGGGTGACCGGGCTCGGCGGGCTGGCGTCGTACTCCCGCGCGCTCGTGGCGGACGACGACGCCGCGCCCCTGCTCGAGCCGCTGCTGCCCGCACCCGTCGACCACGTGCTGGTGCAGGCCGACCTGACCGCGGTGGCGCCCGGGCCGCTGGAGTCGACGCTGGCGCGGCGGCTGCAGGTGCTGGCGGAGGTGGAGTCCCGGGGAGGGGCGACGGTCTACCGGTTCACGTCCGGCTCCGTCCGGCGCGCGCTCGACCTGGGCTGGACCGCGGTGGAGGTGCATGACTTCCTCGGCGAGGTGTCGCGCACGCCGGTGCCGCAGCCGCTGACCTACCTCGTCGACGACACCGCCCGGACCTTCGGCGCGGTGCGGGTCGGGCACGCCGAGGCGTTCCTGCGAGCCGACGACGAGTCCGCGCTGGCCGAGATCCTGCACCACCCGCAGGCCAGGTCGCTGGGGCTGCGCCGGATCGCGCCGACCGTGCTGATCTCCGACACCCCTCTCGACGTGCTGCTGCCGCGGCTGCGCGACCTCGGGGCCGCCCCGGTGGTCGAGGCGCCCGACGGCACGGTCCGCGTGGCGCGGCCCGACCAGCTCCGGGCACGCGTGCCGCGCGACCGGCGGCCGACCGCGGCCGGGTCCGCCCGGGTGGCGGCCGGTGCTGCGGCGGTCGTCACCGCCGTACGCGCCGGGGACCGGGTGACCTCCACCCGGCCCGCCGACTCGCCGTCGCTGACCCCGTCCGGCTCGCTGGCGGCGCTGCGGGAGGCGATCGAGCAGCGGTCGTCGGTGGTGATCGGCTACGTCGACAACCACGGCTCCCGCTCCGACCGCGTCGTCGACCCGCTCGGCCTCGAGGGCGGCCGGCTCACCGCCCACGACCACCGCGCCGACGACACCCGGGTGTTCGCGGTGCACCGGATCACGAGCGTCCGCAGCGTCGGCTGAGCCTGCGAGGGCGATCAGCGCCGGGCCCCCACCCACCCCCTCCGTACGCTTGTCCGGTGACCGACGGCCCCCTCATCGTCCAGTCGGACAAGACGCTCCTGCTCGAGATCGACCACGACCGCGCTGCCGACTGCCGCAAGGCGATCGCACCGTTCGCCGAGCTGGCGCGCTCGCCCGAGCACGTGCACACCTACCGGCTGACGCCGCTGGGGCTGTGGAACGCGCGCGCCGCCGGGCACGACGCCGAGCAGGTCGTCGACACGCTGCTGGAGTACAGCCGCTACGCGGTGCCCCACTCCCTGCTCGTCGACGTCGCCGAGACGATGGCGCGCTACGGCCGGCTGCGCTTGGAGAAGCACCCCACCCACGGCCTCACCCTGGTGTCGAACGACCGGCCGGTGCTCGAGGAGGTGCTGCGCGCCAAGAAGGTCGCCGGCATGCTCGGGAGCCGCATCGACGACGACACCGTCGCGGTGCACCCCTCCGAGCGCGGCAACCTCAAGCAGGCGCTGCTCAAGCTCGGCTGGCCGGCCGAGGACTACGCCGGGTACGTCGACGGCGAGGCGCACCCCATCGAACTCGACGAGTCCGGGTGGGAGCTGCGCGACTACCAGCGCGACGCCGCGGAGTCCTTCTGGCACGGCGGGTCGGGCGTGGTCGTGCTGCCCTGCGGCGCCGGCAAGACGCTGGTCGGGGCGGCCGCCATGGCGCACGCGCAGGCCACCACGCTCATCCTCGTCACCAACACCGTGAGCGCGCGGCAGTGGAAGGACGAGCTGGTCCGGCGCACGAGCCTGACCGAGGACGAGATCGGCGAGTACTCCGGGGCGGTCAAGGAGATCCGACCGGTCACCATCGCGACGTACCAGGTGCTCACGATGCGCCGCAAGGGCGTCTACCCCCACCTCGAGCTGCTCGACGCCCGCGACTGGGGCCTCATCGTCTACGACGAGGTGCACCTGCTGCCGGCGCCGATCTTCCGGATGACCGCCGACCTCCAGGCCCGCCGCCGCATCGGCCTGACCGCGACGCTGGTGCGCGAGGACGGCCGCGAGGGCGACGTGTTCTCCCTCATCGGGCCCAAGAGGTACGACGCCCCCTGGAAGGACATCGAGTCCCAGGGATGGATCGCCCCGGCCGACTGCGTCGAGGTGCGGGTGACCCTGCCCGAGGGCGAGCGGCTGGCCTACGCGACCGCCGAGCCCGAGGAGCGCTACCGCCTCGCCTCCTGCACGCACCGCAAGGTCGACGTCGTGAAGTCGCTGATGGCCCGGCACGCGGGGCAGCCGACGCTGGTGATCGGGCAGTACATCGAGCAGCTCGACGAGCTCGCCGAGGCCCTCGACGCCCCCGTCATCAAGGGCGAGACGTCGGTCAAGGAGCGGCAGCGGCTCTTCGACGCGTTCCGCTCCGGCGAGGTGCGCACGCTGGTCGTCTCCAAGGTCGCGAACTTCTCCATCGACCTGCCCGACGCCGAGGTCGCGATCCAGGTCTCCGGTTCCTTCGGCTCCCGCCAGGAGGAGGCGCAGCGCCTCGGGCGGCTGCTCCGGCCCGGCCACGACGGCAAGGTCGCACGCTTCTACACCGTGGTCTCCCGCGACACCGTCGACGCCGACTTCGCCCAGAACCGCCAGCGGTTCCTGGCCGAGCAGGGCTACGCCTACCGGATCGTGGATGCCGAGGACGTCTCGACCCTGTAGGCCGTCGCGAGCGTCGTCCGGCGCGTGCGTCGGCGAGGCGGAGGAGCGAAGGCGGGACGGAGTCCCGACGAGTCGACGACAACGCTGCCGCCGTGCGTGCCGGGCGGCGCGCAGCAGGTCGTGCAGGGTCGAGACGTCCTCAGGGACATCTCGACGCTGGAGGCCTGAACCCGGGTGACGTCATACGGAGGGGACGTCCACTGCCGCGCGCGGCGCATGACGTCCCGCAGCCTGTGGAGGAGCGGCTGCGGCCGTCGGTGATCACCGGCAGGCTCGGTCCATGACTCGGGAGACGGGAGTGGGGCACCATGGGGAGCATGACGATGCTGCGAGCCACCGAGGGGCGACTGACGCGGGCCGACCGCGACGCGGTCCCGGAGAACGGGCTGCGGCATGAGCTGCTCGACGGGGCTATCGTCATGACGCCCTCCCCGGGCGTGCCGCACCAGCGCGTCAGCACGCGACTGTTCCTCATGCTCCATGCCGTCGTCCAGGAGCCGTTCGAGCTCTTCATCGCGCCGTTCGACGTGGTCCTGCCGACGGGCGACGTCCTGATCCCCGACCTGAGCATCGGTCGTCAGTCCGACCTGACGGACAAGGACCTCACCGGCGTCCCCGTCCTGGTGGTGGAGATCCTCTCCCCCAGCACCCGTCGCCGCGACCTCGGCGACAAGCTCACCGCCTACCGCGACGCGGGGGTGCCGCACTACTGGGTCGTCGACCCCTCGGTGCCCCGACTGATCGCGCACGACCTCGTGGACGGTGGCTACGCCGTCGTCGCGGACGTGTCCGGCGACAAGCCATGGACCGCCCCGGCCCCGGTCGACGTCACGGTCGTCCCTGCGGACCTCGTGCGCTGAGCCACACCGGCTGTCCGGCGTACGACGTCGGTTCGGTGGCGCGGAGCCGCGCCCCTACCCTGGGACGGGTGAAGGCGCTGCTGCTCGAGAACATCCACCCGCTGGCCGTCGAGGTCCTCACCGACCGCGGCTTCGAGGTCGAGCTGCTCCCGGGCTCCCTGTCGGAGGCCGAGCTCCTGGAGAAGCTGCCCGGCGTGAGCCTGCTGGGCATCCGCTCCAACACCAACGTCACCGAGCGCGTGCTCGAGGGGGCGCCGGACCTGCTGGCCATCGGCTGCTTCTGCATCGGCACCAACCAGGTCGACCTGACCGCCGCCGCGGACCGCGGCATCGCAGTCTTCAACGCCCCGTTCTCCAACACCCGCAGCGTGGTCGAGCTGGTCATCGGCGAGATCATCATGCTCGCGCGGCGGCTGGCCGAGAAGACCGAGAAGATGCACGCCGGCGTCTGGGACAAGTCCGCCAAGGGCAGCCACGAGGTCCGCGGCCGCACGCTCGGCATCGTGGGCTACGGCAACATCGGCACCCAGCTGTCCAACCTCGCCGAGGCGATGGGCCTGCGGGTCATCTTCTTCGACACCGCCGACCGTCTCGCCCACGGCAACGCGCAGCGCATGAAGACCCTCGACGAGCTCCTCGAGCGCGCCGACGTGGTCTCGCTGCACGTCGATGGCCGCCCCGGCAACGCCGGGCTCTTCGGCGCCGAGCAGTTCGCGAAGATGAAGCCGCGCTCGTTGTTCATCAACGCCGCCCGCGGCATGGTGGTCGACACCGAGTCGCTGCGCGAGCACATCCTGTCGGGCCACATCGCCGGCGCTGCGCTCGACGTGTTCCCGGTCGAGCCCAAGGCCCAGGGCGACGAGTTCGAGTCGCCGCTGCGCGGCCTGGACAACGTCATCCTCACCCCGCACGTGGGCGGTTCCACCCAGGAGGCCCAGGAGGAGATCGGCCACTTCGTGGCCAACAAGCTGGCCGGGTTCGCCCACGAGGGCCGCACCGAGCTGTCGGTCAACCTGCCCGCGGTGATCGCGCCGCAGCTGAAGACCGGCACCCGCGTCGGCTACCTGCACCACAACGTCCCCGGCGTCCTCGCCGAGGTCAACCAGCTCGTCGCCGACTCCGGCGCCAACGTCACCGGGCAGTACCTCGCCACCACCGGCGAGCAGGGCTACGTCGTCACCGACGTCGACGGCCCCCTCCCACAGGACGTCCTCGCCAAGCTGGGCGGCTCCGAGCACTGCCTGTGGGTGCGCGGCTTCGAGGCCTGATCGCGGGTTACTCCGCACGACATCTCACCCTCCGCGCGAGCTGAGGGTGAGATCTCGTGCGGAGTAACTGCGCCAGCGACCTCTCGGCCGTGCGCCAGCGACCTCTCGGCCGTGCGCCAGCGACCTCTCGGCCGTGCGCCAGCGACCTCTCGGCCTTGAGGGTGAGACCTAGTCTCGGGGGCGTGGACGTGATCGGCGGGGCCCGCGAGCGGTTGGGGGCGGCGGTGTTCGCCCGGGTGGCCGGGCCGGACGGGCCGCGGCAGCGCGAGCGGATCCACGGGCGCCCCGGGCCGCGGTGGTTCGAGCCCGACAGCGCGATCGCGCGCGTGCACGGCGACGCCAGCATGTTCGTCGGCGGCATCCGGGCGCTGCTGCTCCAGACCCTGCACCCGGCGGCGATGCGTGCGGTGTCCGAGCACAGCGGCTACCGCGGCGACATGCTCGGTCGTCTCGCGCGCACCAGCACCTTCCTGGCGGTGACCACCTTCGGGCACGCCGAGGACGCCGAGGCGGCCTGCTCCGCCGTACGCCGGATCCACGAGCGGGTCACCGGCACGATGCCCGACGGCACGGCGTACGCCGCCAGCGACCCGCACCTGCTGCGCTGGGTGCACGTGGCCGAGGCGCACTCCTTCCTGCTGGCCCACCAGACCTACGGCGCCCGCCCGCTCGACCAGGACGGCCGGGACGAGTACGTCGCCCAGATCGCCGAGATCGGACGGCGACTGGGCGTGGTCGCCCCTCCCACCACCGAGGCCGAGCTGGAGGAGGCGCTGGCCTCCTACCGCCCCGAGCTGCGCGCGACCCCCGAGGCCCGCGAGGCCGTCCGCTACGTCGTGCTGCGCCCGCCGATCCCGCTCCTCGCGCGCCCCGCGTACGCCGTCCTCGTGGCCGCGGCCGTGGGGCTGATGCCGGCGTGGAGCCGGCTCCCGCTCCGCCTGCCGCTCATGCCGGTCACCGAGCGCACGGTCGTGAAGGTGCTCGGCGGAGCCGCGACCGGGACGATCCGCTGGGCGATGTCGGCACAGGGGCCGGCGCCGAGGAATCCGGTGGAGGACGAGGCGACGGCCTCCTAGGCTGGGCGGTTCGCCCCGAGCCGCTTCCACCTCGGGGTCGTCCACTTCACGAGGTGCTGCGTCATGCCCGAGGTCCCCCCTGCCCACCCACCAGATCCCGAGCTGCGCCGAGAGCAGCAGCACCTGGCCGAGTCCCGGCGCCAGCTGGCCCGCATGCGCGAGCGCACCGCGTCGATGGACGCCGGTGCCGCGGCGGACTGGGTGAGCCGGGAGTTCCTGGAGTCCACGTTCGCGCTGCGGATGAAGCAGCTGGCCGACGACCCGACGGTGCCGTTGTTCTTCGGTCGCCTGGACTACGGGAGCGGCGAGCACGTCGACGAGTCGTTCCACATCGGCCGCCGCCACGTCACCGGCCCCGACGGCGACGCCCTGGTCGTCGACTGGCGCGCCCCGGTCAGCACGCCCTTCTACCGAGCCAGCAGCGCCGAGCCGATGGGCGTCGACCTGCGCCGCCGCTACGGCTTCTCCCGCGGCGAGCTCACGGGCTTCGAGGACGAGCCGTTCACCGGCGGCGGTGGCCCCGAGCACAGCGCGATCCTCGAGGCCGAGATCGAGCGACCGCGCGTCGGGCCGATGCGCGACATCGTGGCCACCATCCAGCCCGAGCAGGACGTCATCGTCCGCGCCGACCTGGCACGCAGCATCTGCGTCCAGGGCGCCCCGGGCACCGGCAAGACCGCGGTGGGCCTGCACCGCGCGGCGTACCTCCTCTACGCCCACCGCGAGCAGCTCTCCCGTCAGGGGGTGCTGGTGGTCGGGCCGAACGCGTCCTTCCTGCGCTACATCCGCGACGTGCTGCCCGCGCTGGGCGAGGTCGAGGCCACCCAGGCCACGATCGAGGAGCTGGTCACCGCACCGCTCCCCGAGGGCCGCCGGGTCCGCGCCGTCGAGCCCGACGACGTGGCCAGCCTCAAGGGCGACGCCCGGCTCGCGGAGGTGCTGCGTCGGGTGGTGTGGGCGGGCGTCGGCACGCCGGAGGAGGCCCTGGTGGTGCCGCGCGGCTCGCGTCGTTGGCGGGTGCCGCCCTACGAGGTCGAGGAGGTGCTCGACGGGCTGCGCACCCGCGGCGTCCGGTACGCCGCCGCCGGCTCGATGCTCGCCCAGGCCCTGGCCCACCGGGTGCTGCTGCGCATGGAGGCAGGCGGGGAATCCCCCGACGACCGGGTGCAGGACGCCGTGGCGCGCAGCGCCCCGGTCAAGGCGTGCGTGAAGGCGCTCTGGCCGGCGGTCGACCCGGCCAAGCTGCTGCACCGACTGCTCTCGGACCCCGACGCGCTGGCGTCGGCGGCCGACGGTCTCCTCGACCCCGACGAGCAGCGGCTCCTCCTGTGGGACCGTCCGCCGCGCAGCGCCGGCACCGCCCGGTGGACGCTCGCCGACACGGTGCTCCTCGACGAGCTGCGTGATCTGCTCGAGCGCACCGGCTCGGTCGGCCACCTCGTCGCCGACGAGGCCCAGGACCTCTCCCCCATGATGCTGCGCGCGCTCGCCCGGCGCTCCAGCACCGGCTCGGTCACCGTGCTCGGCGACCTGGCCCAGGCGACCACCCCGTGGGGTGCCCGGTCGTGGGAGGAGGCCCTCGCCCACCTCGGGAAGCCTGACGCCCACGTCGAGCAGCTGACCCGCGGCTTCCGCGTCCCCTCCGAGGTCATCGAGTACGCCGCCGGCCTGCTGCCCCACGTCGCCCCGTCGCTCGTGCCACCGACGTCGGTGCGGCGCACGCGCGGCGACCTGGAGGTCGCCCGCGTCCCCGACCCGGTCGCCGCCCTGGCCGACCGGCTCCGCGGGGTGCTGGCGCGCGAGGGCTCCGTCGGCGTCGTCGTACCCGACTCCTCCGCCGGGGCCGCCTCCCGGGCACTGGGCGACATCGACCACCGCGTGCTCGGGGAGCCGACCGACGACGCGGAGCAGGAGTGGGACGCCCGCGTCGAGGTGGTGCCGGCGAGCCTGGCCAAGGGCCTGGAGTTCGACCACGTGGTGCTGCTGGAGCCTGCGGCCGTCGTGGCCGCCGAGCACGACCGCGTGACCGGGCTCCGGCGGCTCTACGTGTGCCTCACCAGGGCCGTCACGAGCCTGCTGGTGCTGCACGCCGAGGACGTCCCGGCAGAACTGGGGAAGCCTTGAGCCTTTCTTGAGGCTCCCTGAAGGAGCCGGACCTAGGCTGGAGGCACTGCGGCCGTCACCCAGGACGCCGCCCGTCCACCGGAGTCGTCATGGGGACCACCTCCACCGCCCGCCGCACCGCCGTCGGCCTGCTGCTCGCCCTGCTCCTCGGGCTGCTGAGCGGCGTGGGCACCTCGACGGTGCTCGCGCCCAGCGCCCACGCCGCGGAGAAGGGGCGCGTGGTCGGTGAGGTGCTCGTGCCGGGCAACGTGAAGCTGAAGGTGCGCTGGTTCGACAAGAACTGGAACTTCCTCGGCTCGCGCAAGGTCAACGGCACGATCTACTCCCTGCGGCTCGCACCCGGCACCTACTACCTGCAGTTCACCGACGAGCGACCGGCCTACAACGTCGACAAGTACGCCCCCACCGACGTGCGGGTCCGCGTGAAGTCGGGCAAGAAGGTCCAGAAGAACGTCCGGATGAAGCCCGGCGCCGCCATCACCGGAACCGTCCGCGCCGGCGGCAAGGCCTTGGGCGGCGCGAAGGTCGTGGCCGCCAACGCCAACGAGCAGTCCTTCTCCACCAAGGCCAACGACAAGGGCCAGTTCGCCATCGGCGGGCTCCCCGACGGCAGCTACTCCGTCTTCACCTACGACCGGAAGAAGACCTGGGTCGACAAGAGCACCTACGTCCAGGGCCTGCGCTCGAAGCAGAAGCGCAACATCGGCATCGTGCTGCGCAAGAAGGCCGGCAAGCTCCTGGTCGACCTGCGCGCCGGCGGCCAGCGGGTCAAGGAGACGGTCTTCGTCACGGCCATCAGCAAGGCCTCGGGCCAGTTCTGGACCGTCAAGGCCAAGCGGGGCGAGGCCAGCTTCAAGGGGCTCTACCCGGGCAAGTACCGCATGGTCGCCCCCGGCGTGGGGAACTACCTGCCACAGGAGGGCGCGATCAAGGGCGCAGGCGTGAAGCAGGGCCGCGCCGATCTGGCCAGCTCCTTCACGTGGAAGAAGCGTGGCGCCAGCATCTCCGGCTTCGTCCTCGACGAGGTCTACCCCGACACCGTGCTGGAGGACGTCGCGGTGCTCGCCTTCGCCAAGGACGGCAGCCTGCTGGGCTCGGCCACCACCGGCGCGGACGGCAGCTTCACGCTCGGCGGACCGATCACCACCCAGGGCGGGATCACCCTGAAGATCCAGCCGGGGGGCAGCAACCCGCCGTACCTGACCGGCGCGTACTACTGCAAGTTCGGCTCCAGCTCGCTGTCCCCGCTCTCGGTCACCCAGGGCGAGGACCTCCAGGTCGGCGACCTGCTGCTGCCGCAGCTGCCGACCAGCGAGCAGGACAACAAGAGCAACTGCGGTCCCGACCACACCGCGCCCTGACCGCCGGCCGCGAGGCTCGCCCCGCGCACCAGCGGCCACGCCGCACCGGCAGTGGCCGATCGGTCACCGTCTGTCACCCGACTGTGTCCTGACGGTGCCCGAACGGTGGACCACGCGTGCCCGCGGCGGCCCTAGGTTCGAACCACCGGCACCACCACCGGTCATCCACCGTCACACCCACCGCACGACCGCACCCGAGGAGGCACCATGCAGCACCGCACCGACCACGGCACGATCCGGCTGCGCCTGCTCGCGGAGACGCCCTGCGTCGCCCGCGTCGCGTGGTACGCCGAGGGCCGGCTCGTCGGCCAGCGCCGACTGTGGCACCGCGAGACCGACCTGGTGCTGCCCGAGGGGCGCTGGACGCTCGAGGTCTCCGACGAGCGCTCGGCCCACGACCCCAGCCGCCTCGCGCCGACCCGGCTCGAGGTCCTGGTGAGGGCCGGGTGGCGGACCGCCACCGACGTGGTGCTCACCCGCGGAGCGGTGCTGACCGGCTTCGTCGCCGACGCCGCACCGCGACTCGCCAGGTTCGCGACCGTCACCGCGACCACCGCCGACGGCCGCAGCTTCTCGGTGCGGACCGACGGCCTCGGCGGCTACACCCTGGCCGGGCTGCCCGCCACCGCCTGCCTGGTGCGCGCCACCAAGGGCACGCAGCGGACGGCGCCGGTGGTGGTCGAGACGGTCGGTGGCGAGCACCACGAGCTCGACCTGGTCCTCACCGAGACCTCCGCGTCGGGCTCGCGCTCGGCCACGGCCGACCTGCTGGTCGGTGCGGCGTTCACCGGTGTCGTGCTGGACGAGCACACCGGCGCAGCGGCGTACGCGGCCATCGTTGAGGTGCGCGACTCCCGCGGTGTGCTGCTGGGGCGCACCCGCACCGATCACCGCGGTTGCTTCGTCGTCGGCGGCGACCTGCCGGCCTCCAGCGGTCTCACCGTCGTGGTGAAGTCCGGCCCGGACCGGATCGAGGTGGACCAACGCCGCCTGCACGGGCTCGCCTGCCGCGAGGCACAGCTGGTCGACCTGGGTCAGGTCACGCTCCCCCGGTCACCGCACCCGGCACGGCCCGCCCGCGCCAGCCTGCCGCGCGCCAGCGCCGCAGCGATGTCGCTGCCGGCGACCCGCGTCTGAGGCCCGCGTCCGGGGCGTCCCAGGCCCGTGCCGGGACCGTCAGCTGACGGACATGTCCGTCGCGGGGTCCCAGAAGGCCCGCATCGCGGTGATCTTGCCGTCCTCGTCGAAGACCATGTGGTCGATGGGCGCGACGGTGTAGCTCTGGTCGCCGACCACGGTGACGAGCTCGAAGTTGAAGACGGCCTCGCCGCCGGCGATGCGCACGACGCCGAGGCTGGTGCGCGCCTCCATGCCCTCCAGGCCGCCGTAGAACTCCAGGATCGCCTCGCGGCCGCGGCGGACCTCGGTGCCGACCGGGTCCTCCACGGTCGCGTCGTCGGTGTAGAGGTCGGCGATCTGGGCCGCCGTGCCGTCCGCCACGAGGGCGATGTAGGACTCCACGACCTCGCGGATCTTCTCGGTGCTCGCAGCCACGGCCACACTCCTCGTCGAGTCGCTCCCCACGGGAACGAGAACAGGTTCTAGTTGTCGGCAGCCTAGCGTGCGCCACGTCACACGTGGTCGGAGCCATGGGGTTCAATGGGGCGATGCCCGCTCATGACGACCACCCCGGCCCGTTGCGCGAGCAGCTGCGTCGGCGCTGGCCGCTCTCCGGTGACGACGCGCTGCGCGAGGACCTCCTCGACGCCTGGGACCGCCCCGGCTACCACGACCTCCAGCACCTCGCCGACGTGCTCGGCCGGCTCGCCGAGCTCGCCGAGGCCGGCGTCGACTACCCCCACCTCCCGGTGGTGCTGGCCGCGTGGTTCCACGACGCGGTCTACGACGGCGAGCGCGACGCCGAGGAGCGCTCGGCCGCCTGGGCCGAGGACACCCTGCCGCTCTCGGTCGGCGAGGAGACCGCCACCGAGGTGGCCCGGCTGGTGCGGATGACCGAGACCCACGAGCCGGCCGAGGACGACGTGGCCGGGTGCGCTCTCTCCGACGCCGACCTGGCCATCCTCGCCGCACCCCCGGCCCGCTACGCGGCGTACGTCCGCAGCGTGCGCGAGGAGTACTCCCACCTCGACGACGACTCCTTCGCCCTGGGCCGCACCCAGGTCCTCGAGCACCTCGCGGAGAAGCCGACCCTCTTCCACACCGCACCCGCCCGCAGCGCGTGGGAGGCCGATGCCCGGGCCAACCTCGACGCCGAGCTCGCCGGCCTCCGACGGGTCGCCAGCTAGCGGTTGCTCAGGCCGTCCCACCGGTGCGCGGCTTGCGCACCCGCAGCCCGCCCGCGACCAGGCGGCGCACGAGCTCGCGGCTGCTGACCGGCTCGGCCCCGGCCGCGACCACGTCGGCGTACCACTCCGACGGCACGTCGTAGTGGTCCCGGTCGAAGCCGCGGCGCGAGAAGCCCAGGCCCTCGGCGAAAGCGTGCAGCTCCGCGAGGGAGGTGTCGCTGGCCAGGTGCGACCACAGCCGGCCGTGACCGGCGGCGTTCGGCGGGTCGATCAGGATCACGCCGACAGCCTAGGCAGCGGTGCTACTAATGGGACGGTGGACGTCGCACAGCTCTTCGAGGCCAGGTCCCGGGTCCTCGCGGACCTCGAGGCACGACGCCAGGCGACCCCCGCAGCGGTCTCGGCGCTGGAGGAGGCTGTCTCGGCGCGCTCGTGGTGGGCCGAGCAGTGGCCCGAGGGCGCGCAGTACGTCGCCGGGCTCATCGCCCAGGACGTCCAGGACGCCCTCTTCGACTCCACCGGCCGCTGGCCGGTGTGCGACTGGTGCGACGAGGACGCCGAGCACATGGTGCACATCCAGCCCGACCTCGGCGGACCGGACCCGACGTGGGTGTGCGAGGAGAGCGGCAACGCCGTCGCGCCGCTGGGTCAGCTGCCGCGCCGAGGCGACTGACGCCCGGCTCGGCGGCCGTGGTCTCGACGCCCGCTCGCTGGCGCTCGCTGCTCGACCACCGGGCTGACGTCCGGCTCGGCGGGTCCGCTGGCGCGTCCCCGGCTCGCCGGCCTCATGGGTCCCGAGCCAGGCACGGGTCTCGACACGCCGGTCGCGGCTTCGTCCCTCAGCCGCGCGGCTCGCTCGACCATCGATCAGCGGATCCGCTGACGCGTCTCCGCTACCCGTCCTGGCCGAGCTGCACCCACAGCGTGTAGCGGTCGGCGCGGTAGACCGAACGGGACACCTCGACGACCTTCTCGCCGGAGACCGCGCGGCGCGAGTGCCGCAGCACCGCGCTCATCGGGTCGACCTCCAGCAGCGAGGACTCCTCGCTGGTCGCCTTGTCGGCGTTGACCGAGTCCTCGGCCCAGGTGGGGCGCAGCCCGCGCGACTCCAGGGAGTCGTAGAGGCTGGTCGGCATGCCGCTCTGCAGGAAGCCGGGCAGCAGCACCTCGTTGAGGTAGGCGTCCTCGATGCACATCGGCACCCCGTCGGCGCGACGCAGGCGGCGCCAGTGGATGACCGCGTCGCCCTCGGTGAGCGCCAGCGCCCGGGCGACGCCCGGGCCGGCCTGCTCACGGCGGGCGAGCAGCGTCTGGCTCTCGGCGAGCATGCCGCGCCGGGTCATCTCCTCGGTGTAGCCGGTGATCCGGCTCGCGGTGCGCCGCGGTCGCGCCACGAACGTGCCGCGACCGGGGATCCGCTCGAGGAGGCCCTCGACGACCAGCGCGTCCATGGCCTGGCGCACTGTCATCCTGGCCACGCCGAAGTGCTGGACCAGCTCGCGCTCGGACGGCGCCGGTGACCCCGGCGCTGATCCGGTCACGAGGTTGCGGACGTACTCACGGACCTGGACGTGCTTGAGCGCCCGACCGTCCGTCACGAGAACCTCATCCACGCTCAGCAGACTAGACAACCTGGTGCGGCATCGGGCCGGATCCGCGAAATCCGTCCCCTACCACGCGGTCCGGAGCCGTCACACCACGCGAGCGGGCACGAGTTGCCAAAGCGTCGGGCGTATCCGGGCAACACTCGCCGCCGCGGGCGCGAGGTCCTACTCGGTCGCGATCGCCTGCAGCACGTCGAGGCGCGCGGCGCGGCGGGCCGGGAGGACCGCGGCCAGCACGCCGACCACCACCGCGAGCACGAGGTAGACCCCGAGCTGGCCCCAGGGCACCGAGATGACCTCCAGGCCCTCGTCACGCAGGGCGGTCATCATGACCACGCCGAAGAGCACCCCGAGGACGACGCCCAGCACCGCGCCGAGCACGGAGATGGCGACCGACTCCAGCGTCACCATCCGGCGCAGCTGTCCCCGCCCCAGGCCGACGGCGCGCAGCAGACCCACCTCGCGGGTGCGCTCGATGACCGAGAGCGCCAAGGTGTTGACGATCCCGAGCACGGCGATGACCAGGGCCAGGCCCAGCAGCGCGAACACCATGAGCACCAGCTGCTCGATCGGCTCGCGCTGGACCTCGGCGTACTCCTGCTGGTCCTGGGCGGCCAGCGTCGGCTGGTCCGCGAGCACCTCGTCGATGCGCTCGCCGAGGACGTCGGCCGCGGTGCCGTCGCCGAACACGACGAGCATCCGGTCCTGGTCGGCGAAGCCGGCGCGGCCGCTGAACGCCTCCGGCGAGACCAGCGCGGTGGCCGGCACGACCGGGTTGGCGGCGTAGGTGCCGGCGACGGTCCACTCCTGCTCCCCGCCGGGCACCTCGAGCACCACCGTGTCGCCGGGCCGGACGTCGGCGTCGTCGGCGACCTGCTCGGCCAGCAGCACCTCGCGGTCGCCGCTGGGGGGCCGGGAGCCGTCGAGCAGCTCCAGCCCCAGGAGGTCGAGGTCCTCGCCGCTCACGGCACCGACGAAGGCGAAGTCGCCCTCGAGCCGGGCCACGTCGTAGCGCTCGACCGCCACGCGGTCCACGCCCTCCACGTCGACCAGGGCCTCGGCCACGCTCGGCGAGAACGGGCCGCCGAAGACGTTGGTGACGACGTAGTCGCCGACGAAGCTGTCCTCGATCTGCTGGTCGACCGACGCGGACGCGGAGGCGCCGGCGATCGACATCGTCCCGGCCAGCGCGAGCCCGATCATCAGCGCGGAGGCGGTGGCCGCGGTGCGCCGCGGGTTGCGCAGGGTGTTCTGCCCCGCCAGCACCCCGACGGTGCCGAAGACCCGGCGGAACAGCGCGGCAGCGGCGGCCAGCAGCGGCATCGAGAGCAGCGGCGAGGCCGCGGTGACGCCCAGCAGCACGGCCAGGACCCCGCCGCCGACCACCCAGCCGGCGTGCGCGGTGTCGCCGAAGAGACCCACGACCAGGGCGGCGCCGCCGAGCACCGCCAGCACCAGCCCGACCACGAGCCGGCGACGCAGGGAGGACTCCGGCAGCGCGACGTCGTCACGCAGCGCCTGGACCGGGGCGATGCGACCGGTGCGCAGGGCGGGGACCAGCGCGGCGGCGACCGTCACGAGGACCGCGACGGAGTACGCCGCCAGCGGGGTGCGGGCCGCGATCACCAGCGGCTGCCCGGACAGGTCGAGGCCCACCTGCGCGAAGAGCGCGGCCATTGCCTGGGCCAGCAGGATGCCGAGCCCGAGGCCGAGGGTGCCGCCGAGCACGCCGAGCACCAGGGCCTCGACCAGCACCGAGACCGTGACCTGGCGGCGGCTCGCCCCCAGGGCCCGCAGCAGCGCGAGCTCGCGGGAGCGCTGGGCCACCAGGATCGAGAAGGTGTTGACGATGAGGAAGGCCCCCACGACCAGGGCGACGCCGGCGAAGACCAGCAGGAACGTCTCCAGGAAGCCGATCGCCTCCTGGAGGTCGGCGGCGTTAGACTCGGCGGCCTCGTCACCGGTGACGGCCTCGAGGTCGGCGCCGATCACCTCGCGCACCTGCTCGACCAGCTCGTCCTGGCTGACCCCGTCGGCCGCGGTGACCCAGACCTCCGTCCAGGCGTCCTGCCCGCCGAGGAACAGCTGCTGGGCGGTCACCGGGTCGAAGGCGGCGAGGGTGGCGCCGTTGAGCGAGCCCCCGTCAGCGAAGTCGGCCAGGCCCACCAGCGTGGGCTCGACCCGCGCCTGCTCACCCGGGGTCTGGATCGGCACGGTGTCACCGAGGGAGTAGCCGGCCCGGTCGGCGGTGCGGGTGTCGAGCACGACGTCCTCGGGACCCTCGGGCGCACGTCCCTCCACGATCACCAGGCCCTCGCGCCCGTCGACCGCGGGAGCGTCGCTCCAGCCCTGGCCGAGGGCGGGCGGGCCGAACCCGCCGACGGGCCGGTCGTCGGTGTCGATGACGTAAACACCGATCGAGCCCACCTGGCCGTCGGCGCGGGCGGCGCCGGGCAGGGCCGCGAGCTCGTCGACCACGTCGCCGGGGACGGTCCGCGACCCCGGCGGCCCGCCGCCCTGGCCGTCGGGCCGGACCACGACGTCGCCCGCCGAGGAGGCGAAGATCGAGTCGAAGGAGCGCTGCAGGGTGTCGGAGAAGACCAGGGTGCCGACGACGAAGGAGACACCGAGCACGATCGCGAAGGTGCTCATCAGCAGCCGCACCTTGCGGCCGAGCAGGCTGCGCAGGGAGACCCGGAGCACGGCTCAGGCCTCCTGGGCCGAGGCGTCGTCGCGCGGGGCGGCGGCCTCGGTCATCCGGGTCATGACCTCGAGCACGGCGTCCCGGTCGGGCGCGCGCAGCTCGTCGACCACGCGACCGTCGGCCAGGAAGACGACCCGGTCGGTGTAGGCGGCCGCGACGGGGTCGTGGGTGACCATGACGATCGTCTGCTGGTGCTCGTCGACGCTGCGGCGCAGCAGGCTGAGCACCTCCGCACCCGAGCGGCTGTCGAGGTTGCCGGTCGGCTCGTCGGCGAAGACGATCCGCGGCCGGCTGACCAGGGCGCGAGCCACCGCGACGCGCTGCTGCTGGCCCCCGGAGAGCTGGTTGGGTCGGTGCCCCAGCCGGTCGGCCAGCCCCACGGTCGCGACCACCTGGTCGAACCACTCCGCGTCGGGGCGGCGCCCGGCGATGGCCAGCGGCAGCAGGACGTTCTCCTTCGCGGTGAGCGTCGGCACCAGGTTGAAGGACTGGAAGACGAACCCGATCTCGTCGCGCCGCAGCGCGGTCAGCGCCTTGTCCTTCAGCCCGGTCAGCTCGACGTCGCCGATGCGCACTGACCCCGAGTCGGCGGTGTCGAGGGCCGCGCAGCAGTGCATGAGCGTGGACTTGCCCGACCCGCTGGGACCCATGACGGCCGTGAACTCCCCCGCCCCGATGTCGAGGCTCACGCCGTCGAGGGCGCGCACCTCCGTCTGGCCCGAGCCGTAGATCTTCGTCAGGTCACGCACGCTGGCCGCCACGGTCATGGGCACCACTGTCTCGGACCGCGCCGACGGTGCGCCACCGGGTTCCACCCCGAGCCGACCCCGGGCCGACCCCGAGAACCGAGCGTGTCCCCGCCGAGCCGGCGTATCAACACGCCGGC
>Ga0208056_100091_pt1 | contig 29996 bp, 24 predicted proteins | sample DeeseametaMP2052_FD_184178 | JGI IMG/M metagenome (GOLD analysis project Ga0208056, IMG submission 184178) | Marine microbial communities from the Deep Pacific Ocean - MP2052 (SPAdes) | ecosystem: Environmental > Aquatic > Marine > Oceanic | place: West of Cabo San Lucas, Mexico, North Pacific...
GCCCGGTCGCCCCACGGCCGCTCGGGACGGAGTCGTGCCCCTGAGCGGGCGCCATGGCGCCCGCTGGGGGGCACGACTCCCGCTGGGGGCGCGGCCTGCGCGACGCCACCGGCCGGGCCATGCGCACCTCGCGGTCGGCGACCGCGACCAGCGCGGGGTCGTGGGCGACGACCACGACCGCGCGGGTGCGCCCCAGCCCGGCGAGGGTGTCGGCGACGATGCGCGTGGTGACGGGATCCAGGTGGGCGGTGGGCTCGTCGAGCATCACCCACGGACGGTCCGAGACCACCGCGCGGGCCAGCGCCAGTCGCGCGCGCTCACCGGCCGAGAGCCCGGCCCCGTCCTCGCCGACGGGCGTGCCGAGTCCCTCCGGGAGCGCCCGGACCCGTTCGGCCAGCGCGACCTGGGAGAGCGCCGCCCACAGGTCGTCGTCGGAGGCGTCGGGCCGTCCCAGCCGCAGGTTGTCGGCGACCGTCCCCTCGACGAACCCGGGACGTTGCGGCAGCCAGGCGATGTCCTCCTGGGACGGGCCGGCGACCTGGCCGGTCGTGGGTTCCAGCAGCCCCGCCAGGACCGCCAGGAGGGTCGACTTGCCGCAGCCCGACGGCCCGGTCAGCGCCGTGACGCCGCGCGATGCGATCGTGAGCGACAGATCCTCCAGCACCGGCACCGTGCGGCCGGGACGCAGGACGGTGAGGTCGGTGACGGTCAGCGGCCGACTCGCCGGGTGGTCTCGACGCCCGCTCGTCGCTGGCGCCCCTCGCTGCTCGACCACCGAGGGGGCCTCGGCCGAGGCCGGGCCCTCGAGCAGCTCGCTCACCCGCTCGACGACCGCGACGCCCTCGGCCGCGGCGTGGAACTCCGCGCCCACCCGGCGCAGCGGCCAGTAGGCCTCCGGTGCCAGCAGCAGCACCACCAGTGCGGTGCGCAGGTCCAGGCCGCCCTCGGCGAGCCGCAGGCCGACGGTGACGGCGACGAGCGCCACCGACAACGTGGCCACCAGCTCCAGGACCCCCGAGGACAGGAACGCCACCCGCAGGGTCTCCATCGTGCGGCGGCGGTAGGCCTCGGTGATCTCCGCGATCCGCGCCGACTGCGCGCGAGCGCGGCGGAAGGCCACCAGGGTCGGCAGCCCGCGCACGACGTCGAGGAAGTGCCCCGACAGCGACGACAGCGCCCGCCACTGTCGCTCCGCGCGGTCCCGGGTCGCCAGACCCACCAGCGCGCCGAAGACCGGCACCAGCGGAATCGTGCACACCACGATGACCGCCGCCACCAGGTCCTGCGAGGCGATGGCCGCCACCGTCAGCAGCGGCAGCACCATCGCCAGCACCAGGGCCGGCAGGTAGCGGGTGAGGTACGGCTCGAGCGCGGTCACGCCCCGGGTCACCAGCACCGCGTCGGCACTGGTGGAGCCACCGGGACGGCTGAGCACGGAGCCCGCCACCCGGCGTCGTACGACGGAGGCGACGGTGGCCGCGGCGCGTGCCGCGGCCGCGTCGCCCGCCCAACCGGCCAGGCCGCGCGCGGCGAGCACGGCCACGACGGCGACCGCCCACCCCAGCGCGAGGCGGCCCTCCACGGCCGCGACGACGAGGCCGGTGACCACGAACGCCTGGGCGATGACCAGCAGCGCCCCGAGGACCCCGGTGCCGAGGACGACCGCCAGGGGGCGACGCGCCGGGGCGAGCAGCCGACGCAGGCGGGGGTCGGAGGGGCGCACTCAGCGGCTCCCCGCCGGCCGCTCCCCCGCCAGCACGGCCTCGGGGATGTGGTGGACGCTGATGCGCTTGCGGAAGACCCAGTAGGTCCAGCCCTGGTAGACCAGCACGATCGGGGTGAAGACGACGGCGACGCCGGTCATGATCTTGAGCGTGTAGGCGGTCGCAGCGGCGTTGGTGGTGGTCAGCGAGGTGCCGTCGGCCAGCGAGGTCGGCATCACGTCGGGGAACAGCGCCGCGAAGAGCCCCGCCACCGCCAGGGCGATGGTGAGGAACGTGCCGAGGAACGCCCATCCCTCGCGGCCGGAGCCGGCCGCCGCGACGCCGGTCAGCAGCGCGAGCGCCGCGAGCACGAAGAGCACGCCCGAGGCGACCGAGCCGGTGTCCACCTGGGTCCACACCAGGAACACCACGGCCACCAGGGCGGCGGCCAGGCCGGAGCGGGTGGCCAGCGACCGGGCCTCGCGACGGATCGGGCCGTCGGTCTTGAGCGCGACGTACATCGCGCCGTGGGTGAGGAAGAGCAGCAGCGTGGTGAGCCCGCCCAGCAGGGCGTAGGGGTTGAGCAGGTTGAAGAAGCCGCCGACGTACTCCAGGTCGGCGTCGATCGGCACGCCCCGCACGATGTTGCCGAAGGCCACGCCCCACAGCACCGCGGGGAGCAGCGAGCCCCAGAAGATCGCCAGGTCCCAGCGGGCCCGCCAGGCGGCGTCGTCGCGCTTGGCGCGGTACTCGAAGGCGACCCCGCGCACGATCAGCGCCACCAGGATCAGCAGCAGCGGCAGGTAGAACCCGCTGAACAGCGTCGCGTACCACTCGGGGAACGCCGCGAAGGTCGCGCCGCCCGCCACGAGCACCCAGACCTCGTTGCCGTCCCAGACGGGCCCGATGGTGTTGATGAGCACGCGCCGCTCACGCTCCTCGCGCCCCAGGACGGGCAGCAGCATCCCGACGCCGAAGTCGAAGCCCTCGAGGGCGAAGTAGCCGACCCACAGGACGGCGATCAGGCAGAACCAGACGGTGGTGAGCTCCATGTCGTCGTGCTCCTCAGTACGCGAAGGCCAGCGGCCGGTCGGGGTCGTTGTCGTCGTCGCGCAGCTGCGGTTCGACGTAGGGGTCGGCGCCCTTGGCGATGTAGGTGAGCATCAGCTTCAGCTCGACGGCGGCGAGCACGCCGTACAGCGCGGTCAGCACGACCAGCGAGGTCAGCACCTCGCCCGTGGTCGTCCCCGGCGAGACGCCCTGCTCGGTCGTCATCAGCCCGAACACGACCCACGGCTGGCGACCGATCTCGGTGAAGATCCAGCCGAAGCTGTTGGCGAACAGCGGCATCAGCGGCAGCCCCACGGCCACCCAGGTCCAGCGGCCGCCGGTCGGTGCGCGGCCGCGCCGGGTCGCCCACAGGACGGCCAGCCCCCCGGCCATCCCGGCGAAGCCGAGGCCCATCATGAAGCGGAAGCTCCAGTAGGTCAGCGGGATGTAGGGCGTGTAGTCGCCGGCGGTGTAGTACGTGGCGCCCGGGTCCTGGCCGTAGGTCTCGATGTACTGCTCGCGCAGCGGGTTGATGCCCTCGACCCGGCCGTCGAGCTCGCCGGTGGCCAGGAAGGAGAGCAGGTTCGGGATGGTGACGGAGAACTTCTCGCTCGTCCCGTCGGGGGTACCGATCGTGAAGATCGAGAACGCCGCCGGCTCCTCGGTCTCGTAGAGCGCCTCGGCGGCCGCCATCTTCATCGGCTGCACCTCGGTCATCACCTTGCCCTGGACGTCGCCGCTGATGACGACGCCGAGCCCGGCGACCAGCAGCACCCAGGCACCCACCCGCGCACCGGAGCGGTACATCGAGCGGTCCTCGGAGCCCTCACGGCCCTTGCCGCGCACGAGGTGCCACAGCGCGACGCCGGCGACGAACGCCCCGGCGGTCATGTACGCCGCCAGGATCACGTGCGGGAACGTCACCAGCTGCACCTTGTTGGTCAGCACCGCCACGAAGTCGGTGAGCTCCGCGCGCCCGGTCTCGGCGTTGTAGTCGTAGCCGACGGGGTTCTGCATGAAGGAGTTGGCGGCGAGGATGAAGTACGCCGAGAACAGCGTCCCGAGGTGCACCAGCCACATGCACGAGGCGTGCAACGCGCGGGGCAGCCGGTCCCAGCCGAAGATCCACAGGCCCAGGAAGGTGGACTCCAGGAAGAACGCCAGCAGGCCCTCGACCGCCAGCGGCGCACCGAAGACGTCACCGACGAAGCGTGAGTAGTCAGACCAGTTCATCCCGAACTGGAACTCCTGGACGATGCCGGTGACGACACCGAGGGCGAAGTTGATGAGGAAGAGCTTCCCCAGGAACTTCGTCATGCGCAGCCACTGCTCGTTGCCGGTGCGCAACCAGGCGGTCTGGTAGCCGGCCACGAGGGCGGACAGGCCGATCGTGATCGGTACGAACAGGAAGTGATAGACCGTCGTGATGGCGAACTGCCACCGCGCGATGTCGAGGGCTTCGAGATCCACGGCCCTCACTCTGGCCGCGGCGGACCCCCGGCCGTCACGGCCGTAGGTACCCCTCTTGGCGGACCCAGGCCCCCACCCTGCGGGACCTAGGTCCCCCGTCCTCGACGTCCCCCGCCGTACTGCCGGTGGTCCACCTCACATCGCCCGCCGCACCGCCCCGCTGGTCGAGGTGCGAGCGCAGCGAGCCTCGAGACCCCTCAGCGGGTCAGCAGCACCGACGACCCGTGACCGAAGAGCCCCTGGTTGGCGGTGATGCCGACCCGGGCGCCCTCGACCTGCCGCTCGCCGGCCTCGCCGCGCAGCTGCCAGGTGAGCTCGCAGACCTGCGCGAGCGCCTGGGCGGGCACGGCCTCGCCGAAGCACGCCAGGCCACCGGACGGGTTGACCGGGATGCGTCCGCCGATGGTGGTGTCACCGGCGCGCAGCAGGGACTCGGCCTCGCCCTCCTTGCACAGGCCGAGGTCCTCCATCCAGTCCAGCTCCAGCGCCGTCGACAGGTCGTAGACCTCCGCGACGTCGACGTCCTCGGGGCCGACCCCCGCCTCGTCGTACGCCGCGGCCCCGATCGACTGCTTGAAGGTGCGGTCGCCCGGGGTGCCGGCGTCGGTGGAGAGCATCGGCATGTCGAGCACGGTGTTGGGGAAGGTCGGGGTGACCGTCGAGACGGCCGCGACCCGGACCGCGTCGGAGAGGCCGATGCGCTGGGCGTAGTCCTCGGAGACGAGGATGACCGCCGCCGCGCCGTCGGAGGTGGCGCAGATGTCGAGCAGGTGGAGCGGGTCGGAGACCACCGCGCTGCCGAGGACGTCCTGGACCGCGACCTCCTTGCGGTAGCGCGCGTAGGGGTTCGACAGCCCGTGCCGGGCGTTCTTGACCTTGACCTGCGCGAAGTCCTCCGAGGTGGCGCCGTAGAGGTCCATGCGGCGCCGGGCGTACATCGCGAAGTACGCCGGGTTCGTCATGCCCAGCAGGCGGAACCGCAGCCAGTCCGGGTCCTCCCAGCGCTCGCCGGCGTTGGGAGCCAGGAATCCCTTGGGCGTGGTGTCGGCGCCGACGACCAGGGCCACGTCGCTCATGCCGGCCAGGATGCGGGCGCGCGCGGTGTCCAGCGCCTGGGCGCCGGTCGCGCAGGCGGCGTAGGAGGTGGCGATGCGGGCGCCGTTCCAGCCGAGCGCCTGGGCGAAGGTGGAGCCGGCGACGTAGCCGGCGTACCCGTTGCGGACCGTCTCCCCGCCGACCACGAGGTCGACGTCGGTCCACGGGATCCCGGCGTCCTTGAGGGCCTCGCGGGCCGCGTGCACGCCGTACTGGACGAAGGGGCGGCCCCACTTGCCCCAGGGGTGCATGCCGACGCCCGCGATCCGGACCTGGCTGGTGGGAGTGCTCACTGGTCGGCCTCCTCGCCGAGCTCGACGACAGGCTTCCAGCGCCAGATCAGCTGATCGGTGGCGTGCTCGGTCTCCACGACCAGCTCGACCTCGGCGCCCACACGCAGGTCGGTGGTGCCGTAGCCCTGGGCGACCTGGCCGAGCACGACCATGCCCTCGGGCAGCTCGACGGCCGCGAGCGCGAAGGGCACGAACGGCTCGGGCGCCTGGTACGGCGGTGGCGGCTGGTACTGCGCGTCGGTGTAGGACCACACGGTCCCCCGCCGGCTCAGCGGCACCGACTCGAAGTCCTCCCCCTCGCACGCGGGGTTGCGGCAGAAGCCGGCCGCCGCCGCGGTCGGCGGGAAGTAGGTCGTGGCGCACGACGTGCACCGCTCCCCCAGCAGGGTCGGCTGGTCCCCGAGAGTGAACCAACCCTCGATGGCAGGCGTGGCCGTCATCGGTCCTCCAGACGTGCGGAACTAGAACGTGTTCTCACACTAGCCGGACGGTCGGGATAGTCCGCAGCAGATCTCACCCTCAGCGCGCGCTGAGGGTGAGAAATCATGCGGACTATCCCGCCCGGGCGACGTCAGGCGCGGGCGAGGAAGGCGAGCAGGTCCTGGCGGGTGACCACGCCGACGGGCTTGCCGTCCTCGTGGACCAGCAGCGCGTCGGCGGACTCCAGGAGCCGGACGGCGCTGGTGGCCTCCTCGGCGGCGCCGATGGTGGGCAGCGGGGCGGACATGTGGTCCTCGACCTGGTCGGTGAGCGAGGCGTGGCCGGCGAACAGAGCGTCGAGCAGGGCCCGCTCGGACACCGACCCCGCGACCTCGGCGGCCACGATCGGGGGCTCCGCGCGCACCACGGGCATCTGCGAGACGCCGTACTCCTGCAGGATCTGCACGGCCTCGGCGATCGTCTCGCCGGGGTGGGTGTGCACGAGGTCGGGCAGCCGGCCGGACTTGCCGCGCAGCACCTCGCCGACGGTGGTCTCGGTGGTGGTGCCGGTCGGGAAGCCGTACTGCGCCAGCCAGTCGTCGTTGAAGATCTTGGTGAGGTAGCCGCGGCCGGAGTCGGGCAGCAGCACCACGATCACGGCGTCAGTGCGCCCCTCGGCGGCCAGCTCGTGGGCCAACTGCTTCGCGGCGTACGCCGCCATGCCGGCCGATCCGCCGACCAGCAGCGCCTCCTCGCGCGCCAGGCGGCGGGTGAAGGAGAACGCGTCGGCGTCGGAGACCTCGATGACCCGGTCGGCCACGCCCCGGTCGTAGGTGTCGGGCCAGAAGTCCTCGCCCACGCCCTCGACGAGATAGGGGCGGCCGGAGCCGCCGGAGTAGACCGACCCGGCCGGGTCCGCGCCGACCACCTGGATGTTCGGGTTCTGCTCCTTGAGGTAGCGGCCGACGCCGGAGATCGTGCCGCCGGTGCCCATGCCGGTGACGAAGTGCGTGATGCGCCCCTCGGTCTGCTCCCAGATCTCCGGGCCGGTGGTCTCGTAGTGCGAGCGCGGGTTGTTCGGGTTGGAGTACTGGTCGGGCTTCCAGGCGCCGGGCTGGGAGGCCAGCCGATCGGAGACGTTGTAGTAGGAGTCCGGGTGCTCGGGCGCGACGGCGGTCGGGCACACCACGACCTCGGCGCCGTAGGCGCGCAGCACGTTGCGCTTGTCCTCGCTGACCTTGTCGGGACACACGAACACGCACTGGTAGCCCTTGGCCTGCGCCACCATCGCCAGCCCGACACCGGTGTTGCCCGACGTCGGCTCGACGATGATGCCGCCGGGCTGCAGCTCACCGGAGGCCTCGGCGGCCTCGATCATCCGGGTGGCGATGCGGTCCTTCACCGAGCCGCCGGGGTTGAGGTACTCCACCTTCGCGAGCACCATCGGACCCTCCTCGCCCTGCCCGAGGGGGGCGTCGAGCGTGCGGCTGAGCCGCAGCAGCGGGGTGTGGCCGATCAGGTCCAGGAGCGAGTCGACGTACTGCACGCACCCAACCTATGCCCACATGCTGGACAGGGCGAAAGGGCGGGCGGAGCGCGCCGGCGACGTGACGACCCGCACCCGGGGACCGCGGTCCCGACGGGTGGTCCGCCGGGGGTGGACGCGGTCCCTAGAGTGGGGCCCGTGGGTAAGGCAGCAGCAGCGCGCAAGCTCGCCTCGGCGGCGGCGTACGGCGGAGGCGGGCTCTCCGTGCTCGGCGCCGGTCTCTACGGCGTGCTGACGGCCGAGGCCAAGCTGGCCCGCAAGACGATCGGCCCGATGATCGAGCACCCGCCGCCGGACTCCACCGGCTGGTACGGCCGCGGCCGCCCCGCCCCTGCGGTGCGCATCGCCCTGCTCGGCGACTCCTCCGCGGCGGGGTACGGCGTCGAGCGGGTCGAGCAGACCCCCGGCGCGGTCCTCGCCAGCGGCGTCGCCGAGCACGCCGACCGTCGGGTCTACCTGCGCGACTTCGCCGTGGTGGGCGCCCGTTCCTCCGACCTCGAGGACCAGATCACCCGGGCGCTGCCCATGCACCCCGACGTGGCAGTCATCCTCATCGGCGCCAACGACGTCACCCACGTGATGGCGCCCTCCACGTCGGTGCGGCACCTCGCCGAGGGCGTGCGCCGGCTCAAGGAGGCCGGTGTGGCGGTCGTCGTGGGCACCTGCCCCGACCTGGGCACCATCAAGCCGATCGCTCCCCCGCTCAAGCAGGTCGCCCGCGCCTGGTCGCGCCGGCTCGCGGCCGCCCAGACCATCGCGGTCATCGAGGAGGGCGGCCGGACGGTGTCGCTCGGCTCGATCCTCGGCCCGGAGTTCGCGGCCGCGCCGGCGCTGCTGTTCGGGCCCGACCAGTTCCATCCCTCCGCCGAGGGGTACCGCTCGCTCGCGGGTGTCATGGTCCCCTCGATCCTGGCTGCCATCGGCGTCATCGAGCCGGACGAGAAGTCCCTGGAGTCGCTGCGCGGCGAGGGCGTGCTGCCCATCTCCGACGCCGCGATCCGCGCCGTCCAGGTGCCCGGCACCGAGCTCGACGGCACCGAGGTCGGCGGCGCGCGCCGCGGCGTGCGCGGCCTGTGGGTCGAGCTGCGGCACCGCCGCCGTCGCCCGGACTCCGCGGAGGAGACCCCCGACGAGAGCGACGAGCAGGCCAGCGAGGACGTGGAGCGCGTCGACGCGTCCGAGGAGCCGGCCGAGCCGCTCGACGACTGAACCCCATCCGGGTCGTGCCCCTGAGCGGGCGCCATGGCGCCCGCTCAGGGGCACGACCCGCGAAGGATCCAGCACGCACGAAGGCCCCCGGCTGACGCCGGGGGCCTTCGTGGTTGACGCGCCGACCTTGCGGGGGGACGCGACGTGCAGCGTGTGCCGGGTCAGTCCTGGCTGAAGTAGGCCAGGATGCGCAGCAGGTTGGTGTAGATCCAGACCAGCGAGACGGTCATCGCGAACGCCGCGGTCCACGACTCGCGCTCGGGGGCGCCGTAGCGGATGCCCTGCTCGACGAAGTCGAAGTCCATGATCAGCATGAACACACCGAGCACCAGGCCGGCGACGGCGGTGATCATGCCGAGGCCGGAGACACCGAACAGGCCGATCTGGGCACCGAACAGCCCCAGGACGAGCTCCATCAGCGACAGGCCGATCATGCCGAACACCGCGGCGATGACGAACCGGCGGAACTTGTCGCCCACCTGGATGTTGAGCACCTTGTAGGCGGCCAGGGTGCCGGCGAAGGCGGCGAAGGTGCCGATGACGGCGCCCTGCACGACGCCGGGGTAGGCGACGTTGAAGATCATCGAGATCGCGCCGAGTGCCACGCCCTCGAGGGCGGCGAAGGCCAGCACGAGGGCCGGGCTGACGACCTTCTTGAACGCGTTGACCATCGACAGCACGAAGGCGCCGAGGGCGCCGAAGGTCGCGACCGCGCCGACGGTGCCGATGGCCGACTCGGCGGAGGTCTCGTTGATCTCGGGGAGCAGCGACCAGGTCGCGAAGGCGGTCACGATGACGACGCCCAGCGTGATCGCGGTCTTCTGGACCACCGAGTCGATGGTCATGGGGGCGCTGGGCGCCTGCGGGGCGGGCGCGTAGGCCGTGCCCTGGGGGTCACCGGGGGTCCCGACGCCCCACTGCGAGGGGTCAGAACCGTAGCCGGAGTTGCCGTAGGACTGGTTGCCGTGGGCGTTGCTTCCGCTGAACGCCTCGGACCGGCGGAACACCGGGTTGTTGCTCTGCATGGTTGGTCTCTCCTTGGAGGCCGACAGGGGCCGCCGGTGTGGCGGCCTACAGGGGATGTACCCACCTTAGGGGGTCTCGACTCGTACAACGCTCCAGCGTCCCCGGACGTTCCCGCCCCGGGCTCTCCCGTCCGAGAGCGCAGAACCGGCTCGATCCTGCGTGCGACGTGCACGGACGGCCGAGCCGGCTCGGTCGATCCGTGGGTGCCCCCGGCGGGATTCGAACCCGCAACACAGCGCTTTTAAGGCGCCTTCCTCTGCCGGTTGGGACACGGGGGCCCGTTCCTGGTCGGACGGACGTCTGTCCGAGCGAAGGCTATGCCTCTACAGGTAGGTCTGGCGCGCGTAGATCGCGTGCGCCCCGGCGACGCGGTCGACGAAGAGCAGACCCTGGCAGTGGTCGATCTCGTGCTGGAGGCAGCGGGCCTCGAAGGCGTTGGCCGACAGCTCGACCTCCTCCCCCGAGCCGGGCAGCTGACCGCGCACGACCAACCGGGAGGCCCGCTTCACGTCCCCGGTGAGGTCGGGGACGCTCATGCAGCCCTCGCGGGCCTTCTCGTTGCGGCTGGAGGAGACGACCTCGGCGTTGCACAGCACGAACGTGCCGTGGTGGTCGCGGGTCTTGGGGTGCTCGGAGACGTCGACGCAGAACATCTGGGCCCCGACACCCACCTGCGGCGCCGCGAGCCCGACGCAGCCGGGGCTGACCCGCATCGTGGCGACCAGGTCGGCAGCGAGCTGCACCGACTCCGGCGACGTCGGGTCGACGGACCCACCCACCGTCGACAGGACCGTCGCGGGGGCGCGTACGACGTCGAGGACCCGGCCCTCGACGCCGAGGTCGGCCTCGGACCAGGCGAGGACCTGTGCGTTCAGGCCCTCGGGAGCGGGCTGGCTCACAGCTCGTCGGCCTCCGCGGGCCGCAGGGTCGCGCCGACCCCGAGCTCGGCCGCCGCCTCCCGGATGGCCGCGGTGACGGCGTCGACGTCGGCCTCCGCGGGCAGGTCGATCTCGGCGACGACGAGGTAGAGGTCACCGGCCAGCCGGGTGGTGAGGTCGGTGATGTTGCCGCCGGCGTCGGCCACCCGGCCGACCACCGAGGAGACGATGCCGGGGCGGTCGCCGCCGTGCACGGTCAGCACCCAGGACGAGCCGCGGGCGGTGCCGCCGGACTCCTGCGGCACCTCGCGCACCGTGACCGTGAGCGTGCCGTCGTCGGTCAGCGGTGCCAGCGCGGACTCGATCTCCGCGGCAGGGGTCTCGCCGGCGCAGAGCAGCATCATCGCGAAGTGCCCGCGCAGCAGCGTCATGGTGGAGTCCTCGAGGTTGAGCCCGAGGCCGGCCAGCCGACCGGTGGTCTCGGCGATGATGCCGGGCCGGTCGTGGCCGAGGACGGTGACGGCGTGGAGGGTGCTCACGCACCCATTCTCGCAAGGGCCGCCGCGCGCCCGAGCACCTCGTCCAGCATCGGCTCGGTGAGCCGCCCCGTGAAGGTGTTCTGCTGGCTGGGGTGGTAGCAGCCCAGCAGCGTCCGCTCCCCCAGCGTGACCTCGACGCCGTGGCCGAACCGCGGCCGCGGCCGGGGTACGCCGACGCCGGCCCGCTCCAGCATCCGCAGCGCCGCGGCCCACCCGAACGCCCCCAGGGTGACCACGACCTCGACCGAGGGCGACACCAGCGCCCACTCCCGGTCCAGCCAGGGGGCGCAGCGGTCCCGCTCGTCGGTGGTCGGCTTGTTCTGGGGTGGGGCACAGCGCACGGCGGCGACCATCCGGGTGCCGATCAGCCGTTGCCCGTCGTCCGCGTGGGTGCTGGTGGGGATCGCCGCGAGCCCGACCCGGTGCAGCGAGGCGAAGAGCCAGTCCCCGGAGCGGTCACCGGTGAAGATGCGCCCGGTGCGGTTGGCGCCGTGCGCGGCCGGGGCCAGGCCGACCACCAGGATGCGCGGCTCGGGGTCGCCCCATCCGGGGATCGGCCGCCCCCAGTACTCCTCGTCGCGGAACGCCGCCCGCCTCTCCCGCGCCACCTGCTCGCGCCAGGCCACCAGCCGCGGGCACGCCCGACAGCCGACGACCTCCTCCTCGAGGAGTGCGAGGCCGTCGGCGTCGGTGCGGCCTGGCGTCAGGGCGTCGCCTGCTGGGTGAACCCACCGGCGCCCTGCACGGTGTCCTGGACCTTCTCCTTGGCCGTGGCGACCGCAGCCTCGGTCTGGGCACGCGCCTGCTCGGCGGCCCGATCCGCCGCGGACTGCACCCGCGGGTCCCGCGCCACCTTCTGCGCACCCGCCTTGATCTGCTCGTACCGCTCGCGCCCGGCGCGGGCGCCCAGGACGTAGCCCACACCGAGTCCGGCGATCAGGGACAGCTTGCTCATCGTGCTCCTCCTCGTGGGTCGTGTCCTCCCCACTCTCCCCCGAGGACGCCGGCCCCAGCCCACCCGATGCGGTGAGCACCTCCCGTCGGGCAGCGCGGCCCTCAGCCGCGGAGCGACAGAGCCCTCACCCGCGGAGCGACAGAGCCCTCACTCGCGGAGCGACCAGGCGATCCCGTCGAGGATGTCCGCCTCGCTCACGACCAGCTCGGAGACCCGCGAGCGCGCCAGCACCCGGGAGAGCACCAGCGCGCCGGCGGCGATCACGTCGGCCCGGCCGGGGTGCAACCACGCCATCTGCGCCCGCTCCGCGGCGGTCGAGCCGACCAGTCGGTCGCAGAGCGCGTGCACCTGCGCGACCGGCAGCCGGGCGCCGTGCGTCGCGCTCCGGTCGTACGCCGTCAGCCCGATCACCCCGGCGGCGAGGGTCGTGACCGTGCCCGCGACACCGACCAGCGTCACGGCTGCACCCGGGTCGACCGGGCACGCGTCGAGGGCCGACTCGACGTCGGCCACGCAGGCGGCGACCTCGTCGGCCGAGGGCGGGTCGGACCGCAGGTGCCGCTCGGTCATCCGGACCGAGCCGATGTCCATGGAGTGCGCGGCGTCGGGGGTCGCCCCGGACCCGAGCACCAGCTCGGTGGAGCCACCGCCGATGTCGAGCACCACCACGGGGCCGGCCAGCCCGGGCAGGCCCCGTTTCGCGCCGGCCCAGGCGAGCGCGGCCTCCTCGTCGCCGCTGACCACCTCGGGTGCGACCCCGAGCCGGGCCCGGACCCCGGCGGCGAAGTCGGCGGCGTTCGCCGCGTCGCGGGTCGCCGAGGTCGCGCAGAAGCGGACCCGGTCGACCCCGTGGCGCGCGACGAGGTCGGCGTACTCCTCGACCGCTGCGAACGTGCGCTCCAGCGCCTCCTCGGCCAGCCGACCGGTGCGGTCGACGTCCTGGCCGAGCCGCACGATACGCATCTCGCGCTCGAGGTCGGCACCGTCCTCGTCGAGGACGAGCAGCTTGATGGTGTTGGTGCCGCAGTCGATCGCCGCTACACGCACGGGCTGTCCACGCACGGGCCGGACCTCCACCACTCGCCGAGCTCGTCGAGCACCTCGTCACCGAGCGGGTTGACGCCGCGGCCCATCGCCAGCGACTGGCCGGCCAGGACGTGCAGGCACTTCACGCGGTCGGGCATGCCGCCGGCGGAGATGCCCTCGATCTCGGGGACGTCGAGGCCGTGCTCGGCCGCGATCTCCGCACGGGCCGCGAGGTACCGCTCGTGGGCGGCGGCGTAGGCGGCGGCGAGCTCGGGGTCCTCGGCCAGCCGCTCCTGCATCCGCTTCATGACCCCCGACCCCTCGAGCGTGCCGATGCGCGAAGCGGCGCGTGGGCAGGTGAGGTAGTAGGTCGTGGGGAACGGCGTGCCGTTGGGCAGCCGCGGCTGGGTGGCCACCACGTCGGGGTTGCCGCAGGGGCAGCGGTGCCCGACGCCGTGGACGCCCCGGGACTCCCGGCCCAGCTGCGCCTCGACGGCGGCGGCATCGGCCGGGGTGAAGGGCTCGGTCATTCAGGTGCTCCGTCGGTGCCGGGGTCGATCTCGGTCAGGGGCGGGGTGCCGTCGTCGGCGGGCGGACGTCCGGCCAGCACGACCGACGCCCAGGCGTCCTCCCAGAAGGCCGGCTCCTCCTGGTCGCCCACCTCGTCGGGGTCGGCGAGCTCGGAGCTGGCCTCCAGCGGCTCGCCGTCCTCGTCGAGCACGACGTAGGAGGTCTCGCCCGGCATGACGTAGCCGAGCTCGCGCGCCTCCTGCTGCACGTACGCAGGGTCCTGCCAGCGCCGCATCTCCCGCTCGAGGTCGGCGATCGCGCTCTCGCGCTGCTCGATCTCGGCCCGCAGGGCGTCGAGCTCGCTGCGCTGCTGGAGGTAGGCCCGCGCCGAGGAGGCGTAGGAGACCAGCAGCACCGCGAGGACCGCCACCAGGATCGTGGCGCGGCTGGTCAGCCGGGGGCGACGCCGCGGGGTCGGCGCGCTGGCCACGGGACGCGCGGGGCGCCCCGGGGCCGGGCGCGAAGGACGGCCCGGGCCGGTGCGGCCCCGCGGCCCCGAGGCGCGCGAGGACGATCGGTTCGAGGCCATGCTCCTAGCGTGACTCAGGAGGTGTAGCGCGGGAACGCCGACACACCGGCGTACCGCGCCGCATCGCCGAGCTCGTCCTCGATGCGCAGCAGCTGGTTGTACTTCGCGACGCGCTCGGAGCGGGCCGGGGCACCGGTCTTGATCTGGCCGCAGTTGGTGGCGACGGCCAGGTCGGCGATGGTGGTGTCCTCGGTCTCGCCGGAGCGGTGGCTCATCATGCAGCGGTAGCCGTTGCGGTGCGCGAGGTCGACGGAGTCGAGGGTCTCGGTGAGCGAGCCGATCTGGTTGACCTTCACCAGCAGGGCGTTGGCCTGGCCGCCGGTGATGCCGCGCTGCAGGCGCTCGACGTTGGTGACGAACAGGTCGTCGCCCACCAGCTGGGTGCGCGAGCCGAGCTGCTCGGTGATGGTGCGCCAGCCGTCCCAGTCGTCCTCGTCGAGCGGGTCCTCGATCGAGACGATCGGGTAGGCGTCCACGAGGCCGGCGTAGTAGGCGGTCATCTCCGCGGCGGTCTTCTGCTGGCCCTCGAAGGTGTAGGAGCCATCGGTGCAGAACTCGGTGGCGGCCACGTCGAGCGCGAGCACGACGTCCTTGCCGAGCTGGTAGCCGGCCTTGTCGATGGCCTCGGCGATCAGGTCGAGCGCGGCGCGGTTGGACTCCAGGTCGGGGGCGAAGCCGCCCTCGTCGCCGACGCCGGTGGCCAGGCCGCGGCTCTTCAGGACCGACTTCAGCGCGTGGTAGACCTCCGCGCCCGAGCGCAGCGCCTCGCGGAACGAGGGAGCGCCGATCGGGGCGATCATGAACTCCTGGATGTCGACGTTGGTGTCGGCGTGGGCACCACCGTTGAGGATGTTCATCATCGGCACCGGCAGCACGTGGGCGTTCGGGCCGCCGACGTAGCGGTAGAGCGGCAGGCCGGCGGAGTCAGCAGCCGCGCGGGCCACGGCCAGCGAGACGCCGAGGATGGCGTTGGCGCCGATCTCGGCCTTGTTGGGGGTGCCGTCGGCGTCCAGCATCGCCTGGTCGACCAGGCGCTGGTCGTCGGCGTCGAGGCCCTCGACGGCCGGGCCGAGCTTCTGGATGACCGCGTCGACGGCCTTGCTGACACCCTTGCCGACGTAGCGGTCGCCGCCGTCGCGCAGCTCCACGGCCTCGAAGGCACCGGTCGAGGCGCCGGAGGGCACCGCGGCCCGGGCGAAGGTGCCGTCGTCGAGGACGACCTCGACCTCGACGGTGGGGTTGCCGCGGGAGTCGAGGATCTCGCGGGCGCCGACTGCTTCGATGGATGCCACGGTGCTTCTCCTGGGATGTCCGGGTGGGATGCCGGTCGTGATGGCCGGTGGGGGCGGGCACGTACGTCGGCCCGACGACGGTCCACGAGCCTATTGCCTCCGCCGCCGCCGTGCCGACCCACCCGTCTGTTCACCGGGTGCTCCCCGGACCGACACGACCCCGTCGCCCGGCGTGGGTTGGGTTCCGGGGGCGGTGCAGCCCCTCGGCCCCTCGGAGCCGGCTGGGACCGGCCCGCCTCCCCCACCCACCACGAAAGGCAGCGGCATGTCCTTGCAGCACACCACCGGGGTCCCTCGCGGACCGCGGCTCCGAGGCGGGCTCGCGCTCGCCGCGGTCGGCGCCCTGGCCCTCTCCGGCCTGGCGCTGGGCACGGTGACCAGCACCGCCCAGACCAGCGCCCAGACCAGCGGCCAGACCAGCGGCCAGACCAGCAGCCGGACCAGCACCCTCGCCAAGCCCGCGGACGCGGCGGCCGAGCGGTTCGGCCGGATGGCGACGTACCCGGTCTTCCTCAACGTCCCCGAGGGCGTGGACCCCCTCGACGAGACCGTCGCGGAGATCTCGGCGGTCAGCGAGGACGGCGAGACGGTCGTCTACACCGACGCCGCGGGCAAGCGGATCGGCTTCCTCGACATCAGCGACCCGTCCGCGCCGGAGGGCCTGGGCACGCTGGACCTCAGCGAGCTCGGTGACGCCGAGGACGAGCCGACCTCGGTCGCCGTCGTCGGTGACCACGTCCTCGTGGTGGTCAACACCTCCCCGAGCTACACCGAGCCCTCGGGTCGCGTCGACGTCGTCGACCTCGAGACCCGCGAGCTCGTCGCCTCCCACGACCTCGGCGGCCAGCCGGACTCGATCGCCGTGAGCCCCTCGGGCGAGTACGCCGCGATCGCGATGGAGAACGAGCGCGATGAGGACGCCCTGCCCGACGGTGCCGGCGACGATGCGGACGAGGGCGACCTGCCGCAGGCCCCCGCCGGCTTCGTGCAGGTGCTCGAGCTCGACGGCGCCCCCGCCACCTGGACCCCGGACCCGCTGCTGCTGCCGGCCGAGGACCTGGCGGGCATGGACACCCCCGAGGACCCCGAGCCGGAGTACGTCGACATCAACGCCGACGACGAGCTCGTGGTGAGCCTGCAGGAGAACAACGGCCTGGTCGTCGTCGACCTGCCCAACCGCGAGATCACCAGCGCGTTCAGCGCCGGCAACGTCGTGCTCGAGGGCGTGGACACCACCGACGACGGCGTCTTCAACGCCACCGACACCATCGACGTCCCGCGCGAGCCCGACGCCGTGCACTGGGTCGGCGACGGTCTGGTCGCCACCGCCAACGAGGGCGACTGGAAGGGCGGCAGCCGCGGCTGGACGGTCTTCGAGGCCGCGACCGGCGAGGTCGTCTGGGACGCCGGCACCTCCTTCGAGGACCTGGTGCTCTCCGTCGGCAGCTTCAACGACGGCCGCGCCGACAACAAGGGCGCCGAGCCCGAGGGCCTGACCTACGCCGAGTACGACGGCGTCCCCTACGCCTTCGTCGGCTCCGAGCGCAGCAACCTGGTCGCGGTCTACGACATGACCGACCCGACCGAGCCCGCGCTCACCCAGGTCCTGCCCACCACCAACGGCCCCGAGGGCCTGCTGCCCATCCCCTCGCGCGACCTGCTGGTCGTCTCCAGCGAGGTCGACGAGTCCGACGTGGGTGTGCGTGCCAGCGTCGCGCTCTTCGAGCTCGGCACCGACGGGGTCGTCTGGCCCGACATCGTCTCGGTCCCCGCGCCCGGCGAGGACCGGCCGATCGGCTGGGGCGCGCTCGGCGCGCTGTCGGGTGACCAGCACGACCCGAAGGGTCTGTGGAGCGCCAGCGACTCGGCGTACTCCCCCGCCCGGATCTACCACCTCGACGTCTCCGCGGTCCCGGCCGTGCTGGACGAGGTCATCGAGGTGACCGACGGCGGCGAGCCCGTCGACCTCGACATCGAGGGCATCGCCGAGCGCCCGCAGGGCGGCTTCTGGCTGGCCTCCGAGGGCGCGACCGGCCCGGCGAACGCGCTGGTCCGCACCGACGCCGACGGTGTCGTCGTCGAGACCGTCACCCTGCCCACCGACGTCGCCGCCGGCCTCGGCAAGTGGGGCCTCGAGGGCGTGGCCGTGCGCGGCTCCGGCGCCTCGGAGACGGTGTACGTCGCCCTGCAGCGCCCGCTGACCGGCGAGGACACCGCCCGGATCGGTCGCTACGACGTGGCCGAGGCCGCGTGGACCTGGTTCGCCTACCCGATGGAGACCACCAGCACCGAGGGCGACTGGATCGGCCTGTCGGAGATCACCGTCATCGACAGGGACACCGTGGCCGTCATCGAGCGCGACAAGCTGATGGGCCCGGCCGCCGCGGTGAAGCGGATCTACACCGTCGACCTGCCCGCCGGCAGCGCCGACGAGGTCACCCCGGTGACCAAGACGCTCGCCGTCGACCTGCTCCCGGCGATGACCGGGCGCAACGGCTGGACCCAGGAGAAGCTCGAGGGCCTCGCGGTCACCACCAGGGGACGGGTGTACGCCGTCACCGACAACGACGGGGTCGACGACGCCTCCGGCGAGACCCAGCTCTTCGACCTCGGGCGGCTCTCCTCGGTGTTCGCCGAGGACGTCGCCACGAGCACGAAGCTCAAGGTCAAGGGCAGGAGCCGACGAGCGGGTCAGGCGTTCCGCGTGGTCGTCGTCGTGAAGCCCGCGCCGCAGGGCGGTCGGGTCGTCGTCGAGGTGGACGGCCAGAAGGCCGCCTCGACGCGCGTGGACGGCCGCACCACGCCGCTGCGGGTGCGCATCAAGGGCACCGGGAAGCACACGCTGACCGCGACCTACACCGGCAACGGCCTCGCGGCCGGGTCGACCTCGAAGACCGTGACGGTCAAGGTCAAGAAGGCGAAGAAGGACCAGAAGAAGAGGTGAGCCGGCGGCGGACGGCGTCGCGGAGCTCCTGCTCCGGGTCGACGCCGTCCGCCCTCGCCTCCACCACGAGCGCCAGCAGGCGCTCGCCCACCGTGTCGGCGTCCGGCTCGACGTGCACCGGCCGGCCGGCCCGCGCCAGCCGGTCGACCAGCTTGTCGGCGTACAACAGGGCCGGCAGCGTCGGAGGGACACCGTCGGCGGGGTCGGTCCGCTCGGACTTCTCCCGGGCCTTGATCGCCTCCCACGCCTCGTTGACCGCGGCCGCGTCCTGGGGCTCCTCGTCGGCCACCCCGGTCGCGGCGCCGGCCTCGGCACCGGTCCCGGCACCGGTCTCGGCCCCGAAGACGTGCGGGTTGCGGCGCACCATCTTCTCGGTGATGCCCCGAGCGACGTCGTCGATGTCGAAGGCGTCGCGCTCGGCGGCGACGGCGGCGTGGAAGTAGACCTGCAGCAGCAGGTCGCCGAGCTCCTCGCGCAGGTGGTCGGGATCCGGCTCGGGGTCGCCCGACTCGACCGCCTCAACCGTCTCGTAGGCCTCCTCGAGGAGGTAGCGCAGCAACGAGCGGTGCGTCTGCTCGCGCTTCCACGGGCACTCGGCCCGCAGCCGCGCCATCACCCCGCGCAGCTCCAGGAGCGGCTCCTGCGCGGTCACGGGCTCAGCCCTGGTTGGGGTTGCCCGGGTTCTCGAGCGGGATCGGCATGGTCGGCTCGGGCTCGGTCTCGACGACCTCGGGGGCGCAGCCCTGGCTGCTGGGGAGGGCGGCCACCAGCGCGGTGATCTCCGCCTGGGCCCCGACGTCGCCCTGCTGCGCGCGGGCGCGCAGCTCGTCGACCTCGGCGCGCAGCGAGGAGGCCTCGGAGACGGCCACCGAGAGGTCGGAGGTGGTGGAGTCCGACGCCGAGGTCGCGAAGTCGACCTGGTCGAAGCGCGGGTTGACGTCGAGGTCGTGCTCGGCCTGCCACTGCTCGAGGTAGGCCTGGTACGCCGGCCCCGGCTGCACCAGCTCCTCCTCGCTCAGCGTGGGGTCGACGATCTCGGAGACGACCGAGGTCAGGAAGCTGCTGGCGGCGAAGACCGTGACGGCGTCGTTCTGCTCGTCACCGGGCAGCCCGAAGCTGATGCGCGCCTGCTTCTCGGCCTCGCGGCGCAGCTCGTCGACGGGCAGGCCGTTCTCGGCGCCGATCGCCTCGGCGACCTCGGTGACGACCAGCTGCTGCACGACGATGCCGCGCAGCTCGGCGCCGGTGAAGCCGCCGGCCAGGAGCTCCTGGGAGCCCTGGAGCACCTCACAGGTGGCCTCGGTCGCGTCGTCGACGTCGGAGAGCGAGATCTCCTCACCCTCGACCACCGCGGCCGTGCCGGGACGCACCTCGGCGTCGGCGATCCCGCACCCGCTCAGGGCGCCGGTGGCGAGCACCGCGACCGTGGCGAGACCGACGAGAGGACGGGAGAGACGCACGGGGACTCCTAGCGGGGCGTGTGTGACCTGCATCGCCCATTGAACCAGCCGCCTCCCCGACCTCTCGCACCGCCCGCCGAACCGGCGCAACCTTCCGGAAGGACACGCCGGCTCGGCGCGAAGGACCGTCAGGAGGTGGCGGGCGGGTCGATCACCTGGTCGATGACGCCCTTGGCCCACTCCAGCAGCGCGATGCCGTCCAGCGGCTTGCCGCCGATCACGGCCGTCTGCGGGCGCGGGACCAGGATGGTGTCGGTCTGCGGCTTGACCAGCGACTTGGGGTACATCCGCTGCAGCCGCACGACCCGGGAGTCGGGCAGGGAGACCGGCGCGAACCGGACGTTCTTGCCCGCGATCGTGACCTCGCCGATGCCGGCGGCCCGCGCCCGCGCCCGGAACCGCGCCACGAGCAGCAGCGACACCACGACGATCGGCAGGTCGCCGTACCGGTCCTTCAGCTCCTCCTCGATGGCGTCGACGTCCTCGTCGGAGCGCACCTCGGCCAGCCGCTTGTAGATCTCCAGCCGAAGCCGCTCGGAGCCGATGTAGTCGTGCGGCAGGTGCGCGTCGACGGGCAGCTCGATGCGGACCTCGGAGAGCTCCTCGGCGCCGTCGCCCTTGAACTCCGCGACGGCCTCGCCGACCAGCCGGACGTAGAGGTCGAAGCCGACGTCGGCGATGTGGCCGGACTGCTCCCCGCCCAGCAGGTTGCCGGCGCCGCGGATCTCGAGGTCCTTCATCGCGATCGCCATGCCGCCGCCGAGGTCGGAGTGCTGGGCCAGGGTGGCGAGCCGCTCGTGCGCGGTCTCGGTGAGCGGTTTCTCGCCCGGGTAGAGGAAGTAGGCGTACGCGCGCTCGCGGGAGCGGCCGACGCGACCACGCAGCTGGTGCAGCTGCGAGAGCCCGAGGGTGTCGGCGCGCTCGATGATCATCGTGTTGGCGTTGGAGACGTCGAGACCGGACTCCACGAGCGTGGTGCACACGAGCACGTCGAAGCGCTTCTCCCAGAAGTCGACCATGACCTGCTCGAGCTGCTTCTCGTTCATCTGCCCGTGCGCGGTGGCGACCCGCGCCTCGGGCACCAGCTCGCGGATGCGGGCGGCGGCCTTCTCGATCGACTGCACCCGGTTGTGGATGTAGAAGACCTGCCCCTCGCGCAGCAGCTCACGGCGCACGGCGGCGACGACCTGCCGGTCCTCGTAGGCGCCGACGTAGGTCAGCACGGGGTGCCGCTCCTCGGGCGGGGTGGTGATCGTCGACATCTCGCGGATGCCGGTGATCGCCATCTCCAGGGTGCGCGGGATCGGTGTCGCCGACATCGACAGCACGTCGACGGCGGTGCGCATCCGCTTGAGCTGCTCCTTGTGCTCGACGCCGAAGCGCTGCTCCTCGTCGACGATGATCAGCCCGAGGTCCTTGAAGCGGATGTCGGGGTTGAGCAGCCGGTGGGTGCCGACGACGATGTCGACGCTGCCCTCGGCCATCCCCTTCATGACCTCGGCCGCCTCCTTGTCGGTCTGGAAGCGGCTGAGCCCCTTCAGCACCACCGGGAAGCCGGTCATCCGCTCGGCGAAGGTGGAGAGGTGCTGGGTGACCAGCAGGGTCGTGGGCACCAGCACCGCGACCTGCTTGCCGTCCTGGACGGCCTTGAACGCCGCCCGCACCGCGATCTCGGTCTTGCCGTAGCCGACGTCGCCGCAGACCAGGCGGTCCATCGGGACCACCTGGCGCATGTCGGACTTCACCTCGTCGACCGTGGAGAGCTGGTCGGGCGTCTCCTGGAACGGGAAGGCGTCCTCGAGCTCGCGCTGCCACGGGGTGTCGGGCCCGAAGGCGTGGCCCTTGGTGGCCTGCCGGGCGGCGTAGAGCTTGATCAGCTCGGCCGCGATCTCGCGCACCGCCTTGCGGGCGCGGCTCTTGCGCTTGGCCCAGTCGCCACCGCCGAGCCGGTCCAGGCTGGGCTGCTCGCCCCCGACGTAGCGGGTCACCTGGTCCAGCGCGTCGGCCGGCACGTAGAGGCGGTCCGGCGGGGCGCCGCGCTTGGAGGCGCCGTACTCCAGGACGAGGTACTCCCGGGTGGCGCCGCCGACGACGCGCTGCTTCATCTCGATGAAGCGGCCCACGCCGTGCTGCTCGTGGACCACGTAGTCGCCGGGCTTGAGCTCGAGCGGGTCGATCTGCTTCTTGCGGCGGGCCGGCATCTTGCGCATGTCGCGCGTGGAGGACTTCTGGCCGCTGATGTCCTCACCGGTGACCAGCACCAGCTTGTTGGTCTCGTCGACGAATCCCTGGGTCAACGCACCGCAGGTGACGGTGACGACGCCGACCTGCCACAGGTCCTCCCCGCCCCCGGTGGTCGAGCCTGTCGAGACCGGCTCGACCAGCCTGGCGGGGACCTCGGCCTCCCCGAGCGCCTCGACCATCCGCTGCGCGGGGCCGTGGCCGGGGTGCACGACGACCACGCGGTAGCCGTCGGAGCGCCACGAGTCGAGGTCCTTCATCGCCCGCGCGACGTCACCGCGGTAGGCGTCGACCGGCCCCGCGGCCAGCGCGCGGGTCGCGACGGCGCCCACGGTGACGTCCACGTCGACGTGGACGACCTGGCCGGTCTCGTCGCGCACGACCTGGTCGGTGTCCCCGTCGGCGCCGGGGTCGAGCCCGAACGGGCTGACGGTCCACCACGGCCGCCCGGCGTCGAGGCTGTGCTCGCGCACGTCCGCCAGGGTCCGGTACGACGCCGCGCCGAGGTCGATGGGGGCGGACCCGCCGCTCGCGGCAGCCGCCCAGGAGGCGCCGAGGAACTCCTCGCTGGTGGCCACCAGGTCGTGCGCCCGGGCGCGCACCCGCTCGGGATCCAGCACCAGCACGTGGGTGTCGGTGGGCATCAGGTCGACGAGCAGCTCCATCTCGTCGACGAGGACCGGGGCGAGGGACTCCATGCCCTCGACCGCGATGCCCTGGCTGATCTTGTCGGTCAGCTCCAGCAGCTGCGGGTGGCTGGCGCCGAGCTCGGCCGCCCGGCGGCGTACGTCCTCGGTGAGGAGCAGCTCGCGGCACGGCGGGGCCCACAGGCGCTCGACCGGCTCGAGGGTGCGCTGGTCGGCGACCGAGAAGGCGCGGATCTCCTCGACGTCGTCGCCCCACAGCTCCACGCGCAGCGGGTGCTCCTCGGTGGGCGGGAAGACGTCGACGATGCCGCCGCGCACGGCGAACTCACCGCGCTTCTCGACGAGGTCGACGCGGGTGTAGGCGGCGTCGGAGAGCCGACGGGTGAGGTCGTCCAGCGGCGCGGTGTCGCCGGCGCTCAGCTCGACCGGCTCGAGGTCGCCCAGGCCCTTGACCTGCGGCTGCAGCACGGAGCGGACGGGCGCGACGACGACGTCGATCGGCCCGTTGCTCGCCTCCGAGCCGGGGTGCAGCAGCCGTCGCAGCACCGCGAGCCGGCGCCCGACGGTGTCGCTGCGGGGGCTGAGCCGCTCGTGCGGCAGCGTCTCCCAGCTGGGGTAGTAGGCGACCCGGTCGGGGTCCATCAGGTCGCCGAGGTGGGCGACGAGGTCCTCGGCCTCGCGGGCGGTGGCGGTCACGGCGAGCACCGTGCGCCCGGCGCGGACCAGGCCGGCGGTGACGAAGGGTCGCAGCGCCTCGGGACCGGTCAGGTCCAGGGCGCGCACCCTGCCCTTCCGGGCGTCCTCGAGGGCGGCGGCGAGGGTCGGGTCGTCGAGGACGGGTCCGAGCAGGTCGGTGGTCATCTCACTCCTGGGGCACAGCACGAGAGCCCCCTGTCGTGGGACGACGGGGGGTGCGGGCCCGATCCTACGGTCGGTCCCCGAAGGCGACCTCACGCAGGCGGGCGAGCTCCGGGTCGGTCTCGGCCGAGGCACGGCCGTCGGCCACGATCGCGTCGAGCCGGTCGCGGCGGGCGGTCAGGTAGTCGACGTACGCCGCCCGCTCCCGCATGTGGGTGCGGTGCACGGCCCGCACCCGCACGTCGCGACAGACCGACAGCGCCTCGTCGACGTCCGGCCGGGCCCGCTCGGCGGCCTCGGACATCAGCACCCACAGCCCGCTGCGCTCGGCGATCGAGGGACGGATGTACTCCGCCATCGACCCGAGCACGCTGTCGGCGCGGACCGCCGCGGCGTACGCGCGGTCGCCACACGCCTCCAGGGCGCGGTCCTCCCCCGCCCGAAGCCGCTGGTCGACCAGTGACAGCACCAGCGCCGTGCCGAGCAGGCCCGCCACGGCGGCGAGGACCAGCGCCCGGCGGCCCACCTCCAGACCGTCCGTCAGCCCAGGCCGCGGAAGGACAGGGCGTGCCAGCGGGGTCCGACCGGGGTGACCTCGACCCGCCGCGGGTCGAAGGCGGCACCGGGGTCGGCGCCCTCGAGGTCGCGGACGATGCGGATCTCCAGGCGCGACTCCGACAGCCCCTCGGCGAGGTCCTCGCCCCACTCCACGACGGTGACCGCGTCCTCGAGGGAGGTGTCGAGGTCGAGGTCGTCAAGCTCCTCGAGACCGTCGAGACGGTAGGCGTCGACGTGCACCAGCTCGGGACCGCCCACCCGCGAGGGGTGGACGCGGGCGATCACAAACGTCGGCGAGGTGACGTGGCCGCGGACGCCGAGCCCGGCGCCGAGGCCCTGGGTGAAGGTGGTCTTGCCGGCGCCGAGGTCGCCGGTCAGCACGATCAGGTCGCCCTTGGTGAGCTGGCCGGCCAGGGAGCGGCCGATCCCCCGCATCGCGTCGGCGGTCGGCGCCTGGAACACCGCGGTGCGCAGCGGCCGACGCATCTCCACCAGCGGGGAGCGCCGGGTGATCTCGCGGAAGCCCTGGCGGTCCCAGAAGCGGATCGTCTTCGGCAGCTCCTCGCGAGCCACCACCGTGAGGTCGTCGGTGCCGGTGCCGGACTCGAGCACCGCGTCGACGGCCGCGTCGATGAGCGCGCCGGCGATCCCGTGACCCTGGTGGCCCGGGACCACCCCGAAGCGGCGCAGGTAGGTCGTCGAGCCGATGGGGTCGAGGATCAGCGTCCCCACGGGCTCACCGTCCAGCTCGGCGAGCAGCCCCCCGCCGGCGGCGAGCTTCTCGGCGATGGTCTCCTCGGTCTCCAGCAGCGCGGCCGGCTTCGGGTCCATGGCCGGCCGGGCCCCGAAGGCGGCCAGCACCACGTGGAGCACGTCGGCGGCGGCCTCCGGCCCCACCCGGCGTACGGCGACCTTCGACTCGGGTCGGGTGTCGGTCACCGGCGTCCCACCCGCTCGGTCGACGCGGCCAGCAGCTGGTCGAGCGCGGCGTTGACCTGCTCGTGCCGCTCCATGATCACCATGTGGCCGGCCCCCTCGGCCTCCACGAGCACGGAGCCCTCGATGCGGCTGTGCAGCTTGCGGCTGTGCCCGATCGACGTCAGCCGGTCGGCCGTGCCGCACACGATCGTGGTGGGCACCCGGCCCAGCGCCTCGACGGCGTGGAACTTGTCGAGACCGTGCAGGCTGGGGAAGAACTCCGCCAGCACCTCGAACGGTGTGCGGCTGAGCATCGAGTCGACGAACCGGACGTAGGAGGCGGGCACCTCGTCCCCGAAGGCGAAGACGTCGGTGAACACCTCGGCGACCGTCGCGCCGAGCCGGCGCAGGACGTCGACCCCCCGGTGGCCGCGACGCAGGCCGCGCACGGCCCGGGTGGTCATGACGCCCCCGAGGCGCGCGGGGCCGATGGGCAGCAGGATCCGGCCGACGTCGAGGCCGCCGGCGGTGGTCGAGAGCAGCCCGACGCCGACGATCCGGTCGCCGAAGAGCTCCGGCCGCTGCTCGGCCAGCGCGACGATGCTCATCCCGCCCATCGAGTGCCCGACGACCACGACGGGGGTGTCGGGGGCGAGCTCCTCGATGACCTGCTCGAGGTCGAGGCCGAGCTGGTCGATGGTGGCGTGGTGGTGGTCGGAGCGGCCGGAGCGACCGTGGGAGCGCTGGTCGTAGAAGACCGTGCGGACCAGGCCGCGGTAGCCGGCGCGCTGGAAGTGCCAGCAGTCCAGGGTGAGGGCGTAGCCGTGCACGAAGACGACGGTCACCGCGGTCTCGGCATCGGGGTCCGAGGGCTCGTCGACCTCGCAGTGCAGGGGCACCCCGTCGGGGGTGACGACCGTGTGCGGCGCCGAGCGCAGCGAGCCCAACGGGGTGGCGTCGCCGGCACCCCAGCGGGCGGCGATGCCGCGGCGACGGCGCGCGACCTCGACGCCGGCCCCGATCGCGAGCGCGCCCGCGGCGGCACCGGCCCAGCGCCACACCGTGCTCCTGGTCCTGCTCACTGGTCCTCCTGGCCCACCCACCGGCGGCCGAAGCGCCCACCGATGCGGGTCACGATCTCGTAGCTGATGGTCCCGCAGGCCTCGGCCCAGTCCTGGGCGGTCGGGTGCGGGGCGGCACCGAAGAGTACGACCTGGTCACCGACCGCGCCCTGACCGTCCGGCAGCTCGACGACGACCTGGTCCATGCAGACCCGGCCGCGCAGCGGGCAGTGCTTGCCCCCGACGTCGAGCACCGCGCGGTTGCCCGCGTGCCGCGGGACCCCGTCGCCGTAGCCCACGGGCACCAGCCCCAGCGTGGTGGGCCGGTCGGCGACCCAGGTGTGGCCGTAGGACACGCCCGCCCCCGTCTGCACCTGCTTGACCAGCGCCAGCGCGGCGCGGGCGGTCATCGCCGGCCGCAGCCCGAGGTCGGGGGTGTGGCCCGGCGCCGGGTCCAGGCCGTACGCCGCCAGTCCGACCCGCACGAGGTCGAACCGGCTCGCGGGGCTCAGGATCGCCGCCGCGGAGTTGGCCAGGTGGCGCACCTCGGGCTCCAGCCCGTGCTCGGCCGCCACGGTCAGTGCGTCCTCGAAGGCCTGCAGCTGGGCGGCGTTGGCCGGGTGGTCGGGCTCGTCGCTGCACGCGAAGTGCGACCAGACGCCGGTCACCCGCCAGGTGCCGGCCTGCTCCCCGGCACGAGCCCGCTCGACCAGCCCCGCCCAGTCGTCGGGCGGGCAGCCGTTGCGGGACAGGCCGGTGTCGATCTTGAGCTGGAGCCGGGCGGGCGTGTCTGAGCGTCGTACGGCCTCGGCGACGGCGTCGAGGTGCTCGATGCTGTGGGCGGTGACGTCGATGCCGGCGGCGACCGCGTCGGTCAGCCGCTCCTCGCCGGGGACGAAGAGCCAGGTCAGGATGCGGCCGGTGTCACCGGCCTCGCGCAGCGCGAGCGCCTCCTCCAGCGCGGCCGCCCCCAGCCACTGCGCACCGGCCTCGCGGGCGGCCCGGGCGACCGGCAGCAGGCCGTGGCCGTAGGCGTCGGCCTTCACGACCACCATGAGCGGGGTGCCGGTGCGGGCGGCGAGGGCACGCACGTTGGCGCGGACCGCCGCCAGGTCGACGACGATCTCCGCGCGCACCACCGGGTCCGAGGACATCGCCGCCCATCCTCCCATCCCACCCCGGTGGGCGAGGCCGGCGGTGGTCGGGGGCCGGTGGTCGAGCAGCGAGGAGCGTCAGCGACGAGCGGGCGTCGAGACCACCGGCAGCCCCCGCACCACCTCAGCGACCCCACCCGCGACCTGGCCGGCCACGATCGGCCCGCCGTCGGCCACGAGGGTGGCAGCGGCACCGTGCAGCCAGGACCCGACGCTGGCGGCGTCCCAGGGGTCGAGCCCGGTGGCCAGCACCGCCCCGATGACCCCGCCGAGCACGTCGCCGGCGCCGGCGGTGCCGAGCCACGGGGTGCCGGTGGTGGTGACACGGGTGCGGCCGTCCGGGCGGGTGACCAGCGTGTGCCGGCCCTTGAGCGCGACGATGCAGCCGAACCGCTCCGCCGCCACTCGCGCGTGGTGCAGCTGGCGCGCCTCGACCTCGCTGCGCTCCACGTCGAGGAGAGCGGCGAGCTCACCCGCGTGCGGGGTGAGCACGAGGTCCTCGCGGACCTCGCCGTCGAGCACGGCCTCCAGGTGCCTCAGCGCGTCGGCGTCGACCACGGTCGGGACGCCGTCGGCCAGCGCAGCGGCCAGCTCGTCACCCGCGCTGTCCCCACCGCCGGAGCCGACCACCCAGGCCTGGACCCGCCCGGCGCCGACGACCTCGGGGTGCTGCTCGCGCACGCGGTCGGCCACGGCGGAGTCGCCGACGTAGCGCACCATCCCCGCCAGGCCGCAGGAGGCGCCGGACACGGAGAGCAGCCCGGCGCCCGGGTACGTCGCGCTGCCGGCCCGGACCCCGACGACCCCGCGGGTGTACTTGTGGTCGTCCGGCCCGGGCGCCCGCAGCAGCCGCGCGACGTCGGCCGACTGCAGGCTCTCGACGGGCGTGTCCGGGAGGGACTCGGCTCGGTCGAGCCCGATGTCGACCAGCTGGACCGTGCCGCACGCCTGCGCGGCCGGGTCCACCAGGTGGCAGGGCTTGTGGGTGCCGAAGGTGACGGTCAGGTCGGCCCGGACGTGCGGTTCGGGGGTCTCACCGGAGTCCACGTCCACGCCGCTGGGCGTGTCCACCGCGACGACCGGCACGCCCTCGAGCAGGGTCAGCGCGCTCCCGGCCGCGTCCTTCAGCCCCGGGCGACCGCCGATGCCCACGACCCCGTCGACCACCACGTCCGGCCGCTCGCGCAGCCGCCGGGGCCCGCCGACCCGGCCGCCGGCCGCCGCGAGCGCCGCCAGCCCGCCCTCGTGCGCCGACCGGCCGAGCAACCACGCCTCGACACCGGCTCCGCGCCGGGCGAGCAGGGCCCCGGCGTACAGGGCGTCGCCGCCGTTGTCCCCCGAGCCCACCAGCAGCACGACCCGGCGGCCGTAGGTGGACCCCAGCCAGTCGGCGATCGCGCCCGCCAGCCCGTGGGCCGCCCGCTGCATCAGCGTCCCCTCGGGCAGCCGCGCCATCAGCTCACTCTCCGCCGCCCGGACCTGTTCGACCGTGTGCGCCCGCCTCATGCATCGACCCTAGATGGGTCGTGCCCCTGAGCGGGCGCCATAGCGCCCGCTCAGGGGCACGACTCGGTCCTGTGGAGAGGCGTCAGCACGCCGAGCCGTTTGCGGGCAGGGTCCGAGCATGCGCACTCCCGACGAGCCCTGGCGGACTCTCGCGGCCGCTCAGCACGGCATGCTGTCCCGTCGCCAGCTCGCCGAGCTCGGCGTCGGCCGGAACCGCGTGCGCAACCAGATCGAGGCCGGTCGATGGGTAGCCGTCTCCCCCATGGTCGTGTCGACGACCACCGGCCCGCTCTCCCGCGACCAGCTGCGCTGGCTGGGCGTTCTCCATGCGGGGCCACGCGCGCTGCTCGGCGATCTCTCGGCTGCCGAGGTCCACGGGCTCGAGCGCTGGCACCGCGACGAGGTCACGGTGCTGGTGCCCCAGGACGTGGAGCTGGAGGGCGAGATCGACGGCATCGACTTCAAGCGGACCCGACGCCCGCTCCCGCTGATGACCTCACGCCTCTCCCTGCCGACGATGAAGCTCGAGCCCGCGATTCTGCACTTCGCCGCCTACCAGCACTCACCCCGCACCGCGCAGGGTGTGGTCAGCGCAGCGGTCCAGCAGCGCCTGACCTCGGCTGCGGCGCTGCGCGAGTGGGTTCGCCTCATGCGCCCGCTCCGGTGGGCGCAGATGTTCCGCGACTGCCTCGACGAGATCGAAGGTGGGGCCACGTCGATGGCCGAGCTCGACGTCCGACGCCTGTGCAAGCGGCACCGCCTTGCGCGTCCCGCCCGACAGGTGCGACGACGTGGCGCGGACGGGCGCACCAGGTACACCGACTGCGAGTGGGTCACCGCCACCGGGCACGTCGTCGTCCTCGAGATCGACGGTGGCTTCCACATGGAGGTGGAGCACTGGGAGGAGGACATGGCTCGGGAGCGGAGCCTGGCCGGCCAGGACCGTATCCAGCTGCGATGCACCTCCCGGGAGCTCCGCGACGAGCCTGACCGGGTCGCGGCCGACCTGATCCGCCTCGGGGTGCCCCGGGCCGGGGTCGTGCCCCTC
>Ga0208056_100093_pt1 | contig 29410 bp, 34 predicted proteins | sample DeeseametaMP2052_FD_184178 | JGI IMG/M metagenome (GOLD analysis project Ga0208056, IMG submission 184178) | Marine microbial communities from the Deep Pacific Ocean - MP2052 (SPAdes) | ecosystem: Environmental > Aquatic > Marine > Oceanic | place: West of Cabo San Lucas, Mexico, North Pacific...
ATAATCTTCATATAACTTTTTTTATTTCTTCAATAAATTGATTTCGGTTTTCTATTTCCACTACTATTTTTAAACAATTTATATTTTTTTTATAGTTTTCATTAATTCTAAAATAATCTTTTTCTGTAGTTAATAAAATAGTATGATTTTCTTTTGCTTTATAAATTAAATTTTCTAATTCTTTATCAAGATATTCATAGTGATCTGGAAAACTTATTTCTTCTAATATATCTATATTGTTATCTCTTAATAAATTAAAAAAATTGATAGGATTACCAATTCCAGCAAAAGCTGTTACTTTTTTATTTTTAAATTCATCAATATTCTGTGCCTTATATTTAGTGTAAAAAATTTTTATTTTTTTATTATTACTAAATATTCTATTTTCAATATCAGTGTTCTTTTCACCATTTATAATCACGCAGTTTGCTCTTTTTAAAGCTGCAAGTCCTTCTCTTAATGGACCTGAGGGAATTACCAGACCGTTACCAATCCATTGTTTTTCATTAAAACAAACAATCGATAAATTTTTATTTATAGAAAAATCTTGAAAACCATCGTCGAGAATTACAACATCAGCTTTACTTTGAATCGCATCATTAATAGCATTGATTCTTTTGCTGCCTTCATATGTTGGTCCTATTTGTTTTAGAAGGTTGATTTCGTCCTGAAAAGATTCATATTTTTTTCTAATAAAAACAGGATTTTTATTTAAGTTTTTTAAGATAGAGAATAATTCAATGCACAAAGGAGTTTTTCCGGTTCCCCCTAGGTAAATATTTCCGACACAGATAACAGGTATGGAACAACGGTAATTTTTGGTGAAAAAACGTTTAAAAAAATTCAGTAACTTAATAAATAATGCAATTGGGAATAGTAAAATGGAAAAAAGTGAAATTTGTTTTTTATCCCAAAACTTAGGTTTTAAAAACTTCATCTTTAAGTATTAATATATATTTTAATTTCTTTGATCACATTATTAAGTATATTTAGACCATAATTGTCTATTTTTTCTATTACCTGATTGTTATTAGTTTTATCTTCCTTAAATTCTTCAACTAGAGATTGGTTCAGTTCTTCAGGGCTGCTTACTTGATCAGTAACTCCTAAAGATTTTAGGTATTCGTAAATTTCTGTGAAATTACTTACATTGGGTCCATGAAAGATTTTACAGCCAAGTCTTGATGGTTCAATAGGGTTTTGTCCGCCGTCATTTATTAAAGATTTAATCAAAGATTTACCGAGAAATACGCACTTTGAAATATTATAAAATTTTGAGGCTTCGCCATACGAATCGATTAGTAATATATCGGTATCGGTATTCATTTGATCGAATTTGCTAAAAAGACTAATTGTGAGATTTAAATTTGATAGCTCATCATTAATTGTTTTAATTCGATCTACATGTCTTGGAATAATGATTGTTAAAATATTATTATAATTTTTTTTAAGCATCAAATGAGTTTTTGCGCAAAATATTTCTTCTGAAGGATGAGTACTAGCGGCACACCATATTTTTCTATTTTTAATTTTATTCAAAAAAGCTGCATTCAGGTTATTATTCGAATTAAGTTTCGTATTAGCAAATTTAAGGTTTCCATAATTCTTAATATTTTGAGCCCCTAAGATTTTGAGATAATTTTCAGTTTCGTTGTTTGCAACAATACATAAATCGAATTTTTCAAATATTTTTTTTGAAAAGTTTTTTAAAGATTTCCATTTTGAAAACGTCTTTTTTGATATTCTTCCATTAACCATCAATAAGGGAATATTTCTTTCTTTGATTTGGAAAATTAAATTTGGCCAAATTTCAGAATCAATAAAAATAGATAAATTAGGAGACCAATGCTTTAAAAATTTTTTTACAAATTTAGGAATATCTAAAGGTAAAAACTGATGAATTACCTTTGTATTTTTATTAAATTTTTTTTTTAAAACTTCTGCAGAACTCACGGTAATGCTAGTTATGAGAATTCTTTTAATTTTTTCGTTCTGTTCAAAATTTTCAATTAAAGGTAAAATACTCATTGCTTCACCAACGCTTGCTACATGAAACCAAATCAAAAAACCCTCGCCTCTTGGTGTATTTATTTGAGATAGTTTTTCTTTATATCTTATAGAATGTTCTTTTTTTTTTAATTTTCTTAAAAACAAAAAAAAGGGTGCAAAGGGGTAAAAAAGGTATGTTAATAATTTATACCAAAAATACATAAGTTAATGTGCGCTTAACTGTCTGCTATAAAGATTTTTATAGATGATTGAATTTTTAAGTAGTTCATTATGTGTACCAGTCTCGACTATTTTTCCTTGATTAAGAACAATAATTTTGTCTGCCCTGATGATCGTTGATAATCTATGCGCAATAACTAGTGTGGTTTTATTTTCGGTTAAATTTATAGTTGCATCTTGAACTTTTTCTTCAGATTCTGCATCTAATGACGAAGTTGCCTCGTCCAAAAGGATTATAGGAGAGTCTTTTAAAAATGCCCTGGCAATAGAAATTCTTTGTTTTTGTCCGCCTGATAACCTAATGCCGTTTTCTCCAATTACCGTGTCATATGATTGTGGTAAATTTTCAATAAAATCAGCAGCAGCAGCAAATTCGCAAGCTTTTTTGATTTGTTCTTCGCTAGCATCAAGTTTTGCATAAGCTACATTTGCACGAACAGTATCGTCAAATAATATTATATCCTGACTAACTAAGGATATGTTTTTTCTTAAAGAAGATAGTGTAATATCACGAATATTTTGTCCATCAATATATATTTTTCCTCTACCTGGATCATAAAATCTTGGTAGCAAATTGATGATTGTGCTCTTTCCAGCACCACTATGACCTACAAGTGCAGCAGTGCTGCCACCATCTACTAAAATATTTACATTTTTAATAGCAGCCTCTTTAGTTGTGGGATAAGAAAAACTTACATCTCTAAATTCTATGTTCGCTCTTTTAATTTTTAAATTAGGTAGACTGTCTATTTCTTTTATATTTGCTTCGGTATCTATAACTCCGAAAACTCTTTCTGCTGCAACCCCACCTTGGTAAAAAATCATATGGATTGTGGCCAATGACCGTATTGGTTGATAAGCTAACATCATTGCAGCTAAAAAGGAGAAAAAACCGTTTATTCCAATTTCTCCAGTAGAAACCATCAATCCAGTGTAATAAATAAATCCGGCAATCATTATCCCTGTTAACAATTCCATGATTGGGGTTGCTCTGATTATTACAGATGCAATTTTAATTTGTTTTTCCATAAATAATTTTAATATTTTACCTGATCTATTAAATTCAAATTTTTCCTGCTGATATATTTTTATCATTCTTGACCCTTTGATAATTTCACTTAAAAACGTAGATAAATCTCCAGAAATTTCTGCACTTTCAGCGGTTACTTTTCCAAGTCTTTTTCCCATAGATTTAGCAACGATTGCAGCCATAGGCATCATAATCAGAGCAAAACATGCAAGTTTCCAATTTTGATAAAACATCACACCGATCAAAACAATTAAAGTTAGAGAATCTTTCATCAGATTTAAGACTCCAGTACCAACCATATTTGCTATCAATCCTACATCATACAAAAAATGAGAAATATATTTTCCTGAATGTTTTGATTCTAGCGTGTGAATGTCAGATTCTAGAATGCGAGAAGTCATTTGAGCACTAAGTTTTCTGACAATTTCATTACTCACTTTAATCAACGCAATTCTAGAAAAATATAAAGATAAACCTTTAACAGAAAACGCAACTACTATAGCTGCTGGTATTAGCAACATCATTGTTTTATCCTGATCAATAAAAATTTTTTTAACAGCTGGATCCAACAACCATGCTATTGCTGCAGTACCACCAGCGACTCCAAAAGATAAGAAAAAAGCAAGTACTATTTTACCTAAATGTTCTTTAATATAAAAATTATATAATCTTAGTACGATTTTTTTTAAAGTAGTAAGTTTCATGAGATTGTAAATGAAAAAATAAATAAAAAAACAAAGATGCCAGTTAAATTATTAATTTTGAAAGCAATGAGACAAGATTCGGGATTATCAATTTTAAAAAATTTTATTTGATAAATTAAGGTTGAAATAAAGAATACTGATAGTGCTAAAAGATATTTATCTATTTCCATCATAAGGCACAATATTAAAACAAACAAAACACATAAGCTATAGCAAGTTCCAACAAAAACTTTTGCATTATTTTTAAATTTAATTGATGTTGATTTAATGCCAATCATTTCATCATCATACATGTCTTGAAGTCCATAAATCGTGTCATAACCCAGTGTCCAAAATATGGCCGCAAGATATAAAATGATTGGTTCAATGGATATAGTGTTTGCTATTGATGTCCATCCCATAATTATTCCCCAATTAAATGTCAGTCCTAAAAACAGCTGAGGCCAGTAGGTAATGCGTTTCATAAAAGGATAAGCAAATGCTAATATCATTGAGCTCATTCCTAGTGTTATGGTTAGCAAATTAAATTGCAGAAGAATTAATAAAGCTATTGAACAAAGTAAAATTACGTAAATAAAAGCTTCAGCAACAGATATCTTGCCTGAAGCGATTGGTCTTTCTTTTGTTCTTTGTACTTTTTTATCAAAGTCTTTATCTACAATATCATTAAAAATGCAGCCAGCACTTCTCATCAAAACAGAACCTAGGAAAAATAATATTGTATATTTTAAAAATAGAGTTGTTTCTCCACTATAATAATATGCTAGCGTAAGACCCCATACACAGGGCCAAAATAATAACAAAAAACCTATGGGTTTATTTAGTCTAGTGAGTTGAATAAATATTTGGAATTTTTCCATTAAGGAATAATAATAGCGGGGCCAATAATTTTTCTAGATTCCAAATCTTTGTGAGCTTGTATTACTTCTGCGAGCTTGTATTTTTTGTAAATTTCTATTTTTACTTTTCCATACTTTAATTGTTCGAAAAGCTTATCTGTCGCTTCAACTAGTTCTTTTCTTGTTGATATATAATGTCCTAAAGTAGGGCGAGAAAAGAACAAACTTTTTGGTGATATGTATTTCGTGACATCAATTTTTTCTAAAGGTCCTGAAGCATTTCCAAAAGAAACCATCATTCCTCTGGTTTTTAAACAAGCAATAGAATCTTCAAAAGTGCTTTTTCCAACACCATCATAGACTACCGAAACGCCCACTCCATTTGTAAAGTCCATAACCTTTTTTACAAAATTTTCACTTGAATAATTTATGACTAAATTACAGCCATTTTTTTTTGCTATACTTATTTTTTCGTCCGAACCAACTGTTCCAATAACTTTACATCCAATACTTTTGGCCCATTGACAAAAAATTTGTCCCACTCCACCTGCTGCAGCATGATATAATATTGTATCATTAGCTTTTACAGGATAAGTTTTATGCAGAAGGTAATGTGTTGTAAGGCCTTTAGTCATAATAGTTGCTGCCACTTCTAAACCAATCTCCGTAGGTATTTTAACTAATTTATTTACTGGCATAACTCTTTCCTCTGCATATGCTCCAATTGGTGACGAAACGTAAGCAACGTGATCGCCTACAGTCAAATCTTTCACCTTTGTTCCGACTTTTTTTATTATACCTGAAGCTTCTAAGCCTATACCAGATGGTAATTTTACAGGATATAATCCTGATCGGTGATAGCAGTCTATAAAATTAAGGGCAATCGCTTTCGTCTCAATCAAAGCTTCATCAGGACCGGGTTGTTCAATTTCAATATTTTCTATTTTAAGAACTTCAGGATCACCAGTTTTTTCAATTTTTACAACTCGTGTCATTTTTGCACAAAGTTTCCACTGTGGTAATCTTGAACCGCTTTAAGAATTTCTTGCTTGGTGTTCATCACAAAAGGTCCTCCCCTTGCAATTGGTTCACCAATGGGTCTTCCTGCTATAACCAAAAATTTACTTTTTTTAGTGGAAGAGACTTTTAGATCAGTTCCTTTTTCCAAGCAAATTAATGTTGAATTTTGTAATTTATTGTGGGCCTTATTTCCTATTTTTATTTCTCCAGTGACTAAGTAGACAAATGTGTTATGTGAAGAAGGAATAATAAAACTAAAAGTTTTATCTTTTTCCAATTCAATATCCATATAAATCGGATCTACTGAAATACCTTTTACAGGACCAATTTTATTCTGATACTTGCCAGCTATTATTTTTATTTTTTTTTCTTGATCTTTAAATTCAGGAATTTCTTGAGGTTCAATGTTTTGGTATGAAGGTTTGCTCATTTTAAGTTTAGCAGGCATATTTACCCATAATTGGAAACCATGTAATTTTCCTTCTTTCATAATTGGCATTTCAGAATGTATAATTCCTCCAGCGGCTGTCATCCATTGTACGCTTCCCGGACCCAAATCACCTTTATTGCCTGTACTGTCTTCATGTCTGAATTCTCCAGCGAGCATATAAGTAACTGTTTCTATACCTCTATGTGGATGTGATGGAAAACCAGCAATGTAATCATCTTTATTTTCGGAGCCAAATTCATCAAACATTAAAAAGGGATCAATAAAGTCAAGTTCAGGAATTCCCATGCTTCTCTTTAGCTTAACACCTGCTCCATCGGAGGTTTGAATTGCTTTAATAATTTTTTTTATTTCAATTGTCGACATAAATTAATTTTGTTCCAAATGTTATACTATTTCAAGTAATTGATTTAAATTGTTGATAATATTTTGAGGTTTGTAGTCCAATTTATCAAATATTTTATTTAATCGGTTCACCCATACTGCGTTGTAGCCAAAAACTCCGCCTCCAGAAACATCCCAGGTATTTGAACTCAAAAAACAAATATTTTCAGGTTTACAATTATATTTCTTGACCGGAATTTCATAAACTTTTGGATCAGGTTTATATACTCCAACGGCTTCGATAGACATAATATCATCGAAATAATTTTGAATATTATTACTTTTCACTAAATCTTTTAAAAGATCCGGTGTTCCATTGGACAGAATAGCTATTCTAATTTTTTTTGATTTAAGATTATCCAAGCACTCTTTAACCTCGGGGTAAGTGCTAAGTTCTTTATATAAATTCAGCAACTCATCTCTCATATTTTTTTTAATTTTAAAAGTTTCCATCGTATGATCTAAAGAGTCCTCAGTGATTTGCCAAAAATTTTTATGTTTTTTCATAAGACTCCTTAACCAGGTATATTCAAGTTGTGTGGTTCTCCATGCATTAGCAAAACTTTCCCATCTATTGCCAAGTTTTTCTTTGCATTTGGCTGCAGCAGAATTTACATCAAACAGAGTTCCATATGCATCAAACACACAAGCTGTTATATTATTTAATTTCATAGCAAATTTTCCAATTTCTGGATCTCTCCGATTTTAAACAAAATTGCGTCATCGCTATGGTAACCATATTTATTAGTTGCATTTTTAAAACGAACTGGTGGTTCAAATGGATCCTCAAGAGAAAGTATTGCTGTTCCCCAGTGCATACCCAAAACTTTTTTACTTTTTAAATCTTGACCAATATTAAGAGCTTCCTCGGGATTTGCATGATAAATTGATTTTTCGAACATTGGCCTAAAATCATAGGCTCCAATGTTAATAAAGGTCAAGTCAATGGGTCCATACTTATTACCTAATTCTTTATAGATATTGCCGTATCCAGTATCACAAGCAAAAAATATTTTTTTATCTTTGTACTCAATTAAAAAACTTCCCCACAGTGTTTTATTCGTATCGGTCAAAGTTCGTTTAGACCAATGAACAGCAGGCATTAAGGTAACCTTCAAATCATTAATTTGAACCTGATCATACCAATCCATTTCTTCAACATTATCGAATCCATTTTTAGTAAAGTATTTACCTAGTTTAAGTGGAGTAAGAACTTTAGTTTTTTTATAAGGAAATTTTTTAATTGTTCTATAATCTAAATGATCATAATGATTATGAGTTAGTAAATATAAGTTGACTTCTGGAATATCTTTAAGATCAATCGCTGGATCTACATATCTCTTTGGTCCAAAAATTAAAGGTCCTGCATTTTTAGAAAATAAAGGGTCGGTTATGATAGTTGTGTTTCCAAGTTTAATTAAAAACGTTGCATGTCCAATCCAAGCTACATAGTCATCACCATCTAATTCTTTAAGATTTTTTAACACCTCTTCTTTACTGATAATATGGTCTGGTGGAATATTAATTTTAATTTTCTTTTTTTCTTTATTCCACTTTGACATTGACCATTTAATATTAGGATCTCTTTCTGGACTTCCTTCTGGGTTTTTAAAAGTTCCATCTGCTAAGTGATGATAAGGTGTATCTTTCATATTTGCCGCAAAAACAGTATAACTTAGATTGATAATTACTATAATTATTATTAATTTTAATTTATAAAAAATTTTCATGTCTTCTAAAATAAGACTTTATTTTTCAAAAGAATTAAAAGCTAATTTATTATCCACTCTTTCAAAAGAACAGTCCCATTATATTAAGAATGTAATGAGATTAAAGCCAGGTGACAAAATTTCGCTATTCAATGCAACAAACGGAGAATGGGACGCAAAAATTGTGAATCACGTTAGAGAAGCTACAGAATTTAAGGTTGAAACATTATCTAAGAGACAAAATGTTGAAAATGATTTGTGGCTAGCTTTTTCTCCGATAAAAAAGAATCCTTTGGATATGATGATACAAAAAACAACTGAGTTGGGGATACAAAAATTTATCCCAATTTTATCAGAAAGAACAATTGTTAAAGAAATCAATATTGAACGTATGAAAAAAATTATTGTTGAAGCTAGCGAGCAATCAAATCGAATTTCTGTACCAAAAATAAAAAATTTAGAACCTTTAAAAAACTTTTTAAATCAATTTCCAAAAAATGGATGTTTAATTTTTTGCGACATTAACTGTGAAAAAAATGATTTAAAGGATATTTTGTCAAAAAAAATTCTTGGTCCTGTTTGTGTTCTTATTGGGCCAGAGGGAGATTTTTCTGAAAAAGAAAGACAATTAATAATTGAAAAAAAAGAAATTTGTTCTTTATCACTAGCAAATAATATTTTAAGAGCTGAAACAGCAGCTATAGCCGCTGTTACAATAGTAAATTATCACCTAAATTTTAGTTAATCCAAAACTGCATCAAGTTGACACAGGTATTATTCAAAATGACTTGTGAATTTTGAGGGAAAAAAACTATATCAAAGTATAGAATATTGTTTTGAAACAACAAAAGTTGTAAAAAGTAAATCAGAGAATTTATAGGTAGGTTTACAAGTGTTTGTAGCAGTAATATTTGCAATAATTATCATCGCGTCCATCATTTTCCATTTTTGGAGTCCTTGGTGGTGGACACCAGTTGCATCAAACTGGGGAAATATTGATGCTACAATTATTCTATCGTTTTGGGTTACCGGTGCTGTATTTGTTGGAGTTTGTTTGTTCATGGCTTATTGCGTATGGCGTTATCGTTATCGACCAGATAGGAGAGCCGAGTATGAACCTGAAAATAAAAAATTAGAATGGAGACTTACTTGGCTAACATCACTTGGTGTTGCCGCTTTACTTGCGCCAGGATTGCTAGTTTGGAATCAATTCGTAACGGTTCCCAAAAATGCTTTCAATGTAGAGGTACTCGCCTACCAATGGGGATGGAATTATCGGTTGTCAGGAGAAGATGGCATATTAGGTAAAACTGATGCGAAATTAGTAAGCTATGAAAATCCTTACGGGCTAAATTTAAATGATCCAAATGGAAAGGATGATATCATTGTTCAAGATGCAGATCTTCATTTGCAAATTGATCAACCAGTAAAAATAAACCTTCGATCTTTAGATGTTATTCACAATTTTTATGTTCCACAATTTAGAGCTAAAATGGACACTCTACCAGGAATCGTGAGCTACTATTGGTTTACACCAACTAAAACTGGAAAATATGAAATTCTGTGTGCTGAGTTTTGCGGCACAGGGCATTACGGTATGCGTGGCACCGTTCTAGTTGATGAAAAAAAAGATTATAGTAATTGGTTGGCTCAACAGATTACCTTTAAGCAAATTTTAGCTCAGGAAAATATGATCAACGAACCAAAGAAATTAGTTAAAAAAGTAAATGAGTATTAAATAATAATATGATACGAGTGAAAAAAAATGTCTGACGAAAATGAACACAAAATAGAAGTTAAATCGGATTCAACATCTGCTGATATAGGATCTGTCGGAACTGTTCCGCCAATAGATTCCGCTCCGCCGAGAGAAACTGCAGATCAAGAACTTTATCATTCGAAAAGTTTTTGGACGACGTGGGTTTTTTCGCAAGATGCAAAATGGATCGGAGTTCAGTATGCGTGCACTGCAATCGCTATCGGTTTAGTAGCCTTGGTGCTTTCTTGGGGCATGAGATTACAACTTGGATTTCCGGACACATTTTCTTTTTTAACTCCAGCTGCGTATTATCAGTTTATTACCATGCACGGTATGATCATGGTAATATATCTTCTTACCGCTTTGTTCCTGGGCGGATTTGGCAATATTCTTATACCGTTGATGTGTGGAGCTCGGGATATGGCCTTTCCTTATGTGAACATGGTTAGTTATTGGATGTATTTGTTAGCGGTGCTTGTTCTATTGGCTAGCTTTTTTGTTCCTGGAGGACCAACCGGTGCTGGTTGGACTTTATATCCTCCTCAAGCCATAACTGCGGGAACACCGGGATCTTCAGCAGGAATTGCGTTGATGCTTATTTCTCTCTCACTTTTTGTGATTGGTTTTACCATGGGAGGCTTAAATTATATTATTACCGTTTTACAATCTCGTACTCGGGGCATGACTTTAATGCGATTACCTCTAACAGTATGGGGTATTTTCACAGCGACAGTTCTAGCATTATTGGCTTTTCCAGCTCTTCTTGTGGCATGCATAATGATGACGCTTGATAATTTGATTGGAACTAGTTATTTCATGCCAACTATAGTTTCAATGGGAGAAACATTATCCTATGAAGGTGGAAGCCCAATATTATTCCAACATCTTTTTTGGTTTTTTGGTCATCCCGAAGTTTACATAGTAGCATTACCTGCTTTTGGAATTGTTTCTGATCTTATTTCTGTTCACGCAAGAAAAAATATTTTTGGTTATCGAATGATGGTGTGGGCGATTGTTGGAATTGGTGCTTTAAGTTTCTTCGTTTGGGCTCATCATATGTATGTAAGTGGAATGCATCCCTGGTTTGGATTCTTTTTTGCGACAACCACCCTCATCATAGCAGTACCTACGGCTATTAAAGTTTATAATTGGGTTCTAACTTTGTGGAAGGGAAATATTCATTTAACTTTGCCTATGCTGTTTGCTTTAGGTTTTATTGTGACTTTTGTAAATGGTGGAATCACCGGTTTATTCTTGGGCAACGTGATTGTTGATGTGCCTTTATCGGATACTTATTTTGTAGTAGCGCACTTTCATATGGTAATGGGAATTGCGCCAATCATGGTAATATTCGGTGCTATTTACCATTGGTTTCCTCTCGTTACTGGACGTATGCTGCATCAAGGAATGGGCAAGTTTCATTTCTGGATTTCGTTCGTTGGATCTTATGCGATTTATTTCCCAATGCACTATCTTGGTTTTATTGGGGTGCCGCGTAGATATTACGAAATGTACAATAGTCCATACATACCAACCTCAGCAGAGGGTTTAAATGCATTTATAACAATCGCAGCCTTAATAGTTGGATTTGCTCAAATTGTGTTTATTTACAACATAATTACGAGTGCTATCAGAGGAGAAAAAGCTGAAAAAAATCCATGGAAAGCAAATTCATTGGAATGGCAAACACCTGAAATGCCACCTAAACATGGAAACTTTGGTAAAGAACTGCCAGTAGTTTATCGATGGGCTTATGACTTTAGTGTGCCTGGGGCTGACAAAGATTATATTCCACAAGATGTTCCTCCAAGCGAGGTTAGTTCAGCTAAAGTTGCAAAGACATGAAAAAGAAAGAAAACATTTTCCAGCTACTAACGCAAAAACCTTGGGAACCGTCTCAAGCCAAAATTGATAACGAACATGATGGAGCGACTTTAGCTTTAAGTAAAGCTAAACTTGGTGTGAGAACAATAATAGCTGTAAGTACAGTTATCTTTTCTTTAATGATTGTAGGTTATGCCGATAGAATGTTTGTGTACGATTGGAGAAGTATGCCTGATCCATGGCTATTATGGGTAAATACTGGAGTTCTTATCATCAGTAGTTTCTTTTTTTATAAAACCAAAGTTGCGGCCGATCACAAACAACTTGAAAAAGTAAAAAATGGGCTTTTACTGATTGGGTTTTTAGCTTTCACTTTTCTTGTTGGACAATTATTAGTTTGGCAACACTTAATAAAGTTAGGTTATTATGTTTCATCTAATCCTGCGAATTCATACTTTTATCTTTTTACGGCAGTGCACGGTTTACATCTAATGGGAGGCTTATTTTTTTGGGGTCGTACGACAACAAAATTTTTCAAAGGTAATTATAATATTTCAAAATTGCAACAAGCTATTGAACTATGTGCTACTTATTGGCATTTTTTACTTTTAGTCTGGCTAGTTTTATTTGGCATGATGATTGCTTGGTAAAGGAGAAAATAATTTATGGCTGAACAATACGATACTTCAAAACTTCCTAGCGGCATCATAAGAGGATTAGTACACGATCTATCTTCTGATCAAAGAGCATTCAAGGGCGTTCCCTGGGGCAAGGCCATGATGTGGATTTTTCTTCTGAGCGATACATTTATTTTCAGTATATTTTTGCTTTCATATATGACCATTCGTGGTTCTACGACAGAACCTTGGCCGAATCCAAGCAAAGTTTTTGCACTTGAAGCTTTTGGCACTCCTGTTCCTCTTCTCCTCATTGCCATCATGACATTTGTTTTGATTACTAGCAGTGGAACAATGGCTATTGCTGTTAAATTTGGCTACGAAAAAAATCGTAAATTATGCGCTCTATTCTTATTATTGACTGCTTTAGGCGGACTGACTTTTGTTGGTATGCAAGCCTTTGAGTGGTCAAAATTAATTTTTCATGAAGGTGTTCGTCCTTGGAGCAATCCTTTTGGAGCGCCTCAGTTCGGAGCGATCTTTTTTATGATTACTGGTTTTCATGGAACTCATGTTTCCATCGGGGTAATTTTTTTATTTATTATGACTTACAAAACCTGGAAAGGACATTTCGATACAGGCAAAAGAGGGTATTTCACCAGCATGAAATCTGATTACGAAGCGATTGAGATTATGGGACTCTACTGGCACTTTGTTGATTTGGTGTGGGTCTTTATTTTTGCTTTTTTCTATCTTTGGTAAGGTAAACAATGGAACAAAATAAACAACAAGAAATCAAAACTCATAAAATTGGTATTTACCTTTGGATTTGGGGACTGCTGTTCGTCTTCAGTGGCTTTTCCTATATGGTTGACTATTTAGATTTTCAAGGTCTACTTAGATGGACTTTAATTATAACTTTTATGTTGTGTAAAGCTGGACTAATAATGGCGATATTTATGCACTTATTCTGGGAGCGCCCGCCTCTTGTTAATGTTCTTCTCTGGCCCATGTGTGCTATTTTTTGCTTTGTTGGAATAATGGTTGCAGAGGCAAAATATACAGCATTTACACGACTATTCTATTTTATTCTTGGGAGTTAACATGAAAGAGGTTTTGAATTGCTCAATTCTAGCACTAAAACAGAAATACTAAAGCTAGATTTCTTTAGTTACCTCAAAGCTTTGTTTAATCTCATGAAGCCACGTGTAATGTCATTGGTAATCTTTACTTGCGTAGTTGGTTTATTAATTGCGCCGGTTAAAATTAATTTCTTAGATGCAATCTTTTCCCTTATTGCAGTTGCTTTGGGCTCTGGTGCCGCTGGTGCATTAAATATGTGGTACGAAGCCGATCTAGATTCATTAATGACCAGGACTTGTCTTAGACCAATTCCAACTGGAAAAGTGACTAGAAACCAGGCACTCGTTTTTGGAATTTTATCTTCAATAGTTTCGGTAATCGCACTTTACTTTTTTTCAAATTTGGTTGCAGCCACAACTTTAGCAGTTACCATTTTATTTTATGTTTTTGTTTATACAATTTGGTTAAAGAGAAAAACTCCTCAAAACATTGTTATTGGTGGAGCCGCAGGTGCTTTACCGCCGGTAATAGGGTGGGCTATCGCCACAGGTGGAATAGCACTTGAACCGATCATATTATTTTTAATCATTTTTATTTGGACACCATCTCATTTTTGGGCACTTAGCCTATACAAGTTCGAAGATTATAAAAAAGCCAACATTCCAATGTTACCCATAACCTCAGGCATTAAAACTACTAAACTGAATATATTTGTTTATTCACTAATTCTGTATCCAATTGCTTTGGCTCCATACTTATTAAATTATTCTGGAATGATATATTTGTTATTATCAATCTTTCTCAGCTCTTATTATGTATTTACTTCTTACAAATTATTAAAAGAAAAAAATTCAATCAAAGAAAAAAAATTGGCCACAAAACTCTTCGGATATTCAATATTGTATCTTTTTATGATTTTTACTTCTATCTTGATAGATAAAGCCATATTAAGTTTTATAATATTTTAATAAATGTTCTGGCAAATTTTGACATTTCAACCAGAATCAACAATTTTACATTTACATATTGGTGTTGAAAATAAAAGTGGAGGCAAAATAGCTGTACTTATTATTATTTCAACACTAATTCTCTTGAGTGTTGCAAATTGGATTTGGAAGAAATACATCTCAAATAACAAGTAAGTTTACCAACAAAAATAATTTAAATATCTGATAACAGTAGGTTTTGCCTAGATAATATCCTAATTCTATACTAATAAAAGTTATGCAATATATTAGCACCAGAAACACAACAAAAACTTTTTCTTTTAAGGATGTTTTTTTAAATGGTTTGGCTTCAGATGGAGGACTTTATGTGCCAGAACAAATTCCATCATATTCCATTCTAGACTTGGAAAAACTAAAGAATCTTTCTTACAGAGAGCTCGCAGTTAGAATTATTTTAGATTTTTGTGCTGATGAATTTAGCGAATCTGAAATCAAGGATTTAATTAAAAAATCCTATAAGAATTTTAGAGTTCAAGACGTAGTTACGATTAACAAAACTGGAAACATAAACTTATTGGAATTGTTTCATGGACCAACTTTAGCATTTAAAGATATAGCCATGCAGGTTATTGGCAACATGTATGAAAATATTTTAGAGAAGGATAAATTAAAAGTTAATGTGGTTGTAGCAACTTCCGGGGACACTGGAGCAGCTGCCATTGCAGCAATAAAAGATAGAAAAAACATGAAAATTTTTGTTTTACATCCAGAAAATAAAATATCTGAAGTTCAGAGAAAGTTTATGACAACTGTTAATTCATCTAATGTTTTTAATATAGCGTTGGGCGGAAATTTTGATGACTGTCAAAAATTTGTTAAGTCAATGTTTGCGGATAAGAATTTTAGAAGTTCAATAAATATGTCTGGAGTAAATTCAATAAACTGGGCAAGAATTATTTTTCAAATTGTCTATTATTTCTTTTCTCATTTTAAAATTGCTAAATTGAATGAGAAAATAAACTTTTCTGTACCTACAGGAAATTTTGGTGATATTTATGCTGGTTATGTTGCCAAAAAAATGGGACTTCCGATTAATAAATTAGTTATTGCAACAAACAAAAATGATATTTTAAAAAGAGTTGTAAACACAGGTCATTATAAACCTGTGAAAGTTGAACACACTGTCTCTCCTAGTATGGATATCCAGATTGCTAGTAATTTTGAAAGATTAATTTTTGATGTTAATTCTTGTAATTCTAAAAAGACCTTAAAACTAATGAACGATCTAAATGAACGAGGAGAGTTTAAAATTGAAAAAGAAGAATTAAAAAAAATTAAAGATAGTTTTTTTTCTGAAAGTCTTTCGGAAGAAGAGACAAAATCAATTATGAGCGAAATGTATAAAAATCACGGATTGCTGGTTGATCCACATACAGCTGTGGGAATTGGTGTAGCAAAAAAAATTTCATTAGAAGGAAATACTATTGTTTTGGCTACAGCACATCCTTCAAAATTTTCCGATGTTGTAATGGAAGCAACTGGCATAAAACCAGAACTACCAGAAAATTTGAAGAACATATTAGTTGAAAAGGAAAATTATGATAAACTGCCTAAAGATTTAGAAAAAGTAAAAAATTATATTATAGAAAGAGCGTAGATGAAAATTAAAGAGGGAGAAAAAATTCCGAATAGCAAAGTGTTTATTTTATCTAAAGATGGTCCCAAAGAAATATCTATAGGAGAAATTATTGGACAAGATAAAGTAATTTTATTTGGCCTACCAGGTGCATTTACCCCAACCTGCTCAGCAAAACATCTTCCAGGATTTATTAATTCTATGGACGAGATTAAAAAAAAGGGCATTAAAAAAGTTATTTGTATTTCTGTAAATGATCCATTTGTGATGGATGCTTGGGGAAAGAGTCACAACGTACAAGGGAAAATTACTATGTTGGGAGATTCAAAGGGCGAGTTTACTAAAAGTGTAGGTGCAGAATTAGATCTCAATGCAAGAGGCTTAGGAATTCGCTCCGCAAGATATACGATGTTGATAGAAAGTGGTGCTGTGAAAAAAATTATCGAAGAAGAAGTCGCTGGAAAATGTGAAATTACTTCAGCTGAAAATTTTTTAAAAAAAATTTAAATCGGAGTTGCTTTTTTTGCTAGCCCATCTACTAAGTCATTCATTGGATTCTTGGAATGACTTTTTATCCAGTTCCATTCTATCTGATTAGATTTTACAAGTTCTTTAAGTTTTTTCCAAAGATCAACATTTTTGACATTTTTCTTATCAGCAGTTTTCCAATTATTTTTTTCCCAAGTGTTTATCCAAACCGTAATTCCTTCTTTTACATAAGTAGAATCGGTATAAATTTCTATTTGTTTTAATGATGGCTGGTTGCCTTCTTTTTCATCGCAATATTCTAGGGCCTTAATTGCGGCAGTTAATTCCATTCGATTATTAGTTGTTAATTTTTTACCACCAAAGATTTCTTTTTTATTACCTTCGGTTAAAATTATAGCAGCCCATCCTCCTGGACCTGGATTGCCAACGCAAGCACCGTCTGTATAAATTTTAATTTCCATAATTAAAAAAAATAATCTTGGTGATCCTTTACACTATTGTGAAACTCTAGTCTTTTTAAATATTCTATTGGGTCTTTTATTTTTACCAAAGCACCTTCTGTTAAATTTAAATAATCAAAAACTCTTGTTAGCAAAAACCTCATGGCTGCTCCTTGACATAATATTTTTAAGGATTTTTTTTCCTCTTCTGTCAATTTTTTTATACTAGAATATCCGTCGATAAATTTTTTTGCTTTAGTTACGTTAAAGCTTAAATTTTCTTTTTGACCCTCAAAACAAAGTGCGTTTAAGCATATTGCTATTTCAAAAACATAAAAATCATAACAAGAAAAGTAAAAATCGATAATACCTGTTAGTTTATCATCTTTGAAAAAAATATTATCAGGAAATAAATCTGCATGAATTATTCCAGAAGGAATATTCTTAGGCCAATTATTTTCAATTTCATCTAAATTTTTTTCAATTGTTTTTGCCAAATTTAGATGAATTCTTGAACAATCCTTCTGTACTTTTTTATAAATTTTTCTCCAAGAGTTAACAGAGAGTTTATTTTCTCTTTTTCCGATGAAATTTTTTGTTATCAAGTGCAATTTTGCAGCTTGAACTCCAACTTTATGACAATCATTTGGGTTCAAATTTTTTTTTGCAGAACCATCAAGAAAAGATACGACAGCAGCTTTTTTCCCAGAGATTTCTGTTACGTAGTTTCCATTTTTATTAATAATCGGTTCTGGAGATGGAAAATTTGCATCAAAGAGATTTTTCATTAATCCCATAAAAAAGGGCAGATCTTTTTCCTCCACTCTTTTTTCGTATACCGTAAGAATAAATTTTCCCTTATCTGTTTGAATGAAATAATTAGTATTTTCTATTCCTTCTTGTATTCCTTTATAATTTAACAGTTTACCTAAATTATATTTTAAAAAAAATTCTTTTAAATTATTTTCAGATAGTTTTGTGTATATGGCCATTTATTAGTTTAAAGTTTTTGGAAGTTTAAAAGACACGTTTTCTTTTGCGATCTCAATTTCTTTTACTTCTACTTCAGCATTTTTTTTAATAGCATTAATTAAATCGAACACTAACTTTTCAGGAGCAGATGCGCCTGAGGTAATTCCTATATTTTTATACTTTTGAATGTCATTTGTTTTACTTTCATTTTTAGAGTCGATTAAAAAAGTGTTTTCACAACCAGATCTTTTTGCAACCTCTACAAGTCTAAGGGAATTAGATGAATTTTTACTACCAATTACAAATAGAATATCACACAAAGGTGCAATTTTTTTTACAGCTAATTGTCTATTAGTAGTTGCGTAGCAAATATCTTCTCTTTTTGGACTCCGAATGTTAGGAAATCTGTCTTTTAATATTTTTATTATTTCGGCGGTATCATCAACTGATAAGGTGGTTTGGGTTATGTAAGCTAATTTTTTTTGATTAGATAAATAATTATATGATGTGGCATCATTTATTGTTTCTATCAAATGGACAGACCCTTTTGAAAGTTGTCCCATTGTTCCAATAACTTCAGGATGATAAGCATGTCCAATAAGCAAAATTCGAAAACCATTTTTATTTAATTGTTCAGCTTCTTTGTGCACTTTAGAAACAAGAGGACATATTGCGTCTATAAAGAAGATTTTTTTTATTTTAGCTGAATCAGGCACAGACTTAGGAACCCCATGAGCTGAAAAAATAACTGGTCGGCTTTTATCTTTTATTTCATCCAATTCTTCAATAAAAATTACACCTTGTTTTTTTAAGTCTTCCACAACATATTTGTTATGAACAATTTCGTGTCTTACGTAAACTGGAGTACCATATTTTTTAATAGTTTTTTTCACTATTTCTATAGCTCTATCTACCCCAGCACAAAAACCTCTTGGTGCCGCTAAGTGAATAGTAATTTTATTAGTCATAATTTTTTTTAAAGTTATTTATATCTTTTTTATTAATTTTTTTTTACTATACATTTATTGTCATTTTTATGAAAAAACCTACTATACCACAAAAAGACTCGTATGAAGTTAAGGTTGAAAAAGACAAAACTTATTTCTGGTGTGTATGTGGATTAATTCAAAAACAACCTATTTGTGATGAGTCGCATTCTAAGCCTTAGTTTGTTTTAATGCAATTTTAGCCTGCTCTAGACTTTTGTTATAAAGGTTTTCTAGTTTATTTTTATCAATTGAATTTTTAATTAAGTTTTCTACAGCTTCAATACTAATTTTAATGGAAATATTTTTAATATCATTTAAAGCATTTTCTTTCAGCTGAACAATTTTTTGTTCGGTGCTTTTCTTTCTTTCCTCAATTATTTGATGAAATTTTTTAGTTTTTTCTATGATAGCCTTTTCACTTTCTTTTTTTGCTGTATTAATAATTTCTTTAGTTTCTTTTTTTGATTTATCAATTTTATTTTCATAATCAGAAAATAAATTTTTAGCTTCTTCTTTTAGCTTTTCAGCTTCTTCCAACTCTTTTTGAATTTCATTAATCTTATCAGTTAAAAAGTTATTTATTTTTTGTGGTATTTTTAAATAAACTAAAACTCCACAAAAAATAAAAAAAGAAATTGCTACCCAAAAAGTTGCGTCTATAGCCATAGATGCTTTTCTACCTTTTTCTTTGATATATCCTCAACAATTGCAGACACTTTGCTCATATTCATTTCTGCTCCAACAATTTGCCTTATTAGTTCGGAAGAAACTTCTACTGCTATTTTATTAATACTAGATATTGACGATTTTTTTAAATTTTTGATTTCTTTTTCGACAGACATTAATTCTTTTTCAATTTCTTCATTAAATTTTTGTTTTTTGCTTTTAATATCATTTTCCAGTTTTTTTTTATTGTCTTCGATTATCTTTTTCGCTTCTTTTTTTGTGTCTTCAATTATTTTATTATATTCACTAAGTTTTTTTTCAGCATTTTCTTTAAGCTTTTGGGTCTCGTTTAGATCACCGATTATTCTGGATTTTCTATTTTCAATAATATCAGTAATCTTGGGTAGAAATATTTTCCATATAATTATGTAGAGAATAGAAAAAATTAATATTAACCAAAATATTTGTGATGCCCAGAATTCAGTATTAAGCTGAGGCATACCTCCCTTAGCTCCAAAAGCCTGGTTTGTATTAAGTATAAACACTATGCACGAGGCAAAGTATAAATTCTTCATAATTAAAATTTTATTTAATTAAAATGCAAATAAAATTATTAATGCAACTACCAATCCAAATAAACCTGTAGCTTCGGCCAAAGCAAATCCCAAAAGTAAGTTTGGAAACTGTTTTTGGGCTGCCGATGGATTTCTCATTGCACCAGATAAATAATTTCCAAAAATAAGTCCTATACCAACACCGGCTCCTGCCAACGCGATTGCCGCAAGACCAGCTCCTATCATTTTAGCTGCTTCTAACTCCATTTTTCCTCCTTTGTTAATGGTGTAAATTTAATGCATCATTTAAATAGATGCATGTTAAAATTGCAAAAACATAAGCTTGAAGAAAGGCAACAAGTATTTCAAGTCCTGTTAGTGCAACAGAAAAACCAAGTGGTAGCCACCCACCTAGCAATCCTAGACTTATGACAAACCCACCAAATACTTTTAACATGGTATGACCAGCCATCATATTCGCAAACAATCTGACTGATAGACTAACGGGCCTGCTCAAATAAGATATAATTTCAATAACTATTATTAAGGGCAAAAGTATTATGGGTACACCCTTTGGTACAAAAAGTTCAAGATATTTAATACCGTGCTTAATAAACCCTATAATTGTAACTCCAATAAAAACAGTTGCTGCAAGCATGAATGTAACAATGATATGACTAGTTACTGTAAATGAATAGGGCAGCATTCCAATCATATTACAAAACAATACAAACATGAATAAAGTGAAAATGAACGGAAAAAATGATTTTGCACCAGACCCGGCTGTATCATTTATCATTTTGGCGATAAACGTATAACTCATTTCGGTTATAAATTGTGTTTTAGAAGGTATTAATAATTTTTTTTTTGTTCCAAGAAATAATAAAAATAAAATTGTTATTGCACTAATTATCATAAAAAGGCTAGCATTTGTGAATGAAAGGTTGACTGTACCCAGATTTATTTCAGGACCTATTCTATAAACCTCGAATTGATGCATTGGATTTATTGCCATTTTAAGCCTCGATTATTCTTTAAAATTTTTATGCATTTTTTTTGCAGACTTTATTACATTTAAGATGCCAGCTACTACACCCATAATAAAAAAACTTATAGTTAACCACGGTCTAGTATCAAGCCAATTGTCCAAAATAAACCCTAATGCTGTGCCAACTACTACAGCCGCAACTAATTCAGTGCTAATTTTTAAAGCCTTACCCAAAGATGCGACATTTGAACCATTGTTTTTTATTTGTTTTTTTTTGATTTTTTTTTTTGCAATCTCTAAGCGAGTTGATATTTCCTTGAGATTTTTCATTATTTTTTTTTGCTATTATGCAACTAGTTCCTCAGCCTTTTCTAAATCAACCGAAACTAGTTGACTAACTCCTTTTTCAGGCATTGTTACACCATACAACCTATCCACTCTCGACATGGTAAGTGCATGATGGGTTATTATGATAAATTTAGTCGTTGTAATTTTTGTCAATTCATTTAGCAAAGCACAAAATCTTGTTACGTTGGCATCATCCAATGGCGCATCTACTTCGTCCAAAATACAAATTGGAGCGGGGTTAGTTAAAAAAACTGCAAATGTTAATGACAAAGCTGTCAAAGCTTGTTCTCCTCCAGATAATAGAGTGATCGATTGTAATCTTTTACCTGGTGGGCTTACCAGCATTTCCAATCCAGCTTCTAAAGGATCGTCAGAGTCTATGAGTTCCAATTTTGCATTACCACCACTAAAAAGTTTTGTGTACACTTCATTGAATTTTCTATTAACTTTTTCAAAAGCTTCCAAAAGTCTCTCTCTACCTTTTTGATTAAGTTCGTTTATACTAGCACGAAGTTTAGCTATTGCTGAAACTAGATCTTCTCTGTCTTGTTCCATTTTATTAATTGTTGTTTTGTATTGTTCAGTTTCTTCATCAGCTCTTAAATTTACTGAGCCAAGTTGCTCCCTTTGATTCTTTTTAGCATCTAATTTATCTTCTTGTTCAATGACATTTGGAAAAGTTGTAAGATCTTTAAGATTTGAATTAATTAATAAGTTTTTCTCATTAATATTTAAGTCATTTTTTATTCTACCTAATAAGTCCTTTTTTCTATTTTCAAGCCCTTCCACTGTAGCACCTGATCTAGCTTTATTTTCTCTAGCCAACATCATCTTTTCTTCAACTATTTTTTGTTGTTTATTTATTTCTTGATACTTTACTTCAGCTTGAGCTAATTGGTTTGACAAACTCTGTTTTTCATTTTCTGTAGTTGAGGTATTTTCCATCAATTGACCTTTTTTTATAGCTATAGTTTCTGGCAGTTTAGCAATAATTTCTATTTCTACTTTTATTTTATCAACCCTACTAAGTAATTCTTTTGCCATTTTTTCTGAATTAAACTTTAAATTTTTCCAGTTTTGAATTTCAATATCAATATTTTTAATTCTTGCTTGTCTTCTAACCGTTTCAGTTTGGATAGAATGATGTTTGCTTAGAGCAGAGGCATATTTTTCTTGAGATAATTTAATTTTGTTTGTCAGTTCTGTTATTTCGTTTATAGAATTTTTTTCTGTTGCAGTTTTAAATTTTTTAGTTTCGTTCTTGACAGAAAGAATTATATTATCAATTGCATCCAAGGCTTTTTTATTTTCATTATTCTCTAAGTATATTTTGGCATTTTCTAGATTTTGATTAATATTATTTAAATAATTTATAAACTCTTTGCCTTGGCTATTTAAAGATAAATTTTTGGATATTCTTTCCAACTTGTCTTGTTCTTTTTTTAATTCTTCAGTAGCTATTTGTAGATCTAATTGTGTTTGCTTTTCTAAATCATAATATTTTTTTTCAGTATCAATTAGATCATTTTTTTCTTCATTTAATCTTTTTTCATTTGATTGCGCGTCTGAAATTATATTTTTTTCCCTTTCAATATCCATTTCTATTGTATTTTCAGATGTTGACAGTCTATCTTTTTCTGTTTTTGTCCTTTTTTCTTCATCTTCTAAACTTTGAAATTCTAAATTAAGCCTTTGTAATTTTGATAATATTTCTATGTTTTGGTCTCTTAGTGGTTTTAATTTTATATTTTCTTCTTCAAGTAAATTATTGTTGTGATTAATTTCAATAGTAAGCCCGCTTATTTCATCATCCGCTTCACTTGCAATTTCTTTACTTGAGCTTCTTTCTTTTTCAATTTCCATCAATTTTATATAATAAAGCCCAGCTTCGATTTTTTTTATTTCTTCAGAAATTAATTTATATTTTGAAGCTTCTAGAGCTTGTTTTTTTAAATTTTCTAACTGCTTTTCCTGTTGTCTTTTTAATTCGTCTGCTCTTTTTAAGTTATTTTCTGCTGAATTAAGTCTCAATTCGGATTCATGCCTTCGCACATGTAAACCAGAAATACCTGCTGCTTCTTCTAATATTGCTTTTCTATCTGTTGGTTTTGCTGTTACTAATGCACCAATTCTTCCCTGACTTATCATGGAAGGTGAGTGAGCGCCCGTTGATAAATCGGCAAAAAGGGTTTGAACATCTCTCGCTCTCACTTCTTTGTCATTAATGAAATATCTCGAACCTTTGTCTTTTACTATTCTTCTTTTTACATAAATTGAATTCAACTCTTTGTATTGAATTGGTCCATCTTTATCAGAATTATCTAAAATTAAAGAAACCTCAGCAATATTTTTCGAAGTTTTATTGGCTGTGCCAGAAAATATTACATCTTCCATTCCTGTTCCTCGCATGCTTTTTGCTGAGGTTTCGCCCATACACCATCTTATAGCCTCCACAATATTTGATTTTCCGCAACCATTGGGACCAACTATTCCCGTTAAACCCTTCTCAATAAAAAAAGAAGTTTTTTCAACAAACGATTTAAAACCAGTTAACTCAATTTTTTTAAATTCCATACACTAAATAAGTTTTTCTATTTTTTTTTTTATATTTTTAAAACTAGCAGGGCCCTCAAGTTTTTTCTCATTTATTATAATTGTTGGGGTTGAGTTTATAGAATATTTTTGGTGTCCATCTATCCTACCATTTAATATTTTATCACTAATAACCTCATCGTTTAAGCATTTATCGTACTGTGTTGAATTTATCCCCAGAATTTGAACTATCTTTTTTAAATTATTATTGATTTCATTTATGTTTGAACCAGCTGTCCATTCGTCTTGATTTTCATAAACAGTGTCTAAAAATGTTATTTGTTTTTTTTGATCTACACAATGTAATAATTTTGACGCATTGAATGCTGCTTGATCTAAAGGAAAATCAATAAAAATTAATTGTACTTTACCAGATTCAACGTAATTTTTTTTTATTTCCGGAACTATTTTTATATGAAAATTTGCACAATGCGGACAAGTCAGAGACGAAAAAACTTTAATTTTCACTGGCGCATTATCTGCTCCAAGAATAACCAAATCGCTCAATGCTTTTGGAGTATCGGCATAAGATTTTAAACAAATAATAAAATAAATAAAAAAAACTTTAATTAAAAAAAATAATTTAAAGTTTAAATTATATCTAATCATTTTTGATTACATCTAAAAGTTGGGAAAGTGAATTTCTTATATCTTTGTTTTTTATTTCATTTATTTTTTTTTCAAAATTTTTAGAGAATTTCTTTAGGGTATTATTATTTTTTATTTTTTTAGTTTCTGAATTAATAGTTTTAAGTCTTATTTCATTTATTAATCGATAACCAAAATAACTATTAATTTTATTTATAATTTCTTTTTTTGAATACTCCACGGTTATTTCATTACCTCTTTTAACAGCCAACACTAACAATCCATTTGTATCTCCTTTTGTCATTTTAATCGATTTGGGATAAGAACAACTAGAAATATCCTTTCCTACCAGCATATTCCATTTACTAATTATTTCAGAGTAATTATAACCACTTTTTTTTAGGATACCTTTAACACCGCGCGGCAAAGTATTACCAAACGGCCTTAGTCCTTGAACGTAAGTTTTGCTTTCTTTATTATTTTGTTTGTAATGCATATAAATAATAAGAATTTATCAAAAAAAATTCTCTCATGGTACGATAATAATAAGCGAACATTACCTTGGCGAATAAGTCAAAAATCGAAAAAAAAGCAATATTACAGAATACTAAGTGAATTTATGCTTCAGCAAACACAAGTTAAAACTGTAATTCCATATTTTATAAAATTTGTTAGTAAGATTCCAAATTTAGAAGTTTTATCCACAAGTAATGAAAAAAAAATTTTAAAGCTTTGGGAAGGCTTAGGATATTACAGAAGAGCAAAAAATTTACACAAAACCTCTAAAATATTAATTAAAAAATACAACGGTAAAATTCCCAAAAGCTTTGAAAAATTGAAAGAATTGCCAGGAATAGGAGATTACACGGCGAATGTACTTTTGGCTCTAATTTATAATCAGCCACGTGTTGCACTTGATGGCAATGTCAAAAGAGTCTTATCCAGGTTAGATAATATAAATACGGAAGAAACAGTAAATTTATTTAGGACTAAAAGGAATGGGGATTTTGCAGAGGCTCTCATGGAATTTGGTGCTTTAATATGTAAACCAAAAGATCCAAGATGTCATGAATGTAAAATTAAAAAAATGTGTGCATATTATGCATCAGAATCAAAAATTAGATTTGGGAAAAAAATAAAAATTCAATCAAAAAGTTATGATATTTTTTGTTACTTAAAAAAAAATAAAAGACAAATAGCATTAACTAAAAATAATGATTTAGGTTTTTTAAACAAATTCAATTTACCAAAAATTAAAGAGACATCCAAAAAAAATAAAAATTGGAAATTTTTATGTAATTATAAAAATTCTATATCTAACAAAAAACTACACATTAATTTATATTATAAGTTTACTTCAAAAATACCTTCCGAATATAATTGGTATTCTTTGAATAAAAATAATGAGTTTATTCCGTCATTTACTAAAAAAATTTTTAAGAAAATTTCACACTTGTATTAATGAAAAAAAAAGTAGCAATTATTGGAGCGGGCATAGCAGGACTTACTTTGGCAAGTCTTTTGAAAACCAATTCTAATTTTGAATTTCTTGTATATGAAAAAGGAGAGACTTTAAATTTAGATGAAGGTTTTGGTATTCAATTATCTGTTAATAGTGTTTTTATTTTAAATAAAATTGGTTTTAACCAGCTAGATAAAAATGAAAAATATCATCCTTCGAAATTAGATTTTTATTCAATAAATTGTAATAAAATTTGTGATTTAAATTTAACCACATTCAATTCTAAAAATGATGAATATACAACTCTCAAAAGATCAATTTTAGTCAGATTTTTAAAAGAAAGATTATTATCTAATTCAATAATATTTCATAAAAAAATTAATGACGTTGAACAAATAAATGGAAAAATTAATATTCATTTTATTGATGGATCAAGTGATAAGGTTGACTATTTAGTGGTCTCAGATGGAGTTTTCTCTAATACAAAATCAGTTATAGAAAAATTTTTTTTTAAACCAGATTACTATGGAGCTATTGCTATTAGGACACAGATTAGAACCGAAGATATTTCTAATCTTAACAGTAATAACATATCTTTAATTATGGGTTCTGATGCTCATTTAGTTTTGTATCCAATAAATCAAAAAAAAGAATTTAATTTAGTTTGTATAATTAGAAAAAAATCAGAAGATAATGATTCTATAAAAACAGTCCTAGAAAATACAATTTTAAAAGAAAATAAAAATTTAGTTAATTTGTTTAGGGAAGATTTAAAATCATGGCCTATCTATACATCTGGTAAACCCATTAAATCTATTTACAAAAATGTTTTATACATAGGAGATGCTTTCTATACTTTTCCACCAACTATGGCTCAGGGAGCATCACAGGCAATTGAAGCTGCAAATGAAATTTTTGAATTAATTAGTAACAATCATAAAGATATACAAAATGAATATTTTAAAAATAGAGTAGAAAGAACAAATCTAATTAATAAAAGGTCAAAAATTAATTACTTTGGATTTCATATTTCTAATCCGTTATTAAAAATTTTAAGAAAAGAGATTTTAAAACGTCTTGTAAAAAACAAAAACTTTATTCACAGCTACCTAGGTAAAATTTACAAATAAAAAAAATATATAAAAGTTTTGTTCTTAACTTGTTTAATCCATTTTTTGTCTGAAAAAAGATCCTCTAGCGTGTCATCAACAAGCCTTTTTATTTTTGGATCTAAATCCATAAAATTTTCTTATATATTTTTTGATAAAAACTTTTGTCTAAGTTTATCTATTGGAACTATTGAGTCGCCAACATTACAATACCAGTAAGTCCAGCCATTATAACTTTCGGTTCCCATTATTTTAGCTGCAACTTTATGTATAGAACCTGCAGACTCTTTATGTTTAATGCTGCCATCCACCATGATTTTTGCATTAATTTTTTTCTTTTGATCAAAAATGTTAGTTCCTGGTTTAATTATTCCTAATTCAACTAAAGATCCAAAAGGTACTCTTGGTTTAGACTTGTTATTTTCTAATGTATCTAAGTAACTTTCCTCAATAGCTTTAGTTTTATTAATTCTTTCATCAGCTGCTTTAAAATATTTTTTATCTTTTTCTATTCCGAAATATTTTCTGCCTAATTTTTTTGCTACAACTGCAGTAGTTCCAGTGCCTAAAAATGGATCTAAAATAACATCATCTTTATTTGTTGTTGATAAAATAATCCTATGTAAAAGTGCCTCTGGTTTTTGGGTAGAATGGACTTTTTTTCCATTCTTTTTTAATCTCTCTTTTCCATTGCATATGGGAAATGTCCAGTCAGAACGCATTTGTAAATCATCGTTTAAGCACTTCAGGGATTGATAGTTAAAAGTATATTTTGATTTTTTGCTTTTAGATGCCCATATTAAAGTTTCATGAGCATTAGTAAATCTTGTTCCTTTAAAGTTTGGCATTGGATTATTTTTTCTCCATATCACATCATTAAGCATCCAGTAGCCCACGTTTTGAATATGATAACCTATGCGAAAAATATTGTGGTAAGTTCCGATTACCCAAATTGAACCATTATCTTTTAAAACTCTCTTACATTCATTTAACCATTCCTTGCAAAAATTATCGTAGTCTTTGAAACTTTTGAATTGATCCCATTTGTCGTTAACGCCATTTACATTGCTGTTGTCTGGTCTTTTAAGTTTTTTTCCTATTTGTAAATTGTAAGGAGGGTCTGCAAAAACTAAATTAAAAGTTTTGCTTGGAATTGTCTTTAATATTTCCAGAGCATTGCCATTTACAATTTTGTTTAAAAATTTAGACATATCTGGATTCAACTTTACGTTGAATTAGACTCTAAATTTATAAATCAGTCAAATATTAATAAGAAAAAATTAATCTTGTTGTGTTTCACGTGTCTTGTGACTCAAGATGTTGTGTATAGGTTTAAATTTTTTTCTATGGTGCTTTGTAACGCCATATTTTTTCAATCCATTTAAATGTTCGGTCGTACCGTATCCAAAATTTTTATGCCAGTTATATTTTGGATATTTATTTGAAAGTTTAATCATAAATAAATCTCTTGAAACTTTGGCAATAATTGAGGCTGCAGCAATAGAAGTTATTTTTTCATCACCTCTAATAATAGTTTTATATTTTATTTTTATACCCTTGGGAGCAAAGTGCCCATCAATGTAAGCTATAGCGGGTTTAAGTTTTAGTTTATTCAAGGCTCTTTGCATTGATAAAAGAGAAGCATTTAGAATATTTAATTTATCTATTTCATCAACACTTGCCGTTCCAACAGCATATATTGAATTTTTTTTTATATATTTTGAGAGTAAAATTCTTTTCTTGAAGGGAATTTTTTTTGAATCTTTAATATCTTTTTTATTAATTTTTTCATTTAAAATTACCGCAGCAGAAAATACTGGTCCAGCTAAACAGCCTCGACCCACCTCATCGACACCAGCTATTCTGTTTTTTTTAAACAATAAATTTATATTTTTAGGTTTTTAATTTTGTCTCGTACCATTTTTAAATCTATCCATGCCAGCTTTTTTTGTTCTGGTTGCCGCATTAAAAACGCTGGATGAAA
>Ga0208056_100098_pt1 | contig 28093 bp, 24 predicted proteins | sample DeeseametaMP2052_FD_184178 | JGI IMG/M metagenome (GOLD analysis project Ga0208056, IMG submission 184178) | Marine microbial communities from the Deep Pacific Ocean - MP2052 (SPAdes) | ecosystem: Environmental > Aquatic > Marine > Oceanic | place: West of Cabo San Lucas, Mexico, North Pacific...
CGCATCCGCCGCTGCCTCAAGCGCTACATCGCCCGAGAGCTCTACCGACACCTCCAAGGACTTGACGGGCTATAGAAGCGTCTCGTCGCTGACGCTCCTCGCACCTCGACCGTCGGTGGTCGAGGTGCGAGCGCAGCGAGCCTCGAGACCCTGTGCCTCAGCCCTGAGCGCCGAGCGACTTCCAGTAGTCGTTGAGCGCACCGTTGGTCTTCACGAACCAGATGATCGGGCCGATGAGGATGAACATGCCGGGGAAGTACCACAGCCCCGTGACGCCGCTGACCGGCTCCTTCTGCCCGCGGCGCTTGTAGAGCCCACCCACCTCGGCGGAGGTGAGGTAGGGCATCACGATGCCCACGAAGATCGCCAGGATGAGCGCGACTGCGCCGCCGATGCCCTGGCCGGAGTGCTGCTTCATCTCCTCGTGGACCTTGTACCAGTAGTACCAGCCGTAGATCCCGAAGGTGACGATGAACAGCAGGAACGCGACGCCGGTGCTGCGCACCTGACCGATCGGGCCGGCACCCATCTGCCCGCCCATCTGCCCGCCCATCTGCCCAGGGGCCGGCGGGGCGGCGGCGTACGCCGGAGCCGGCGGCGCGCCGGTCGTGTCACCCCACTGCGGGGCCGGCGGGGGCGGCGGTGCGGAGCCGGCCGGACCGGTGGGCTCGCTGGGCGGGGGCGGCGGGTACTGGTCGGACACAGGACCTCCGGAGGTCGTCGCTGAGGGGGCTTGTCCTTCGCGACGCTAGCCACCGCTCAGCACGGGCGCCAGGCACCACGCGGGGGGTCGTGCGGAGGGGACCGGGTAGTCCGTTCGGACTACTTGCGCTCGACCGTCGGGTCGAAACCGGGCAGGTCCGTAAAGGAAGTCCGGTTCGACCTCTCAGCCCTCCCTCCAGACCTGACGATCAGGGGGTTCCCGGACGCTTTCCGTCGCCCGGGACACCCCCCCCAGCACTGGCCTCCCCCAGGCCCGACCGCATCACCCAGCCCACTCTCGATCCCCCGATCCCCCCGGACCCCCCACGGGCATTCCTGCGAGTGCCCCCGGACCCCCCGCCGGAGCCACCGTTGCGTCGACGCAAGAAGAAGCAGAAGAAGAAGTTCCGGCCCGTCCGGTACGCCCCGACACCGGTCCTGGGCGCAGCCGACCGGCACATGGTCAGCCGGTTCAGCTACGGCACCACCCCCGAGCTGGTCCGCGAGGTGCAGTCGGCCGGCGGCGGTCTCGCGTGGTTCGAGCAGCAGCTCGCCACGGCGTACGCCGACCCGGCGGGCGACGCCGCGATCGGCGACTGGTGGCCCGACCTGCACCGGGACGCGGCCACGCTGTGGAAGCGGCAGCAGGACGAGGTCCGCGCGGTCTGGGAGGTGATGTCGGACTACTCCTGCCGGCTGATGGTGCGCCGGATGACGTCCCCGCACCAGGTGCTGGAGCGGATGACGGAGTTCTTCGAGGCCCACCTGCACGTGCCGGTCAACGGCGACAAGCAGGGCGTCTGGCGGGCGTCGTACGGCGACGTCATCCGCCGCCACGCGCTGGGCCGCTTCGACGAGATGCTCGTCGAGGCGATCACGCACCCCAGCATGCTGCTCTTCCTCGACCAGGCGGTCTCGACCAAGAAGGCCCCCAACGAGAACCTCGGCCGCGAGCTCCTCGAGCTCCACACGGTCGGGGTGGGGCACTACACCGAGGACGACGTGAAGGCCTCGGCCCGCATCCTCACCGGCTACCGGGTCGACGTGTGGCGCACCTGGGCGGCGACCTACAAGCCCGAGGACCACTGGACCGGACCGGTCAGGGTGGGCGACTTCGTCGACGCCAACGCCGCGGCCGACGGCCGTGACCTCGTGCGCCGCTACCTCGTGCACCTGGCCCACCACCCCCAGACCGCCCAGCGCCTGGCGCGCAAGCTGGCGGTGAAGTTCGTCCGCGACGACCCGCCGCAGGCCCTGGTCGACCGGCTGGCCCGCACCTACCTCCAGCACGACACCGCGATCGTCCCGGTGCTGCGCGAGCTCGTGCGCTCGGTGGAGTTCAAGGGCTCGCGGGGCGTGAAGCTGCGCGACCCCTCCGAGGACCTGGTCGCGACGTACCGGGCGCTCAGCGCGACCGTGCGCAAGCCGCAGCGCCGCGAGGACGCCGCGAACGCGATGCTGTGGCAGTCCACGGTGATCGGGCTGGCCCCGATGACCTGGCCGCGGCCCGACGGACAGCCGCTGGACAACCAGGCCTGGGCGACGCCCGCGCGGGCCCTGGCCTCGATGGACATCCACTGGTCCCTGGCCGGTGGCTGGTGGCCCAAGACCGGCGTGGACTACCTGCAGCCGACCGACTGGGTGCCGGAGCTGCCGATGCGCTTCGCGCCGCTGGTGGACCACCTCAGCCGTCGCATCCTCGGCCGGCCCTCGACCCGCGGCATCCTCAAGGCCGCGAGCACCGCGGTGGGCGTCAAGCCCACCGAGGAGATCACCGCCGACCACCCGCTGATGCGCTGGCACTTCAACCGGCTGCTCGGCTCCTTCCTCGACAACCCGCTGCACTACGGACGGTGAGCTCGTGACCACCTCTCCCCTGCCCCGCACCTCGGCTTCCGGCTCCGACGACTGCTCGTGCCCGGAGTTCCGCGGCGCCGACCTGAGCCGCCGCGGCTTCCTGCGCGGCCTCGGCCTGGCCGGCGCCACCATGACCGTGGGCTCGGCCGTCGTCACCGTCGGCCCCAGCGCGCCGGCCGCCGCCTCGGGCGGCTCGAACGTGCTGGTGGTGCTCTCCATGCGCGGCGCCGCCGACGGCCTGTCCCTGGTCGTGCCGCACGGTGATCCGGTCTACTACCGCGCGCGTCCCCGGATCGCCATCCCCGCCGACCGGCTCGTGGCCAAGGACGGCTTCTTCGGCCTGCACCCGGCGCTCTCCCCGCTGCTGCCGCTGTGGCAGCAGGGCAGGATGGGCGCGGTGCACGCCACCGGCCTGGCCGTGCCGAACCGCTCGCACTTCGCGGCGATGGAGGCCGTCGAGGACGCCACCCCCGGCTCCTCCGAGCGCGTGGGCTGGCTCAACCGCCTCATCGGCGACATGCCCGGGACCTCGCCGCTGCAGGCGGTCGCCGTCGGCTCCGCCCCGCCGTCGTTGTACGGCCCGCAGCCGTGGATGGGCTTCGACCGCCTCGACGAGGTGGGCGTCGCGGGCGACGACCAGTGGGACCCCACCGACGACCGGCTCCGCTCGCTGGGCAAGATGTGGCAGCGCTCGCGCAGCCCGCTGGCCCCGGCGCTGCGCTCGGCGATGGCGGCCGTGGAGGAGATCGGCCCCGCCCAGGCCCAGCAGCAGCGCTCGGACAACTTCCCCAAGAGCGACCTCGGCAAGGCGCTCTCGGCGGTGTCGCGGACCATCCGCGGGGACATCGGCGCCTCCGTGATCACCGTCGACCAGGGCGACTGGGACATGCACTCCGACCTCGGCACCCTGGAGTGGGGCCGGATGCAGCGCAACGCCGACGACTTCGCCCGCTCGGTCGCCGCGTTCTTCGAGGACCTCGGCCCCGCCGCGGACCGGGTCACCCTGGTGACGGTCTCGGAGTTCGGGCGACGCGTCGTGGAGAACAACAACTACGGGCTCGACCACGGCTGGGGGAACGTGATGTTCCTCTTCGGCGCCGGCGTCAAGGGTGGCTACCGGGGCACCTGGGCCGGGCTCGGCGACGGGCACGACGCCGACCTCACGGTGACCACCGACTACCGCTCGGTGCTCAGCGAGGTGGTGCGGACCCGGACCACGGTCTCGACCGCCACGGTGTTCCCGCAGTTCAGCCCCGAGCGCGTGGGCGCGATGGCCGGGGTCTGAGGCCCGGCGCTCAGGCCGGCTCGACGCCGGCGAACGGGACCCGGAGCACCGACCTGCCCACGCGCAGGTGGTAGCAGGTGCGGCCGCGCTTGAGGACGGTGCCGACAGCCCTGTCGTAGTCCCCCGGCACGGTGATGCGTGCCTGTGCGCCGACCCCGAGCCGCGTGACGCGGCGCCCGTCGCGCAGCGCGGCGAGCTCGGCGACGTAGTTGGGGTGGTGGGCCGCGGGTCGGCCGTGGTGGGTCCAGGTGAGCACGTGGCGCAGGTCGAAGGTGCTGCCGCTGCAGCGCCGGCACACCAGCACCCGCTCGGGACGCCGGTGCCGGTCGACGGTGTGCCCGGCCGGGCAGACGCCGAGCCAGGGCGCGGCCACGCGCGGGGCGTCGGCCGGGACGCAACGCTCTGCCGAGCACCCGATGGCCCGGGCGGTGCGCGCCCACGTGGCGTCGTGCCCGTGGGAGGGGCCGACCAGGGCGTGGGCGATCTCGTGCAGGACGGTGTCGCGCACCATCGCCTCGTCGTGCAGGACCGTGAGCGGCGCGCTCAGCCCGATGGTGCGGGTGGCGAAGCGGCACACGCCCGCGCGACGCTTGGCGGCGTCGTACTCCACGCGCCAGTCCGTCAGGCCGTGCTCGGCGAGCAGCCCGGTGGCGAGCTCGTGCGCGGCGGAGAGGTCCATGCCGCGCAGGCTAGGCGTCGCCGCCGACAGCGTCGTCGGCCGACTCCTCGCGGGTCGCGGCGTAGCGCTGGTGGAGCCGGTCGCGGACCTCGTCCGGAGACATCTGGGTACGCCGACGGTGGTCGCGCGCCACGACCACCCCGGTCGCGGCGACCCCCGCGACCCCGGCGACGCCGAGCACCTTCCACACCCGGCCCGAGGTCAGACCCGCGCGCAGCCACGACCTCTCCGCACCACCGTCCGCCATGGACCACACTTCCTCTCATGTCCGACCGACGCAGCCGGATCTCCCTGGACCGGGCCGTGGACCTGACCCGCACCGGCGACCTGTGGCTCTTCCGTGGCCGCTCGACCGCCGACCACGCTATCCGGGTCCTCACCAACGCCCCGGTCAACCACGTCGGCATGGCGATCGTCCTGGACGACCTGCCGCCGCTGATGTGGCACGCCGAGCTCGGCAAGGGACTCGTCGACGTGTGGACCGGCCAGCACCAGCGCGGGGTGCAGCTGCACGACCTGCGCGACGCGGTCCGGCAGTGGCACGACCGCTACGACCAGCAGGCGTGGTTCCGCCAGCTCGACGCCGGCCCGAACGGGATCACCGCGGAGATGGAGGACGCCGTGCTGTCCACCGTGGCGCGCCTCGACGGCACGCCGTTCCCCAGCACCGCCAAGCTCGTCGGGCGCTGGGCGCGGGGCCGAGTGCGACGCCAGGCGCCCGCGGAGCTGACCTACTGCGCGGAGGTCGTGGCGGCGACGTACACCGCGATGGGACTGCTGCCCCCGGACCTGCCGACCAACTACTACGACCCCGGGATGTTCTGGTCCGGCGACGCCCTCCCCTTGCGCGAGGGGGCACGGCTCGGCGCCGAGATCGCGGTCGACCTCTGACCGCCGAGAGGTCACCCACGCACGGCCGAGAGGTCACCCACGCACGGCCGAGAGGTCACCCACGCACGCCTCAGAGGGAGGTCATGCCCTCGTCGGTGAGCGCCCAGACTCCGGGCTGGGGGGCCAGCAGCAGGCCGTCGTCTGCCAGCTCCTTGCGGGCCCATCGGGCGGCGGTGCGCCACCGGACCTCGCCGGTGGGACCGGTCTCGTGGTCGCCGGGCTTGAGCACGTCGGCCAGCCGCTCCTCGAGCTCGGCGAGCACCAGGTCAGCCTCGCGCTCACCCCCGTGCTCCTGCAGCACCTGGACGATGACGGGCTTGAACTCCGCCTTGTCGGTACGCCGGCGCGGGGCCGTCCGCACGGTCGCGGTCGTCTCCTTGGCGGCACGCGGACTGGCGACCCGCTTGCGGGTCACGGGCGAGGCCTTCGGCGGCGCCTTCACCGGCTCGGGTGCCGGCGGGTTGCCGTGCACGCAGGTCGACAGCGGCAGGTCGCAGTGCTCGCAGTAGTCCTCGGCCACGAGCCCGAGACTACGACGCGTCGACGGCGCGCGCGACAGGGGTCGCGCGACCTTCACCAGCGGTTGTGGACCTGCTCACGCAGCCGGGAGTCGTAGAGCGCGCGGACCCCGTCGAGCAGTGCCGGTGAGAGGGCGGGGAGCTCCCCGGCGGCGGCGTTGGCGCGGGCCTGCTCGGCGCTGCGGGCGCCGGGGATGACGGTGCTGACGCCGTCCTGCTGGGCGCACCAGGCGAGCGCGACCTGGGCGGGCGTGGCGCCCTCCGGGCCGTGCTCGCGCACCAGCGCGGTGAACTCGCGGGCCGCCGCGACACCGGTCTCGTAGTCGACGCCGGCGAAGGTCTCGCCGACGTCGAACGCGCTGCCGTCGCGGTTGTAGTGGCGGTGGTCGTCCTCGGCGAAGGTGGTCGACTCGTCGTACTTCCCCGACAGCAGGCCCGAGGCCAGCGGCACCCGGGCGAGGATGCCGACACCGGCCTCGCGGGCGGCGGGCAGCACCTCGTCGAGGGGCTTGAGCCGGAAGGCGTTGAGGATGATCTGCACGCTGGCGCAGCCGGGCCGCGCGATGGCGGCGAGCGCCTGGTCGCAGGTCTCGACCGAGACGCCGTAGGCGGCGATCGCGCCGTCGTCGACGAGGGTGTCGAGGGCGTCCCAGGTGGCGTCGTCGGTGATCGTGGCGCTGGGCGGGCAGTGCAGCTGGACGAGGTCCAAGGTGTCCACGCCAAGGTTGCGGCGCGAGCGGTCGGTCCACTCGCGGAAGTGGTCGAGGCGGTAGTTCTGCGGCACCTGGTCGACGCGGCGGCCCATCTTGGTGGCGACGGTCAGCCCGTCGTGGTCGCGCAGGAACCGCCCGATGAACTTCTCGCTGCGGCCGTCGCCGTAGACGTCGGCGGTGTCGAGCAGCGTGACGCCGGCGTCGACCGCGGCGGCCAGCACGTCGAGCGCCTGCTCCTCGCTCACCTCGCCCCAGTCGGCGCCGAGCTGCCAGGTGCCGAGGCCGATGGCCGAGACGGTGCGGTGGGTGCGTCCGAGGGTGCGCTGGTCCATGCTCGTGACGCTACCCACGCGTCAGGAGCACCAGCACCTCGTGGTGGGTGGTCTGGGGGAACATGTCGAGCACCCGGGCCCGCTGGAGCGAGTACGACGGCATCGCGGCCAGGTCGCGGGCCAGCGAGCCGCTGTGGCAGCTGGAGTAGAGGACCGCGGGCACGCCGGACGCCTCCACCCAGGCGGCGAGGTCGGCGCCGAGGCCCCGTCGCGGCGGGTTGACCACGAGCAGGTCGGGACGCGGCTCGTCGGTCGTCGTGGCCCAGGCGACCGCGTCGCCGGCGACGAAGTCGGCGCGCAGGTCGGCCAGTCGGGCCGCACGGCGCGCACCCACCACCGCCTCCTCGCTGATCTCGACGCCGGTGACGTGGCGGTCCGCCCCAGTGCCCGCTTGGGGGCCGGCTCCCGTGCCGGTGGCCAGGTGCAGCGCGAAGCCGCCGACGCCGCTGTAGAGGTCCCAGACCCGACGCGGCTCGAGGTCGCCCACCCAGCGCCGGGCGGTGGCGTAGAGCTCGGTGGCGACCGCGGTGTTGGTCTGGAAGAACGACTGCGGGCGCAGCTGCAGCACCACCGGATGCCCGGGCACGTCGAGGCGCATCGGCAGGGTCGCCTGCTCGGTGAGCAGCACCTCCTCGGGCCCCTCGAGCACCGCCTTGTGCTCGGGCTGGATGTTGGCCGAGGCCACCGACACCGGCAGCTGCTCGAGCAGCCACGGCAGGTGCTTGCGCAGCCGCGGCAGCGCCTCGGTCGAGCGCAGCACCCAGCGCACCATCAGCTCACCGTCCGGCGAGATCGTGACCAGCAGGTGCTTCAGCTCGCCCTTCCTGCCCGGCACGTCGTACGGCGTCAGCCGGGCGCGCCGCACGTGGTCGGCGAGCACCGGCAGCGCCGCGTGGAGGCCGGGCTCGTGCAGGCCGCAGTGGCGCAGGTCCACGCCGTGCCCGCGGGGGTCGAGGATGCCGAGCGTGGGCTCCTCGACGGTGCCTCCGACGACCATCTTGGCCTTGTTCCGGAACCCCTCCTCGCGGCTGGCCGCCGCGTCCTCCCATCCGGGGGCGGTCGGGTCCACGGGCACGTCGGCCAGCGCCGCGCGGGTGGCTGTCTCCGTGGCGACCAGCTGCTCGGCGTACGGGACGGGGAGCTGGGTGCACGACCGGCACACGCCCGCCTCGAAGTAGCCGCACCTCATGTGCACATCCTCTCCCGGGTGAGGTTCCGGGACCGGATCGGGACGTAGCGTCGAGGGCATGCAGCTCCTCGGACTCCTCGTCGTCGGCCTGATCATCGGTGCGCTCGCGCGGCTCTTCAAGCCCGGTCGCCAGCGTCTCGGGCTGCTCGGCACGCTCGGGCTCGGCGTCGCCGGCGCCCTCATCGGCGGCGTCGTCGCCAGCCTGCTCGGCACCGGCAACATCTGGGAGCTCAACGTGCTCGGCTTCATCGTCGCGGTGATCGCGGCGTTCGCGCTGATCGGTGTCGCGGAGGGGATGAGCGCCAAGCAGCGATGACTCCTGTCGCTGGGGCCGTGGGGCGACGAGTTCGGCCAGGCGCAGGACCGCTTCGGCGTGAGCTGGGTGATGAACATCGCCGCGGGCTGAGGTGGCGCCTCAGGCCTCGAAGAGCGCCTTGACGTCCTCGGCGGTCACCGCACCCGAGAGAGCGCCGTCGCCGTCGACGACCTGGGCGAACAGCTCGGCCTTGCGCGCTTTCAGCTCCATCACCTTCTCCTCGATGGTGTCGGTGGCGACGAGGCGGTAGACCATGACCGGCTTCTGCTGGCCGATGCGGTGTGCCCGGTCGACGGCCTGGGCCTCGACGGCGGGGTTCCACCAGGGGTCGAGGACGAAGACGTAGTCGGCCTCGGTCAGGGTGAGTCCGACGCCACCGGCCTTGAGGCTGATGAGGAACACCGGCGCGTCGCCGCGGCGGAACTCCTCGATCACGGCTCCCCGGTCGCGGGTGCTGCCGTCGAGGTACGTCGCCTCGATGCCCTCGCGGGCGAGCCGCTCACGCACCCGGGAGAGATAGCCGGTGAACTGGCTGAAGACCAGCGCCCGGTGACCCTCGGCGGCCAGCTCGTGCAGGTGCTCGACGAGCACGTCGAGCTTGGCCGACCCGACCGCGTCCTGGGCCGGGTCGACCAGGGCAGCGTCCAGGCTGAGCTGACGCAGCCGGGTCAGCGCGCCGAAGATCGCGATCCGGTTGCGCTCGAAGTCGGTCACCAGCCCCAGCACCTCCTGCCGCTCGCGCTGCAGGTGGGTGTCGTAGACCCGGCGGTGCTTGGGCGACAACGTGACGTCAAGGACCTGCTCCTGCTTGGGCGGCAGGTCGGCGGCCACCAGTGACTTCGTGCGCCGCAGCATGAAGGGACGGATGCGCCGGCGGAAACGGGCCAGGGCCTTCTCGTCCCCTCGCTTCTCGACCGGCCCGACCACCTGGTCCTGGAACTGCTTGGGCCACGGGTAGAGCCCCGGGGTGACGATGGAGAGCAGCGACCACAGCTCCATCAGGCGGTTCTCGAACGGGGTGCCGGTCAGCCCCAGGCGGAACGGCGCGTCGAGCAGGCGCACCGCCTTGTAGGTCTGCCCCCGGTGGTTCTTGACCTGGTGGGCCTCGTCGAGCACGAGGCCGCCCCACGCGACCTTCGTGTAGTCCTCGCCCTCCAGCCGCAGCAGCGTGTACGACGTCACCAGCACGTCCACGCCGTCGGCCTCCTCGGCGATCGTCGTGCCGCGACGCTTGGCGGTGCCCTCGACGGCACGGACCCGCAGCCCCGGCGTGTGCCTGGCTGCCTCGGACACCCAGCCGGGCACGACGCTGGTCGGCGCCACCACGAGGAACGGGCCAGAGCCACGCCCGGTCGCGTGCGCGATCAGCGCCAGCGTCTGCAGGGTCTTGCCCAACCCCATGTCGTCGGCCAGCACGCCCCCCAGCCCGCTCTCCCACAGGAACGCCAGCCAGCGGAACCCGTCGAGCTGGTAGGGCCGCAGCTGCGAGGTCAGCCCGGTCGGCTCGACCGCCGGCAGCTCGGTGAGATCGGTCAGTGCCTGGGCGGAGCGGACCCACTGGGCGGCCTGCTGGTCGACGATGCCGAGCTCGGCGAGCTCGCCCCAGGTGCCGAGGTCGTAGGGCGCGACCCGCAGCCGCCCGTTCTCACCGCGGGTGACCTCGCCGGCGGCGCGCACCGCCTCGGCCAGTCGGGCCAGCGCGGGGTGGTCGGCGCGTACGTAGCGCCCGCTGGGCAGGAAGATCACCTCGTGCTCGAGGGTCAGCGCCTCCAGCACGTCGGCCAGCGGCAGCTGCTCGCCGTCGATGTCGATGACGACGTGGAGGTCGAGCCAGTCGGTGGCCTCGGCGTCCTCCTCGCCCTCCCCCGCGGGCACCACCTCGAAGCTGATCTGCGGGTCCGCCACCGCCTCGCGGTAGTCGGGTCGGTCGCCGTGCTCCTCGACGACCACGCCCTCGGCGGACTCCAGCGCGGGCAGCAGGTGGCCGACGAAGGTGAGCACGTCCCCGGTGCCGAGCAGCACGTCGGGCAGCAGCACGCCACCCGGGGACCGCAGCAGGCGTCTGCCGTGCTCGTCGGTCGCCACGGAGCGCAGCAGTGCCCGCTCGGCTGCCAGGTCGCGGACGCCGCCCAGGTCGTCGTCGGATCCCAGGCCGCACTCGCGGACCGAGTCGCCGGCGGCGTACCGCCACCGCCAGGAGAGGCCCACCCGATCGGCCGCTCGCCAGGTCACCGTCGCCACGGCGCGAGGGACGGGCAGGTCGGGGATGCGCACGGACTCGTCGCTCGAGACCAGCGCCGAGGAGCGCCGCAGCGCGGGGAGGTACGTCGACTCGAACCGCTCGCGCGCCTCCGCGGGCACCTGCACCGGCTCGGCGCGGTCCACGAGGCGGCGGACCACCGGGTCGACCGCACCGGCCAGCGGACCGACGTGGGCGGTCCACCGACCCTTGCCCTCCTCGACCGGCTCCAGCAGCAGGACGCCGTGGCCGGGCTCGCCCATCACCCGCAGCCGGCTGCCCGGAGGCCGGGGGTGCCCGCGCAGCACCGCCTCGACCTGGGTGGCATCGTCCGTCTCACGCACGTCCAGGTCGAGCGCGGCGCCGTCGAGCAGGTGGACCTCGTGCAACGGTGGGACGGTGACCAGGGGCAGGCCGAGCTCCTGCGCCTGGCGCAGCAGCGGCCAGACCGAGGCACCGAGGTCGGCGAGGTCGACTCCGTCGGCGGCCCGGGAGTAGTAGGCAGCGACCGCACGCAGCTGTCGGATGGCCGCGAGCACGGCGACCTGCTCCCGGTCATGGCGTCCGGAGTGCAGCAACGTGGGGATGTCGTTCCAGCCGGCGCCGCTCTTGATCCAGTTCTGCTTCGCACCACGCTTCAGTGGGCGCACGAGCAGGGTGGGTGGGAGCGGGAAGGCGTGGCTGGCCAGCGCGGGATCGGGCGCTCGGACCTCGACCTGGAGGGCCAGTGGCAGCGGCTCACCGGCGTCGGGGCGTGGAGCGGCAGCGAGCGCCGCGTCGAGCACCTGCTCCCAGCTGGGCGGGGGCGGGGCCGCCGGTGGCGCGTAGAGGTAGTGGGTCGGTGGGACGGCTGCCGGCGCGGTGCGGGTGGCCGGCACCCGGGGCACCGAGCTCGGCGGCAGGACCGGGGCCGGCTCGACCGCCTCGAGGAGCACGGCCACCGCGTGCTTGCAGTTCCATCCGACCGGGCACTCGCAGTCGCCCTCCACACCGATGCCGTCGCGGTCCTCGAAGACGGTGACGAGGACGCGGTAGCTGCGGGTGCCGCGGACCGTCCCGGTCATGTTCACCTCGCGCGCACCCGGGGAGACCTCCAGGTCCCGCACGCGGCCCTCGTCGGCGTACCTGGCGCCGCGGTCCCACGTGCGGGGATCGAAGTCCCGTGCCAGCTCCTCGGAGGTGAGGGCGTCGAGGTTCATGGGCGTCCCGGCGGTCGTGGGCGGGTGGACGGGAGCAGTCTGCCCGCCCGTCCCGACGAGCCGGCCGTTCCGTCCACAGCCTCCACGAAGGGCGCCGCTGCCCGTCCACATCGTCCGCGGCCGTCGCCGGGTTGTCCACAGGCTGGCGACGAGGCGGTGGCGCGCGCCCTCTCCGCGGCGCAGACTGCTCGCACACCAACATCTCGGGAGGTGCGTTCCATGTCAGAGCTGCGCGTCGGGGCCGACCTCGAGCACCAGGTCGCCGCACGACACCACCAGGCGGCCGAGGGGCTCGACGAGCTCCTGTCGATCCCTGCGCTCGGCCCCGGGCCGGGCACCGGGTCGATGCTGCAGATCCTCGCGGTGCTGCTGGAGACATCCCACCAGCTCGCGCAGGCCAACGACCTGACCGCCGATGCGGTGCGCGACGTCGCCCACGTCATCCGCTCCACCGACGCGCAGGTCGAGCAGGGCTTCCGGGCGGCGGGTCCATGAGCGTCGACCTGCGCACCGCGCCGTCGGCGTCGACGTTGACCGCGCCCTCCCCCTCAGCACCCGGGGCCATGTGCACCGCGAGCGGCCCTGCGGCGTTCTCGATCGCCTCCGACGGCTCCCCCGCGGTGCCGCGGCTGGGGGTGACCTGGGTGCGCGGCACGGCGCTGCCGGCCCTGGTGACCGCGCGCGAACAGGTGCAGGAGGCGCTCGACCGGGCCGCGGATTCCTTCCAGGGCATCAGCGGCACCGCCTACGCCTTCCACGCCTCGATCATGCTGCGACACCTGGGAGTGCTGGCCGACGGGCTGACCCGCGCGGCCGCGCTGTTCGAGTCGTACGCCGACCGGTTGGTCGCCCACGAGCGGCTGCTCTCCGGCGTACGCGCGCAGGCCGTGGCCTCCGGCTTCCCCGTCACCGGCGACATGGTCGGTACCCCCGACGGGCCGGCCGGCTCCACCGAGTGGACCGCAATGGCCGCCGGGGTGGCCGCCGAGCGGCAGGCACTGCGCCAGTGGGTCGCGACGCACCTCGACGCCGCCCTCGCGGACTTCCTCGACGAGGAGACCTTCGAGTGGGTCGGGCAGTTCTTCGCCACCCATCACTCCACGCTGGTCTCGGGTGCCTTGGGGACGGCGCTGCAGAAGGCCCACCTGCACAAGGTCGCGAACATCGACCGCGGCGGAGTCCGGCTCACCGCCCGCGAGCTGGACCGCTTGGCGGACGACGCCAGCCGGCTCGCCAGAGCCGCGGAGGCTGTCGGGCCGATCGCGGTGGCCTACGACACGGTCACGGCCCTCGAGAGCGACGAGCCCGGACGGGGAATGGCGCAGGTCAGCGGCGGTGTCATCGCCGCCGGGCTGGTGCTGACCCTGCCCATCAGCAGTCCGGTAGCCGCGGGTCTACTCGCCACCGGCGCGACCATCGTGGCGGTCGAGGGTGTCAAGCACGCGTGGGGCGAGCTGCCCGACGACTGGGCCGACACCCTCGACGAGTCCATCGGTGAGGGCTGGGACGACCTGAAGGACGCCACCGGTGACGTGGCCGGGAAGGTCTGGTCGTGGGTGTCGTGAACGACCAGGACCGCGACCCCCTCGGCCTGGAGCGGACGTGGTCGACCGGCAAGCGTCGGTTCGGTCAGGCGCTGCCCCTCTTCGGCGCGCTCGCCTACGCGGTCATGGTGACGATGTCCTACCTCGACCTCGGCGAGGACGAGTCCGTGACGCCGACGACGGTGCTGGCGCACGCGACGGGCGTGCTGTTCTTCCTCTGCGGGGTCGTCATCGTGAGCGCACCGCGGCACAGAGGAGCGGTCGGCGCGCCTGTCCCGGTCGACGGCGGGGTCCTGCTCCCGATCCGGGAGACCCGGCACGCGGTGAGCTTCATCGGCGGTTTTCTCCTGGCGGCGTTCATGCTGCTCGTCGTGGCCCAGCCGGGCTTCACGCCCGGGGCCGGCGCCGCGGTCGCGGCTTCGGCCATCATGCTCTTCTACGTCCTGCCCCGGCGGGCGATGACCGAGATGCGCATCCGGCTCGACCCGGAGGGGCTCCGCTTCCACGACGGCAACGGGAAGGTCGTCGTCCGGTGGCCCGAGGTGAAGGGCGTCGAGCCCCGGCTGACGTGGCCCGGCCTGCGCATCCTGCTGCGCAACGGACGCGCAGTGGAGATCGAGGGCTTCCGCCATCGCTGGACTCCCTCCGCCCTGGGCGCGGTGATCACCTACTACGCCGCGCACCCTGGGGCCCGCAGGGAGCTCACCGAGGTGGAGTCCCTCGACAAGTTCCGTGGTGACTCACCCGTGACCGCGGTGCGAGAGCCCCTGCCGGCTCCGTCCCTCTTCGCCCTCTCGGGTGACTGGACCGAGATCGATCACGGGTAGGCAGGAGGCATGAGCACCCCACCGACGCATGAGCCCGCCGACCGCGACGAGGAGCGAGCGGCCCACCGCGCCGACTCCGTCCCCGAGGAGTCCGAGGCCGGCGCCGACGACCCGAAGAAGCAGGCCGAGGCGGTCCTCGCGGACTCCGACAAGCGTCTCGAGGACCCCTCCGGCACCCGCAACGAGAGCACGCAGACGCCCGGCGAGGAGTAGCCGCCCGGATCAGCGCGGGCTGGCGCGCTCAGCCGGTCGGCCCGGACTCGCTCCCGAAGAGATCCGGCTGCTCGTCGAGGAGCGCGGTCTGGATCGTGGGCCGCAGCGCGACCCGTCGCCGGGGGTGGGTACGTGCCTCGGCCAGGCGGTCGGGCTCGTCGACGATCCACCGCAGACCGGCTCGCAGCGCGTCCAGCAGGCCGTCGACGTCGTCGGTGTGGGCGAGCAGGTGACCCTGGCGCAGGCCGACCAAGCGGCGTACGACGGCGCTGCGGGAGTGGTGGAACACCTCCGCCACGACGCGGGGCGACACCGGCCCGACCGCGAGCAGCTCGGCGATGGTGGCGACCTCCTCGTCGAGGACGGGAGCGGGCCGGGGCTGGTCGAGGTTCTCGAGGTAGCGCTCGCCGCCGAGCAGCAGCGCCGCCTCGGCCGCGACCTCGTCGATCTCGACCTGGCACCGCGCCACCCAGCCGGCGAGGTGCTCGGGGACGAACGGCATCGCGTGCAGCTCGTGGGTGAGGGTCAACCGGCTACCGAGCATCCGGGCGGAGGCGAACGGCAGCCGTCCGCTCACGAGGTTGAGCGCCGCGAGACCGGCTTGGGGCCGGGTCACCCGATCGACCAGGATGGCGGTGATCGACACGATGGGACGGTCGAGGTCGGCGCCGACCCAGATCAGGCTCTCCTCGCCGCAGGGCACGACGACGTCGCCCTCCTCGTCGACGAAGACGTCGGCCCCCATCATCACCGTGAGTGTCTCGACCACCAGGTCGCGCAGGTGCTCGACGCTTCTGGGTCGGACCGCCGGCATCTGCTCGAGCACCCGCATCGGGTGCGGCGGCTCGGGCGCCGGGGGCGAGTCGGGACCCTGGAGGCCGTCGAGGTCCAGGCCCGAAGACTCGAGGAAGGCCGGGTGCGGCACGGCGTACGTCTCGCGCAGGGCCTGCACGAGCAGCCACGCCCCGCGCTCCTCCTCTCCAGCCTCGAGGTCGACCCACCAGTTGGCCGAGCCATGGCCGCCCTGGCCGGGGAGGTACGACGGAGGGACCCACCCCTGGGCCAGCAGCTGCCCCTGCGCCGCCTCGTCGAGTTGGTGCGCGGTGTCGAGGTAGGCGTTGCTCGCGGCCTCCAGCCGCCAGCCGCCCGTGGGCGTGCCGCCGACGGTGACGTAGGGCCCGGGGCCGTCGCTGAGACCGGCGACCTGCACGGAGAGGACCAGCGAGTCGGCGGCACGCAGACCTGCGATCCGGTCGGCCAGCCGACGCCGCAGCTCGCGCCACGCGTCGTCGACCTCGAGCGCCCGCTCACCCATGCCACACCTCCGATCCCGCGACCCGGTGGTCACTGGCAAGCAAAGTAAAGACCTCCGCCGACAGTCCTGCTCTCCTGTCTGGACCGGCGCCCTCCCGCGCGGGATCGCTCAGGCGGGGGTCGGCTCCGCGGGGGCCGCGGACGGCGTGCGTCCGGCGCGCTCGCGCAGCCAGGCCCTCCAGGCGACCTGGGCCACGAGGACGATCCAGCCGACCATCAGCGCCAGGTCGACGGGCAGCGGCAGGTCGGCGAAGGAGCCGAGCACGGCGATGCTGTTGACCAGGATGATCAGGCCACCGACCATCACGCCCATCGGGGCGTGCGGGAGCCGGCCGGCCAGCCGGGCGGCGATGGGCGCGACGATGACGCCGCCGAGGACGAGGCCGAGCACCGGCAGCCACGGGATGTCCTGGTGCGCGGCACCGGTGATGAAGCCCGCGGAGACCGACAGGGCGACCACGAACTCAGCGGCATTGACCGACCCGACCACCTTGCGAGGCTCGTGCGAGGTGACCGTCATCAGGCTGGGGGTCACCACGGGTCCCCAGCCGCCGCCCCCGGTGGCGTCGACGAACCCGCCGAGCAGGCCGATGGGGCTGAGCCAGCGGGCCCGATGACCGTTGGCCGGGGTCGGGATGACCCGGACCCCGAACCCGAAGCGCATGAGGATCACCGCGCCGAAGAAGAGCAGCAGGCCGGCCATGCCGCTCTTGGCCGCCTCCAGGCTGATCGAGGTCAGGACCACGGCGCCGAGGAAGCCGCCGACCGCGCCGGGGATCGCGATCCGCCAGAAGACGGCGCGGTCCACGTTCCCGACCCGCCAGTGCGAGAGGCCCGAGATCAGCGTCGTGGGCAGCTTGGCCGCGTGGGTCGCGGCACTGGCCGTGGCGGGCGCGACCCCGAGAGCGAGCAGCACGGTCGCCGAGGTGACGCCGAAGCCCATCCCGAGCGTGCCGTCGACGAGCTGGGCCAGACCGCCGGCGAGGGCGAAGGCAGCGACCAACCACATGATGAGCTCCTAGGGTGAAAAGTGAGTGAGTCGCCAAAGTAACCTAAGTTAGTAGAGATAGGCGAGTCTGGAGTGTCTGGGCGTGTCCGTGTCGGTCGCGGTACGCCGGCGCCGGTTTCCTCCACCGACGTGGTGGGATCGGTGGCGTGAGCCACCTGTCCCCCGTACCGAACGATCCCGAGGCGCTCCGCGCCTGGCTGGCCGACCGGTCGCCGGAGGAGCGGGCCCAGCTGGCCAGGTACCTGCTCGACAATGCCGGACCCCCCGTCGCCTTCGAGGCCTTCCGCAACAGCGAGATCGAGCTGCCCGCGCCGTTGGAGAGCCCGCTCCTCCTGACTCTCAAGGTCACCCTGCGCCGCACGAAGCCACCGGTGTGGCGGCGCGTCGAGATCCCCTCGGACCTGACCTTGGACCGGGTGCACGCAGTGCTGCAGAGCGCGATGGGATGGACGAACAGCCACCTGCACCGGTTCGCCCTCGACGACGCGCCGCGCGCGCCGTACTTCGTCACCGACTTCGACCTCGAGGAGGGCGATGAGGGGACGCTGGAGTCCGACGTACGCCTCGACCAGGTGGTCCGCGACCCAGGCGACCGCCTGCACTACTCCTATGACTTCGGCGACGGGTGGGAGCACCTGCTCGTGGTGGAGGCAGCCGCTCCCCTGCCGGACCAGCGCCCGGCGCCCCGGTGCACCGGCGGGCGACTCGCCTGCCCGCCGGAGGACTGCGGCGGGCCGCACTCCTACGAGGAGCTGGCCGCGTGGCTGCGCGCGCGTGCCCCTGAGGTGCCGCCGCCGGCCCCGTTCGGGTCCGCCGACGATGCCTACGCCTGGCTGGGCGACTGGCACCCCGACGAGTTCAGCGTGGAGGAGGCGGACCGGGCGGTCCGCGCCGAGCACGCCGTGGCCACGCAGTTGGACCGGCTGCACCCCGAGGTGCGGGGACTTTTCGATCGGGTGCCGCCCTACGGCGAGGTCGCCGACTGGATCGCCTCGCTGCCCACGGAGCCCCCGACTGCCGAGGACCTCGAGCGAGGGACCTGGTTCTGGGGTGTGATGCTCCAGACCCTGGGGAACGTCGCTCCGCTGACGTCGGCCGGGTGGTTGAAGCCGTCGCTCGTCACGGCCCTCAATGACGCGCTCGGACGCCCCGACCGGCACTCCCAGGGCAACCGCGAGCAGAACTGTCGTCCGGTCGCTCGGCTGCGCGAGGCGGCCCAGGCGCTCGGTGTCTACCGCAAGCGGCGGGACATGCTGGAGCTGACCACGCGAGGACTCCACATGACCGATCCCGCCTCGACCTGGCGCGTCGTGTCCGAGCGGATGCCGATCGGCAAGGGCGCGGCGCGTGAGGCCTCGTGGCTGGCGCTGCTGGGCCTGGCAGCCGGCGCGTCGCGAGACGAGGTCGAACGGGTCGTGGCCGACCAGCTGGACGTGCGCGGTTGGCGGTTGGGCGACGGCTCGTCGGTCAAGCCCTGGGACGCCAAGGAGCTGTTCCGTGACACGGTGACGGCGCTCTTCGGCCCCGCGGACAGCTACTTCTCCCACACCCACCCGGCGTGGGTTCGCCCGCTGGCTGCGGACCTGGTCACAGCGTCCGGCTGACGCGGCACGTCCCGCCCGGCCACCCGCCCCCGGCGGTGCCGGGAGTCCCGTCAGTCGGCGACGAGGACGAGGCAGGCGATGTCGTCGCGCGGGGTGCCGGCCTGCAGGTCGAGGACGTGGTCGAGCAGGCGACCTGCGACCTCGTCCGCGCAGGAGCTGCTGGAGGCGATCGTGTCGAGCGCCAGGGAGAGCCCCTCGTCGCCCAGGAATCCGTCGGGGGTGCGCACCTCGGACATGCCGTCGGTGTAGAGCACGACCATGTCGCCCTGACCGAGATCGATGCTGCCCTGGACCGGGTCACCGTCACGGTCGAGACCGGACTGGAGGCCCATCCCGACCGGCGGGCTCTGCACCTCGACGGGCACCACCGGCCCGCCGCCCTGGCGCAGCAGCAGGGGCGGGTGCCCACCCGAGGCCATCGTCACCGACCAGGTTCCGGTCCCCCGACGTCGCATGCGCAGCAGCACGACAGTGCAGAAACGCTCGGTCTCGTGCCGCTCGACCAGGTCGTCGAGGCGACGCAGGACGAGCGCCGGCTCCCGCTCGGACTCGGCCAGAGAGGTGGCGAGCGCGCGTGCACCGTTGCGGACCAGCGCGGTAAGGACGGCCGCGTCCACGCCCTTGCCGCTGACGTCGCCGAGGACGACCCACCACTCGTCACAGTCGGTCGCGAAGACGTCGTAGAAGTCACCGCCGACCTCGCTGCCGTCCCCCGCCGGGCGGTAGGCACCGGCCAGGGCCAGACCGGGGACGGCGGGCAGATAGCGTGGCACCAGAGACCCCTGCAGGGTGTCGACGAGGACTCGCAGGCGCGCCTCGGCGTGCTCGGCGGCGTGCTGCGCGGCACGCGCCTCCTCGGCGGACCTGACCAGGTCCTGCTCGTAGCGTCGGCGCTCCGTGGCGTCGAAGACCGCCACGCGGACGAACCGCAGCCGCCCATCGGCGTCGCGTTCGGCGGTGGCGTTGAGGAGTGCCGGCAGACGGGTGCCGTCGGGGCACTCCAGGTCGACGGCGACCTCGTTGACCGCGCCGTTGAGCCGCAGGCTCGGCATCAGGAGCGTCTCGTGCAGGACCCGCGCCGCCGGCGACAACAGCTGCTGCCAGGTCGTCCCGGCGAGCTCACCCGCGCGCAGCATGGTGCGCAGGGTCTCGTTGGTCTTCACGACCGTGCCGTCGGGCGCCATGGTCAGGTAGCCGCAGGGGGCCTTGTCGTAGAGGGCCTGCGGGTCGTCGTCGAGCAGTGCGGCGGTGAACGCCTCGAGGACTCGGCTCCTGGTCATCTCACGCCACCGGCCAGCAGGTGGTCACGCAGGACCGCGACGGTCTCCTCGGGGTCGCTGAGCTGCGGGCAGTGGCCCGTGGCGCGCAGGAGCACCAGCGTGGCGTCGGGGATCGCGCGAGCGACGTACTCCCCGACCTCGCGGGGCGCGATGACGTCCTCGGCGCACTGCAGGACGACGGTGGGTGCGGTGACCCTCGGGAGGACGTCACGGGCGTCGCTGAGGAACGTGGTGCGGGCGAAGACCTCAGCGATCGCGGGGTCCATGCGGCAGAACGCCTCGGCCAGCTCGCCCTGGACCTCGGGACGGTCGGGGTTGCCGGCGATGACGGGGGCCATCGCGTGCGACCACGCGACGTAGTTGGCCGACAGGGAGGCCAGGAGCTCCTCGATCTGCGGGGCGGTGAACCCACCGACGTAGTCGCCCTCGTCGACGTAGCGCGGGGAGGGGCCGACCATGACCAGTCGCCCGACGAGCTCGGGTGCCATGACCTGGGCGTGGGCGACGATCATCGCCGAGACCGAGTGCCCGACCAGGACCGGGTCGCGCAGCCCGAGCTCGTGCAGGAGGGAGACGAGGTCCTCGGCGTACCCCTCCAACCGGCTGTACCGCTGCGCGTCCCACGCCGCCGGGTCTGCGGCCCCGGCCCCGGCGAGGTCGAAGGTGACGACGTGGAAGTCCCGTGCGAGAGCGGGCACCACGTGGTGCCACATCGTCTGGTCGCAGCCGAAGCCGTGCACGAGCACCAGGGGCGTCGCCTCCGGCGACCCGTGGTGCCGTACGGCGTGACGGCGCGACATGATCACCGCGTCACCGTATGGCCCCGGGGGTGCTTGAGCGATACCCGCACCCCTGTCCGGGCGACTGGCTCACCCTTCTGGGCGCACTCCGTGGACGGTCACGTGCCCCTCGACCCGTCGGCCGAGCGCGCCCGGGCGCGCTGCTGCACGATCTCGACCAGTCGCTGCCGGGTGCGCCAGCCCTCGGGGATCGCACGGGTCATCCAGACGTGGAACATCGAGGTGACCTCGTGGACGCACATCTCGACGTCGGCGTCGCCGGCGCGCTGCGCGAGCTCGTTGACGGCCGGTCGCAGGATGTCGCGGTCGCCGATGAAGAGGTCGACGGGCGGCAGCCCGTCGAGGTCCAGGTGCACGGGACTGATCAGCGGGTCGTCGACCGGCCGCTCCCCCGACCAGGCGCGTCCGGCGGCGCGCAGCCCGGACTCGGCCAGCATCGGGTCGGTGACCTCGAGGTCGCGCACCTCCTCGTCACGGACACGCAACGTGGCGTCGAGCCACGGCGAGAGCGCCACCACTCCGGCGACGGGGACGCCCTGGTCCCGCGCGAGGCGAGCCAGCACGAGCACCAGCGCGCCGCCGGCGGAGTCGCCCATCAGCACCGTGGGCAGGTCGCGTCCGTCGTCGACCAGCTCGAGCAGCTTCGGCAGCACCTCGTCGGCGGTGGCCGCGGGCGCCAGCGGGTACGCCGGCACGACCACCTCGGCGGGGGCCCGGCCCAGCGCCCGCACCAGCCGCCAGTAGTCGGGCGTGAGTGGGTGCACGTATCCGCCGCCGTGGACGTAGACGACTCGCGCCACGGGCCGGCGCCTTCGCGGGCGCGCCCGCCACACCAGCATCTGGTCACGTCGTTCGGCGCGGACCTGGGAGTGCAGTCGGGTCCACCGGTCGGGCGGCGCGTCACCGTCGCGCTGCATCTCCTGGGCCTGGCGGAGCGTGTGCTCGGCGCCCTCGAACGCCTCCTTGTCGCGCCGCGCCCACATGCCCTTCATGTAGGCGACGGTCCACGGGTGGCGCTTCCGGTCGTCGACGTCCCAGCTGAGCACGTCCCTCCTCCTCGGGTACGCGAGTGCAGAGTCGTCTCGACCGTACGACGGGCCGCGCACCCGGCCGGGTGGGACGGGCACGCACGCCTCCTGCGGTGAGGGTCGACTGGGCCTCACGTCTGCTGTCGGATCGACTGCTCCATCAGCTCGTGGACCTTGTGGTGGTGTCGGGGGAAGTAGAGCCGCCCCTGCTCCACGCTCGTGCCGCCGCCGCGCGCCCACGGGATCAGGTGGTGCACGTGACACCGTGACGGCGGTGCGTCGCAGCCGGTCCACTGGCAGTGCTTGTCACGCTGTGCGATCGCGATCCGCTGCGCGCGGGTGTGGAACCGGCGTCGTCGTCCGATGTCGAGCACCTCGCCCTTGCCGCCCAGGACGACGGGCAGGATGCCCGCCTCGCACGCGAGCCGCCTGCCGGCGGCGGCCGAGAGCCGGTCCCCGTTGTCGAGGGCCGCCTCGGCCAGACCACCCTGCAGCGTCTCCAGCGTTATCGTGACCACGACGGTGGCGCCCACACCTCCGACGGAGGGCAGGTCCTTGTCGTGGAGGCGTTCCAGCAGCTCGCAGAGCGCCTCGCCCGCCTGGACGGGGTTGGGCTTGGCCCGCTTCTCCGGGTCCTGGTCGGCCCACCCGATGGCCTGGATCGCCTTCTCCAACATCGCCCCGTGCAGCTCGGGGAGACTGAAGCGGCCGTGGACCAGTCCCTGCCCGTCGCGCGACATGGTGAGCCGGGTCTTCTCCCGGGCGCGGCGCTCCTCGTCCTCCAGCAGCTTCGCCTCGTGGGCCTCGCCGAGCTCGGGTGCCACGACGGTCAGGATGTGTCGACCAAGGTGGCGCAACCCCTTGGCGTCGAAGTGGTCGCACAACGCGACGAGGTGGATCTCGGCCTTCGCCTGCACCGCGGCGTCCACGTCCTCCGGGAGATCGTCGAGCGCGAGCACGACCACGGACGCCTGCTCCGGGTTCGCCACCCCCGAGCACAGCGCCTCTCGGACCCGGTCGTAGCGACCCAGCGCCTCAGCCAGCCTCACCTGACGATGCGCTGCGGGACGGGTCACGAGCATCTCGTTCGACCACCACACCGCCACCGAGGTGGCTCCGTTCAGGTCCTCGACGTGCACCTCCTCGGCGTGGCGAAGCACCGATCCGGTGAGGTCCTCCAGCCGGGAGGCCAGAGCCCCCAGGGCCCGCAGCACCTGGGCGGTGCCTTCGGCGTCGAGACCGATCAAGGATGCGGCGTAGCCGTCGTCGAGCGCAGCATCCATCGCCTCGACCACCCGGCCGAGAGGGTGCTGCTGCCCGAGAACCGCCATACCTCAGTACAGACCAAGCCACCGACATTCCTGGCCGCAGAGCGGTCTCTTCCAGCACCGCCCCACGCATCGTGACCGCATCGTGACCCAGCAGCGACGACGGGCTGACCGCCCACGGCTGAGCACATCCACCGGGATTGCTGCATCAGAGCATCTGATCGACGTCTTTACCTTTCCTGTGCGTTTCTCCACGGAACCTCCACCGAGTGGACGAAGCTGGGCCGGTGACTGATCGTCTTCGACCTGGTCTCTATGAATCGGTCGTGGACCGATCGCTCCGCAGTCGCCTGGACACCGTGCTGGACGCGGTCGTGGACGTGGCCGGGGTCGACCCTGCAGAACACACCCACGTCCTCACGCGCCACGTGACAGAAGCGCTGCGACGTCGCCTCGAGGCTGAGCGCGATCCGGTCCGCAAGCTCCGCGTGGCGAATGACGTGCTGGCCTTGATCGAGTCCAACACAGCGGACGTCGAGCCGCCGCTGCGCGAGTTGCGCGCTGTGCGTCGCGAAGCTGCCCCCGGTGAGGTCGTGCGCTACTCGACACGGCCCAAGACTCCCCTCAACGATGCGTCGCTCCTCACCAACGCCCACGGGGAGCCATCACTCGCCTCGGAACTGAAGGCTGAGATCGACTCAGCCGACACTGTCGACCTGCTGTGTGCGTTCGTGATGTGGCGAGGTCTCAGGCTCCTCGAAGAGCCGCTGCGCACCGCCGCGGCAGCCGGCGTACCGATCCGGGTCATCACGACGACCTACATCGGTGGCACCGAGCGTGAAGCCCTTGACCGCCTCGTGCACGACTTCGGCGCGGAGGTGCGCGTGCAGTACAACGCCGCGCGCACGAGATTGCACGCCAAGGCATGGCTGTTCCGACGAGACACTGGCTTCGATACCGCGTACGTCGGCTCCTCGAACCTCTCCACCAGCGCGCTGCTCGACGGCGTCGAGTGGAACGTCCGGCTGTCGCGGCAGGCGACCCCGGACCTGCTGTCGAAGTTCGAAGCCACCTTCGACTCCTACTGGAACAGCAACGAGTTCGAGCGCTACGACCCGGACCAGGATCGTGACCGGCTCGACGACGCACTGGCCGACGCTCGTGGTGCCCGCGCCGGCGACCGGATCACGCTCGACATCTCCGGGCTCGAAGTGACGCCCTTTCCATACCAGCAGGAGATCCTCGACGCTGTCGAGGCCGAGCGCATCGTGCACGACCGGCATCGCAACCTCATCGTGGCAGCGACCGGAACCGGCAAGACCGTGATCGCAGCACTGGATTATCGGCGCCTCTGCCGGGACGGCCATCGTCCCAAGCTCCTCTTCGTCGCACATCGGCGCGAGATCCTCGAGCAATCACGACGGACCTACCGCGAGGTGCTCGGCGATGGTTCCTTCGGCGAGCTCTACGCCGATGGCAAGCGGCCCGAGCGGTGGGAGCACGTCTTCGCCAGCGTGCAGTCGTTGACGTCGTACGGCATCGAGACAATCCCGCGCGACGCCTTCGACATCGTCGTGATCGATGAGTTCCACCATGCAGAGGCCAAGACCTACCAGCGGATCCTGAACCACCTGCAGCCTCAGGAGCTGCTCGGACTCACCGCGACGCCCGAGCGCACCGACGGCACCGATGTCCGTCGCTTCTTCGACGGTCGCACCGCCGCCGAGCTTCGCCTCTGGGATGCGCTGGGCGCAGATCTACTGTGCCCGTTCCACTACTTCGTGGCCGCCGACGGTACCGACCTGCGAACGCTGACCTGGAAACGCGGACGGTACGACGAGGGCGAGCTCGAGAACCTCTTCACCGGCAACGACGCCCGCTCGCGCATCGTCTTGAACGAACTGCGCGACAAGGTCACCGACCTCGGCGCCATGCGAGCCCTCGGGTTCTGCGTGAGTGTGGCGCACGCGGAGTACATGGCGCGCGTCTTTAACGAGGCTGGGATTCCCGCACGCGCCGTCAGCGGTGAGACCCAGCGAGGGGCTCGCGACGATGCCCTGCGGGCTCTCCGCGCCCGCGAGCTCAACATCCTTTTCGCTGCCGACCTCTTCAACGAGGGTCTCGACATCCCCAGCGTCGACACGGTGTTGTTCCTCCGGCCAACCGAGAGCTCGACCGTCTTCCTCCAGCAACTCGGCCGTGGATTGCGTCGTACACACGACAAGGCGGTCCTCACCGTCTTGGACTTCGTCGGATTCCACCGCAAGGAGTTCCGGTTCGACAGCAAGCTGCGGGCTCTGACAGGTGCCCGACGCACCGACCTGGTGAAGGCGGTCAAGGACGGCTTCCCCTTCTTACCGCCCGGATGCTCCATCCAGATGGACCAGCAGGCGCAAGCGATCGTCTTGGACAACGTGAAGTCCCAGATCTCGAACCGGTGGGCCCAGATCGTCAGTGAACTGCGTGTTCACGGCGACGCGGACCTAGCCGAGTTCCTCGAAAGCTCAGGTATCGCGCTCAGCGATGTGCTGCGTCGGGGCAGCCACTCGTGGACCCGACTTCGTCGAGACGCGGGCCTGCCCTCCGAGCCGGGGTCAGAACGCGAGGAGGCATTGCTGAAGAGGGTTCGCGCGTTCGCTCACGTGGATGATGCCGATCGGGCTCAGCACTACCGGCGCATCCTGCGGGACAACGCTCCCGCCTACGACGACCTGACGCCCGGTGAGCAGGCCTTCGCCCGGATGCTCTTCTTCTCGCTCTGGAACGACGGCGGCGGCCACGACGACTACAACGCTGGGCTCCAAGCGCTGCGCTCGGAGGTGGCCGCCCGCCGTGAGATCTCGGCGGTCGTCGACATCTCCTTCAGCGCGGCACGCCACGTCTCGGTGGCGCTGGGCGGTGAACTCGCCTGGACGCCGTTGCGCGTGCACGCGCAGTATCAGCGCGAGGAGATCCTCGCAGCACTGAACTTCCCGCGGAATCCCAACAGCTTCCGCGAGGGAGTCTGGTACTCGCACGAGCTCAACATCGACTCCTTCTTCATCACCTTGAAGAAGGCCGAGTCTGACTACTCCCCTACCACGATGTATCGCGACTACCCGATCAGCCCGACGCTGTTCCACTGGGAGTCACAGTCGACCACGTCGGTCACCTCGGCGACCGGCCAGCGATATCTGTCCGGCACCAGCACGGTGCTGCTGTTCGTGCGACACGAGCAGAAGGACGAGTTCGGTACGTCGCCGTACATGTTCTTGGGGCCGGCGACATACGTGAACCACACCGGGGACCGACCGATCGCGATCACGTGGCGCCTTGAGCGCCCCATGCCTACGGACTTGTTCACGCTGGCCTCGGCAGTGGCTCAGTAGTTCATCGACACCTTCACTGACACGGAAGTAGACATGGGTGACATCAAGCCCTTCTCCCAACGACAACTAGGTCGCCGCCGGCGCGCCTGGCTGGCACGGAACCGGCAGCTCCTCACCGTCGTGGTTCCGGGGACGCTGCTCCTCACCGCGGTTCTCACGCTCGCGGTATTCCTCATGGCAGATGGCCAGATGCGCTGGTACCTCATCGGGTTGACGCACGCGGGGACCGCCGCCGCGGTCCTGCACCTTCTCAACACGGCTTTCCTCGCGCATGACCGGGAGGCAGTGCTTCATGTGCGGGGAGCTTGGGGCGAGGACAACACCCGCAATGAGCTCGCCGGCGCAAAGCGGCGTCGACTCATCTGGAGTTGGGTGGACAGCATCACTCTCCAGTCCGGGGACATCGACCACCTCGTGGTAACACGACAAGCCGGGCTCGTAGCCATCGACAGCAAGTGGCGCAACAGCGTGAACACCGACGACATCTCGTCAATGGCGGCCTCGGCGCGGACCGCTGCGAATCGAGCCGCCGCCCTCGCCCAGACCCTCCTGGCAGCCGACCGATCGGCCAAGCACCGCGCCAAGGTCCGGACCATCAGCGTGACTCCCATGGTCGTCATGTGGGGCACCGCGCAGCACGAGGTGCCAGAAGCCTTCGAGCGCGACGGAGTGGCCTTCGTGTCCGGTAGGCGTTTGAACGATCATCTTCGAGGGATGGATGGTCACCCCGTCGACAGGCGTGCAGCCCGCGACCTTTGCCGCCGACTGAGGCGGTACCGAGACAAGGCGTGGAAGACGAGCAAGGCGAGAGAAGAAGCCCGCTTCGCCGGTGACATGATCAGTAGCTAGGGCAGTCCCTGCTGTGAGTGCTGCGCGGGTCGCGCCTCAGCGTCACGAGCGCAAGGCGTTGCGCTCGACCGTACGAATGCGATGGCAGTTGGCGCAGACGACCTCGCACTTGGTCATCTCTTCTTCGATCTCGGTCCAGGCTCTTCCATTAGCGATCATGGACGAGATGACTGCGGTCTTTCGTCCCCGGACGTGATCCCAGTCGAGGCCTCGTGCCCACTCCGCCCACCCGCAGTCCGCACAACCGCGATCGACCTTGATCGCGTCGTTGCGGTCTTGATATTGAACGCGGCGACGCCACGAAGGCGGCAGTCGCTCAGCCGTTCTCCAGGACGACGGTCGCTGCGCCATCGTTGTGATGCGGTGACACCTCGAGCAGCGAGGATCGCACTTGGCGAGCTCGGTGCGGATCCGGGCTGCCGAGGCACACAACTGCACCATGCGCGAGACGTGGCCGACCTTCTCGGTGGCGTCCCGATGGTCGGGGTCGATGGCGCGAATGTCTGCGTAACCGCAGTCGATGCACCCCTCCGCTTTCCAGGCGTCAACGATTTCCTGCAGCCTGGCTCGAGCACGACGAAGGTCGTCCTGACCCTTCGCCTGGCGCCGGACCTTCGACGCGACCAGCGCCTTCTCTCGATACTCAGGGTTGGACCAGCGCTTCTTGTTATAGCGGCGCGTCTTCTCGCGACCTTCGGGAGTCTGGCGAGCCGCAGCCTCACACTCGCGGCACCGAGTCTTCAGTCCACTGAAGCGGCGCCGCTCGATACCGAAGTCAGCAGCCACGCGCATCGCCTCGCACCCTGGGCACCAGATCGGCGTGGCTGACTGCACCTCATGCGCAGGAGGACGGCGGTATCGCTTGCGCTTGGTAGGAGTGGACTGGTCTGCAGGGTCGATGGCCGTCACGGCGTACATCCCGTCTCGACCCTGGGGCGTCAGCTGATGTGCCCCTTTCTACCCCTCACCGCCGACAGTAATGATGAGAATCGCCCGCGACGGTCGTGGCTCCGGTACTCCGACTGACGTCCTGCTGGACTGTCTTCGAACTGTATTGCCCGGCCGGCGC